>Ga0207735_100364_pt1 | contig 10571 bp, 10 predicted proteins | sample TtaePargueraPR_9_FD_187280 | JGI IMG/M metagenome (GOLD analysis project Ga0207735, IMG submission 187280) | Aerobic enrichment media microbial communities from Bioluminiscent Bay, La Parguera, Puerto Rico - Tt and E2 (1) (SPAdes) | ecosystem: Environmental > Aquatic > Marine > Unclassified ... | reverse complement strand
GCCCGGGTGGCTGCACTTCTACAATCACCACAGGCTCCACAGCGCGATCGGCAACCAGCCGCCGGTCAGCCGGCTGACCAACCTCCCTGGACATCACAGCTAGCGGCGCGCGAGCGGGACGACGACGGCCACGACCCGGGCAGGGTCTGGCACGATGCGCGCATGCGACAGTGGCGATGGGGCGTGGTGCTCGCGGTGGCGATGGCGACGACGGGGTGTGCCGAGGCGGTCGGGACGGCGGGAGCCGACGGGACGGTGACGCCCGACCCGCGGGCCGACGAACCGGCCGGACCAGAGGTGCTCGCCGACCGGGCCGCCTATCACGGGATCCGCCCCGAGCTCGTGCTGATGGTGGACGGCTACCGGCCGGCCCCCGGCGGTGGGGGAGCCTACGGCGCCGACGGCTACGCGGCCGTGCTGGTCGAGGTGCTGCCGGAGGGCGAGCGCCCGGACGAGGACACCGACGTCGTCCTCCTCGCGGCGGAGCCGGGGACCATCGACCTGGCCACGTGCCCCGCGATCCCCGTGCTGACGCCGACCGGTGCCGCGGCGGACGGCACGGTCGAGTGCGCGGCGGACGGTGACATGTTCGCCCGCACGGCCGGGACGTGGCGCGGGTACGCCGTGCAGCGCGACGCGGCGGTGGTCCGGCTGGACGGTGAGGACGTGGAGGCCGGTGCGCTGCACGACGCGCTGGACTCGCTGCGCGTGCCGACCGTCGGCGAGCTCGACGTGATCCTGCCGCCACCGCCCGCACCGCCGTCGCCGACCGCGTCGGACGGGACGACGCCGACACCTGCGTCGACCCCGACTTCGACGCCGAGCCCCGGGCCCGTCGAGCGCGGCGACCTGCCGCCGGGAGACGGCGCCCCCGACAACAGCGTCGGCCTCGGCGGCTGACACGCCGCGGGCACCCCCGACTTGCACCCGACCACCGTTCCGCGTTCCGATGTGGGACGTGCGCGTGCTCGGTCCCACCCGAGGGTGAGCGTCACGAGCACGCCGCGAGCATGAGACGCCACGATCCCGGGACGATCCGGGAGAAGGGAGAACCATGACCGCCACGACGGACGTCACCACCGACCTGTACCCGACGCGGCTCGCCGAGCCGGGAGAGGTCGTCGAGCGGGAGCATCCCACCGTGTGGGGCCGGCCCGAGGACGGCCCGTTCGACGCCGAGGCCCTGGACGCCCACGCCGAGCGCGGATTCTCCATCCTGAACGACTTCATCACCCCCGACGAGGTGCGGCAGTACAGCGCGGAGCTGAACCGCCTGTCCACCGACGAGAGCATCCAGGGCGACCACCGCGTCGTCACGGAGAAGACCTCCGGCGAGGTCCGCTCGATCTTCGAGGTCACGCAGCTCAGCGAGCAGATCGAGGCCCTCAGCCGTGACCCGCGGCTGCTCGACCGGGCCCGCCAGCTGCTCGGCTCGGACGTGTACCTGCACCAGACGCGCGTGAACTACATGCCGGGCTACAAGGGCGCCGGGTTCTACTGGCACTCCGACTTCGAGACCTGGCACGCCGAGGACGGCATGCCCGCCCCGCGGGCCGTGAGCTGCTCCATCGCGCTCACGCCGAACTACCCCTACAACGGCGGCCTGATGGTCATGCCGGGATCCCACCGCAGCTACGTGCCGTGCGTGGGCGAGACCCCGGCCGACTACCACAAGGACTCGCTCAAGGAGCAGAAGATCGGCGTCCCCACCGAGGAGGCCATCACCGAGCTCGCGTGGAAGTACGGCGTCGACCAGTTCACCGGGCCCGCCGGATCGGCCCTGTGGTTCGACTGCAACATCATGCACGGCTCCGGCAACAACATCACGCCGTTCCCGCGCTCGAACATCTTCCTGGTGTTCAACAGCGTCGAGAACACGCTCACCGAGCCGTACAGCGCGCCCGCGCCGCGGCCCGAGCACATCGGCAGCCGCGACTTCACGCCGCTGCGGTAGGTCCGGGAGCGGGGCTGGTCCGGGCACACCGTGCCCGGCTCAGGTCGGCCGCCGGTCTCACCCGACGACGCCGGGACGTCCAGCAGGGCGTCCCGGCGTCGTCGTGTCTCACCACGCCTGGGCGAACACGTCCGCGAACAGCTCGTCGGCGTCCACCGCCAGGCCGCGCGCCGCGAACCAGTCGCACATCGTGCGGCAGTCCCGGTGCAGCAGGTCCGCACCGAACGGGTTGGCCACCAGGTCGACCACCTGAGGCAGGTCGATCACCACCAGCCGCTCGTCGTGGACCAGCACGTTGTACGGAGACAGGTCACCGTGCGCCCAGCCGAGCCGTGCCAGCACGCCCATCGCGGTGCGCAGCTCGTCGAACCAGTCGGCCAGCAGCGACGCCCCGGGGCGCTCGCGGGCGAGCCGGGGCGCGGCCACCGGCGTGCCGTCGTCGTCCACGGTCCCGACGAACTCCATGAGGAGCTCGGTGCCGTCGACCTGGACGGGATAGGGCACGGCGGCGCCGGCGTCCCACAGGGCGCACAAGGTGGTGAACTCGGCGTCGGCCCACTGGGTGGCGCGCACGGCGCGCCCCCAGGACGACCTGCGGTCCTCGATCGCCCGCTGGTCGCGGGTGCGGCGCACGCGCCGGCCGTCGGTGTAGGTGCTGTCGCGATGGAACTGGCGGTGGTCGGGGTCGCGGTACCGCTTGGCCGCGAGCAGGCAGGTGCGGTCCGGGTCGTCGGGGACGGCGCGCTCGACCAGGAAGACGTCCGCCTCCTTGCCGGTCTTGAGGACGCCGAGCTCGGTGTCGAGGGCGGCGTCGGCGGTCACGAGCCAGTCGGGTCGTGGCTGCGGACCGCGCTGTCCCTTCGCCACGGAGGTCCAGGTGGACCAGCGTTGGTCGGGGCCGGGTCCGACGGCGGCGTCGCCGGACTCGAGCGTGAGGCGGACGGGTTCGGGGGAGTGCAGAGGCACGGGTGGGCTCCTCGGGAGGGTGAGGGGCCGGGCCCCTCAGGTGCGGGTGGTGGCCGCCCGTCCCGTCGTGGTCGGGAGGGCGCGCGTGACGACGTCGTCCATCGCTTCGTCCTCCTTCTGCTCGCGGACGCACCGGTCGTGCGTCGCGCCCCGATCGTGGCGCACCGGCGGCGGGTCGGTCCAGCGAATTATCGTGACCGGATGGGATTCGAGGTCGTGGCGGACGGTGTGCTGGTCCGCGCGAGCCGGCGGCTGCGCACGACGACGTCGCTCCTGGTGGGCGAGGACGGTCCGCACGGGCGGGGTGCGGTCCTCGTCGACCCGTCCTGGGAGCCGGACGAGCTCGCCGCCGTGGCCGCCGAGGCCCGCGAGCGCGAGGTGCAGGTGCTGGCGGGGTTCGCGACGCACGCCCACCACGACCACCTGCTGTGGCCTCCGGGGCTCGCCGGGCCGGTGCCGCGGTGGGCCACGGCGACGACGGCGCGGATCGCGTTGCGTGAGCGCGCCCGGCTGCTGGCCGAGGCCGGCCGGGACGCGGCACGCTACGGCGGCCGGCCGCCGACGCCGGAGATCCTCGATCTGCTCGGCCGGGTCGACGCGCTGCCGGCGGGGGCCACGACGGTCCCGGACCCGCTCGGCCTGCTCCCACGTGTGGAGGTCGTCGAGCACGACGCGCACGCGCCCGGTCATGCGGCGTTGTGGTTGCCCGGTCCGCGCGTGCTGATCGCCGGGGACATGCTCAGCGACGTCGAGCCGCCGCTGGTGCTGGACGAGATCACCGGCACGGGCGGGCTCGCGGTGTACCGGGCCGGGCTGGAGACGCTGGCGCCGTACGCGGCGCGGGCGTCCGTCGTCGTGCCGGGTCACGGGACACCGACGGCGCGGGGCGCCGAGCGGTTGGACGCCGACCGGTGCTATCTCGACGCCGTCGCAGCGGGCAGGGAACCCGACGACGTGCGGCTCGGCACGCCTGACGGCCGGGCGGCGTACGAGGAGCTCCGCAGCGCCCTGCGCGGAGGGTGAGCCGTCAGCCGAGCACCGACCGCGTCGCCTCCGCCGCCAGGTCCGTGGCCGACGCCCAGGCGCCCGCCGTGTCGAACCCCATCTGGTCCAGCACCGCCCACGCGACGCCGACCAGGGCGTAGATGCTGACCGGGGTCATGAGGACCCACTCGCGCCAGGAGCCGGCGTCGCCGAGGAGCGGCAGCGACAGGTTGCCGCGAGGGCTCCACATGTCGTCGAAGGGTAGCCAGCGGTGGCGGCGCACCCACCGCGGGGAGCGGAACCGCAGCGGCCACAGCAGCGGGACGCCGCGGGTGGTCAGGAAGTCGCCGAGGATGTGCATTGCGCAGCCGAGCCCGACGCAGAACGGCATCCAGTACCACTCCTCGGGCGCGAAGACGGCCACGAACGCCGCCAGCGAGACCGACAGGCTCCACGTCCACCAGCGCCGCTGCCCGGTCAGCTTCAGGGCACGGACGGCGAACGCGATCAGGACCACGGCCATGATCCCCGGACCGATCAGCACCTCACCGAAGCGTTCCGTGCGCACCGTCAGCTGACCCATGAGCCACGCGATCGCCGTGAACACCGCGATCCCGACCAGCGAGTGCGTGCCGTTGCGGTGCCCGCCGGACACCGTGGACACGAACTTGGTCAGGCCTTCGGAGACCGGGGGCAGGGAGTGCGAGATGGTGCCGTTGTGGTGGTCGGCGTCGGGCAGCAGGGCGGCGCCCGCGCAGACGAGGGCGCCCGTCATGATGCCGACGTCGGACACCGGGTACCAGCCGAACGCGATCGGCGTCGTCGCGGTGACGGCCACCCAGGCGGCCGCCCCGGAGGCGGCGTGGTGCCCACCCATCATGGCGCGTGTGCTCCTTCGTCCGGTCTGGGCGCGATGACCGTTTGGTCCGCGCCGAGGCGGACGCTACACGTCGCCCCCGACACCCCGGAAACCGGCTCTGGCCAGCACACCCGCCACGTCCGGCGGGGACCAGCCCGCGGGCTTGAGGACCTTGCCGTCCGCACGGCGCAGCGCCACGCCGTCCGGGCCGAGCTTGGCCATGTTCGAGGCGTGGATCGCGGCGAACACCTCGTCGCCGGGGATGCCGCACTCCAGCTCGAGGCCGTGCAGCACGTAGCGCAGGTCGCCGGTGGCGTCGGCGGTCCCGACGGGGTCGGCGGCGTCGGTGGGGGAGTCGATGACCGCGGCGACGGCCCGTTCGACGACGGCGCGGGCGTCCGGACCGAGGATCGCGCCGGTGAGCTCGGCGAACTCCTCGGCCACGAGGCGGTAGCGCATCCGCAGCCGGTCGTCCGGCAGGGCGAGGTCCACGGCGTCGCGCACGGGCACGTCGAAGGCCTCGTGGAACGCGCGGACCATCTCGCGCTCCGTGGGCTCGTCGTTCGGGTGGTCGGTCGACATGATCGGGACGCTAGCCGATGTCCACGACGACCTTGACGTCGTCGGCGTGCCGTTCGAACGCCTTGGCGGCGCGCTCCAGCGGGACGCGCCGGGTGATGAGCCGGGCGAGCCAGTCGGCGTCCGCACGGGCCAGGACGTCGGCGCCCGTGCGGTAGTGGCTCATGTTGGCGTTCACCGACCCGACGATCACGTCGTTCTCCAGCACCACGGAGCGGCTGGCGGCGCCGGCGTCGACGGGGACGTGCCGACCCGACGACGACACCCCGGTGAGCACCGTGATGCCGTACGGCTTGGTCGAGGTGAACGTGTCGACCACGACGGCCGGCGCCCCGGTGCACTCGATGATGATGCCCGGGTCGACGGCGTCGGCCACGGTCGGCAGGTCCTCGTGGTGGTACGTGGCCCCCAGGGACCGCACGAGGTCCGGTTTGGGGCCGTCGGTGACCTGGTCGAGGACGTGCACGTTCAGGCCGCGCTGCACGCCGATGAGCGCGGCGAGCAGGCCGATGGGACCCGCGCCGGTGACCACGACGGTGCGCGGGTCGAACCAGCCGCGGTTGCCGATCTTGTCGACCTGGTCCCAGGCCTTCGCGACGACGGTCGTCGGCTCCAGGAGCACACCGACGTCGGCGAGGGACGGCTCGAGCCGCACCGCGTGGTCCGGGGCGATGGTCCACTGCTCGGCGGCGAACCCGTCGAGCTCCTTGATGCCGTGCTCGGTGAACAGCCCGTTGCGGCACATGTCCCACTCGCCGTGGGCGCAGGCTCCGCAGGGCACCGGGTCGGGGCGGCGCACCACGCCGACCACCAGGTCGCCGACGGCGAATCCGGAACCGTCCGGTGCCTCGCGGACCCGGCCGAGGGACTCGTGCCCGACGATCAGTCGCTCGTGGCCCGGAGGCGCGGCCCCGTGCTCGCCGTCGGCGATCTCGTGATCGGTGCCGCAGATGCCGACGGCCACGCCGTCGACGAGCAGCTCGTCGGGTGCGCGGTCCCGGTCGGCGACGTCGGTGACGGCGAGGGTGCCGGGACGGCCGGGGACGACGGTGAGGGCTCGCACGGGATCCTCCTCAATGCTCGGTGGGTTCGGGCTGCTCGGTCAGGCCGTCGGCGTCGGCACCCGGGCCGGGGATGCCGGACAGGATGCGCGCGGAGTTGACGAGCCCGACGTGGCTGAAGGCCTGCGGCACGTTGCCGAGCTGGCGTCCGGAGGCGACGTCGAACTCCTCGGCGAGCAGGCCGAGGTCGTTGCGCAGCCCGAGCAGCCGCTCGAACAGCGCGCGCGCCTCGGCGCGCCGGCCGATGCCGTGCAGGGCGTTCACCAGCCAGAAGCTGGCGATGAGGAACGTGCCCTCGCCGCCGGGCAGGCCGTCAACCCGGTCGTCGGCGTGCGTGTGGTAGCGCAGCAGCAGGCCGTCCTGGCTCAGCTCGCGCTGGACCGCTTCGACGGTGCCGACCACGCGACGGTCGTTCCAGGGCAGGAAGCCGACACGGGGGATGAGCAGCAACGAGGCGTCCAGCCCCTCGGAGCCGTAGAACTGCGTGAACGTGTTGCGCTCGGCGTCGTAGCCGTGGGTCAGGACGTCGGTGCGGATGGTCTCGCGCAGCGCCCGCCAGCGGTCGACGGGACCTTCCAGGCCGTACCGTTCGGCGGCGCGGACCATGACCGCGACGCCCGCCCACGCCATCACCCGTGAGTGCACGAACGCCTGACGCGGTCCCCGCACCTCCCACAGCCCGTTGTCGACGTCGTCCCAGTCGCTCTCGAGGAAGTCCAGCAGGGACCGTTGCAGGTTCCAGGTGTCGACGTCGTCGGCGACGCCGCTGCAGCGTGCCAGGTGCAGCGTCACGAGCGTCTCGCCCCAGACGTCGAGCTGGAGCTGGTCGGCCGCACCGTTGCCGATGCGGACCGGTGCGCTGCCCTCGTAGCCCGGCAGCCAGTCGAGAGTCGTCTCGGGCAGACGACGGCGGCCGTCCAGCCCGTACATGATGCGCAGGTCGGCGGGGTCCCCGGCGACCGACCGCAGGAGCCACTCGCGCCACGCCCGCGCCTCGTCGGTGTGGCCCGTGCTGAGCAGAGCCTGCAGTGTGAAGGAGGCGTCCCGGAGCCAGCAGTAGCGGTAGTCCCAGTTGCGGACCCCGCCGATCTGCTCGGGCAGCGACGTCGTCGCGGCCGCCGCGATGCCGCCGGTTGGAGCGTAGGTGAGGGACTTCAACGTGACCAGCGAGCGCCGCACGGCGTCCGGCCACTCGCCGGTGTACCGCGTCCGGCCGTTCCAGCCCTCCCAGAAGGAGAGCGTGGTGGCCAGCGCCTCGAACGCGTCGACCGGCTCGGGTTCGGGCTCGTGGGAGCGGTGGTGGTCGAGCGAGAACGTCACCCTGTCGCCCGCAGAGACCTCGAAGCGCGACGTCACCACGCCGTCGTCCACCGCGACGTCCTGGGGGACCGTGGCGGTGAGGTGGAGCGCGTCCGGGCCCGCGATCGCGCCGACGGCGCCGCCGCGGTGCGGACCCAGCACGGAGTCCGAGCGGGTCAGCCACGGCCGGACCCGCCCGTAGTCGAACCGGGGCACCAGCACCGACTCCACCGCCACCCGTCCGCTCAAGCCGTCGACGATGCGGATCAGGTCCGCCGTCCCGTTGCGCGGCGGCATGAAGTCGGTGACGCGGACGTGGCCGTCGGGCGTCTCCCACTCCGTCTCCAGCACCAGCGACTCACCGCGGTACTGCCGCCGGGTGCACCGACCGCCCGACGCCGGCGCGACGCGCCAGAACCCGTGACGCTCGTCACCGAGGAGCGCGGCGAAGCAGGCCGGGTCGTCGACGTCCGGCAGGCAGAGCCAGTCGACCGAGCCGTCGACGCCCACCAGAGCGACCGTCTGCAGGTCGCCGACGATGCCGTAGTCCTCGATACGCAGTGCCATCGCCCACACGCTAGGTCAGCCACGTGACCTGCGCCACGGCGCCGCGGCTTGCTGGTCAGGGGCCCCGGCGTGCTATGTTTTTCACCGCACCGCACGGGGAGCGCGCTTCGGCACGCAGTCCCGGGTGGTCCACTCGTCCGGGTGGCGGAATGGCAGACGCGCTAGCTTGAGGTGCTAGTGCCCGTTATAGGGCGTGGGGGTTCAAGTCCCCCTCCGGACACTCGTTTGAGACAGCGACGACGAAGGCCCCCGGTTCCACGACCGGGGGCCTTCGACGTTCTGGCCTGCGAAGAGAGACCCTCCCAGCGGACACACGTTCTGTCCGCTTGGCCGTTCTCACACCGGATTGGAGATGTCCCGAGGTGTTCCCGCGGGTGTTCCCATGGACGTTCGCAGAGCGGTCGACGTTCGGTGTTCTTGCTGGTTGGAGTGGTGTCCGGAGGGGGACGAGCACCCCGCTTCGCAATGGGGCATGACCTGCCTTGGCTCGCTGCTGCACGGCAAGCGGTTCACGCGACCGTGTCTCGGCGGGTCGATCCGCTGACCGACACCATGTAGTTCGATGCGACGTGTCAGTGGAGTCGATCGGAGCGCCCGGATCTCGGTTGAGTTAGCGCAGCTCGATGACGCTATTGCCGGTCTCGACCATCTCGACCACCTGCGCGAGCAGCGGGTGGAACCACTCGATGAGCCCGCGTCGGGTGGTGTTCCCATGCGGACCCAGACGATGACTGGCGCTGGGCTGCGGACCGCGGTCATGTCCGAGAAGTCTTCGTCCTTTGTGATGACGACGGCTTGGTTGTCCAGTGCGTACCGCCACAGGTCGCCGTCGGCTGCGTCGCCTGGGCTGATGTCGATGACGTGTTCGGCGTGGTGACCTTGTTCGGAGAGCATCCGCGCGAGCGTAGGCGGCAATTGCGTGTCGACGTGGAATCGCACGGTGCTACGAGGCGATCAGGACGGCATGGTCTGCCTGGGCAGCGGCGTATTGCAGGCAAGCCCTGATGTCGTCCGCTGTCAGGTAGGGGTAGTCCTCAAGGATCTCTGCTTCGGCTGCGCCGGAGGCGAGCAGTGAGAGCACGTCGGTCACGCGTACGCGGGTACCCCGCACGCGCGGGCGCCCGTGGACGACGTCTGGGTCAACGACGATGCGCTCCAGCCACGACATGCTCGTAGCCTACTGGGGTGTGTCCCTGACCGTCATCGGGAATCGCGGGGACCCGCCAAGTCGTGAGGTCATGCAGCAGGAGGGGAAGCTGCTCGTTCCGTGGGCGTAGCTGTAGTGCTCTGCGGCGCTCACTGTTCGGCCTGCTTGGAGTTCTTGACGACAGCGACGGCGACTTCAGGGTATCCGCCCACCGAGGCGTTTTCGCTGCCGCTGGACAAGGTGGGAGAGTTTCCCCGTGGATACTCGGAAGGTCATCGCGACCGCTCGGCACTGGGCCATCAGCTACTCGCTGGTCGAGGCGCGCCGCACCGAGGTGCGCCTCGACGCCGAGCGCGCACTCGACGCACTGAAGGCGAACCTTGTTCCCGCGAGCCTCGGGGGTGAGGTCGGGTGGCGCGTGCTACCCCTCGGCGCGAGCGACGTCTGGGCCCTGCGCGCCGTGTCGCGTGCCGTGACGCTCGCGCCGATCGAGGCGGAGGACCAAGAGGCGGTGCGGCAGCTCGCCGACGAGGTGCCCGAGGCGCTGGCTGAGGCGGAGGCGGTGTCCGGCGCGCGCCGGCTGCTGGCGACGCAAGCCGTGCGGCAGGCCGGTGCAGAGGCCGTGGAGTTTCTCTCCGAGTACGTCACCTGGGGGCTGGAGTCCGGGCTGCCCGGGATCCTGCGTCGCCTGGAGCCTGGCGCCGAGCCGGAGGACATCACGGTCACCGACGCGCTGTCCCCGCGGGTGGGACTGGGTTCGGTCTGGCGCGGCATGGGCGCTGCCGAGCTGATCGAAGCGAGCGCACTTCCTGCTGCGAGTGGCCTGTCGGACTCGGCCGACGACGCTGACCTGACCAAGGTGCGCTCCGTGCTCGCCTCCGGTAGCACGACCCATCTCGTCGTCTTCAGCACGGCGCCGCATCGCGCGGCTGACCTGATGAGCGCCCTGCAGCCCTGACACGGGAGGTCGCCCAGGTGCGGTCGGCTGGCAGGATCGGCGGCGTGCCGCTGGAGACACTGCCCGAGACGACGCTGTTCACCGACCCGACTCGCCGTGCGCTGGACGGCGACGGCGCGAGACCCGTGCGGGTGCACCTGTGGCGTGCCGACGACTCCGACGCACCGCTGGTGGTGCTCTCGCACGGCACGGGTGGG
>Ga0207735_100363_pt1 | contig 10583 bp, 8 predicted proteins | sample TtaePargueraPR_9_FD_187280 | JGI IMG/M metagenome (GOLD analysis project Ga0207735, IMG submission 187280) | Aerobic enrichment media microbial communities from Bioluminiscent Bay, La Parguera, Puerto Rico - Tt and E2 (1) (SPAdes) | ecosystem: Environmental > Aquatic > Marine > Unclassified ... | reverse complement strand
GGACGCGGGAGCTGCAAGCTTGTCGACCTCGAGGGGTGTGGTCCCCGTCGGTCTTCGCTCCAGTATCGCACCCCGCAGCAACCTCGGGCGGCACGGCCGGGCCACCGGCGTGGCATGCACCACAGCGGCCCGGATCGGATTGACTTGTGAACACCTTCACGAGAGGGTCGTGAAAGTCTTCACAAGTCGCCCCGAGGGTCGCCACGCCGTGCGGACCTGCGGCGACGGGCCTACCGTCGGACTACCGGCGACCCCCGTCGGACCGCGGGCCGCCTCGGCGACGTCCTGGTCCGGTACCGAGAGAAGGAGCCCCGACGTGGAAGCCCTGGACCTGGCTCGGTGGCAGTTCGCCATCACCACCGTCTACCACTTCATCTTCGTCCCGCTGACGATCGGGCTGGCACCGATCGTCGCCGGGATGCAGACCGCCTGGGTCGTCACGAAGAACGAGCGCTGGCTGCGCCTGACCAAGTTCTTCGGCAAGCTGCTGCTCATCAACTTCGCCCTCGGCGTGGTGACGGGCATCTGGCAGGAGTTCCAGTTCGGCATGGCCTGGAGCGAGTACTCCCGGTTCGTCGGCGACGTGTTCGGTGCTCCGCTCGCCATGGAGGCCCTGGCGGCGTTCTTCGTCGAGTCGGTGTTCCTCGGGGTGTGGATCTTCGGGTGGGACCGGGTGTCCAAGAAGATCCACCTGGCCTCGATCTGGCTCTTCGCGCTCGCCACCAACCTCTCGGCGTTCTTCATCCTCGCGGCCAACTCGTGGATGCAGCACCCGGTCGGCGTGATCTACAACGAGGAGACCGGCCGTGCCGAGATGGAGTCCATCTGGGCGGTCCTGACCAACAACACGCTGCTCGCGGCGTTCCCCCACACCATCACGGCCGCGTTCCTGACGGCCGGGACGTTCGTCACCGGCATCGCCGCCTGGTGGATGGTCCGCCTCGCCCGCACCAAGAAGCCCGAGCACGTCGAGACCGCGCGGAACGTCTACCGCCCGGCCGTGCTGGTCGGCGTGTGGGTGATGATCTTCGCCGGCATCGGCGTCATCTGGTCCGGTGACGTGCAGGGCAAGCTCATGTACGAGCAGCAGCCCGGCAAGATGTCGTCGGCGGAGGCGCTCTGCGAGGGCACCGAGTCCGCCGAGTTCTCCATCCTGGCCATCGGTCCGCTCTACGCCGGCTGCGAGGACGTCAACCACGTCATCTCCCTGCCCGGCCTCACCAGCTACCTCGGGACGGGGCAGTTCTCCGGCGAGGACTCCTACCTGCCGGGCGTCTACGACGTCCAGGAGGAGTACACCGAGCGCTACGGGGACGTCACGGCCGACGGCGAGCCGGTCGTCTACACCCCGCCGCTGGCGATCACGTACTGGTCGTTCCGCCTCATGATCGGCTTCGCCGCGTTCTCGGTCGCCCTGGCGCTGGCCGCGCTGTGGCTGACCCGCAAGGGCCGCGTCAGCGACAACGTCTGGCTCGGCCGGCTCGGCATCCTGGCCATCCCGATGCCGTTCGTCGCCTGCTCGTTCGGCTGGATCTTCACCGAGGTCGGCCGCCAGCCCTGGGTCGTCGCACCGAACCCGACCGGCATCGACCAGGTGCGGCTGCTCACCGAGCGCGGCGTCTCCACCGCGGTACCGCCCGGCGTCATCCTCACCTCGATGATCGTCCTCACCGTCATCTACGCGATCCTCGCCGTCGTCTGGTACCGGCTCATGCACCGGTACACGATCGAGGGCGTCCCGGACTCCGTCCGCGACGAGTCGCCGGAGGCGCAGGACCCCGACGACACCGACCGCCCCCTGTCCTTCGCGTACTGAGCGCCGAGCCCGAGAAGACTGGAGACCTGACGTGGACCTCGCGATCCTCTGGTTCGTCATCATCGCCGTGCTGTGGACCGGCTACCTCGTACTCGAGGGCTTCGACTTCGGCGTCGGCATGCTGCTGTCGATCCTGCCCCGCGGCGACAAGGAGCACCGCGAGAAGGAACGGCGCGTGCTCGTCAACACCATCGGACCCGTCTGGGACGGCAACGAGGTGTGGCTGCTCACCGCGGGCGGTGCCACCTTCGCGGCCTTCCCGGAGTGGTACGCCACGATGTTCTCCGGGTTCTACATCCCCCTGCTGCTCATCCTCGTCGGGCTGGTGGCCCGCGGCGTCGCGTTCGAGTACCGCGGCAAGATCGCCGACCGGGTCTGGGCCCGCCGCTGCGACCAGGCGATCCAGCTCGGATCCTGGATCCCCGCGGTGCTCTGGGGCGTGGCGTTCGGCAACCTGGTGCGCGGCCTCCTGCTCGACGCCGACCACCAGTACGTCGGCGGCTTCTGGGCCCTGCTCAACCCGTTCGCCCTCGTCGGCGGCCTGACCACGGCGGTGCTGTTCCTGCTGCACGGGTCGGTGTTCGTCGCGCTGAAGACGGACGGCGACATCCGCGAGCGCGCCGCCCGCCTGGCGTCCGGCCTGTCGGTGGCGGCGCTCGTCGTGGCCGGCGGCTGGGCGATCTGGGCGCAGGTCGCCTACTCGGTGACCTGGACGTGGGCGGCCGTGGCCGTCGCCGCCCTGGCCCTGCTCGGCGTCGTGGCCGCGACCCGTGCCCGCAGGGAGGGCACGGCGTTCACCCTGTCGGCCGTGACCATCGTGGCGGCCGTGGTGCTGATCTTCGGATCCATGTACCCCGACGTCATCCCGGCCCTCGACGGCGGCGAGGCCCTGACGATCGCCGAGGCCTCCTCGACCGACTACACGCTCACGGTCATGTCGTGGGTCGCGGTGGTCCTGACCCCGCTGGTCATCGCCTACCAGTCGTGGACGTACTGGGTCTTCCGGCGCCGGCTGTCCACGAAGGACATCCCCGCACCCGCGGGCCTGAGCTGGCAGAAGATCAAGGACGCGGCGTTCTGAGGTGAGACCGCTCGACCCCCGGCTGCTGCGGCAGGCCCGGGCAGCCCGCTCCTACGTCCTGCTCACCACCGTCCTCGGCGTGGCCTCGGCCGCTCTCGTGGTGGTGCAGGCCTTCGCGATCGCCAACACGCTGGGTCCCGCGATCGTCGCCACGAGCCCCGGTGGGGACGGCGCGCTCGACCGGGCCGAGATCGTCCGGTGGCTCGCGGTGCTGGCGGGTGCCGCCGTCGGGCGCGCCGCCGTCGCCTGGGCGCAGGAACGCTACGGACGCCGCGCGGCCACCCGGGTGGTCGCGGACCTGCGCGAGCAGGTGGTCGAGCACGCCGTGACCCTGGGGCCCCGACCACCCGCCGGGGCGGCGCCGTCGGACGTCGCGACCCTGGCCACGCGCGGGCTGGACGACCTGGAGCCGTACCTGGTGCGGTTCCTGCCGCAGCTGCTGCTCACGGCGCTCGTCACGCCCGCCACGGTGCTCGTGGTCCTCGGGCTCGACTGGGTCTCCGCGCTGATCGCGGTCTGCACGATCCCGTTGGTGCCGTTCTTCATGTGGCTGATCGGCACCATGACGGCCGGCACGTCCGAGCGGCGCCTGGCCACGGTGGAGCGGCTCGGGTCGCAGGTGCTCGACCTGATCGCCGGGCTGCCCACCCTGCGGGCTTTCGGTCGGGAGATCGGCCCCGCCGCCCGGGTGCGCGCCTTGGGCGAGTCGTCCCGGCGCGCCACCCTGGGCACGCTGCGGGTCGCGTTCCTGTCCGGCGCGGTCCTGGAGCTGCTGACCACCCTGTGCGTCGCGATCATCGCCGTCGGGGTCGGCCTGCGGCTGGTGCACGGGGGCATCGAGCTGGTGCCCGCGATCGCCGTCCTGGTGCTGGCCCCGGAGATCTTCCTGCCGCTGCGCCGCGTCGGGTCCGAGTTCCACGCGTCCACCGACGGGGTGGCGGCGACGCAGCGCGCCTTCGCCGTCCTGGACCTGCCGGCCGTCGCCGCGGGCGGCGAGGACGCGCCGACCGCCGCCCGTCCCGGACCCACGCTCGTGCTCGAGAACGTCACCGTGCGGGCGCCGGGACGCGACGTCGAGGCCCCGGCCGGGCTGTCCGCACGGATCCTGCTGGGGACCGGCGTCCCGGGCGGCGGCCGCGTGGTCGCGCTGCGCGGGCCGAGCGGGAGCGGCAAGTCCACCCTGGTGCTGGTGCTGCTCGGGCTCCTGCGCCCGGACGCCGGCACCGTGTCCTCGACCCTGCCGTGGGAGCAGGTGGCCTGGGTGCCGCAACGCCCCGCGATCGGACCGGGGACCGTGCACGACGTCGTCACCGACGGCCGTGAGGTCGCCCCGGAGACGCTCGCGGCGGCCGCGGCGACCACCGGCCTCGACGCCGTGCTCGCCGACCTGCCGGACGGGTGGGAGTCCCCGGTGGGGCTGGGCGGCGTCGGCCTCAGCGTCGGGCAGCGGCAACGGGTGGCCCTCGCCCGCACGCTCGTCGCCGGCGCAGACCGCCCCGTGGTGGTGCTGGACGAACCCACCGCGCACCTCGACGCCCGGGGCGAGCAGGTGGTGCTCGAGACCGTGCGCACCTGGCGCGACGCCGGCCGTACCGTCGTCGTGGTGGCGCACCGTGCCTCGCTCCTGGCCGTGGCCGACCAGGTCGTCGACGTCGAGGCCCGGGAGGTGGCCCGTGCCTGAGAACCGGCGTCGCCGTGCGGCCCGGGACCCGCTGGTGCGGCTGCTCCCCCTGCTGGAGGTCTCGTGGGGCCGCGTCGCCCGCGCCGTCGGCCTCGGCACCCTGACGCTCGTGTGCGCGATCGGGCTCGCCGCTGCCGCGGCCTGGCTGATCGCGCGGGCCTCGCAGATGCCGCCCGTGCTGACCCTGTCGGTCGCCGCCGTCGGCGTGCGGGCGTTCGGCACGGGCCGGGCGTTTTTCCGGTACCTCGAACGGCTCGCCTCCCACGGCGTCGCGCTGCGCGGCATGGCGGCGCTGCGGGCCAACCTCTACGACCGGCTGGCCCGCGGCGGCGCCGACGTCGTGGCGCTGCGCCGCGGCGACCTGCTCGCGCGGGTCGGGGGCGACGTCGACGACGTGGGTGACGTGGTCGTGCGTGCGCTGATCCCGGCCGGGGTGGCCGTCGTGGCGGGGCTCGGCTCGGTGCTGCTGGTCGGGGTCTTCCTGCCCGCGGCGGGCGCCGTGCTGCTGGCCTGCCTGCTGCTGACCGGCGTCGTCTCCCCCTGGCTGGCGTCACGCGCGTCGGCGTCGGTGGAGCAACGCGGGGCCGAGGCGCGCGGCGACGTCACGGCCCGCACCCTGGAGCTGCTCGAGGACGGCCAGCAGCTGCGCGTCGCCGGCCGGCTCGCCGACCGCACCGCGGGGCTGCGGGCGGCGGACCGTCGGCTCGCTGCCACGGCCGACGACGGCGCCCGCGTCTCCGGGCTGTCGGCCGCCGTCGAGGCCGGCGCCCAGACCCTGGCGGTGCTCGGCTGCCTGCTGCTCGGCGTCCCGGCAGCCCTGGCCGGCGACCTGGCGGCGACCGAGCTCGCCGTCGTCGTCCTCACCCCGCTGGCCGTGTTCGAGGCGACCACTGCGCTGCCCGCAGCCGCGGTGCAGCTGCGACGCTCCCGCGCGGCGGCCCGCCGGCTCGTGGACCTGCTTCCCGAGCGCACGGGGTCGCGCCACGCGCCCGAGGCGGCGCCCACCGGCACGCTGCTGGAGCTCGACCACGTCGCGGCGGGCTGGTCGACGTCGGCACCCGTGGTCCGCGACGTCGACCTCACGCTGCGGCCCGGTGCCGTCGTCGCCCTCGCGGGCGCCTCCGGCGTCGGCAAGACGACCCTGCTGCTCACCGCCGCGGGGCTGCTGGACCCCGTGGCGGGCGCGGTCCGGGGCGAGGGCCTGTTCGTCGCCGAGGACGGCCACGTGTTCGGCACGACCGTGCTGGAGAACCTCCGCGTGGCCCGTGCGGACGTCACCGACGACGACGCCCTCGAGGCGCTGGCCGCCGTCGGGCTCGCGGACTGGCTGGACGGCCTGCCGGGCGGGCTCGGGACCACGCTCGGTACCGGTGGCACGGACGTCTCCGGCGGCGAGCGCCGGCGACTCCTCGTCGCCCGCGCCCTGCTGGCCCCGCACCGGGTCCTGCTCGTGGACGAGCCCGCCGAGCACCTCGACGCCGCGACGGCGGACGCGCTGGTGGAGACGCTGGCCGGCGTGGCCCGCTCGTCCGGGCGGGCCGTCGTCGTCGCCTCGCACCGCCTGACGCCCTTGGACGTCGCCGACGAGGTGATGCTGCTCGACGCCGAGGCACCGGGCGCTCCGGCCCGCGTGCTCGCCCGCGGGACGCACGCCGAGCTGCTGGACTCCGTACCGGCCTACCGGTGGGCGGCCGACCAGGAGGAGCAGGCCCCGATCGACGTCTGAGGGTGGCCTCAGGGACACATCCGGGGTGGTCCCCGATGTGTGGCCGTTCCCGGCGCCCGTAGCGTCCGGACCATGATCAGGATCGACTCGCTCACCAAGCGCTACGGGGGACTCGCCGCCGTCGACGACGTCTCGTTCACCGCGTTCCCCGGCCGCGTCACGGGCTTCCTCGGCCCGAACGGGGCCGGCAAGTCCACGACCCTGCGGATCGTCACCGGGCTGGCGGAGCCGACGGCGGGTCGCGCGACGGTGCTGGGCAGCCGGTTCGCCGATCTGCCGAACCCGGGCCTCGACGTCGGCGTGCTGCTCGACGCCTCGGCCCAGCACGGCGGTCGGACCGGCCGCGAGACGCTCGTGCTGGCCCAGCGCACCATGGGGCTGCCCGACGCCCAGGTCGACGCGATGCTCGACCTCGTCGGGCTGACCCCCGCCGAGTCGAGACGCCGCGTGCGCGACTACTCCCTCGGGATGCGGCAACGTCTCGGCATCGCGACCGCTCTCCTCGGGGACCCGCGCGTGCTGATCCTCGACGAGCCGGCGAACGGCCTCGACCCGGCCGGGATCCGGTGGATGCGGGACCTGCTGCGCGGCTTCGCCGACGACGGCGGCACCGTGCTGCTGTCCAGCCACCTCCTCGCGGAGATCGAGACGATCGCCGACGACATCGTCGTCATCGGGCACGGCCGGGTCGTGGCGGCGGGCAGCAAGGCCGAGCTCCTGGCCGGTGCCGGCGCGCTCGTGCGGGCCGACGACGGCGCGGCGCTGGGCTCCGCGCTCGTCTCGGCCGGGTACCGCGCCACCGCAGGCGCCGACGGCGCGGTCGTGACCGACGCCGCTCCCGTGGACGCCGGACGGGTCGCGTTCGCGGCCGGGATCCCGGTGAGCGAGCTGCGGGACTCCGACGGCACGGCGCTGGAGGAGATGTTCCTCGACCTGACCTCTGCCGACCAGCGTGACCGGCGTGCCGACGCCCACGCACCGACACCGACCGGAGCACGCGCATGAGCACCCTCACCCCTGCCCTCGTGGACGCCGCTGCGGGACCTGCGCGGCGTCGTCGGATCCCGCTGACGCGCCTGGTGGGCGTCGAGCTGCGCAAGCTCACCGACACCCGGGCGAGCCGCTGGCTGCTCGCTGCCGTGCCCCTGCTCACGCTGGTCGTCGTGACCGGCGTGACGCTCTGGGGCGACGACTCCGAGGTAACGTTCCTCGCGCACACGACCACGAACATGATGCCGCTCGAGCTGATCCTGCCGCTGGTCACCGTGCTGGCGGTCACGGGCGAGTGGAGCCAGCGCTCCGCGTCGACGACGTTCACCCTGGTCCCCCGCCGGGGCCGGGTGATGACCGCCAAGGCGGTCGGCGCGCTGCTGGTCACGCTGGCCGCGACCGCCACGGTGGTGGTGCTGAGCGCCGCCGGCACCGTCGCCGCCGCTCGGGTGCGCGGCCTCGACGCGGTGTGGGACCTGTCGCTCGACCTCACCCTGCGCCTGGCCCTGGCGAACCTCGTCGCGATCGCCTTCGGGTTCGTCGTCGCCGTGGTGATCCGCAGGACGGCGCCCGCCATGGTCGCCTACCTGGCGTTCATGTTCGTGGTGCCGATGGTCTCGATGGTCGCGGCCGGCCTGTGGACCTGGTGGGCCGGGAACGGCGCCTGGTACGACCTGACCTGGTCGACGAGCTTCGTCACCGGCCCGGAGATCACCGGTGAGCAGTGGGCGCAGGTGGGCACGTCGGCGCTGATCTGGATCGTGGTCCCGATGGTGCTCGGCATGCGCCGGCTGCTGCGTGCCGAGATCCGCTGAGCCGCACGGACCGTCCGTCGGCTACGGCGCCGGCGTCCCGGTGCCCTCCCCGGCGGTGTCCTCGGCGGTCTCGGTGGTGGCCAGGAGGTAGCGCGAGTAGTCGGACAGCACGATGCTGCCCGCGTCCGTGACGTCCACGGGGACGACCAGGTCGCCGGTGCCGTCCGGGTCGTACGCCTCGGCGACCTTCCCGGTGACCGCGTTGTGCACGCGCAAGGACTCGCCGACCCGCAGGTAGGCCAGGGCGCCGCTGACGCCCTCGACGGTGGTCTCCTGCCCGGTCGAGGCGGTCCACAGCGCCTCGCCGTCGGCGCCCGTGCCGCGCAGCTCGGCGTCGTCGACGGACACCGCGACGTCGAGAGCCGTGTCCACGCCGACGTCGGTGAACCCGTCGGCCAGGACGCTGCCGTCGGTCAGGTCGACCAGCGCCTCGGAGGCCTCCCCGGTGCGCAGCCGTGCCGTGCCCGGTGCCGGCGCCGGGTCGGTGGCCGCCTCGACCGCCTCCGGGTCCCAGCCGTGGACGGCGGTCTCGACGCGCCAACGCTCGGCGCCGTCGTGCGTGGCAGTGGCGACGAGCTCGCTGCCCTCCAGTGTGAGCACGGTGCCGCGGTACTCCCCCAGGACCGACACGTCGGCGTCGGGAGTGACCGGCTCGCCCGTCTCCGCGTCCAGGACGACGGGCGGGCCGGACGCCCCGACCGGCTCCGGTGACGGAGCGGCGAACACGAGTCCGGGGCCCACCAGCGGCCCGGGCACGCGGACGGGGCCCCACACCTCCGCACCGGTCTCCAGGTCGTACGCCGTCGCGCTGGTGGCGGCCACCGCCCCGGCCGTATCGCCGGCGGAACCGTCGCCGTCCGGCGCCACGGTGTCGGTCAGGACGGCCAGCGCACGACCGTCCGAGGTCGTGGTGACGGCGTAGCCGGTGCAGCTCACGGGCCGTCCGGCGCTCCACAGCGCGGAACCGTCGGCCGCGACGGCGGTGAACCGCAGGGCGCCGTCCCGCCGGCCGAGGCCGAGCGCGACGCCGTCGGCGGACTGCGGCGGGGTGTCCCAACCGGGGTCGACGAGCTCGACGCCCTCGACCTGGATCGGCACACGCAGGCCGTCGGGGTCGACGTCGGCGGGGGCCTCGACGGCGGTGGTCGGGGTGCGCTCGATCTCGACCGGCGGGGTCTCGGGCGTGCCGGACATGCCGGTGCAGCCGGCGAGCAGCATGCCGGTGGCGAGCAGTCCGGCCGGCACGACGGCGGCGCGGCGTGCGGGACGCATCAGACGTTCTCCTTCGTGGTGGTGCGTCGGGCGCGTGCCCGGCGCCGGGTCCAGAGCACGAGCACGATCGCGGCGAGGGCGACGACGAGGGCGACGTCGCCCGCGGGGTGCGCGAGGAGGGCGCCCTGGCCCTGCAGCCAGGCCTGGGTGCGCACGGGGACGAGCTCCGGGAGCCCGACCAGTCCGTTGGTGGCCCAGAAGAGCACGCCGACGCCGACGAGCAGCAGCCCGGTGACGACCGAGGTGGTGTGCAGCTCACGACCGAGCACGGTGAACGTACGTCCCCGCAGCGCCGACCGGCCGCGGTCGCCGATGCGGCCCCAGGCCGCCGCGAGCCCGAGGAGCGGCAGGACCATGCCGGCTCCGTAGACGGCGAGCAGCAGCCCGGCACCGACGACGTCACCCTGTCCGGCGGCGAGCGTGAGGACGGCTCCGAGGATGGGGCCGGCGCAGAACCCCGCGACGCCGCTCGCGGCGCCGAGCAGGAACGTCCTGAACCAGCCGGTTCGGGTCGCCGAGGACCGCTGGACGGCTCGCGCTCCGGGCAGCAGACGGGCCGGGTCGAAGCCGAGGCCGAGCAGCTGCACGACGCCGAGGACGATCAGGAGGACGGAGGCGACGCCGATGACGAGGTCCCGCCGCGTGGCGAACAGCGCTCCGAGCGCACCGGCGCCGACACCGAGCGGCACCAGGACGACGACGAGCCCGGCGTAGAAGACGCCGCCGTGCGCCCAGAGCCGCGACCCGGAGCCGACGGTGGAGGCGAAGAAGGCGGGCAGCAGCAGGGCGCCGCAGGGACTCAGCAGCGCCAGGATGCCGCCCAGGAGAGCGGTGAGGAGGCCGATCTCCACCGCTCAGCCCTCGCTCGCGGCGAGCGCCGTGTCGAAGGCGTGCCGGAAGACCTGGGCCGGCTGGGCGCCGACGATCGGCTCGCCGCCGAGCAGGAAGGCCGGGGTGGAGTAGGCGCCCAGGTCCAGCCCGAGCTGTTCGTTGGCGGCGACGGCGTCGGCCGTCTCGGACGAGACCAGGTCGGCGGTGAACTGCTCGACATCCAGTCCGAGCTCCGCGGCGAGGTCGGTGAGCGCCTCCTCGGACAGCTCGGCCTCCGGTCGGGTCTCGCCGTCCGGGTAGAGGGCGTCGTGATACGCCCAGAACTCGTCCTGGAGCCCGGCGGCGTAGGCGGCGCGGGCGGCACGCTCGGA
>Ga0207735_100362_pt1 | contig 10583 bp, 11 predicted proteins | sample TtaePargueraPR_9_FD_187280 | JGI IMG/M metagenome (GOLD analysis project Ga0207735, IMG submission 187280) | Aerobic enrichment media microbial communities from Bioluminiscent Bay, La Parguera, Puerto Rico - Tt and E2 (1) (SPAdes) | ecosystem: Environmental > Aquatic > Marine > Unclassified ... | reverse complement strand
CCTCCGCTGGTGTGCCGGGGCCGGGCGAGACCAGCACGCCGTCGTAGTCGTCGATGTCACCGGCGTCCGCCACGGCGTCGTTGCGCACGACCACGGTCTCCGCGCCCATCTGGCGCAGGTACCCGACGATCGTGTAGACGAACGAGTCGTAGTTGTCGATCACGAGGATGCGCGTCATGACTCCTCCACAGTGGTCTCCTGGACGTTGAGGGCCTCTGAGACCCACGGGAACACATACTCGAACAGCGTGAACACCACAGCCGCGATCGCCACGAGCAGGATCAGCACCCGCACCAGCGCCGGCCCCGGCAGCGCGTTCCAGATCCACGTCGAGATCATGCGGGCACCTCCAGCAGCTCCTCGGGCACCCCGTGGCCCGTGGGCGCCCAGTAGTCGAACGTGCCGTGCACGATCCACCGCTCCGCGGCAGAGAACATGGGGTGGCAGGTGGTGAGCGTGATCGACCGCTCCGTGGGCGCGACGCCCGGCTGGTTCGGGGTCGGGGCGATCACCTCGACCTGAGTGGGCTTCACGATCTCCCAGGACTCCACGTGATACACGAACCAGGCATCCTCGGTCTGGACGATCAGTGAGTCACCGACCTGCAGGTCCGCGACCGCGTTGAACGGCTTGCCGTACGTGGTCCGGTGTCCCGAGACGGCGAAGTTGCCGATCTCACCTGGCAGCGCGGTGTCGGGGTAGTGGCCGATCCCCAGCGGGTCCAGCACGTCCGCGCGCGTCACGCCCTCGCTGACGGGCTTCACGTAGTCCTCGCCCCAGCGCGGCACCATCATGGTCGCGAACGTCTCGGTGAAGCCGGGGTAGTCCATGGCGGGCGGGTCGATGTCGGTGTACTTGAGGTCGTCAGGAATGGTCTCGGGACCAGTGCTCTCACCCGCCGAGATGCCCTGGACCACGTCGTCGACCGCGGGGTCCACCCAGTCGAGGCTCTCGACAACCTCGCGCTGCGCGCGCTCGCCCTGGATGTCGGTGTAGAACAGCTGCCACAGCACGAACAGGCCCAGCAGGATCCCCGCGAGCATCAGCAGCTCGCCCAGCACCCCGATGATGCTCAGACGGCTGCGGGTCGCCCCGGCGTGCGCCGGAGGACGACCGCCCGAAGCCTGGGAGGTGGGTGCTGGCGCGCTCATGGTGGTGTCCAGCGTACGCGAGCACGGTCTGAGCGAAGAAGTCCCGTCCCAGTCCTAGGTACCCTGGTGGGCACAGAGACGCCCGCACGATGCGGGGGTCGAGTCAGCATGGAGACACCAGCGTGGCCAAGAGCAAGAAGAAGGACGGCGGGAAGCAGGTCTACAAGGCCCCCCGCAACATCGGCAAGCCCGAGTCCGAGAACCCCAAGTGGCTGCTCCCGACCGCGGTGACTCTGCTGTGCCTGGGCCCTGCCTGGATCGTCGTCTACTACATCACCAAGGCGCAGTGGCCGCTGCCCATCGGCGACCTCAACCTCCTGGTCGGCTTCCTGTTCATGGGCGCGGCGATGATCCTGCTGACGCGCTGGAAGTAGCTGTCGCACCCGTAATGACACGGGTGTAGTTATCCCCAACGGTTTCCACATACGGGGATAACTACACCCGTGTCATTCACATCTGGGGACGGTTCTGGGGATAACCACACCCGTGTGGTTCACCCGCCCCGCACGCCTTGGGCGAAATGGATCCATTTCGCTCGCCTAAGAGCTGAAGTGAGCGAAAGGGATCCATTTCGCTCGTTCAAGGGCTGAGGTGAGCGGGAATCGACCGCCAGGAGGGCCGATGCGGGCTCAGTTGGCCGCGCGCGCCGCCTTTTCGCGGCGGTCGACGCCGCGGAACATCGCCAGCATGATGATCGCTCCCGCGACGGCACCGCCCAGGTGGCCCTGCCATGAGAGGCCCGAGAAGAACGCGAACCCGGGGATCAGCTCGGAGACCAGCGGTCCGCCAATGAAGATCGCGGCGATCACCAGCACCGACGTGTACGGCAGCCGCAGCCGCTTGAGCACCACGCCGTACGCCGCGAGCAGCCCGAAGATCGCGCCCGAGGCGCCGCCCACGGCCGTCAGCTGTCCGCCCGTGCCGATGATCTCGACCGCGGCGGAGCTGCCCAGCAGCGATCCCACGTAGAGCGCGAGGAACCGCCAGCGGCCCAGCGCCGGCTCGAGCGCTTGGCCCAGCTGCCACAGCGCGAGCATGTTCATGCCGATGTGCCACAGCCCGAAGTGCACGAAGCCTGCCGTCAGCCAGCGGTACCACTCCGTGCCCACGTCGATGAAGGCCGCAGACTCGACCGGCGTTGCCTCCGGCCACAGCGCCCACGACCCCGGCCATGCATCGCCGAAGATCACCGGGCCCAGAAGGTAGATCGCGACATTGAGCCCGATCAGCACGAACGTCGCGAGAGGCGGCCCGGCGGTCATCGTGAAGCCCAGCCGCGAGCGCATCGGCCGTGCCTGCGCCTTCGCCTGCTTCAGGCAGTCCACGCACAGCACACCCACGGCGGCCGGACGCTGGCATTCCGGGCAGGCCGGCCTCTCGCAGCGCTGGCACCGCACGTACGAGACGCGGTCGGGGTGCCGGGGGCAGGTGGGGGCCGATGCGCCTGCGGGCTGGGTCACGCGTGCCCTAGGCGACGGTGACGTTGGTGATCATCACGTCCTCGAGCGGGCGGTCGCGGCCGTCCACCGGGGTCGTGGCGATCTTGTCGACGACGGCCTTCGACTCGTCATCGGCGACCTTGCCGAAGATGGTGTGACCCTGGTTGAGGTGCGGGGTCGCGCCCACCGTGATGAAGAACTGCGAGCCGTTGGTGCCGGCGGGCTGGCCGGTGATCGGGTTGAGGCGCTTGCCGGCGTTGGCCATAGCGAGCATGTACGGCTCGGAGAACTGATTGTTGGGGTGGATCTCGTCGTCGAACGTGTAGCCCGGGCCACCGGTGCCGGTGCCCTCGGGGCATCCGCCCTGGATCATGAAGCCCGAGATGACCCGGTGGAAGACCAGGCCGTTGTAGAACGGCTCGGTGCTCTTGTCGCCGGTCTCCGGGTCCGTCCACTCCTTCTCGCCGGTGGCCAGGCCAACGAAGTTCTTGACGGTCACGGGAGCGTCGTTCGGCATCAGCTCGATGCGGATGTCACCTGCGGTGGTCTCAAGGGTTGCGATCATGCGGACTATTCTCGCATGCCCCTCGCGTTAAGGATGGGTAAGTGACAAGATGGTGAAACAGGAGACCCCTGATAAACACGGAGGCATCAAAGTGGGACGCAAGAAGAAGGCCCTCGACGACATCGACGTGGACCAGTACCGCGCGCAGGCCCAGGAAGCGGCTGCGAGTGCCAAGAAGAAGGCCGAGGTAGCCGCCGCGCAGGCCGCCGAGGCCGCCAAGAAGGCCCAGGAGTGGGCCGGCCCGCAGTACGACAAGGCCAAGGCCTGGGCGACCCCTCGCGCCAAGAAGGCGTACCACCAGGGCGCTCAGAAGGCCGAGCCGTACGTGCGCAAGGCAGGCGTCACGGCGACCCGCTGGGCGGATGTCGCCCACGCCGCGATCGTGGGCGCAGCGATCCCCGCAGCCGTGGGCGCGATCGAGCACGCTGCGGAGGACCCGTCCGAGAAGGGTCGCTCGTGGGGCAAGGTGCTGATTCCCCTCGCTCTCGTGGGCGCAGCGACCGCTGCGCTCGTCGTGTGGGCGCGTCGCGACCCGGGCCGCGACGAGTGGGCCGGTGAGGACGAGGAGTGGGAGCTCGCCGAGGACGCCACGTTCAAGCAGCAGCTGCGCGACAACGTGAACAAGGCGACGGACGCGGCGATCGACGCCGCCAAGAAGGCCAGCGAGGCCGCGACTGCCGCAGCCGCCGCCGTGGGCGACAAGGCCGGTCCCACGTACGAGAAGGCCAAGGAGCAGGCGGCCCCCTACGTGGAGAAGGCCAAGGAGCAGGCCGGGCCGTACGTCGAGAAGGCCAAGGACGTCGCGGTCGAGCAGGGCAAGAAGATCGCCGACCAGGCTGGCGCGAGCGCTGCCAAGGTGAAGGAGTCGGCGGCCTCGGAGGCCTCCAAGGTGCGCGCGTCCGTGGACGAGGCTCGCGATCGTGCGACGGCCGCGGCCACCAGCACCATCGATGACGCCGAGGACGTCTGGGAGGACGAGAGCGGCGACGCTCCCGCCGCGAAGAAGTCCACGCCGGCGAAGAAGCCCGCGGCGTCGAAGTCGACGGCCTCCAAGAGCACGGCCTCGAAGTCCACCCCCAAGAAGTCGGGCGGCGCCGCCAAGTAGCGCGCCTCACCCCACGCGACGGCCCCGGTCCGCATGGACCGGGGCCGTCGCGTTTCGCGCGTCAGGCACAGGCCTGTGACACCCGTGCGCCGTGGGATCCCTCGAGGACCGCGACGCACGCCTCGACCTCGTCGGCGACCCGCGCATCGTCCCACTCGAGCGGCCCGCCCATCGCTGCCGCCACCTTCTCGATGATCTCGCGCGACAGCGCGCCCGTGAAGGCGAGGGAGGTGCGTCGCTGGACCACGTCCGTCACGCGCCGCGCGTGTTCCCTCTCCACCAGGAACTCCACCTCACGAGTGCTCAGCCGCTCGCCGGCGATGGCGACGTCGAAGCCGGTGGAGACGTACGCCGCCACCTCCTGCGCGCGCGTGCCGTAGCGAGCGAACAGCACGCGCCGCCGGCCCTCCGGCAGCGTGCCCAGCCGCTTCAGCATCCATTCCTCGCGGTCGTCCCCGGTGCGGGGGTAGCGCTTGCCCCCACCGATCGGCTCATGGAGGGTGTGCCGGCGTCGACCCTCGCCCTGGTGTTCGAGCACGGCGTCGGTGACACGCTCTCCCAGGGCCCGGAACGTGGTCCACTTGCCGCCCACGATGTCGATGCGCAGGCGACCCGACGCGTCCGTGCGCTGCTCGAGCCGGTAGTCGCGGGAGAGCTCTCCGGGCGCGGCGCCGTCAGTGCGAGGCAAGGGGCGGATGCCAGCGAACCGGTAGACGATCTGGTCCCGCTCCACCGGGATGTCGGGGAACACGTGGGCGACCAGCTCGATGAAGTAGTCGACCTCGTCCTCGGTGCAGCGCACGGGCTCCCGTGGGTCAGCCGGCACGTCCGTCGTGCCGATCATCACGCGTCCGTGCAGCGGATAGATGAGGACGATGCGTCCGTCCGGATGCTCGAAGAAGATCTCGTGGCCGCGGGTCGCCTCGAGCAGCGCGGGGCTGTCGACCACGATGTGCGAGCCCTTGGTGCCGCCCATATGAGCGGTCGATGCGCCCAGGGCCGCGTTGGTCAGATCCGTCCACGGCCCGGACACGTTGATCACCACGTCCGCCTCGATCGTGGCCTCGGTGCCGGACAGCCGGTCCCTGACGCGGACGCCGCGTTGCGTCTCGCCCACGGCCTCGGTGTAGGTGAAGGCGGCCGACGTCGGATGGGCGGCGGCGCCGTCGAGGATCAGCTCCAGGGCGATCCGCTCCGGCTGGCCCACGGAGGCGTCGAAGTAGGTGGCGGCGTAGCGGATGGCCGGATCCATGTCGGGGAAGCGCTCGCGCACGGCCGTGGGGCCGGCGAACTCGTGGCGGGGCATGCGCCGTCCCTTGCCGGAGTACGAGTCGTAGAGGGTCAGACCCAGCTTGGCGAGCAGCGCACCGCGTTCGTGCGTCCGGCGCCCGCGCCGATGGGTCAGCACGCGCACAGGCGCCGAGAGCAGCCCCGGCCAGGCGCGGCGCAGCGGGATCGTGGTGGGCAGCGGCACCACCTGATGAGGCGCCGTGTAGAGCAGCGAGTTGCGCTCGCGCACCGACTCCTGCACGAGCCGCATCTCGCCGTTCTCGAGGTAGCGAAGGCCACCGTGCACCATGTGGCTGGACGCGGCTGATGCGCCGCTGGAGATGTCGTCGCGCTCGACCAGGAGGACGTCCACGCCTTGAAGGCTCAGATCCCGGAAAACGGAGGCGCCGTTGATCCCGCCGCCGATCACCAGCACTGACGTGCGCAGGGTGCCGCGGGCGCGAGCCGGCGGCGGTGCAGCGGTGCCGAGCGAGTCCATGTGCCTATGATCGATTCGTCCAGAGAGCAAGTGCAAGAGCGGTGCACATACGTGCAGTGGAGGCGCCGATGCGCGATGACACCCCCGGGGGGCAGCGCTCTGAGCAGGCGCTGCGCGCGGCGCAGCTCTACTACCTCCAGCACCAGACCATGGAGACCATCGCGCGCGACCTGGGCGTGTCCCGATCGTCGGTGTCGCGCCTGCTCGCTCACGCGCGCGACACCGGGATCGTGGACATACGCGTGCGGGCTCCTCACGGTCATGCAGGCGATCTTGAACAGCGGCTGCGGGAAGGGTTCGGCGTCGAGCCGCACGTGGTGCCCGTTCCCGATGACATCACCGACGTCGACCGCCTTGAGCGGGTCGCGGTCCACGCCGCCCATCTGTTCAGCGGCTACGTCGAGTCGAGCATGGTGGTGGGCGTGGCGTGGGGGTCGACTCTCAGCGCGATCAGCAAGCACCTGCCACCCAAGCCCACCCGGAACACGACCATCGTGCAGCTCAACGGAGCCGGCAACACCCACGACACCGGAATCGAGTACTCGTCGGAGATCCTGCAGCGATTCGGGACGGCGTACGGGGCGCGGGTCCAGCAGTTCCCGGTTCCCGCCTTCTTCGATCAAGCGAGCACCAAGGAGGCCCTGTGGCGCGAGCGCAGCATCCGGCGCCTGCTCGAGCTCCAGTCCCGTGCAGACCTCGCGATCTTCGGCGTCGGCACGCCGTACTCGGAGGTGCCGAGCCACGTGTACATCGGCGGCTACCTGGCCGCGCCGGACTACCGGAGCCTCAAGGAGGCCCGCGCCGTGGGCGACGTCGCCACCGTGTTCTTCCGTGAGGACGGATCCTTCGAGGACATCGAGCTCAATGCCCGGAGCAGCGGGCCCCGACTGTCGCTGCTGCGTCGCGTTCCACGCCGCATCTGTGTGGCCTCCGGCTCGCTGAAGCTCGCCGGGGTGAGGGGAGCGCTCGCGGCGGGACTGGCGACCGACCTCGTCGTGGACGAGCAGCTTGCACGGCGGCTGGTCGCGCCCTGAGCACAGGCCACTGCCACCGCACATCCGTGCACCGCGGTCGCCGCCGGAGCCTCTTCCCGCGTAGGTTGCCTAGAACGCCACCGCACTGGACCAGAGGAGTTCCACGTGACGACCATCGTGTCGATCGACCAGGGCACGACCAGCACGCGCGCGATCGTCTTCGACGAACGCGGCGCCGTGGTCGCCTCCGCGCAGCTCGAGCATCGCCAGAGCTTCCCGGCGCCGGGCTGGGTCGAGCACGACGCCGAGGAGATCTGGACCAACGTCCGGGAGGCGGTGGGCTCGGCGCTCGCCCGCGCGAACCTCACCCGGCTCGACGTCGCAGCCGTCGGGATCACCAACCAGCGCGAGACCGTGGTGGCGTGGGACCCGGCCACCGGCCGCCCCGTGCACCCGGCGATCGTGTGGCAGGACACTCGCACCCAGCCGCTGATCGACGGTCTCTCGGCGGAGCACGGGCGCGACGCCTTCGTCCAGGAGACCGGGCTCCCTCTCGATGCCTACTTCTCCGCCTCGAAGCTGAGGTGGATCCTCGATCACGTGGATGACGGACAGGGTCGCGCCGAGCGCGGCGAGATCCTGTGCGGCACCATCGACGCGTGGCTCGTGTGGAACCTCACGGGCGGCGTCGATGGCGGTATCCACGCGACGGACGTGACCAATGCATCCCGCACCCTGCTCATGAACCTCCGCACCCGTGAGTGGTCGGCGACCATGCTCGAGCTCTTCGACATCCCCGTCGCCTGCCTGCCCGAGATCCGCAGGTCCTCCGACGCGTACGGCCGCGCCTCGCGGTCGAGCCTGCTGCGAGACGTCCCCATCACCGGGGTCCTGGGCGACCAGCAGGCGGCCACGTTCGGCCAGGCCGCCTTCCGGGTGGGCGAGTCCAAGAACACCTACGGCACCGGCAACTTCGTGCTGCTCAACACCGGACCTGAGCCGGTGTTCTCGGACAACGGCCTCATCACCACGGTCGCCTATGAGCTCGACTCCGGCGACCTGGCATACGCGCTCGAGGGGTCGATCGCCGTGACGGGATCGCTGGTCCAGTGGCTGCGGGACTCACTGGGCTTCATCGGCACCGCTGCCGACGTCGAGCCGCTCGCCGCCAGCGTCGACGACGCCGGCGGGGTGGTCGTGGTGCCCGCCTTCTCAGGGCTGCTCGCCCCGCACTGGCGAGCCGATGCGCGGGGGGCGATCCTGGGCCTCACCCGCTTCTCCGGACCGTCCCACATCGCGCGTGCGGCGCTCGAATCCGTGGCGTGGCAGTCGCGCGACGTGCTCGATGCCATGGTCGCGGACACGGGCACGCCACTGACCGCGCTCAAGGTCGACGGTGGGATGGTCGTGAACGATCTGCTGATGCAGATGCAGGCCGACGCGCTGGGGGTGCCCGTCATCCGGCCCGAGGTGACGGAGACGACGGCGTTGGGCGCTGCCTACGCCGCCGGCCTGGCGGTGGGGTTCTGGGAATCGCTCGAGCAGCTCCGGGGCCTGTGGAGAGAGGGCAGACGCTGGGAGCCGCAGGTGTCCGCGGACGCTCGCGAGCGTGCGTACGCAGCCTGGCACAAGGGTGTGGACCGGTCGCTGGGGTGGGCCGACTGAGCGAGGACGTCAGCAGGTGAAGCTGAAGTTCAGCGGTCCGGTCGGGGTGTCGGCGCTGCCGCTCACGGTGCGTCCGTCCTGGGTCAGGTCCGCGATCGTGGTCTCGATGGGATCGAACGTGTCGCCGAGCTGGAGTCCATCGCGCGAGGTGAGGCTGAAGTCCGTGCCGTCATCGAGCGTCGTGACGATCCGGTAGTAGTCGCCCTCCTCGAGGCCCGTGACGTCCTGCGTCTCGCACAGCCCCGTGCCTGCTTGGGGATCGAAGTCCTCGTCGCTGAGGTCGGAGCGAGCCCCCGCCCACTCGACGAAGCCGGACTTCGTGGCCTCGCCGTCAGCGCCCGGGTCCGCGTCGTCGGTCGCCGCGTCGTCGTCAGCCTCGGCCTGCACCGGTTCCTGGTCCAGGCACTCGAAGCCGAACTCGATCTGCGCGGGATCCTCCTGTCCCGTCAGGGAGTCCAGAGTCGCGGTGCCGGTCGCGCCACTGTCGGTGATCGTCACCGCCACCGCCCCCACGTCATTGGTGCGGTACCGCGCGACGCCATCGGGTGCCGTGTACTCGAGACTCACGATGTCGGGTGCAAGATACGACAGTTCGAACCGCGGAAAGCCGTCAGCGCCGAACGCCCACAGCTCGCGGGAGTCGTCGTCGCCCAGGTAGCACAGGTCCGTCTCGAGTGCGTGTTCCTGTCCCGCGACCACGATCCAAACGGGTCCGCGCTCCCCGACCCCTTGGGCGTCCTCGGCCGCGGAGGTCGAGGCGCTGGTGGCGTCCACGCTCGCGGTTGCCTCACGCGAATCGTCGCCGCCCGAGCAGGCGGCGAGCACGAGGGCCAGAGCGGTCGCGACGGCGGCGATTCTCACGGGAGTCTCCTTGCGGGCGCGAAGTGCGGTCCCCTCCACCGTAGGTGACGACCGTGCCACGCGCGATGGAGTGCGATCGCGTCCGAACGAGGATGGCGGCCCAGCGACAGCGGGTGGGCGGCGCGAAAGGCGCACGCCGGAGATCAGGTGGTGGAGCCTGCGGGACTCGAACCCGCAACCCCCTGCTTGCAAAGCAGGTGCGCTACCAATTGCGCCAAGGCCCCCGGTGGTGGTCAGAACTCGTGATGGACATCATCCCAGATGTCCCGCTTCGCGTCACGGGCCAGGGACCCGTACACGAGCGCCGCCGCCGCAACTGCTGCGGCGAGGATGACGACCTTCTTCATGCGACCACCTCGGTGGGCCCAGGAGGACTTGAACCTCCGACCTCTTCGTTATCAGCGAAGCGCTCTAACCGCCTGAGCTATGGGCCCGTTGCGGCGAATGCCGCGGCGACCAACAATACAGCACCGGCATGCAGCGGAACAAACTGGCTCCGCCCCGCTGCCCGACCGTATGGTGGCCGCTCGGATCAGTCGTCGGTGAGGGTGACGTACACGCCGCCCACGACGCGCGACACCGTGTTGTACAGCAGCGCTCCGAGGGTGCTGAGCGCGGTGAGCAGCACCACGTTCACGACCGCGATGAGCGTGGCCGCGGCCATCCACCGGTTGAGATCGAAGAACGGCATGATGTTGACCTGGCTCTCAGCCGTGAAGAGGTCCTGGACCCACTCGTTGGCGAGCGCGAACAGTTCGAGCGTGTTCAACGTGTTCCAGATCACGTAGACCGCGACCACCATCATGATGCCGAGCGCGATCGACAACAGGAAGCCCATCTTCAGCGCGGACCACGGGTCGATGCGCGACAGCAGCACGCGAGCCTTGCGCGGTCCGCCACGGTGCTGCGAGGCGGCGATGTCATCGGCGGACGTCAGGTCCTCCTTGGCCTTCACCGCGAAGCCCTTGAGCTTGCCGAAGCCGGCTCCCACGGTCGCGCCAACACCAGCGGCCGCGCCTCCGGCGAAGGACTGGTGGGTGTCAGACGTGGGCTGC
>Ga0207735_100360_pt1 | contig 10630 bp, 9 predicted proteins | sample TtaePargueraPR_9_FD_187280 | JGI IMG/M metagenome (GOLD analysis project Ga0207735, IMG submission 187280) | Aerobic enrichment media microbial communities from Bioluminiscent Bay, La Parguera, Puerto Rico - Tt and E2 (1) (SPAdes) | ecosystem: Environmental > Aquatic > Marine > Unclassified ... | reverse complement strand
GCGCAAGGGCCGGGCGCAGATGCCGAGCTGGGACGAGATCGTGTTCGGCGGCGCACGCCCGTCCTCCTGAGGACTCAGGGCACGGGGCTCGGCACGGCTCAGCGCACGTCGAGCATGGTGTCCGACGCCGGTGCCAGCCGGCGGGCGGCGTCGGCGGTCATGCGGCGCATGTGGTGACGGCGGCACAGCACCTCGTAGGCGACGTCCGCCCCGGCGGCGACGTCCCCGACCACGACCTGGTCGCCCTCGACGACCATGACGCCGTCGACGGTGCGGGCGTTGTGGGTGGCGCGCGCCCCGCACCAGCACAGCGACTGGACCTGCAGCACCTCGATCCGGTCGGCGAGCTCGACGAGGCGCGCCGAGCCCGGGAACAGTCGCGTGCGGAAGTCGGCGGTGATCCCGAACGCGAACACGTCGATCTCGTTCTCGTCGACCAGCCGGGCGAGCTGCTCGACCTGCTCGGGCGAGTAGAACTGCGCCTCGTCGCACACCAGGTAGTCGACCAGGTGGCCCTGGCGGCGTTCGGCGCCGATGACCTCCCAGAAGTCGGTGTCGTCGTCGACCTCGCGGGCCTGGACCTCGAGGCCGAGGCGTGAGGAGAGCCGCGCGACGCCGGCCCGGTCGTCCCGGGTGAAGATCAGTCCCTGGCGCCCCCGGGCGCGGTGGTTGTGGTCCGTCTGCAGGGCCAGCGTCGACTTGCCGCTGTCCATGGTCCCGGAGAAGAAGACGAGCTCGGCCATGCGGTGATCCTTCCAGATGCCCGGGGGTCGCGGCGCGCAGTTCAGGCGCGGGCGGCCCTGGCGGCGCGCGCCCGGCGTACCGCGTGCGGCAGGACGGCGACCAGCGGCAGCGCCGAGGCGCCGAGCGCCCCGCTGAGGCCGACGCCCTGGGCGACGACGCCGACGCCGAGCGACCCGGCCCCCGTGCCGCCGTCGTAGGCGATGTTCCAGGCGGCGCTGGCGGTGCCGTGCCCCTGCGGGCCGGCCTCGCGGAACATGAGCACGAGCGTGTCGTTCTGCAGCGCGCCGAAGCCGACGCCGTACAGCAGACCCGCGGTCATCGCGACGACGACGGCGAGCGCCCCGGTCAGCGTGCCGGCCGCGAGGGCGATCCCGAGCGTCCCGACGGTGCACGCCCCGATCCCGAGCGGCAGCAGCGGGCCGACGCCCTCGGAGTCGGCGCGCACGCCGGCCCACCATCGTCCGACGGTCATGGTGAGGCTGATCGCGAGCAGCACGAGGGAGGCCGTCGTGGCGGGGAAGGCCAGCGGCACGAACGAGGTGGCGCCGCCGAACGCGCAGGAGGCGACGAGCAGCAGCACGCCGGAGCCCGCGAGCGTGCGGTAGCGCACGGGGCCGGCCGCGGGCCCGGCGGCGCCGGACACGCCCTGATCGTTCCCGTCGGGTTCGGGCGACGTCGCCGTGCGTCCGCTCTCGTGGATGGCGAGCGTCACGAGTGCGCCGAGCACCGAGGCGGCGCCGGCCACCGAGAAGACGACGCCGAAGCCGACGTGCTCGGCGGCCCACACCCCGACGGGCAGCAGGAGCGCCTGCGGCACGCCGATGGCGACGCCGTAGGCACCCAGGCCGCGGCCCCGCCGTTCGGGCGGCACCAGCTCGGCGACCAGGGCGCTGCCGGCGACGACGAACATGCCGAACCCGATGCCGCGCACGGCGGAGACGACGAGCACCCAGCCGATCGCCGTGGACAGCAGGTAGGCGAAGGTCGGCACGCCGAGCAGCAGACCGCCGATGACGGAGGCCCGCCGCAGGGTCAGGACGCGCAGGAGGCGCGGCATGGCGAGCTGGACGGCCACGGTGGCGCCCATCATGACGCCGGTGGTGGCACCGACCGCTCCGGAGGCGGCACCGCCGGAGGCCGCCCACAGCGGCACCACGGACAGCAGCGGCGCGAACCCGGCGAACGCCGACGCCGTCGCCCACAGCAGGAGGCGGAAGTCGCGGGTCATCGCGCCCCCTCGGCCACGAGCAGGGGGACGATCATCTCCTCCGGTGTCAGGGACCCGTGCACGCCGGGCATGTGCCGCGCGGCGGCGGGATGCAGGCGGGAGTCGACGACGGTGGCGCGCCCGCGGGCGGCGACCAGCACGTCGCCGACGGCGGGCAGGACGTGGTCGGCGACGGGTCCGAACCAGCCGGCCTCGATCGCGGCGTCCCGGGTCACGACGAGCGCGTCGTCACCCAGTGTCCCGGCCCACCGGTCCGCGACCGCCGCCGTGTCCGCGCCGGGAGTGGCGTACACGTGCGTGAACCGGGGTTCGCCGCCGAGCAGGGCGACGTCGCGGGCGAGCTCGGGGCGCTCGGCGACGTCCTGCTGGCGGGTCAGGTCGGAGGTGATCTGGCCGTGGTCGGCGGTGACGAGCACGAGCGTGCCGGCGGGCAGGGACCGGACGAGGCGGCGCAGCTCGGCGTCGGTGGCTTCGAGGGCGTCGCCCCACTGCCAGGAGTCGGGGCCGTGCTGGTGGCCGGTCTTGTCGACGTCACCCTGGTAGAGGTAGACGAGCCCGGGGTCGCGCAGGGCGGTCACGGTGGCGTCGACCCGGTCGCCGAAGGTCTCGGCGCCGACGTAGCGGGGGCCGCGCAGGGCGGCGCGCGTCATGCCGGACCCGGCGAACTTGCGCGGGCCGGGGGCGACGACGGTGGTCGCGGCGCCGACCTGTTCCAGGACGGTGGGCTCGCGCTGCAGGTCGGCCGGGTCGGTGCGCAGCGGCGCGGAGGTCTTGGCGCCCGGCCGGTAGGGGTCGGACTGCTCGGTCCAGGAGACCATGGTGGCCAGTCCCCCGGTGGCGGGGTTGCGCTGGGTGTACCCGAGCAGGCCCGTGCACCCGGGCGGGGTGCCGGTGCCGAAGGTGGCCAGGGCCGCCGCCGTCGTGGAGGGCACGCTGGAGGTCAGCGACCGGGCGTCGGGCAGCAGGCCGCGCAGGAACGGGGCGTGCCCGCCGCGTTCGGAGAGGTTGTGCAGCCCGAGCCCGTCGACGAGGACGACGACGGCGCGGCGGACGGACGGCAGGCCGAGCGCCCGCGCGGTGTCCGGGGAGCGCAGCCCGGTGGACGTGGTCAGATCGAGTCCGAGCGCGCCGGCGACGGCGGGCAGCACGGCGGCGAGGGAGTCCTCGGCGTAGGACGGCGCGACGAACCCGGCGGGCAGGGTGGGCGACGCCGTCATCGACGCGGGCGCCCGCCGACGCCGGTGGCCGCGGAGAGCTGCCGGGCGAACCCGGCGGCCCGTCGCACGGCGTCGGACCCCTCGGCGGCGTCGCTGACCCGCACCACGACGTCGTCGGGGGTGATCTGGCCGGTGAGGCCGTGGTCGGCCTCGCAGTTCGGGTCCCCGCACTGCGCGGGTTCGAGGTCCACGCGCGAGATGCTCCCCCAGCCGATGGCGAGCGTGAGCTCGGCGGCGCTGTCCCCGGGACGGTGCTCGGCGGGTTCGGCGACGACGTGGGTGAGCGCGACGGAGCGGATCTCCCCGAGCGGCACGGCCTCGGTGGTGGCGGCCGCCGAGGAGGGGTTGGCGGCGTCACCCTCGTGGTCGTCGACGTGGGCGGCGACCAGCCGCGTGGGCGTCAGGGCCAGGACGGTCAGGTGGCGCCGGACCTGGGAGTCGAACGTGGTCTCCGCCTGGACCAGGTGGGCCAGCACGGACTCGTCCGCGAGCGCGACGTCGAGGACGTCGGTCACGAGGTCCGGGTAGTAGCCGGCACGGTAGACGTGCGCGGTCAGCTCGTCGCGGAGGTTCTTTCCGGTGGTCGCAGAAGGCACCCGGGCATTGTCCCACTGTTCGCACCGCCGGCGGTGTCCGCGGGGGGCTGCTGTGGACGACCGCGGTTCTACCCGGGCAGTGCGCGGCGCAGCGTGTCGGCGCGGCGGCCGGCGGGGCGGAGCCGGACGTCGGCGTGCAGCACGGAGGCGCCGTGCTCGGCGACGACGACGGGGTACAGCTCGAGGGCGGCGAGCTCGGGCAGGTCGTCGGCCATGACGGCCACGCGGGCGAGGACGTCCTCGAGGGCGTCGACGTCGGCGGGCGGGGTGCCGCCGTACCCGTAGAGGCGCGGGGCTGCGCGCACGGTGGAGATCATGGCGGCGACGTCGACGTCGGTCAGCGGCGGGATGCCGTGGGCGACGTCGTCGAGCAGGTCGACGGCGTCACCGGCAAGCCCGAAGGAGACCATCGGGCCGAACAGCGGGTCCTCGGCGGAGCGGACCACGCAGGCCACGCCGGCGGGGGCCATGGCCTGCACCTCGAACTCGGGGGCGTCGTCGCCGAGCACGGCGGTGGCCACCGCCGTCAGGCGGGCGACGTCCTCGCGCAGGTCCTCGGCGTCGGCGATGTCGAGCCGCACCCCCCCGAGGTCGGAGCGGTGCCGCAGGCCGGGCGAGGCGCTCTTGAGGGCGACGGGCCAACCGACCTGATCGGCGGCGGCGACGGCCTCGTCCGCGGTGCGGACCCGGCGCGCGGCCCACAGGCGGATGCCGTAGCAGTCGAGCAGCTCGGCGGCCTCGGGGACGGTGAGCTCGCGGCCGGAGCCGTCGGCGAGCCAGGACTCGACGAGCCGGCGGGCCCGCCGGGGGTCGACGCCGTCGGGTTCGACGTGGTGACCCCGGGGCGCCTCGCGGCGCTCGGCGTGCTCGACGACCTTGCCGAGCGCGACGACGGCGTCCTCGGGGGTGGAGAACGCCGGGATGCGGGTCTCGCCGCCGTCGGGGCCGGTGGCCGCCAGCTCGTCGGGCATGCCGTGCAGGCCGAGCATGGAGGCGACGGTGGTGCGGCCGGTGCGGGCGGCCGCCTCGGCGACGGCCCGAGCGATCGCCCCGGTGCGGGGCTGGACCACGGGCACGTCGACGGCGACGACGGCGTCGCACGCGCCCGGTGCGTACAGCGCGTCGACGGTGCGGGCGATGTCGGTCTCGTGGGCGTGGGGCGGCAGGTAGTCGCTGGAGGCCGCCACCTCCAGGCCCGCGGAGGCCGCGGCCTCGGCGACCAGGGCGGCCAGCGCCGCCGAGGAGGCGAGGATGCCGACCCGGTTGCCGGACGGCAGCGGCTGGTGGGCGAGCACCTGGGCGACGTCCATGAGCTGGTGGGTGTTGTCGGCCTGGATGACGCCGCACTGGCGCAGCAGCTCGTCGAGCAGGCGGCGCGGCGCCCGGGTGGCACGGACGGCGTGCCCCGGCGGGACCACGTGCCCGGAACGGCCGGCGGTGGTGACCACGACGGGCTTGCTCGCCGACAGGCGCCGGGCGATGCGGGAGAACTTGCGCGGGTTGCCGATCGACTCCAGGTACAGGCACACGACCTGGGTGGCGTCGTCGTCCTGCCAGTACTGCATGAGGTCGTTGCCGGACACGTCGGCGCGGTGGCCGGCGGAGACCAGCGACGAGACGCCCAGGCCGCGGCGCTCGAGCGTAGCCGTCAGCGTGACGGCGGCGGCAGCGGACTGGCAGAACAGGCCGACGACGCCGGGGTGCGGCGCCCGCTCGGCGAGGCTGGCCCGCAGCGCGTTGCCGGGGGTGGTGGTCAGCAGCCCGTACGACACGGGGCCGACCACCCGCATCCCGCCGGCGTGCGCGGCGCGCACCAGCTCGCGGCGCCGCTCCAGCCCGTCGGGGCCGGACTCGGCGTACCCGCCGGAGAGCACGACGACGCCGCGAGCGCCCGTGCCGTGCAGGCGCCGCACGGCGGTCAGCGCGTCACCCGGCGCCACGGCCAGCACGGCGAGGTCGACGCCGGTCACCTGCGCCCAGCCGTCCAGGCGCGTCACCGTGCCGGGAACGTCGCCCGGCGGGTCGAGCACCAGCAGCTCGGTGTCCCCGGGGTCCTCGGCGTGGGCGTCCAGGACGCGGCGGGCCAGCAGCGCCTCCGGGGTGCCGTCGGCGGACCCGGGGCCCACCAGCAGGACGCGGCGTGCGGACAGCAGTCCCGCCATCGAGCGCGCCTCGGTGCGGTGCTCCCGGTCGGCCATGACGGCACGGGACTTCTCGGTGGGGTCCAGGTCGATGCCGACGGAGACGAACCCGTCGTCCAGGTGCTGGCTGATCTCGTACCCGGCATCGCGGAAGACGCCCAGCATGGACCCGTTCTGCGGCAGCACCTCCGCGGTGAAGCGGCGCACGCCGCGCTCGCGGGCGGCCACGGCCACGTGCTCGAGCAGCACCGAGGCCAGGCCCTTGCCCTGCAGGGCGTCGGAGATGTTGAACGCCACCTCCGCCTCGCCGTCGCCGATGACGTCGAAGCGGGCGACGCCGAGGATGTCCTCGCGCTCGACGCCGTCCTCGTCCTGCCCGGGACGCACCGCCACCAGGGCGACCCGGTCGCGGTGGTCCACCTCGACCAGCCGGCGCAGCTCACGGTCCGTCAGACGCGCGATCGGCGCGAAGAAACGCATGTACGTGGACCGCTCCGACTGGCCCGTGTGGAACCGCTGCAGCGCGTCGGCGTCCTCGGCGCGGATGGGGCGCACGTGCATGGTGCTGCCGTCACGCAGCACGACGTCGGCCTCCCACTCCACGGGGTAGTCGGCGTGCGAGGAGTCCATCGCAGCAGGTTAACCGCTGGGGCCGACGTCCACCGGACGTCCAGCCGCGTCAGCGCACGCACAGGTGCGGCCCAGCGGCACGGCAGGTGCGCGCACCAAGGTGGGACCACCGGAACAGTTCCGGGTCGGAAGGAGCCAGCACCATGAAGCGTCGATTCCTCCGCCGCACCGCGGCCGGCACCGTCCTCGCCCTGTCGGCCCTGGGCGCCGGCAGCGCCGCCGCGGCGACACCGGCGACGTCGTCCGCGTCGACGTCCGTCGTCCACGCGACGCCCTCCTCGACCCTCGCGGCGCCGACCGCCCGCGTGACCCGAGCGGTCACCTCCCGGCCCGCCCGGGACGAGGAGCTGACCGACGTGCTGCAGACGCTCGTCGACGACGGCGCGCTGTCGAGCGAGGAACGCGACGCCATCGCGGCCGACGTCGCCCGGGCCACCAAGCCGTCCGGCGACGACGGCACCGTGCTCGCCGACGCCGACCAGCGGCTCTTCGACCTCGACGCCGCTGCCCGCGTGATCGGCACCGACGCGGCATCGCTGGCTGCCGCGCTCAGCCAGGACGGCGCCACGCTCGCCGACGTGGCCCAACGGCACGGCGTCACGGTCGGCGCACTGGTGACCGGACTGACCGCGGCCGCGGCGGAGCACCTCGACGTCGCCGCGGCCCAGGGGCTCATCGAGGAGCGCGAGGCCGAGGAGCGCCGAGCGGCACTGTCGGTCGTGATCGCCGACGCCGTGCAGGCCGAGTACCCGGACCCCCTCCGCGGGAGCACGACGGACACCGTGTGAGCCCTCAGGTAGCGACGGCCGGACGCCGCAAGCCTTGACACGGCGTGACCGCCCCCGGACCGTAGACCCAAGAGCTCTCAGCGAGAGGCGTGGCCATGTCCCCGACGAAACCCTCACCACCCGGATCTCCGGAGCCCGCGGTCACCTGCGACGCGAGCGGCATGGCCCAGATCCACCGCTACTTTCGCGCCGGCTTCGGTGAGGCGCCAGATCTGGTGCGCGGGGTCGCTGCCGGAGACGTCTCCCACGCGACGGCCGTGTCCGAGCAGCTCTGGTTGCTGTCGACGGCGCTGCACACCCACCACGAGGGCGAGGACGAGCGCCTGTGGGACGCGCTCGCGTCCCGCGCCCCTGCGTGCGCGCTGCACGTCGAGCGGATGAAGATCCAGCACGCCCAGATGCTCGAGCACCTCGCCGAGCTCGACACCGCCCTGCCAGCCTGGAAGGCGAACCCTGCTGCGGACACCGCCGACACCGTGCTGAGCGCTCTGGACGGTGTCAACGCCGCACTCGCCGAGCACCTGCCGGACGAGGAGCGGGAGATCGTGCCCGTGATGGAGACCACCCTCACCCAGGAGGAGGTCGACTGGTTCAGCGAGCACGGCAGGCGCGCGACTCCGCGCGGACACCTGTGGACCCAGCTGGGAGGCATCATGGCGGCGCAGCCCGACCCCGACGCGTGGCTGCGAGCGCACCTGCCGGCACCCGTCCGGCTCATGTGGCGCGCGGTGGGGCGGCGGCGCTACGCGGCGCAGCGCGCCGGCCTGCGACGCCCAGCCTGAGTCTCGGGGCTCGCCAGTCCGCTACTCGTACACCTCGCGGCGGTGTGCCACGCGGACGACCCGGACCACGAGGACGTCGTCCTCGATGTCGTAGAGGACGCGATAGCTCCCCACTCGAATGCGCCAGGCCTCTCGCCCCACAAGCTTCTTGCAGCCGGGCGGGCGAGGGTCGGTCGCGAGCTCGTCGATCGCCTCGCCGATGCGCTGCCGCATCTTCGCGTCAAGCTTGGCGATCTCCTTTAGCGCGCGACGTTGGATCTCGACCCGGTACGGACCGCTCACAGACCGAGCTCAGACTTCGCCTGCTCCCATGGGACGGACTCGCCGCCCTCGTCCTTGGCCCGGTCGTACAGCAGGCGGTCGTTCAGATCCTCCAGGCGCTCGAGCAGCTCGAGGTCGTCCATCCCGATGATGGCACCGGCAGGCTTCCCGTTCTTGGTCACGACGATGCGCTCGTGCGCGAAGCGCGCACGAGCCAGGAGATCCGCGAGGTCGTCTCGCAGCTCACGAGTCGAGACGCTCAACGTCGCCGTCTCCGGCGACCACTGCACCGGCCGATCCATCGTGTCCATGGACTCAAAGTACCATCCAGCCATGATCGACACTGTGTACACAGTGCCCAGACATCCCGGCCAGCTCTGCTGAGTCGCCGGTAGCCCGAGCGCTGCTCGAGCATCCGTCGTGATCGGCCGTTCCCCGCGAAGAGTTGCTCACCCGTCCGCGGCCCGCCTGCGCGGTGCGCGCCCGCGCTGGCGCTACGCTGTCGAACGTCCGTACGCGGCCGGTGTGCCGCCGTCGGGCGTCATGTCCACGCCGAGGATCATCAGGGAGCCGCACCGCATGGCGCGCAAGAAGGCCGCACCCGTCGCCGACGAGCCGTACGACGAGACCATCGTCGACATCGACGTCGCCTCGGAGATGGAGACGTCGTTCCTCGAGTACGCGTACTCGGTGATCTACTCGCGCGCCCTGCCGGACGCGCGCGACGGCCTCAAGCCGGTGCACCGCCGCATCCTGTACATGATGGCGGACATGGGCCTGCGGCCCGACCGCCCGTACGTGAAGTCCTCGCGCGTGGTCGGCGAGGTGATGGGCAAGCTGCACCCGCACGGTGACGCCGCGATCTACGACGCGCTGGTGCGCCTCGCGCAGGACTTCTCGATGCGGCTGCCGCTGGTGGACGGGCACGGCAACTTCGGATCGCTCGACGACGGTCCGGCCGCTCCCCGGTACACCGAGGCCCGTAGCGCGGCGCCCGCGACGGCGATGACGCGCGGCCTGGACGAGGACGTCGTCGACTTCGTCCCGAACTACGACAACAAGCTCACCCAGCCGGAGGTGCTGCCGGCGGCCATCCCGAACCTGCTGGTCAACGGGGCGTCCGGCATCGCGGTGGGTATGGCCACGAACATGCCGCCGCACAACCTGGTCGAGGTGATCTCGGCGGCGCAGCACCTGCTGGCGAACCCCGAGGCGTCACTGGACGACGTCATGCGGTACATCCCGGGCCCGGACCTGCCCACGGGCGGCAAGATCGTGGGGCTCGACGGCGTCCGCGACGCCTATCGCACGGGTCGCGGCTCGTTCCGCACCAGGGCCACCGCGCGGATCGAGAACGTCACCGCGCGCCGCAAGGGCATCGTCGTCACCGAGCTGCCGTACACGGTGGGCCCGGAGAAGGTGATCGAGAAGGTCGCCGACGGCGTGAAGAACAAGAAGATCCAGGGCGTCACCAACGTCCAGGACCTCACGGACCGCACCCACGGCATGCGCCTGGTGATCGAGGTCAAGACGGGGTTCGACCCGGACGCCGTGCTGGAGCAGCTCTACCGGACCACGCCGCTGGAGGACTCCTTCGGCATCAACAACGTGGCGCTCGTGGACGGGCAGCCGCGCACGCTGGGGCTGGTGGACCTGCTGCGCGTGTGGGTGGACCACCGCGTCGACGTGGTGCGCCGCCGGTCGACGTTCCGTCTCGGCAAGCGCCGTGACCGCCTGCACCTGGTCGAGGGTCTGCTGGTCGCGATCCTGGACATCGACGAGGTCATCCAGGTGATCCGGTCCTCGGACGACGCCGGTGCGGCCCGCGAGCGCCTGCAGTCGGTGTTCGACCTGTCCGAGCCGCAGGCCTCCTACATCCTGGACCTGCAGCTGCGGCGCCTGACCAAGTTCTCGCGGATCGAGCTGGAGTCGGAGAAGTCGGAGCTGGAGGCGGAGATCGCCGAGCTCGAGGCCATCCTGGCGGACGAGGCGCGGCTGCACGGCGTCGTCTCGGACGAGATGGCGGAGGTCGCGGCCACGTACGGCACGCCGCGCCGCACGGTGCTGCTGGACTCGGCCGGGGGCACGGCGTCGTCGGCGGCGTCGGTGCCGGCGCGCGGCAAGAAGGCGCCGGCACTGGACCTGGAGATCAAGGACTCCCCCACGCGTGTGCTGCTGTCGGCGACGGGTCTGCTGGCCCGCACGTCGGGCGAGGACGCGGACGCTCCGGTGGAGCGGGCGGG
>Ga0207735_100359_pt1 | contig 10687 bp, 8 predicted proteins | sample TtaePargueraPR_9_FD_187280 | JGI IMG/M metagenome (GOLD analysis project Ga0207735, IMG submission 187280) | Aerobic enrichment media microbial communities from Bioluminiscent Bay, La Parguera, Puerto Rico - Tt and E2 (1) (SPAdes) | ecosystem: Environmental > Aquatic > Marine > Unclassified ... | reverse complement strand
CCATCCAGTACCGCTCCAGCTCCGGGTCGACGACGGGACGCCCGTCGCCGCCCGCGGCCCCGTCGTCGGTGCCCCAGGTGGGGTCCAGGTAGCGCAGGTAGTACCAGCACGACCCGGCCCAGTTCGGCATGGTGTTGGTGTCGCGGCGATACCGCTGCGGGCCGTCGCCCAGGTCGAGGGTGACGTGCACCCAGTCGTCGTTGCGGCCCAGCGGCGCCTCGGGCTCGGAGTCGCGGTCGTCCGGGTCGAAGGTGCGCGGTGCGTAGTCCGGCACCTCCGGCAGGTCGACGGGCAGCGCGTCCGCGGGGATGGCGACCGGGCGGTCCTCGGCGTCCCACAGGATGGGGAACGGCTCGCCCCAGTACCGCTGCCGGCTGAACAGCCAGTCGTTGAGGCGGTACGTGGTGGTGCCGCGCCCCGCGCCCCGCGCCTCCAGCCAGTCGACGATCTTGGCCTTGGCGTCGGCGACGCCCAGCCCGTCCAGCGAGATCTCGTCGTTGGCCGAGCGCACCGTCACGCCGTCGCCGGTCCAGGCGCCCTCGTGGCCCTCCGGCAGCCCGCCGGCGGGTTCCACGGTGTGCACGATCGGCAGCTCGAAGGCCTCGGCGAACGCGTGGTCGCGGTCGTCGCCGCCGGGGACGGCCATGATCGCGCCGGTGCCGTAGCCCATGAGCACGTAGTCGGCGGTGAAGACGGGCACGGTCTCGCCGTTGACGGGGTTGACGGCCAGGTGACCGGTGAAGACGCCGGTCTTCTTGCCGGCGTCTGCCTGCCGTTCGACGGCGGTCTTCGCGGCGGCCTCGCGACGGTACGCGGCCACGGCCTCGACGGGGGACGCGTGCCCGCCGGTCCACACGTCGCGCGTGCCGTCGGGCCAGGTGGCAGGGACCTCGTCCAGCAGCGGGTGCTCCGGGGACACGACCATGAACGTGGCGCCGAACAGGGTGTCCGGCCGGGTGGTGAAGACCTCGATCGAACCGCCGGCGCCCGCCGCGTCGACGTCGGCGTCACCGGCGCCCACGACGTCGAACAGCACGTTCGCACCCGTGGACCGGCCGATCCAGTTGCGCTGCATGGCCTTGACCTTGTCCGGCCAGTCGATGAGCTCCAGGTCGTCGACCAGACGGTCCGCGTAGGCGGTGATCCGCATCTTCCACTGGCGCAGGTTCTTGGTGAACACCGGGAAGTTGCCCCGCTCGGAGCGCCCCTCGGCGGTCACCTCCTCGTTGGCCAGGACCGTGCCCAGGCCGGGGCACCAGTTGACGGGCGAGGAGTCGACGTACGCCAGGCGCTGGGCGTCGAGCACGTCGCGCTGCTCGCCCGCGTCCAGGGCGGACCAGACCGCGCCGCCGGTGTTGTCGCCGTCGTGCCCGGGCACGGGGCGGGTCCCCGCGGCCAGCTCGTCGCGCAGCTCGGAGATCCGGCGCGCCCGGCCGCGCTGCGTGCCGCCCTCGACCGGCTTCCCGGCCGGCTCGGCGTCGGCGTCGTACCAGGAGTCGAAGATCTCCAGGAAGATCCACTGCGTCCAGCGCACGTAGTCGCTGTCGATGGTGGCGAAGGAGCGCCGCGGGTCGTGACCCAGGCCCATGCGCCGCAGCTGGCGCCGGTAGGTGACCATGTTGCGCTCGGTGACCAGGCGCGGGTGCTCACCGGTCTGCACGGCGTACTGCTCGGCGGGCAGGCCGAACGCGTCGAAGCCCATGGCGTGCAGCACGTTGTCGCCGCACATCATGCGGAAGCGGCCGACGACGTCGGTGGCGATGAACCCCAGCGGGTGGCCGACGTGCAGGCCGGCCCCCGAGGGGTACGGGAACATGTCCATGATGAAGAACGGCTCGCCGGCGGGTGCGGAGCCGTCGGCGCCGGTGAGCTCGCCCGTCGGGTTCGCGGCGTGGAACGTGCCGCGCTCCTCCCAGCGGTCCTGCCAGCGCAGCTCGATCTCCTGCGCGAGGGCGGGCGTGTACCGGTGCTGGGGCTGGTCGGGTCGCTGCGTGTCGGTCTCTGGCGTGCTCACGCCGGCGAGTCTACCGGCCGGCCACGCCCGGGCCGGCAGGGATTTCGCGCCTCAGAACGAGGCGATCAGCGCAGGTCCGACGGCGAACAGGATCCACGCGACGGCCACGACGTACCCGATGACGAGGATCACGCCGCGGTAGCCCAGCACGAGGCCGCGCAGCCCGTCGCCGAGGCGCAGGTGGCCCTCCTGGACGGCGTGCACGACCTGGAACCACAGCAGGGGCCACATGATGGTCCACACCACCATGCAGGCCGGGCAGAGGGCGAACAGCGCGTAGAAGCTCGTCCACATCAGGAAGAAGATCAGCGCCTGGCCCAGCACCGTGCCGCCGAGCAGGCTCAGGTGGTACCAGCGGGGCAGCCGGGCGCCGGCCAGCAGCACGACGCCGGTGGTGATCACGACGGGGAACGCCGCGACGCCGAGGAACGGGTTGGGGAACCCGAACAACGAACCCTGCCAGGAGCCCATCGCCACGCCGCAGTCGAGGAACGGGTTGATCGAGCACGAGGTCACCCGGTCGGGGTCCGCGAGCTTGAGGACCTTCTCGATCGCCAACCACACCGACCCGCCGAACCCGACGGCGCCGAGCGCCACGAGCAGCGTGCCGAAGGCACGGGTGGACAGGGGCCGGGGGCCGCCGGCCGCGAGGTCGGCCCGGTCGCCGTCGGTGCTCACCGTCGTGTCGGTCACGCGCGCACGGTACCGCACCAGGCTGGGCGCTCCCTCGGCGCGAGCCGATCACGCGCGTCGGCTCAGGCGGTCCCCGGACGCCCGGCGGAGCGCCACCGGGCGGTCGCGAGCACGATCGCCAGGCCGACGACGGTCAGGGCCAGGCCGGTCCAGGCCGGGGCCACGTACCCCCATCCGGCGGCGATGACGAGCCCGCCGAAGAACGCGCCGCTCGCGTTGCCGAGGTTGAGCGCCGAGTGGCACAGGGCGGCTCCGAGCGACTCCGCGCGCGGCGAGAGGTCCATGAGCCGGGTCTGCATCGCCAGCCCCAGCACCTGCGAGGTCACGCCGAGGAGGAACAGCCCCGCGACGGCGCCGACCGGCGTGCCGGCGGCGAGGGCGAAGACCACGAGCGAGGCGCCGGTCGCCACGAAGCCGCCGATCACCGTGCCCAGCACGGAGCGGTCCGCCAGCCGCCCGCCCAGCAGGGTCCCCACGGTCATGCCGACGCCCATCACGGCCAGGACCCAGGGCACGGAGCTCTCGGCCATGCCGGAGACGCGGGTCACGGTGGGTGCGACGTAGGTGTAGACGGCGAAGAGCCCGCCGAACCCGATGGAGCCGGCGACGAACGCGACCCACAGCGGACCGTTGGCCAGCGCGCCGATCTCCTGGCGCACGGAGGACTCGACGGGGCCGCGCTCGGGCACGAACCACCACAGCCCGGCGAGCGCGGCGGCGCCGAGGACCCCGATGAGCACGAAGGCCGCCCGCCATCCCATGGCCTGCCCGACGGCGGTGGACAGCGGGACGCCGACCACGTTCGCGACCGTCAGGCCCGTCATCATCATCGCCACGGCGTGCCCCCGGCGGCCCGGTCCGGCCACCGAGGCGCCGACGGCGGCCCCGACGCCGAAGAACGCGCCGTGCGGGAGCCCGGCGAGGAACCGCCCGGCCACGAGCCACTCGATGCTCGGCGCCGCGGCCGAGGCGACGTTGGCCAGCGTGTAGAACCCCATGAGGACCAGCAGGAGCCGACGCCGGGACATGCGCGCGGCAGCCACGGTCAGCAGCGGGGCACCCACGACGACGCCGACGGCGTAGGCGGTGATGGCGTGCCCGGCGACGGGGTCGCTCACGCCCAGGTCGGCGCCGATCTGCGGCAGCAGGCCCATGGTGGCGAACTCGGTGGTCCCGATGGTGAACCCACCCAGGGCCAGGGCCAGCAGGGCCCATCCGGCGCCGGCGGCACGGGCGGGGGCGGTCGACGGGCGGGGCGGGGCGACGGTCACGGCATCATCCTCTCGAAACGATTCGACGACGCCACGCAGCTCAGGCGTGCACGTCGTCGGGAATGCGCCCCAGCCTACGCGCGGACGACCCGCACGCGCGAGGCCGCGAGATGCCCGAGGTCCACCGCGACCGGCCCGTCCGGCCCGGCGAACTCCACGGAGAGGGTCCCGGCGTAGTCGCGGCGGTCCGCCACCTCCACCTCCACGTCCAGCTCCAGCCCCAGCCCGGCCAGGTAGCGCAGCGCCTCGGGGTCCGCGTCGGAGATCCGCGCCACCACCCCCCGGTCCCCCGCCGCCAGGTCCACCAGCGGCACCGCGTCCGGTCGCACCACCCGTCCGTCCGCCGTCGGGATCGGGTCGCCGTGCGGGTCCCGCACCGGGTGGCCCAGACGCGCGTCGATCCGTTCGACCAGCCGGTCCGAGACGGCGTGCTCGAGGACCTCCGCCTCGTCGTGCACCTCGTCCCAGGTGTAGCCGAGCTCACGCACCAGCCACGTCTCGATCAGCCGGTGCCGACGCACCATCGTCAGCGCGTGCCGCCGGCCGTCGTCGGTGAGCCAGACGCCCGAGTAGGGCTCGTGACCCAGCAGACCCTGCGCCGTCAGCCGGCGCACCGTCTCGGACACCGTGGACGGTCCCACGCCGAGCCGGTCGGCCAGGAGCCCCGTCGTGACCTTCTCGTCGCTCCACTCCTGGGCGGACCAGATCGCCTTGAGATAGTCCTGGGCCACGGGCGTCAGGTCGGTGCTGGTGTCGCTCACGACCACGAGCCTACGTGGCGACCGGCCGGCACCGGCCGCCGACGCCCGCGGCTCACGGCGCCGTCGGCCCGGGCGAGACGGTCGCCGGCGCGTCCGACGACGGCGCGGACGGCCCCGTCCCCGGCACCCCGGCCTCGAGCTCCCCGACCGGCGGCACCACGCCGGGGACGGGCACGCGGTCGTGGACCACGGCCCGCCCGTCGGGCGTGACCTCGACGAGCTGGGTGTCGAGCATCTCCCGGGTGTCGGGGTCGAAGCGCAGCACCGTCATCTCGGCGGTACCGCGCAACGGACCCACGGTCGGCTGCCCGGAGGCCGCCCCGGCGGTGCTGGACGACACGTACCGGATCCCCTGACCGACCTGCTCCGGACCGGCCCGCCGGTGCGTGTGCCCCGAGACCTGGAACGGGACGCACCCGGTCTCCAGGGCCGGCGTCCCGACCGGCGGGGTGTGGATGAGCAGCAGGTCCACACCGTTCTCGGCGCACGCGGTCTCCGCCAGCTCGGCCGCCTGCTCCGCCGGGGTGCGCTCGCGGGCGACCGAGGTGCCCTCCCCGATCCGCGTCTCCAGCACGTCGCGGTCGCCGAGGATGCGCACGCCGGCCACCTCGACCACCCCGCCGTCGAGGATGATCTGGCCGTGCGCGGCCTCCTGCTGCGAGGTCAGCACCGAGTCGTGGTTGCCGTCCGCGACGACCATCGGCACCCCCTCGGGCACCGCCGCGGCGAACGAGTCCACGCAGGTCTTCTCCACGGCCGTGCCGTTCATCGTCGTGTCGCCGGCGTTGAGCACGACGTCGGCGCCGGAGCGCACCGCGGACTCCTCGATGAGGCCGGACATCCCGGTGTTGCAGTGCAGGTCGGACACGATGAGCATCGAGACGACGTCCTCACCGTCGGCGGCCTCCTGGCCGAGGTTGGTCCGCACGGCGTGGCGGATGTCCCAGGAGTCCCACGCGGTGGACAGCTCGCCGCGGGCCTCGGCGTAGAACGCCTCGTTCTCGTCGTACAGCGCGGTGAGCTGACCGCCGTAGTCGTCCACCACGCCCGCGAGGCGCCCGGTGATCCGCGCCCCCTCGAGCGCCGTCCCGGCGAAGACCTCCGTGGCCGGACGTCCGGCCCGCGGCGGGTCGACGTCACCGGAGACCACCGTCGTGGCCACGAGCGCGACGACGGCGGTCCCGGCCGCCAGACGCCAGGTGCGCGACGCGGCCCACTCCGCGAGCTCACGCCGCCGTGCCGCGCCCAGCAGGACGCGCACGCCCCAGCCGGCCAGCGCGACGACGGCGAGCGCCACGAGCGTGCGGCGGACGGCGTCCCCCGCCAGCGCCCGGGCGACGGCCTCGATCGTCACCTCGGGGGTGTTGTAGAACTGCAGGTACTGGTCGAGGTCGCCGACGAGCCGGTCGAGGGTCGACGCCCCCTCGACGGCGGTGAGGTCGGCGGGGATCTCCTTGACGGTGACGTCCACACCGAGGCCGAGCGGCAGCGGAGAGTCGATCTCGATGGTGCCGAGCGGGCCGAGGTCGGCCACGACGAGCCCGTCGGTGTCCACCTCGTAGACGGCCTCGTGCGGGCCCAGGCTCAGGGTGGCCGTCGCCGTGGTCACGCCGAACGCGACGCAGGCTGCGACGGCGGTGGCGACCACGAGGGTCCACCGCAGCCAGCGGGGCGGGGTTCGTCCGGTCATCGGGTCCACTGTTGCCGAAAGGTCCGGATGGTGCCAACCCGCCCCGCGCTCGTCAGGACTCGACGCGACGCAGGGTGACGAGCGCCACGACGGCCGCCGCCAGCACGGCGACGCAGCCGATCCCGGCGGTGATCGTCACGCCGTCGGCGAACGCGGCGTGCGCCGACTCCAGCAGGGCGTGGGCCTGCCCGGCGGGCAGACCGGCGGCGACGCTCGTCGCCCCGCCCAGGGTCTCGGCCGCCGCGCCCGCGTCGGCCGCGGCGACGCCGTCGGGCACCACGACGTGCGCCTGGTAGGACGCCGTCAGGATGCTCCCGAGCACGGCCGTGCCGAGCACCGAGCCGCCCTCGTAGGCGGTCTCGGAGATCGCCGAGGCGGCACCGGCCTTCTCGGCCGGGACGGTCGAGACGATCAGGTCGTTGGAGATGGTCTCGGCCATGCCGATGCCGAGCGAGAGCGCGACGAACGCGACGCCGACCCACACAGCCTCGCCGCGGCCGGCGACGAGCGCGGTCAGCAGGTAGCCCGTCGCGGAGACGGCGAGCCCGGCGGCGACGACGCGGGCCGGCCGCACCCTGCGCACCACCCGCACGACGGTGAGCCCGGCCACGACCATCGCGACCGTCCCGGGCAGCAGGACGAGCCCGGCCTGCACGGGTGAGAGCCCGATGACGAGCTGCAGGTCCTGGGAGGCGAAGAACACGAAGCCGACCAGCGAGAACACGGACAGCAGGTTGACCGCGACGCTGCCCGAGAAGGCGGGGATGGTGAACAGCCGCACGTCCAGCATGGGCTCCGGCCGGCGCAGCTGGCGCCGCACGAACAGGGTGCCGGCGACCAGCCCGGCGGCGAGCAGCGTGGCCGCGAGACGCGGGTCGTCCTTGGTGAGGGTCTTCAGCCCGGCCACGAGCGTGGTCATCGCGACCATCACCAGGCCGATCGAGACGGGGTCGATCGGTCCGGGTGCGGGGTCGCGGGACTCGGCCACGTAGGCCGGTGCCAGCGCCAGCAGCAAAGCGAGGACGGGCACCGCGAGCAGGAACACCGAGCCCCACCAGTAGTGCTCGAGCAGCACGCCGCCGACGACGGGTCCGATGGCGGCGCCCGCCGCGAAGCCGGAGGCGAAGATCGCGATCGCGAGCCGTCGCTCGGTGCGGTCGGTGAAGATGTTGCGCAGCAGGGACAGCGTGGACGGCATGAGCATGGCGCCGAAGAAGCCCAGGCCGGCCCGGGCGGCGATCAGCGCCTCGGCGCTGGGCGCGAACGCCGCGACCACCGAGACGGCGGCGAACCCCACCGCGCCGACGAGCAGGAGACGCCGACGGCCGACGCGGTCGGCGACGGAGCCCATGGGCACGAGCAGGCCCGCGAGCACGAGCGGGTAGACGTCGACGATCCACAGCAGCTCGGTGCCGGTGGGTGCCAGCGCCGCGGAGATCTGCGGCAGCGCGAAGGAGAGGACGGTGTTGTCGATGGAGACGAGGAGCACCGGGAGCATCAGGACGGCGAGCGCGACCCAGCGGCGTGCAGCGGTGGCGCGTGCCGTCGTCGGACCCGGTGCCGTGGGCAGCTGGACCATGGGGCGGGCCTTTCGCACGGGGGACGGCCAGGGCGACGCGACGCGCCGAACTTCTAAACCGTCCAGACGGTACAGTAACGCGCCCGGCGGTAGGGTGCAACCATGCCTCCCCCACCCGCGGCCCGCGCCAAGGTGCTGGCGGCCTTCACCGAGATCCTCGTGACCACCGGCGAGCGCGCCGCCACCCTCGACGCCGTCGCGGACCGCGCCGGCGTCTCCAAGGGGGGCCTGCTGTACCACTTCGGGTCCAAGGACGCCCTGGTCGACGGGCTCGTGGAGCACCTCACCGAGCTCATCACCGCCGACGTCGCCACCATGCGCGCCGCCCCCGAGGGGCCCGTCGCGTACCTCCTGCGCACCTCGTCCGACGTCGACGCCGAGTTCGACCGCTCCTACCTGGCCGTCGCCGAGCTCGCCCGCGGCGCCTACCCGCACGCGCGCGGCGCCCTCGACACCGCCGAACGCGCCTGGACCGACGCCGTGACCGAGGCCGTCGGGGACCCCGCGGTGGCCCGCGCCGTCGTCCTGCTCAGCGACGGGATCTACCACCGCACGTCGCTCGGGGCGGCGCCACCCGAGCTCGACGAGCTGCTCGAGCTGGTCCGGCGTCTCGGCTCGACGCCCGCGGCCTGAGGGTCAGCCGGCCTTCTTGGTGGACTTCTTCGACGTCGAGCCCCCGGAGCTCTTCGAGCCCTTCGAGCCCTTCGACGACTCGACGGAACGGCGCAGCGCGTCCATGAGATCGACCACCTCGGCCCCCTGGGACTCCTCGGCCTCCCCGAACGTCTCGGCGGGATCGAGGGTGTCGCCCTGCTCGATCTTGGCGTCGATGAGCTGCCGCAGCTGGACCTGGTAGTCGTCCGTGTAGTCCTCGGGCGCGAAGTCCGCCTCGTAGCTCGCCACGAGCTGGGCCGACATCGCGAGCTCCTTGTCGCTGACCGTCGGCGAGCCGTCCAGGGCCGGGAACTCCGCCTCCCGGACCTCGTCGGCCCACAGCAGCGTCTGCAGGGTCAGGACCTCGTCGCGCACCCGCAGCGCCGCGAGCCGGGTGCGCTGGCGCAGCGCGAACTTCACGATCGCCGTGCGCTCGGTCTCCTCCAGCGTCCGCCGCAGCAGCACGTACGCCTTCGGGCTCTTCGAGTCGGGCTCCAGGTAGTAGGTCTTGTCGAACAGGATGGGGTCGACCTGGTCGCTCGGGACGAACTCGACCACCTCGATCTCCCGGTCCGACTCCGCGGGCAGCGCCCCGAGGTCGGACCGGGTCAGCACCACGACCTGCTCGCCGTCGTCGTAGGACTTGTCGATGTGCTCGAACGGCACCGTCTCGCCGCACACCTCGCACACTCGCCGATAGCGGATGCGTCCGCCGTCGGCGTCGTGCACCTGGTGCAGCGGCACGTCGTGGTCCTCGGTGGCGCTGTACAACTTGACCGGGACGTTCACCAGACCGAACGTCACGGCACCCTTCCAGATCGCCCTCATCACCCCATGGTGACGCCGCAGCAGGGCTCGCGCAGGTCCAGGGCTCGGCTCAGCCGAGCAGGCCGAGCACCCCGACCACACCCACCAGCACCGCGAGCAGCACGGAGACCCCGACCAGCACCGCGTGCACCGTGTAGAACCGGGTCGGGCGGCCGGCGTCGTCGCGGGCCCGGGGATCCTTGGTCACGCGCCGCCAGAACTGCGGCCACACCACCAGGTTCCACACCGCGGCGACGAGCAGGACGACGGACCAGAGCACGGGGATCTCCACGCCGCCGAGTATCCCACCTGCTGATACAACGATTGTCGCCCGACCGAACTACGCCCTATGTTGGCGCTCACACGGCTTCTCCAACGATGCAGAGCCGTGCCGGATCCCGTGACTGCGAAGGAGCAGACCATGCGTGACATCCAGCCCGCCCCCGAGGCGCCGACGGGCGCTCACCCGCCCGACCGGACACCCGGCACGACGCGACTGCGGCGGACGCTCGCCGCGCTCGCCGCCACCGCGCTGTGGGCGGTCGGCCTCACCGTCGCGGCCGCACCGGCCCACGCGGCCACCATCGACACGTCCGCCGAGTACGTGCTGGTCAACCGGCACAGCGGCCTCGCCGCCGACGTGCTCGACGCCTCGACGCAGAACGGCGCCGAGATCATCCAGTGGCACCGGCTCGCCGACGCCCCGTGGCAGCGGTGGCGGTTCCAGGACATGGGCGACGGCTACTACCGCATCGTCTCGGTGCACTCCGGCAAGGCGATCGACGTCTGGGAACGGTCCACCGCCGACGGGGCCGAGATCCGCCAGTACACGGCGAACGACGGCTGGAACCAGCAGTTCCGCCCCGTGGACACCGCCGGCGGGGTCCAGCTGGTCAACCGCCGAAGCGGCAAGGCGCTCGAGGTCTGGGACTGGTCGACGACGGCGGGCGGCCGCCTGAGCCAGTACACCTCCCACGGGGGCACGTCCCAGGTGTGGGACCTCGTCGAGGCGGGGAACGGCGCCGGCACCGGCGAGTGCGGCACGGGCACCTTCACCACCGAGGTGACACGCTCGGGATCGACGTGGACCGCGCACCGGGGCTCCACCACGCTGTACTCCGGCGGCGACCTGGCCTCCGCGATGCGTGCCGCCGTCGGCGGCCTCACCGCCGGCCGCACCTCGCAGGAGCGCGTCGTCGTGCGCGGGTCGGGCAGCAT
>Ga0207735_100357_pt1 | contig 10698 bp, 5 predicted proteins | sample TtaePargueraPR_9_FD_187280 | JGI IMG/M metagenome (GOLD analysis project Ga0207735, IMG submission 187280) | Aerobic enrichment media microbial communities from Bioluminiscent Bay, La Parguera, Puerto Rico - Tt and E2 (1) (SPAdes) | ecosystem: Environmental > Aquatic > Marine > Unclassified ... | reverse complement strand
CGTGGCCGGCGGACCGTCGTCGGACGAGCCGGTCGGCCAGCTCGTCGGCCGCCGCGGTCGTCGCCTCCTGCCCGGTGGTCGAGTCCGGCCCGGTGGCCGCCGCGGCCGGGTCGTGGTCGGCCAGGGCGGCACGCAGCGCCGCGAGCCGCGCCGTCGTGCCGCGCGCGTCGCCGTGCTCGGGCTCGTCGTGCGGCGCGTCGTCGGCGGCCGGGTCGGGCGTCGGTCCCGGACGGTGCCGGGGCGTGGTGGTCGTCACGCCCGGGACGCTAGGCGGATGCCTCGCGGCCCGGCGGGGCCCGAGGAGGCCCCGTGGACGACCACGTCCTGTGGGTGGGCGTTCCCGCGCTCCCGTCGGTCAGGACGACCGCCGCGCCGGCGCCCGGCCGGCTACGGCTACCAGGGCCCGCCCGGCTCCAGGTCGTGCACGTGCCCGCCGCGGTCGGCGACGACGACGGCGAGCGCCCCGGGACCCACGTGCGTGCCGAGCACCGCGCTGACCGGGGTGACGACGGGCCGCACCCCGATCCGCTCGGTCAGGGCCGCGGCGATCTCCTCGGCGCGGTCCTCGGCCCCGAGGTGGTGCACGGCCACCACGGGGCGCGTGGCCAGGTCCGCGTGCTCCTCGGCGAGCGCGAGGAGCCGGCCGACGGAGGCCTTGCGGGTGCGCACCCGCTGGACCAGGTCCACGGTGCCGTCCTCGATGCCGAGCAGGGGCCGCACGCCGAGGGCCTGGCCGAGCGCGGCGGCAGGTCCGGAGAGGCGACCGCCCTGGCGCAGGTGGTCGAGGGAGTCGACGAGGAGCAGGGCGCGTGCCGAGGCCGCGACCTGCTCGGCACGGCGGGCCACGTGGTCGGCGTCGCACCCGGCGGCGGCGCACCGCGCGGCCTCGACGGCCGCGAAGCCGAGCGCCATGGCGGCCGTCCCCGAGTCGACCACGCGCACGGGCAGCATGGCGCGCTGCCCGGCCCGTTCCGCGGTCGCGACGGTGCCGGACAGCTTGCCGGACAGGTGCACCGAGACGATGGCGCGGGCGCCCTGCGCGGCGAGGTCCCGGTAGGCCTCCGCGAGCTCCTGGGTCGAGGGCTGGGACGTGGTGAGCCGCTCGCCGCGCGAGATGCGCTCGGCGACCTCCGCGGCCGTGATCTCGACCCCTTCGCGTCGCACCTCGTCGTCGACGAGGACGTGCAGGGGCACGACCGTCGGGGCGACGTCAGGGCTGGTCAGGACGTCCGCGACGGCGGCGTGTCCGGGACGGGGCAGGCTGGCGGTCGAGTCGGTGACGACTCGCACGGCGGGAACGTCGCGCATGATCAGCGAGTCTAGCCGCGGCGGTGCCCCACGGCGCGGACGGTGCCCCCGGATCGCGTCGGGTGCGACGCCGCGATAGCGTGCACGGCATGCCCGACGACACCACGCGATCCGCCGCCGTACCGGTGGCCCGGGTCGGCACCCGCCACAGCGGGGCGTGGTCGCTCGTCACGGCCGGCGAGGTCGGGGCACGGGCGGAAGGAAGGTGCGCGCCAGGGCGCACCCGCCACCACCGCACGGGTCCGGGTCACCGGCACCGTCCCTGAGCAGGGAGACCCGTCGTCGGGCACCTTCCCGGTGCCCGACGACGGGGCCGCCGCGAGGCCTCAGGCGCCGCCCAGGCGCTCGGCGTGCCAGATGCGGTCGAGGTAGTCGCGCATGGACCGGTCGGAGGAGAAGAACCCGGTGCGCGCGACGTTGAGCACCGCCGAACGGCTCCAGGCGTCCGGGTCGCGGTAGGCGGCCTCCACCCGCTCCTGCGCGTCGAGGTAGGACTGGTAGTCGGCCAGCACCATGAACCGGTCCTCGCCCAGCAGGTTGGACACCACGGGCTCGAACGTGGACCGGTCGCCGCCGGAGAACTCCCCGCGGGCCACGAGGTCGAGCGCGCGTCGCAGGGAGGCGTTCTCCTCGTAGTACGCCGACGGGCGGTACCCGCCCTCGGCGACGGCGGCCGCCTCCGGCTCGGTCAGGCCGAACAGGAAGAAGTGGTCGTCGCCGACGAGCTGGCGGATCTCGACGTTCGCTCCGTCGTCGGTGCCGACCGTGAGGGCGCCGTTGAGGGCGAACTTCATGTTGCCGGTCCCCGAGGCCTCCTTGCCGGCCAGGGAGATCTGCTCGGACAGGTCGGCGGCCGGGATGAGGGTCTCGGCCACCGTGACGTCGTAGTTCGCGGGGAAGGCGATCCGCAGCACGCGGGAGATCTCGGGGTCGGCGTTGATCACGGCGCCGACGTGGTTGATCAGCGCGATGATCTCCTTGGCCATGACGTAGCCCGGCGCGGCCTTGGCGCCGAAGACGACGGTGCGCGGCACGGTGTCGGCGGGGTCCAGCTCGCCGGAGCGCAGCCGGTCGTAGAGCGTGATGACGTGCAGCAGCTTGAGGGTCTGGCGCTTGTACTCGTGGAGGCGCTTGACCATGACGTCCAGCATGGTGCCGGGGTCGATGTCGATGCCGTCGCGTCGGGCCAGCAGCTCGACCAGCCGGTCCTTGTTCGCCGACTTCACCTCGCGGAAGCGGCGGCGGAACTCGGGGTCGTCCGCCAGGGGCTCGAGCTCGCGCAGCCGGTCGAGGTCGGTCACCCACCCGTCCCCGATCGCCTCGGTGATCAGCCCGGAGAGCCCCGGGTTGGCCAGCCGCACGAACCGGCGCGGGGTGACGCCGTTGGTGACGTTGGTGAACTTCTCGGGCCACAGCGTCGCGAAGTCGGCCAGGACCTTGTCGCGCAGGAGCTGGGAGTGCAGCTCGGCGACGCCGTTGACCTTGGTGGCGGCGACGGTGGCGAGGTGTGCCATGCGCACGGCTCGCTGCGGGTGCTCGGCGATGATCGACATGCGCCGCACCAACAGCTCGTCGTCCCCCCGGGACTCGCGGACCTCGGCGAGGAAGTCGTCGTTGATCCGGTAGATGATCTCCAGGTGGCGCGGCAGCAGGCGGCCCAGCAGCTCGACGGGCCAGACCTCCAGCGCCTCGGGCAGCAGCGTGTGGCACGTGTAGGCGAAGCACTGGCGGGTGATGTCCCAGGCCTCGTCCCAGTCGAGCCCCTCCTCGTCGACGAGGATGCGCTGCAGCTCGGGGATCGCGATGACCGGGTGGGTGTCGTTGAGCTGGAAGCAGATGCGCTCGGGCAGCCGCCGCAGGTCGAACCCGCCCGGGAGCAGCCGGTCGATGAAGTCGCGCAGCGAGCAGGCCACGAAGAAGTACTGCTGCTGGAGGCGCAGCTCCTTGCCCTGGGGCGTGGAGTCCTCGGGGTAGAGCACCTTGGAGATGTTCTCGGCGAAGGTCTGGGCGCGGACGGCCTCGGCGTAGTCGCCGTAGTTGAAGATCTTCAGGTCGAACGCGTGGGTCGCGCGGGCGCTCCAGAGGCGCAGGGTGTTGACCTGCTGGTTGCGGTAGCCCGGCACCATGTAGTTGTAGGGCACGCCGAGCACCTGCCAGCCCGGCGTCCAGCGGGTGCGCTCGACGGCGTCGTCGCCCTCGCCGTCGGTGTACCGCTCGGTGCTGCCCCCGAACGAGACGGTGACCTCGTGCTCCGGGTGGGCGAACTCCCACGGCGAGCCGTTGTCCAGCCAGTGGTCGGGTTCCTCGACCTGCCGGCCGTCGACGAAGTTCTGCCGGAAGATCCCGTACTCGTAGCGGATCCCGTACCCGATGGCGGGCACGCCCATGGTCGCCAGCGAGTCGATGAAGCAGGCGGCCAGCCGTCCCAGCCCCCCGTTACCCAGCCCGGGCTCCACCTCGGCCTCGGCGAGCTCGGCGATGTCGATGCCCAGCGAGGCCAGCGCCTCGGTGGCGATGTCGGTCAGATCGGCGGCCAGCAGCGCGTTGCCGAGCTGTCGGCCCAGGAGGAACTCCGCCGACAGGTAGGCGACGCCCTTGGGCTGCGTCCGGTAGTACTCGGTGGTGGTCTCCATCCAGCGCGACATGAGGTAGTGCCGCACCGTCCGGGCCAGCGCGAGGTACTCGTCGTTGGTGCTCGCTCGCTGCAGCACCGTCCCCTGGGTGAAGTTCAGCTCGCGCAGGTATTCACGCACGAATCCTTCGACGGAGTGTTCCGGGCTGGCGATCAGCGGTGTCGTCTCGCTCACCTGGCCGACACTACCCACGCCGGGCCCGCGTGTCCCGGTGGCGGGGCAAGCCGACCCCGGACCGAAACACGGCCGTAGCCCACCGTTCAGGAACCGACCAACGTCACCAGCCGCGAACGCCCCGCCGGGTCCTTGACGGCCTGCAGCACCACGTCGACGTGCGGCTCCAGTGCGCTGACCTTGTCCAGCGGCGCCCCGACGACGAGCTGGAAGCCGAGCCCCTGCCACGCCCCCACGGCACGTCCGGCGAACCGGGCGTCGGCCTTGATGAACGCCTCGTCGAGGAACACCGGCGCGTACCGGGGCCGTTCGGCTCCGGCGTCGCCGAGCTGGTAGCGCAGGGCGGCGCCGACGATGAACGCCACGAGCTCCTGCGACTCCCCGCCGGACTTGCCGGCGATGTGGTCGTAGACGGACACGTGGCGGCCGTCCAGGTCGACGCACTCGGCGCTGATGCGCACGTGCTCGCGCACGTCGACCAGCCGCCGCCGCTCCGGCGAGTCCGGTCGGATCCGGTCGATCAGCCGGGCCATGCGCTCGTAGCGGCGCTGCCGCTCGGCCGGTGCGAGCTCGCCGGGGTCGGCGGCGAGCTCGCGCAGCCGGCGGCGGAACGAGGTGACGTCGCGTGCCTCGGTGACCTGGGCGCTGATGCGCAGCCGGTGGGAGTCGTCCCGGAAGGGCAGCGTGGACAGGATCGCGTTGACGGGTTCCATGCGTTCGCGGATCTGCGCGATCGACCGACTCATCACGTTGCCCAGCAGCGTGAGGTCGTGTCCGCTGAGCCGGCCCAGCGTCCGGGACCACCGTTCGGTCAGCTCGTACAGGCGCTGGTCCTCGATCTCGGCCAGGATGCGCGAGTAGTCGTCGTAGGAGGCGTCCGGGTCGGTGCCGAGGTTGGGGTTGGGCCAGGCGTCGCAGAACCGTTCGAACAGTCCGCGCAGGCCGGCGCGGGCGGACTCGGCGGTGGCCACCGCGCTCTCGCGGTCGCGGGCGAGCTCGCGCCCGACGGCGGTGATCGCCTGGTCGAGCGAGGCGAGCGGCAGGTGGTCCGGGTCCGACGGGGCCACGGCGGCCAGCGTCGCGTCCAGCCGACGGTGCTGCGCCTCGGTGCACACGGCTCCCGAGGCCTCGGCCCGCTCGACCGCGTCGGTGACCTGGTCGACCAGGTCGGTGATCGCCGCCCACTGCTCGCCCAGCTCCCGCACCCGGTTCTCGGCGTCGGCGCGCTCGCGGTACAGCTCGGTGAGCCGGTCGCGCAGCCGCTGCTCGTCGGCGGTCAGCGCACGCACGACGTCGGAGCCGTCGCGCAGCGCGGCGAGCCGCTCCTCGCGGTCGGCCAGGGCCTCGGCCGCACCGTCGACGTCCACGTCCTCCCAGGCGACCTTGAGGACCTGGCCCGCGGCGACGAACGTGTCGGTGTGGGCCGCCTGCCGCAGCCGTGCCCCCTCGAGGCGGGCGCCGGCGTCGTGCAGGGCGCTGCGGGCGGCCTCGACGTCGGCGACGAGCTTCTCGCGGCGCCTCGCGTTGGAGAACCCGAGAACGGAGCCGCGCGGGCTGCCGCCGTGGGCGCCGCGCTCGCCGTCGGCGATCTGGCCGGTCCGTGTCAGGGCGCGTCGGTGCCGGCGCAGCTCGCGCGGGTCGTCGACGCACACGTGGTCGAACCGCTGCGCGAGCCGTTCCGCCAGCCAGCCGCCGAACGGGCCGGCCTTGATCTCCACGCGGCCGGGCAGCGTGGCCGGGTCCGCGTCGTCGTCCAGGGGCAGGTGCGTGGGCACCCCCTCGAACCGCAGGCGTCGGCGCAGCGGCACGGTGTCGATGGCGGCCCGGAAGGCGGCGAGCCGGTCGGCGTCGACGAGCAGCGTGGTCGCGAACCCGCCGAGGGCGAGCCCGATCGCGTCCCGCCACGGCTCGTACTCGCCGCGCACCTCGAGCAGCTCGCCGACGAACGGCAGCTCGTCGACCGTCATGCCGGCGGCCTCCGCGAGCGCCACCCGCGCCGCGTGGTCCTCGGCACCGACGTTGCCGCGGCGCTGCGCCAGCGAGGCCTGCTCCTGCTCCAGGCGGGCGAGCCGCTGCTCGGCGTCGGACACGGCCTGCCGCGCGGCGAAGACCTCGTCCTCGAGCGTCGCGGCCTGCTCGGTGCGGCCGTCGACGATCTCCTGCGCCCGACGTCGGACCCGGTCGAGGTCGCGCCGTCCGGCGACGTCGGCCTCGAGCACGGCGAGGTGGGTGTCCAGCGCGGCCCGCGCGGTGCGCGCCCGCTCCAGCTCCTCGGTGCGGCGCCGGACCTCCCGCTCGGCGGACTCCACGGCGTCCCCGCCCTGCCGACGCAACGTGGTGCGGACCTCCTCCAGGTCCGACTCGGTGGCGGCGATGCGGGACGCGGCCGTGGTCCGCCGCTCCTCGGCGGCCCGGTGGGCGGTGCGGTTGACCTCCTCCTCGGCCCGCACCAGGTCCAGGCGCCGCGCGTCGCGCCACACCGCGAAGGGCGTGGTGTCGGACGCCGGCCCGCCCGACGCGCCGAGCGAGTCGAGCAGCGCGACCGTCGCCTCGGCGTCGTCGACCTGCTCGCGCAGCCCGCGCATCGGACGCAGCACCTCGACCTGGCGCGACGCGGTGAGCATCTCGGTGCGCACGGCGCTGAGCTCGTCGAAGTGCTCCACGGCACGGTCGGCGATCTCGAGCGTCTCCGGCTCGGTGAGCACCATCGCCTTGTAGAGCGCGTCGACGGTGGTGATCGCCTGACCGGCCTGGATTCGGCCCAGGAGCTGCATGGCCTTGTGCCCGTCGCCGGCCGCGCCGATGCCGAGGGCGGCGTGCAGCCGGGTGGCGAACGCGATGTCCGTGTCGAACAGCGTCAGTCCGGCCTCGGTCAGCCCGGCCCGCGCGAAGCGGCCGGGGGCCAGGTCCTCCAGCGTGCGCAGGTCGAACGCGGCGTCGGCGGTGGCCCGCACGACGACGCACTCCTCGTTGCGGGTGGCCCCACGGGGCACGTACCAGGCACGCAGCGCCGTGAACGACCCGCCGGACTGGTCGGACCACGACATCGCGACCGCGGTCCACGTGTCCACGCCGTCGCCGCGCAGCACCTGCTCGCGGCTCGTGGCGCCGTCCGCGCGCGACTCGTCCAGCTTGCCCCGGGCGTAGGACAGCACGTTGCGCTGCTCGCGGCCCCGGGCCCGGCCGGCCGCGGCACCGTTGGACGCCCCGTTGAACGGGGTCGTGTGGCTCATCATCAGGGCGATGTAGGCGTCCAGCAGGGTGGACTTGCCCGAGCCGGACGCGCCGGACAGCAGCGTGGCCCGCGGCGAGAACCGCACCTCGTGGTGCCCGTGGTAGCCGCCCCAGTTCACCAGCTGCATGGACGTGGCGATCCACTGGCGGCCGTCCGACGCCGCGGGGATCAGCCCGAACAGCGAGTCGGTCATGCGCGCGCTCGAGGTCACGGTCACGGGGTCTCCTCCGTCTGCGGCGTCCCGTCGGCCAGGTCCGCGGAACCCTCGCCGTCCTGCAGCCAGGCCGTCAGCTCGCGCAGCCGGTCCACCGGCAGCAGGATCTCGACGACCGGGCCCACGCGGTAGCGACCGGCGGCGACCTCGTCGAGCACCCGCTCGCGCACCAGCGCGGCCACCGCGTTGTCGATCTCGCGGTGCCGCGCGGCGAGGTTCGTCTCGTCGTGGGACAGGAACCCGAGCGCGTACGCCGTCATCTCCTCGGCGTCCACGTAGGCCGCCGGGTGCCCCGCCCCCTGCTCCTGGTGGTACCGGTTGCGCACGTAGAGCATCAGCAGCGTCTCGACGCGCTTGAACGGCTCGTCGCGCAGCAGCACCGGGATCGTGAGGCCGTCCGACCGCACCTGGCGCTTGTAGGCGATCTCGTGGTCGCGGTCCACGACCAGCTCGACGAAGATGTCGTGCAGCCGCGAGGACAGCACCTGCTGGTGGGTGAGCAGCGCCGTCCAGTCGGCCGGGTGCTCCGCGGCGGAGACGTACCGGCGCTGCAGCACCAGCGCCAGGACGCGACGCGCCTCGACGGGCAGCACGCCGGTGTCGCCGGCGAACAGCGCGGTGTCCTCGTCCTCGAGGGGGACCGACTCCACGAAGGTGTCCGACGGCGGCACCTGACCGCCGTCGTCGTCCCGCGTGACGGGGTCGGCCTCGGTGACGTCAGTCATCGGTCCTCCAGATCGGGGTGCGGGGCAGCGCGAACTCGCGGGTGGTGCCGTCGGCGCGCACGGCGAGGACGCGTTCCACGTCCTGCGCGGGGACGTCGCCGCTGCGGGTGGCCTCGGGCCCGCCGTCGCCCGCCAGGTCCAGGTAGCCGAGGAGCTCGACCGGGCGACGCAGCGCGGCAGGACCGTCGGCGAACACCGACGCGACGGTGGCGGGCGCCTCCAGCGCCGCCAGGCGGGCGAGGAGCTCGCCGTGGTGCGGGCCGCCCATCGCGCGCAGGTCGGCGATCTCGTCCTCGCCGCCGTCGCCGTCGTCGGCCCAGGACTCGAGCTGTGCCGGGGGCGTCTCGGGGTGCAGGTCGTGCAGCGTGGTGCGCAGCCTGCCGGGCGCGGCCCGCTCGAACCAGCGCAGCGGCTCCACCCGCGCGGCGCGGCCGCTCGTCGGGAACCAGTCGGCCATCGCCGCGGTCGCCTCGCGCAGCGCGGTGTCGACCTCGCGGTCCCGCAGGGGGTTGTGGTGGCGGATCTGGGCGGTCACGGTCCGGGAGACCCGGGTCTGGGCCGCCAGGACCACCTCGATGGCGGCCACGAGCTGGGACCGCAGGTTCGCCAGCGCGGCCCGGCGCGCGGGCGGCAGGTGGGCGGCGAACGGGTGCTCGAGGATCTCCCCGACCCGCTGCTCGAGCGAGTCCAGCAGGTCCGGGTCGCCCAGCAGCTCCATCGCGCCGGAGAACGCCCGGCCCTCCGTCGTGCCCTCCAGCAGGCTCTCGGAGGCGTCCAGGTACTCCTCGACGACCACCCCGGCCGACCGTTCGTCGTGCCGCAGGCGCGAGACGAGGTCGCGCTGGAGCACGCTCAGGGACTCGGCGACGCGCGCGAAGTCGGCCGGCAGCTCACGCACCAGGAACAGCAGGTGGTCGTACTGCTCGGTGAGGCGGTCGTCGGGGACGGGCTCGACCTCTCCCCCAACCTCCAGTCGGGCCAGCTCGCTGCTCGCCTCGTCGATGCGCGCGCGCAGGCGCCGCATCCGCGCCTCGCGGTCGGGGTGCGCGTCGCGGGCGAGGTCGTCGAGCGCGACCAGCAGCGTCCGGATGCGCGACTCGCTGACCAGCCCGCGCCCGCCCTGGGTCCGGGCGATCATGTCCAGCGCCTCGGTGGCGTAGCTGGACAGCTGGTAGCGCTCGGCGCCGTCGTCGTCCAGGGAACGCACGAGCCAGCGTTCGCGCACCCACCGGGTGCACAGCACCCGCGCCGGCTCAGGCGGCACCACGGCGTCCTCGGCGCCGCGCAGCCCGGCCAGCAGGTCGTCGACCTCCACGTGGAGCTGTTCGGTCGCCACCGTCGGCCGGTCCGGCGTGAACACGCTGCTCAGCACGGCCACGACGAGCGGCGCCTCGGCCTTGTGCAGCAGCCCGAGCGTCGGCGTCGCGAAGGCGCGCTCCACCCCGGCGAGCACCCCGGCGAGCCGCGGCCCGGCCGGCTGGGACGGCGGGGCCACCCGCTCAGACGACAACGTTGACGAGCTTCGGCGCCCGCACGATCACCTTGCGGATCTCGGCGCCGTCGATGGCGCGCAGCACGTTGGGCTCGGCCAGCGCCGCGGCGGTCAGGTCGTCGTCGGAGATCGACGGCGCGACCTCGAGGCGTCCGCGCACCTTGCCCTTGACCTGCACGACGCAGGTGACGGTCTCGGCCACCAGGTACTCCTCGGCCGCCTCCGGGAAGGGTTCGCGGGCCAGCGACGCGGTGTGCCCGAGGCGTTCCCACAGCTCCTCGGCGATGTGGGGCGCGATGGGCGCCACCATGAGCACCAGCGGCTCGACGGCGGCGCGCGGCACGGCGTCCAGGCCGGTGAGGTGGTTGTTGTAGGTGATGAGCTTGGCGATGGCCGTGTTGGGGCGCATGCCCTCCATCTCGACGCGGACGTCCGCGATGGTGCGGTGCAGCGCCTTGAGGGTGTCCGTCGTGGGCTCGTCGTCGGTGACGACCAGCGAACCGTCGGTCTCGTCGACGACGTTGCGCCAGAGCCGCTGCAGGAACCGCTGCGAACCGACGACGTCGCGGGTGTTCCACGGCCGGGACAGGTCCAGCGGCCCCATGGCCATCTCGTAGACGCGGAAGGTGTCGGCGCCGTACTCGGCGTACATGTCGTCGGGGGTGACGACGTTCTTCAGCGACTTGCCCATCTTGCCGTACTCGCGCTCGACGGTCTGGCCCCGGTACGTCCACCCGGCCTGCTCGTCGCCCTCGACCTCGGCCGCGGGGACGTAGGTGCCGCGGTCGTCGGTGAAGGCGTAGGCCTGGATGTAGCCCTGGTTGAACAGCTTGCCGAACGGCTCGATCGAGCTGACGTGGCCCAGGTCGTGCAGCACCTTGTGCCAGAAGCGCGCGTACAGCAGGTGCAGCACGGCG
>Ga0207735_100356_pt1 | contig 10714 bp, 7 predicted proteins | sample TtaePargueraPR_9_FD_187280 | JGI IMG/M metagenome (GOLD analysis project Ga0207735, IMG submission 187280) | Aerobic enrichment media microbial communities from Bioluminiscent Bay, La Parguera, Puerto Rico - Tt and E2 (1) (SPAdes) | ecosystem: Environmental > Aquatic > Marine > Unclassified ... | reverse complement strand
AGTCGGCGGCGTCCTCGGCGGTCCAGGTGGCCGCGATCGCGAGCGCGTGCTGCCGTGACCGGGCCAGCGCGGCGACGGTCGGCCCCGACCCGGAGACCATGGCCCCGAGCGCGCCGCCGTTGCGGGCGATCTCGAGGGTCCGCTCCAGCTCGGGGCGCAGGTCGAGCGCGGCTGCCTGGAGGTCGTTGTGCAGGGCGGCGCCGAGGGCCGTGGGGTCGCCGGCCCGCAGGGCCTGCATCAGTGCGGTGTCGGCGTCGACCTCGGCGGTCGGCGCGAGGCGGCCCGCGGCCACGAGCTCGTCGAAGCGTCCGTAGACGGCGGGCGTCGACAGGCCCTCGTCCTGCGCGGCGAACGCCCAGTGGAACTCGCCGCGGGTCATCGCCGGGGTGAGCAGGTGGCCCCGCCCGGTGCCGACGGCGGTGTGGCCGTGCAGCGCGAAGGGCACGTCGGAACCGAGCTCGCCGCCGAGTGCCACGAGGTCCTGCCGGGACAGCCCGGTGCCCCACAGGGCGTCGCAGGCGACCAGGGTGGCGGCTGCGTCGGCCGACCCGCCGGCCATCCCGCCCGCGACGGGCACGCCCTTGGCGAGGTGCAGCGCGACGTCGGGGGCCATGCCCACGTGCCGTGCGAGCAGCTCCGCGGCCCGCCAGGCGAGGTTGGTCGCGTCCAGCGGCACCCGGTCGGCCTGCGGCCCGTCCACGGTCAGCGAGATCCCGGCACCGTCGCCGACCTGGGTCGCGGTGACCTCCTCGGCGAGCGAGACGGCCTGGAAGACGGAGACCAGCGGGTGGTAGCCGTCGTCGTCCAACGGTCCCACGTGCAGGGACAGGTTGACCTTCCCCGGGGCGCGGACGCGGACGGACGGGGTGGGGGCGGCGGCGAGACTCACCCGTCCACCGTGCCAGCAGCGAGCGGAAGGTGCTCGGCGATCCGGGCGAAGTCGGCGATCGAGAGACGTTCGCCACGCAGCCGCGGGTCGACGCCCGCGGCGACCAGGGCCTCCTCGGCGGCGGCCCCGGAGCCGAACGTGCCCGACAGCGCGGCGCGCAGCGTCTTGCGGCGCTGCGCGAACGCGGCGTCGACGACGGCGAACACCTGCTCGCGCGGCGCCGTGGTCGCCGGGGGCTCGTGGCGTTCGATCGCCACCAGGGCCGAGTCCACGTTGGGCTCGGGCCAGAACACGTGCCGGGACACGTTGAGCGACCGCCGGGCGGCGCCGTACCAGGCGGCCTTGGCGGACGGCACGCCGTACGTGCGTGACCCGGGCGGCGCCGCGAGCCGGTCGGCGACCTCGGCCTGCACCATCACGAGCACCGACTCCAGGGAGTCGAACCGTTCCAGGAAGGTCAGCAGCACCGGGACGGCCACGTTGTACGGCAGGTTCGCGACGAGGGCCGACGGCGGTGCGCCCGGCAGGTCGGTGACGTCCAGCGCGTCGGCGGTCACCACCTCGAAGTCGGCGTCCGGCAGGTGCCGGTGCACGGTCTCGGCGATCTGACCGGCCAGCACGGGGTCGATCTCGACGGCCACCACCGACGCGCCGGCCTCGAGGAGCCCGAGGGTCAGCGACCCGAGCCCGGGGCCGACCTCGACGACCCGGTCGCCGGGCTGCACCCCGGCCGCACGGACGATCTTGCGCACCGTGCCGCCGTCGTGCACGAAGTTCTGCCCGAGCGTCTTGGTGGGCCGGACGCCGAGGCGCCCTGCCAGCTCGCGGATCTCCGCAGGGCCGAGCAGGGCGCCAGGGGTGGTGGTCATGGGCTGCAGTATCGCCCGACCAGGGGTGTCGGGACCAGTCGGGCCGTGCGGCCCGGTGCCGGTCGGCTCAGTACCAGTTGTTCGCCTGCGAGTGGCTCCAGGCTCCGCACGGGGTGCCGTAGCGCCCGGCGATGTAGTCCAGGCCCCAGGCGATCTGCGTGGCCGGGTTGGTCTGCCAGTCCGAGCCGTGCGAGGCCATCTTGGAGCCCGGCAGCGACTGCGGGATGCCGTAGGCGCCCGAGGACGGGTTGGCGACGGTGTGCGACCAGTTGGACTCCTTGGTCCACAGCGACTCGAGGCAGGTCCACTGCGACCCGGTCCAGCCGCGGGCGGCGGCCATCTGCTGACCGATCGAGCGGTTGGAGCCGGAGTAGGTGGTGCCGGACGAGCCGGAGGATCCGGACGAGGAGCTGCTGCTCGACGAGGAGCTGGTGGCGGGCTCCGGCTCGGGCTCGGGCTCGGGGCGCTCCTTGGTGCCCTCGACGAGCACGCGGGTACGGGGCTCGGTGGTCACCATCGAGGTGATCTTCTCGTTCGAGACCTCCTCGCCGTCGATCGTGGTGATCTCGCGGACCACGGTGCGCGAGCCGTCGCGGCCCTTCTTCTTGACCTTGGGGTCGAGGTCCTCGTAGCGGTCGTCGCTCTGCTTGACCTTGACGTCGCGCTCGATGGTCTTGACCTTCGTGACCTGCTCGACCTCGACGCGCTCGACGACGGCCGCGACCGCGGGCACGTCGGTGCCGTCGGGCAGGTCCTTCGCCTTCACGCCGGCGGTGGCGGCGTCGGTGACGGAGACGAGGTCGTCGCCGTCGATCTCGACGTCGGCGGCCTCGAGGACGTCGTCGATCTCCTCGGAGCCGTCGACGACGTCGGTCTCGCCGTCGTGCACGACGGCGACCTGCTCGCCCTGGTGCAGCTCGAGCGGGATCTCGGCACGCTCGGCGGACCGCGAGGCGACCAGGGCGACGTCGGAGCCGCGCTGGCTGAGGAGGTTCAGCGCCTCCTGCGCGTCGGCGGCGGCGACCCACGTGGAGTGGTCCTCGCCGTCGACCTGGATGTCGAGCTGCTTGGCGGTGCGCACGACGACGTCGCTGCCGGAGTTCAGCGCGGACGCGGTCGCGGGGGCCACCACGTCACGGTCGGTGACGTCGATGCCCTCCTCGGCGAGCAGGCCCTCGACGTCGCCGGCGAACGTGCCGACGTCGCGGGTCTCGCCGTCGATGTCGAGCGTGACGGTCTTGTAGGCGTTCGAGACGGCGACGGCGGAACCGGCGCCGAGGACCAGCGCACCGGCCGTGGACGCGGCGAGGACCGCGCGACGACGGCGGGTGCGGCGCGTCCGAGTGACGGCGCGGGTCTCGGCCGTGGTCGGCCGTGACTCGTGGGTCTCGGAAGTCATGGTGCTCCTGTGGTCGTGTGGGGTTCTTCGGTCCCGGAAGGGGGGGGTCGCCCTACACCTGCAGACCGCGGGAGAGCGACGAGGACACCCGACCGTAACCGTTCTGTTATCGCGTGCAAGACGATCTACGTCACACCTGTCCGGCCGGTACCGGGCTTTCACAGCCCTTTCACGCCGCGGTTGCTGCTCGGTCGCACCGGGCTCCGGATCCCCGCCCTCGCGAGGTAGGCCAAGCGCACCACGAGGTAGGCAACCTCTCCGCGAGGTAGGCCAACATGCCGCGAGGTAGGCAACGGCGTCGCCTACCTCGCGGGAATGTCGCCTACCTCGCGGGACGTGCCGGGCGACCGCGGCGGATCAGAGCAGGCCCAGCTTGGACGCGCAGTGCGGCCACTGGCCCCATCCCGCACGGGACTGCAGGATCTGCGCCCGCTTGGTCTGCTCGGCGGCCGAGGCGTCCGACGGCAGCCCGCTGCCCCCGACCGACTGCCAGGTCGACAGCGAGAACTGGTACATCCCGTAGTACCCGTTCCCGGTGTTGGTGCTCGGGTTACCGCCGGACTCGCACTGCGCGAGCGCGGCCCAGACGCTGCCGGACGGCGCGCTGCCGCCCGAGCTCGAGGACGAGGACGAGGACGAGCTCGAGGAGGACGACGAGCTGCTCGAGGACGAGCTGCCGGACGACGAGGAGCTCTCCGGCTCCGGCTCCGGCTCCGGGCGCTCCTTGGTGCCCTTGACGATCACCTCGTCGACGGGCTTGGTCGTGACCTTGTTCGAGAGCTTCTCGCGGTCGGTGACCTCGCCGTCGGTACGGGTCACGCGGTGCACGATGGTGCGCTCGCCCTTCTTGCCCTCGGTCGCCACGTAGGAGCCCTGGTCGGCGTACCGGTCGGGGTCGGTCCTGGTGACGGTGTCGTAGCCGACCTTCTTGGTCTTGGTGACCTTCTCGACGTCGACGACCTGGATGACGACGCGGACGGTCGGGTCGCCCGGGTTCTCCGGCGTGATCTGGTCGACGTGGACGATGTCGTCCTCGTCGAGGGTCACGCCCTCGGCCTCGAGGAGGGCGTCGAGGGAGACGGCGCCGTCGTCGACGACCGTCCGCTCGCCGCCGACGACGAGGACGACCGACTGCTCGGCGTCGAGCCGGATCGGCAGGCTGGCACGGTCCGCGGACCGCGACGGCAGCAGGCGCACCTCGTCGGCCCGGTCGGCGAAGCGGTCGAGGACCTCGTCGGCGTCGAGGGCGGCGACCCACACGTCGCGGGAGTCGCCGTCGGTCTCCACGGTGATCTGGTGCCCGTAGCGGACCTCGACGACGGCACCGTCGCGCAGCTCGTCCGTGCCGACCGGGGTGACGGCGTCGTTGTCGTCGACGCGCACCCCTTCCTCGGCCAGCAGGTCGTCGACGGTGCTCGCGTAAGTGGACACGGTGCTCATCTCACCGTCGACGTCGAGGGTGACGTCCTTGCGGAGCTGCTCCACGACGGCGGCGGCCACGCCGCCGGCGACGGCGACGCCCAGGACGGTCGCGATCGTGATGAGCGGCCACCGGCGGCGGCGCCTCGACGCGGCCTCGGCGGGGTCCGTGGCGCTCGCGGTGGCGCCCGACGCCGTCACGGGGACGGGGGCGGTGGGCGGCGTGACGGAGTCGGCGGGCCAGTCGTTCACGGGTGGTCCAGTCGTTCGGCAGATCCGGGCACGACGGCGGGCCTCGACGGGGTGGTCGGGCCGCAGCCGATCCGGCGGCTCCGACGACCGTAACCGCATCGTGACATTCGACCAAGCGGTGTTGTGGTATATATGTCCGCTTTAGTGGCTCGATGCGAGAAAAGTTCCCGCAGTTTCTGAGGGGCACGTCACACCGGATCACCCGGTCGAGAGCTCAGTACCAGCCGACCGACATCGAGTGGTTCCACGCGGCGCACGGGCTGCCGTACCGGCCTGAGATGTAGCCCAGACCCCACGTGATCTGCGTCGTGGGGTTGGTCCGCCAGTCGGACCCGGCCGACGCCATCTTGGAGCCCGGCAACGCCTGCGGGATGCCGTACGCCCCCGAGGACGGGTTCTCGGCGTTCCAGCGCCAGTTCGACTCCTTGGTCCAGAGCTTGTCGAGGCACACGAACTGGTCGTCCCCCCAGCCCCGTTCGGCGGCGAGCGAGCGTGCGACGGCCTTCGCCGAGCCGGGGTCGACCTGGATGTCCGACACGTCGAGGGTGCCGACCAGCACGACCTCGGTCACCGGCTCCTGGGTGACGCGCCGGTCCACCACGGCACGCTCCACCTCGGCGCCGTCGAGCGTACGGACCTCGTAGGTCGTCACCCGCTCCCCCGGTACGCCGCGCGTCTGGACCACCTCGTGACCCTGGGGCAGGGAGTCGGACTCGACCCGCTCCGTCTCGAACGGCATGACCTCCGTGACGATGTCCGACCCGGTCCGTCCCCGGTTGACCACCACGAGCATGCCGTCCACCGCCGCCGCACCCAGCGGCACCGACGTCGTGTCCTGCGCACCGAGGGTGATGCCGACCTCGGACAGCACCTCGCGGACCGTCGACCGCGTGGTGCGCAGCGGCACCACCGCGTCGTCCACGGCGACCCGCACCGTCTTGAGCGTCGACACCCGGACGGGTTCCCGTCCGAGCGGCGCGGAGCGCGACGACGTCGTCACGGCCCCCTCGCCGCGCGGTCCGATCGCCGCGAGCAGCTCACCGACGGTGTGTGCCGTCGTCGGGAAGGTGACGGTCTCCCCGTCGATCTCGAGCGTGACGTCCTTGCTGGTGCGGACCACGACCTCGCCGTCGTCCGGGGCGGTGGCGTCGACCGCCGGCTGGACGAGGTCGTCCGGGCCGGGTTGGATGCCGTGCAGCGCCAGCACCTCACCGACCGTGTCCCCGTACCCGTCCAGCGTGCGGACCTGGCCGTCCACGTCGACCGTCACCTGCGAGTGGGCGTCCACGACGCCCACGGCGCCCAGCGCCAGCACGCCCACGACGGCGCCCTGCACGCCGATCCGCACAGCACGCGGCAGCGCGCCGCGCCGTCCCACGTACGACGCCGGAGCGCGGTGTCGCCGCAGGTCCCGCCGTCGTGCCCGATGAGAGGTCGCCACGGTCACCAGACCGTAGTGGAGGTCGGGCCCGGACGGAAGACGCTCACCACGCTCCGTAGACCTCCACGGACGTCGCAGACACCGTGTCGCAGAAATCCTCGAGCGGCCGGTCGAGGATCTCGGCCATCGCCCGCACGGTGTGCCCGACGACGTACGGGCCGATCGGTCGGCCCCGGTACGGGTGGGGCGGCAGGAACGGCGCGTCGGTCTCCACGAGCACGTGGTCCAGGGGGACCGTGCGCAGCGCGGCACGCAGGTGGTCGTTCTTCGGGTAGGTGACCGGCCCGGCGAACGACAGGTACCAGCCGTGCTCCGCCGCCAGGGCCGCCATCTGCTCGTCGCCGGAGTAGCAGTGGAACACCGTGCGCTCCGGCGCGCCGTCGCCGAGCAGGACGTCGATCACCTGCTCGTGGGCGTCGCGATCGTGGATCTGCAGCGCCAGCCCCAGCTCCTTGGCCAGCGCCACGTGGGCGCGGAACGACTCGCGCTGGGCGGCCTCGCCCCGCGGTCCGGTGCGGAACAGGTCCATGCCCGTCTCCCCGATCGCACGGATGCGCGGGTTGTCCCGGGCGACGGCGGCCACCTGGGCGACCGCGTCGTCGAGCGACGTCGCGTGGTGCGGCTGCGGGTCCGGCTCGAGGCCGTCGGGCCCGACCTCACGGACACCCGCGTGCAGCACGGCCTCGTTCGGGTGGATCGCGACGGCACCGAGCAGGCTCGACCCGTACGCCGGGTCTCGTAGCAGGGTGTCCGTCCACGCGATCGTCGGCAGCTCGCAACCGACCTGCACCAGCCGGTCGACACCGACGGCGGCAGCCCTCTCCAGGTGGTCCGCCACCGTCGGGACGGGTGCGCCGTGCAGGGCACGCTCGTCGAGCACCGCGTCGATGACGTCCAGATGGGTGTGGTTGTCGACGACCGGGACGGGCAGGGGCTCCGGGTCCGGCGGGAAACCCCGCTCGCGCTTGCTGCGACCCATCAGGCCTTCTCGCGCAGGCGTTCCAGCTCCTCGTCGACGATCGAGTCGTCGAGCTTGGTGAACACCGGCGTGGGCTTGGCGATCGGGGTTCCGGGGGTCACCGCGCGGGACTCCCACGACGGGAACTCGTAGCCGCCGTCGCGGTTGCCGGTGATGACCGGGTAGTGGCGCGAGTCGTCGTCGAGGTCGGTGACCTCCTCGACGACCGGCTGCGGCGCGAACTCGCCCGTGCCGCCGAGCACCTCGTGCACCGACTGGGCCGAGTGCGGCAGGAACGGCGCGAGCAGCGTGTTGCAGTCGCTGACGGCCTGGGTGGTGGTGTGCAGCACGGTGGCGAGCCGGTCCGGGTCGGTCTTGAGCTTCCACGGCTGGGTCTCGGAGACGTACCGGTTGACCTCGCCGACGACCCGCATCGCCTCGGCGACGGCGGCCCGCTGCCGGTTGGACTCGATCAGCGAGCCGACCTTGCCGAACGCCTCACCCGTGGTGGCGAGCACCGCGCGGTCGACGTCGGCCTGCTCGCCCGCGGTGGGGATCTCGCCGAAGTTCTTGTGCACCATCGAGGCCGTGCGGTTGACCAGGTTGCCCCAGCCGGCGACCAGCTCGTCGTTGGTGCGCCGCAGGAAGCTCTCCCACGTGAAGTCGACGTCCTGGTTCTCCGGGCCGGCGGCGGCCACGTAGTAGCGGAACGCGTCCGGCTGGTAGCGGGCCAGCATGTCGCGCACGTAGATGACCACGCCGCGCGAGGAGGAGAACTTCTGCCCCTCGACGTTGAGGAACTCGCTGGAGACCACCTCGGTGGGGAGCTGGAGCGAGCCGTACGGGCCGGGCTCGCCCCCGTGCGTACCTCCGCCGTCGTACCCGAGCAGCTCCGCCGGCCAGATCTGGGAGTGGAAGGTGATGTTGTCCTTGCCCATGAAGTAGTACGAGCGGGCGTCCGGGTTCGTCCACCAGTCGCGCCACGCCTCGGGGGTGTCGCGGCGACGTGCCCACTCGATCGAGCTGGACAGGTAGCCGATGACGGCGTCGAACCAGACGTAGAGCCGCTTGTTCGGGTTGTCGGACCAGCCGTCCAGGGGCACCGGGATGCCCCAGTCGATGTCGCGCGTCATGGCGCGCGGGCGGACGTCGTCGAGCAGGTTGCGGCTGAAGTTCAGCACGTTCTGCCGCCAGCCCTGGCGCGTCTCGAGCCAGGAGGCGAGCGCGTCCACGAAGGCCGGCAGGTCGAGGAAGAAGTGGTTCGACTCGACGAACTTCGGCGTCTCGCCGTTGATGCGGCTGCGCGGGTTCTTCAGATCGATCGGGTCGAGCTGGTTGCCGCAGTTGTCGCACTGGTCGCCGCGAGCGCCTTCGTAGCCGCAGATGGGGCAGGTGCCCTCGATGAAGCGGTCGGGCAGCGTGCGGCCCGTGGACGGCGAGATGGCGCCCATCGTCGACTTCTCGACCATGTAGCCGTTCTGGTGGACCGTGCGGAACATCTCCTGCACGACGGCGTAGTGGTTGCGCGTCGTGGTGCGGGTGAACAGGTCGTAGGACAGGCCCAGGGACTGCAGGTCCTCGACGATGACGCGGTTGTACCGGTCGGCGAGCTCCTGCGGGGTGACGCCCTCCTGCTCCGCCTGCACCAGGATCGGGGTGCCGTGCTCGTCCGTGCCGGAGACCATCAGCACGTCGTGACCCGCCATCCGCATGTGCCGGCTGAAGACGTCGGAGGGAACGCCGAAGCCGGCGACGTGGCCGATGTGCCGCGGGCCGTTGGCATAGGGCCATGCCACGGCCGAGAGGATGTGGGTCATGGCCCGAATCCTACTGGTCCGGGCCGTGGCGCCGTCGGGGCGTCTCACCCCTCCGCTGCCTCTTCCGCCGAGATCGACCTACCCGTACCGAGATCGACGGACGGTACGTCGATCTCGGTACGGGTACGTCGATCTCGACACCTGGGGGGCGGTTGGTGGCACAGTGGAAGCATGAGTACGCGAGCACTCCTCGTCGTCGACGTCCAGCCGACCTTCTGCGAGGGCGGCGAGCTCCCGGTCGACGGCGGCAACCGCGTGGCCCAGGACGTGGCCGCGTACGTCGCCGCGCACCGCGACCGCTACGGGCTGGTCGTCACGACCCAGGACTGGCACATCGACCCGGGTGAGCACTTCAGCTCCGAACCCGACTTCGTGAACTCCTGGCCGGTGCACGGCGTCGCAGAGTCCCCCAACGCCGCGCTGCACCCGGCGCTGGCCGACCTGGCCGCCGACGTCGCCGTCCGCAAGGGACAGTACGACCACGGGTACTCCGGGTTCGACGGCGCGGACGAGGTCGGGCGCTCACTCGACCAGGTGCTGCGCGAGGCGGACGTCCGCGAGGTCGACGTGGTCGGGCTCGCCGAGTCGCACTGCGTGAAGTTCACCGCCCTCGACGCCGAGCGGCACGGGTTCGAGACCCGGGTGCTCACCGACCTCACCGCCCCCGTGTCGGCCGAGCAGGGCGAGCAGGCCCATCGCGAGCTGACCGAGGCCGGTGTCGAGCTGACCCCCTCCACCGCGAGGTAGGCAACCTTGCGGCGAGGTAGGCCAGGGCCTCCTCGGTACCCGGGCACACCTGCGGCGCGACGTACCGGTAGGTCGAACCGGAGACTCCGACATCGCCTACCTCGCGGAGAGGTTGCCTACCTCGTCGAGAAGTTGCCTACGTCGCGCAGAAGTCGCCTACCTCGCGGAAAGATCGCCTGCCTCGGGGAGAAACTGCCTACCTCGCGGGAGGGGTCGGTCGGGCCGCCAGCACGGCTTCGTACAGTTCGCGCTTGGACACCCCGGTGGCGGTGGCGATCTCGCCGGCGACGGTCTTGAGCCGCTCCCCCGCCGCGACCCGTTCCTGGACCTGCGGCACCAGGTCCTCGACGCCCGGTGCCGCGGGTGCGGACGCCCCGCCGACGACGACGCAGATCTCGCCGCGCAGCGGCTCCCCGGCGTCCGCCCGCTCGGCGGCCCGTTCCGCCAGCTCGCCCAGGGTCCCGCGCAGGACCTCCTCGTAGAGCTTGGTCAGCTCGCGGCAGACGGCGGCGGGTCGCTCCGGCCCGAACGCCTGCGCCATGGCGGCGAGGGTCTCGACGACGCGGTGCGGCGCCTCGAAGAAGACCATCGTGCGGGGCTCGTCCGTGAGCGCCTCCAGCCACCGCGTGCGGTCGCCCGCCTTGCGGGGCACGAACCCGTCGAAGGTGAACCGGTCGGTGGGCAGCCCGGACAGCGCCAGCGCGGTGAGCACGGCCGAGGCGCCGGGTGCGCTCGTGACGGGGAGGCCGCGCTCGACGGCACGTGAGACGAGCCGGTACCCCGGGTCGGAGACGGCGGGCATGCCGGCGTCGGTGACCACCAGGACGGTGCCGCCGTCGTCGACGACGTCGAGCAGGTCGTCGGCGCGGTCTCGTTCGTTGTGCTCGTGGTAGGACACGACGCGTCCGCCGATGCGGACGTCG
>Ga0207735_100355_pt1 | contig 10716 bp, 14 predicted proteins | sample TtaePargueraPR_9_FD_187280 | JGI IMG/M metagenome (GOLD analysis project Ga0207735, IMG submission 187280) | Aerobic enrichment media microbial communities from Bioluminiscent Bay, La Parguera, Puerto Rico - Tt and E2 (1) (SPAdes) | ecosystem: Environmental > Aquatic > Marine > Unclassified ... | reverse complement strand
GCAGTCGGGCAGCCCGTCATCGGTCGGACGCAGGACTGTGACGACGGCGCCGGCGATGAAGTCGTCGTCCGTGATCGCGACGGGCGAGGCGACGGGCATGAGCTCGCCGGCCTCGCTGCGGAAGATTGCCTGCTGCTGCTCGACCTGGGCGTCCCAGGTCGCGACCGGCGCGCGGTGCGGCGAGGCGTCCCAGGAGGCCTCCGCGAGCCACGGCAGGTCCTCGATCCGGACGGGTCTGACGTGCGGCCACGGCTCGGCGGCCGCGAGCACGTCCTCGACGGAACCCTGCATGACCACGCGCTCGACAGGCGTGGCATCCTCCCTCGGATCAGCCATAATCCGACCGTAGCACCCACCCCTTGACAGATACCCTGGGGGGTATCTACTATGGATGTCGAGCGGCCGGCATCACCTCCCCCGTCGGCCGCATCATCTCACCGACGATCAAGGAGAAATCCGTATGTGCTCTCGTATCACCTGCAACCAGTGCGGCAAGGCGACCTGGACCGGTTGCGGCCAGCACATCGACCAGGCGCTCGCGGGCGTGGCCCAGGACCAGCGCTGCTCGTGCGAGCAGAAGTCCGGCTCGGGCTCGTTCGGCTCGGTCTTCGGCTCGATCTTCTCGCGCTGATCGCGCGAGAGGCGCGCGGGTCGTGCCGCGTGCTCTTTCCGGGGAACGGCCCCGCCGCTGACCAAGCGGCGGGGCCTTCTTCATGCCCGGGTGGACGATGCGGCGCTCGCCTAGGCTCGGAGGCGAGACCGGGAGGCGCTCATGATCGACTTCGACAACCCGACGTTCGTGCGGCTGTCGCACGTGGACAACGCGCAGGCGGACGGCCAGTTCGGGCAGCTCCTGCTCGACGGCGAGAACGTGCTGATGACGTTCAAGGGCACGCGCGACATGGTGGTCTTCACCTCGAAGCGGATCATCGCGCTCAACGTGCAGGGCATGACGGGCCGCAAGAAGGACTTCACGTCGCTGCCGTACTCGAAGATCCAGACCTGGTCGGTCGAGACGGCCGGCACCTTCGACCGCGACGCCGAGCTCGAGATCTACCTCTCCGCCGTGGGCAAGGTGAAGTTCCAGTTCTCCGGCGACACCGACGTCGCCTACCTGTCGAAGCTCATCGCGCACTTCGCGCTCGGATGACCCGGGACCCGGATCAGGGCCTTCCCCGATAGTGGCGGCGCGCGCCCGCGCGTAGCCTCGAGGGAGAGCCCTCGTCGGACCTCTCAGACCTTGGAGAACGCCATGACACCCACGAACGCCCCGCTTCCCCCCAAGGACACCGCGATCACGTACATCCTGTGGTTCTTCCTGGGGCTGTTCGGGATCCACCACTTCTACATGGGCAAGATCGGCCGCGGCATCCTGTGGCTGCTCACCGGTGGACTGTTCTTCATCGGCTGGCTGGTGGACCTCTTCACCATCCCGTCACAGGTGCGCGCCGTCAACGCGCGCCGCGCCGTCGGCATGCGGTAGTCAACCTTCTGGCACCTAGTGCCATTTCCCAGTCATCCCCTATGCGGCTCTCAGCCGGTTCTCAGGCACGGTTGATGGGATGAGCGTCATGACAGAGACGCTGACCCACCTCGCCCCCCGTGCGGACGCGACGACCACGGTCGCCGACGTCCTGACCTACCTCGAGCACGCCGACGACGCGAGCTTCGCCACCACCCTGCGCGTCGCGCTGGACGTCGAGGCGTTCGCGACCCTGCTCGCCTTCGAGGAGATCGTCGACAACTACGACGAGACCCGCCCCGGCCACCACTCGTTCGTCTGCTACGACCCCGCCGACCGCCGCATCTCGGTGGTGGACTGGGTGCTCGACGTCGCGGTGGGCCTGCGCCGCGGCCTGGGCGACGCCGAGGGCGCCGCGATCATCGCCGAGCGCTTCCTCGCCAACCCCGACTTCGCGGCCCTGGTCGACGCCGAGCTCGAGCGCCTCACGGACGCGCTCGTGGCCTCGGGCGCCGCCGACGAGTCGCGCGCCGAGTGGACCCGCGTGCTGCGCGCGAACTCCGCCAACCTCACGCGCGCCGACCTCGTCCTCTAGACCCTCCGACCTCGCCGGGGCGCGGCATCCCCTCCCCCCACCGCGCCCCGGCGACCCCCGCATCGTCCGCCCTCCCTGGTAGTTTCGAAGCACCATCCAGGAAGGCAGGCGATGTCCGATTTCCCCGCGCCGGCGATCACCCTGCCGGAGTACGGCGTGCACTCGGAGGTCGGGGCGCTTCAGAAGGTGCTGGTGTGCTCCCCCGGCCTCGCGCACCACCGCCTCACCCCCTCGAACTGCCAGGATCTGCTGTTCGACGACGTCATGTGGGTCGACAACGCCGAGCGCGATCACGCCGAGTTCGTGCAGCTGATGAGGGACCGCGACATCGAGGTCCTCGAGCTGCACACGCTGCTCGCCGAGACCCTCGCGATCCCCCGCGCCCGCGCCTGGCTGCTCGACCGCAAGGTCACCCCCGACGAGGTGGGCCTGGGCCTCGCGACCGACATCCGCGAGTACCTCGACGGCCTCGACTCCGACCGGCTCGCGCGCTACATGATCGGCGGGCTGTCCACGCTGGACCTGCCGCGCGACTTCATCCCGCCGGGCATCCAGCTGGTGCGCGAGGAGTCCGGCATGCGCGACTACCTGCTGCCGCCGCTGCCCAACACGCTGTTCACGCGCGACACCACCTCGTGGATCTACGGCGGCGTGACGCTCAACCCGCTGTTCTGGTCGGCGCGCCACGCGGAGACGCTGATCATGAAGTCCGTCTACTCGTTCCACCCCGACTTCGGCGACGCCGTCAACGTGTGGTGGGGCGACCCGGAGATGGACCACGGCCTCGCGACGCTCGAGGGCGGCGACGTCATGCCGGTCGGCAACGGCACGGTGCTGATCGGCATGTCCGAGCGCTCCAGCCGCCAGGCGATCACGCAGCTCGCGATGGAGCTGTTCATCCGCGAGGGCGCCGAGAAGGTGATCGTCGCGAAGATGCCGCGCCTGCGCTCCGCGATGCACCTCGACACGGTCTTCACCATGGCCGACCGGGACATCTGCACCGTCTTCCCCGGCATCATCGACGAGATCGAGACCTTCACCATCCGCGAGGCTCCCGCGCCCACCATGCTCGACGTCACGCGCGAGGACCGGCCGTTCGTCGAGGTGGTCGGCGAGGCGCTGGGCGTGGACCTGCGGGTGATCGCGACCGGCGGAGACCGCTACGCGTCGGAGCGCCAGCAGTGGGACTCCGGCAACAACCTGCTCGCGCTCGAGCCCGGCGTGGTGGTCGCCTACGACCGCAACACCCACACCAACGAGGAGCTGCGCGCCGCCGGCGTCGAGGTCATCGAGATCGTCGGCGCGGAGCTCGGGCGCGGCCGTGGCGGCGCCCACTGCATGACCCAGCCGCTGCTGCGCGACGCCTGATCCTCGCGCGCGGCACAACCTCGCGCGCCCCTCGGCCGTTCTACCCATGACTGCGCCTGAAGGGGGAGCTCATGCGTCAGTACATGCCGTTCTGGATTCCCGGCCGCCGGATGGCGGCCGAGGCGCGCGCGAAGGAGCGGCGCCGGCCCACCCGTCTCGACGACCACCGCCTGTACCGGCGGTCCGAGCATCGGCCCGCGCGCGGCCGTCGCGCGGCGTGAACCCGTATCAGGCCACCGGCTCGCACGCGGGCGTCCGCGTCGCGACAGACCGGGGGGACGATGCGCCGGTCGCCGACGCGCCGGCCCTCGGCGAACGCTGGCGCTCGTGGCGGGCGAGCCCCGCGGGGCGCGGCGCAGCCCTGGTCGTCGTGGCCGGGACGTGGGTGTGGATCGGCGCCGCGACGGTCGCGGTCGCCGGGGTGGCGGTCGCCCGGGCCGCTCGGCGTTGAGCCGGCCCGCGCATCGTCCCGACGAAGTTGAGGTGCGGACACGCCATTGTGTCCGCACCACTCGACGCTAACGTCTCTGGCCGGCGCCAATCACCGCTTTACGGAATAGTTACGAAAGTAAACGTTGACAACGCGGCTGTGCTCGCTCCCAGCCCCTTCACATCCCCCGGCGCGGTCCTCTGTCGCCCGCGCGGGCTCCTCGGATAGTGTCCAGGTGGAGGGGGTGGACCCATGACCGGTTCCGTCGCGGACGTCACCGAGACCGCCGACAGCCGTTCCTCCGCACCCCCGCCCCGACGCCTCCGGCTGCCGGTCCCGTCCACCCGCCGCGAGCGCCGCGAGTCGCGGCCCGACTACCGGGAGCCGCCGGGGATCCTCGAGCCGACGTTCTCGGGCGTGGGGCTCGTCGTCGGTGCGTTCTTCATCGCGGTGTCGCTCGAGCCGTCGCTGCTGCCGCGCACCCCGGTGGTCCAGGGCCTCGCCTCCGGGGTGTCCTTCATGGCCGGCTACGTGCTGGGCGCGAGCGGTCACGCCGTCTGGAACTACCTGCAGGTGCCGAACCTGCAGGGGCTGGCGCGGCGCGTGGTCGCGTGGTCGCTGCTCGCGGTGATCGGGGTGATCCTGTCGCTGTCGATCTGGCGCTGGGTGGGGTGGCAGAACGACATCCGCCAGCTGTTCGGGATGGAGCACCTCACCCCGACCGCGTGGCCGATCGTGCTGGGCGTGGGCGTCGCGGTCGCGGCGGTCGTCCTCGTGATCGGCAGGCTGCTGCGCCGGCTGTTCCGCTGGGCCGGCGACACGCTCGACCGGTGGCTGCCGCGCCGGCTCGCGGTCACGCTCGCGGCCGGCGGGCTGGGGCTCGCGATCTGGCTGCTGACGTCGGGCCTGCTGGTGCAGGCGTTCTTCACCGTCTCGAACGAGGCGTTCTCGGTGCGCAACGCCGGCGACCTGCCCGACACCGAGCTGACCGAGTCCGAGCTGCGCTCCGGCGGGCCGGGGTCGCTGATCCCGTGGGACGAGCTGGGGCGCCAGGGCCGCCACTTCGTGTCGAGCGCGCCGACGGTCGACGAGCTGAACTCGTTCAGCGGCGGCGGCGCGCTCGAGCCGGTCCGCGTCTACGTCGGGCTCGGGTCGGCCGACACCGTCGAGGAGCGGTCGCGGCTCATGCTCGACGAGCTGATCCGCACCGGCGCGTTCGACCGCGAGGTGCTGGTGCTGGGCACCGTGACCGGCACCGGCTACCTGCAGCCCAACGCGGTGGACTCGCTCGAGTTCCTGTTCAACGGCGACACCGCGATCGCCGGGCTGCAGTACACGTACCTGCCCAGCTGGATCTCCCTGCTCGCCGACCAGGAGTCGGTGCAGGAGACCGCGCAGGTGTCGTTCCGCATCGTCCACGACTACTGGGCGGAGCTGCCCGCCGACTCCCGCCCCGAGCTGTACCTGTACGGGCTGTCGCTGGGCGCGATGGGCGTCGAGGCGGTGCTGTCGAACATCGACATCCTCAACGAGCCGATCGACGGCGCGCTCATGGTGGGGCCGCCGTACGTCAACCGGCTCCACGACGAACTCACCCGCGACCGCGACGCCGGCTCCCCCGTGTGGGCGCCGGTCGTGAGCGACGGCCGCACCGTGCGTTTCACGGGCGAGGAGGACATCCTCGACGAGCCGTCGGCGCCGTGGGACGGGGTGCGAGTGGTCTACCTCCAGCACGGCTCCGACCCGGTCGCGTTCTTCAACCCGACGCTGTTCATCCGCGAGCCGGAGTGGCTGGAGGGCTCGGCGCGCGCGCCCGACGTGTCGATGGAGATGAGCTGGTTCCCGCTCGTGACCGGCTGGCAGACGGTGCTGGACCTGCCCGCCGCGGGCTCCGTGCCGTGGGGCTACGGGCACATGTACTCGATCACCGCGAACCTGCAGGCGTGGGTGGGCGTCACCGACCCCGCCGGCTGGACCGACGCCGACACCGCCGAGCTCGCCGTCCTGCTCGAGGAGCGGCTCGCGGAGCACGAGAAGCAGCTGATCCTCATCGGCGACTGACCGGTCCCCGGCCCTCGCCGCGCTGCGTGTCTCCGCTGCGCGCTGGGGGCCGGGGATCGTGTCGCCGCGGAGCCGGATCGGGCCCCTGCGGTGCGTCTCCGTGTCGCTCGGCTCAGCGGCTGACGCCGAAGCCGCCGGTCCAGCCGATCTTCTCCGACACGGCGAGCGTGAGCTGCGCGAAGCCGATGGCCTCGAGCTCGTGGGCGCGTGCCAGCGAGCCGGCGTCGATCGCGCCGAGGCCGCCCGCCTCGACCGCGGCCGCGAGCGCCGCCTTGGCCGGGGCCGAGTCGCCCGCGATCAGCACGGTGGTGGTGAGCTCGCCCACGGTCCTGGACGCGAGGGTCGCCGCGAAGTTGGTGTTGAAGGCCTTGAGGACGGTCGCGCCGGGGATGCGGGCCTGGATCTCGGCGGCGGCCGAGCTTCCAGCCGGCACCACGAGCGAGTCGAAGGTCTCGAAGTTCAGCGGGTTGGTGATGTCCACGACGACCTTGCCGTCGAAGGCCTCGCCGTACGCCGCCAGGATCGAGTCGACTGCGGGGAACGGCACCGCGAGGATCACCACGTCGCCGTCCAGCGGCGCGACGCCGACCTGGTCCTTGGCGATGTAGGAGACGGAGCTGCCGCCCTCGGCGAGCACGCCGCCGATCGCGTTGGCCATGCTGCCGGTGCCGATGATGGTGAAGGTGGTCATGTCGATTCCTCTCTGTCGGGCCGCCTCGCGACCCTTTGGTTGTACCTACAAGCAAGTACCGTAGCGGCTATTGGTTGTAGATGCAACCTTCAGGTAGACTCGAGCCCATGACCAGCACCGACACCGCCCTGCGCCACGGCGAGCGCGTCGCCGTCGCGCGCCTGCAGGCGCTGCTCGAGCTGTTGCCGCGCGAGCTCGACCACCGGCTCGCGCGGGCGTCGCTGACCGCGTTCGAGTTCACGCTGCTCGAGGCGCTGCGCGAGGCCGACGGCCACCGGCTGCGCCTGAGCGCGCTCGCGTCGCGCACCAACGCGACCCTCCCCCGACTCTCGCGCGTGGTCACCGGGCTCGAGAAGAAGGGCCTGGTCGCGCGCAGCGCGTGCCCCGAGGACGGGCGCGCCTTCAACGCCACGCTGACCGGCGCGGGGCTCGAGGCCTACGAGGGCGCGCGCCCGCTGCACGCGGACGCGGTGCGCGAGACGGTGCTCGAGGACCTCGACGACGACGAGGTGGACGCACTCGCCGACCTCGCCCTCAAGATCCTGGGCAGGCTCGACCCCGACCGCCGGCTCGCGATCACCGCGAGCCTGGCCGAATGTGCGGCCGACCCCGCGCCGGCCTGCCCCGCCGACCCGGAGTAGATCCGAGGGACGACAGGATTCCGCATAGTTGCGGCCGCAACGCGACCGCGAGCAGCAGGAATCCGCATGGCTGCGGAGGCGGTGGCTCAGTGGTGCTTCTGCGCGAGCCTCCACATGGTCCACGACGTCCCGATGAAGCGGAACAGCTGCAGGAACGGGTTGCGCCGGCGCCGCAGCTCCTCGCGCGTGGGCAGGGGCGCGTTCGAGATGCGCGCGTTGGTGGTGTCCATCACAGCCCTCCGATCACTCCGGGATCCACGTCCAGCCCGGACGGCCCTTCGCCTTGTAGATGAACAGGGTGTGGAGCATCCGCTTGACCCAGTGCCCCGACAGCCCGATCTCGCCGCGCGTGGCCTTGAGGTCGCGCCCGGTCTCGGGGTACCTCTCCCAGTCCGGCACCACGGGGCTCATGGTCATCGCGGCGGCGGTGCCGGTGCGCATGCCGTGGCCCGCGGACGCGACGCACGCCGCGGCCATCTCGGACATCGACGCCGAGTGCGTCGGCTCCGTCGCGCCCTTGGTGATCATGTCCGCGATCGACTTGGCGACCACCTTGCCCATGGTCCCCGACGGCATGCCGGTGCGCGGCGGCGAGGGGGCCACCGGGACCCCGTCGGGCGTCTTGCGCGGCTTGGAGATCTGGTGCGGCGGCGCGAACGCGATGCCGACGGCGAACACGTTCGGGTAGGCCGGGCTCTGGTACGTCCGCGGCCAGTCCTTCGCGGTCCACTCCTCGTACGGCTTGGCCGTGTAGTCGGCGTCGACCTTGAGGAAGCCTGACGGCGCAAACATGTCGCCCGTGATGTCCTCCCCCGAGCTGCTGTAGGCCTTCCAGTCGACGCCCTTGAATGGCGGCAGCAGCATCGCGAAGTCGTACTCGAGGTCGTTGTGCGAGCCGTCGAGCTGGTCGTAGTGGATCACGCCCGGCTCGATCGACGTCACCGCGGCGCCCGTGATCGCCTTGACCCCGCGCTCGCGGAACAGCGACTCGGTCCACAGCTGCGACGTGGTCCGGTAGCCGTTCTGCTCGAACTGCATGCCGCCCACGCCGAAGTCGCCCAGCTCGTTCTCGTTGGTGAGGTAGACGATGTCGGCGTTGTCGCGCACGCCCGCCTCGCGCAGCTCGTGCTCGACGTTGAACGTGTACTCGAAGGCCGCGCCCTCGCACGTGCACGTGCCGTGTCCGACGCCGATCACCACGGTCTGCTTCTTGGTGCGCAGCACGTCCTTCAGCGCGGACAGGCGGGCCGACGCCTCCGACGCGTGGTCCGGCGTGCACACCGACACGGTGTGCCCCCCGTCGGGCCCGAGGCCCGGCGTCGCGCCGAAGTTGAGCTTCGGTCCGGTCGCGTTGATGACGTAGTCGTAGCGGAGCTTCTCGGTCTCCCCGTCGCGCGCCGCGGAGGTGTGCTCGACCTCGACGGCGGGCCGCGCATCGTCCTCATCGCCCTCCGGCCACAGCGCGAAGGCCTTGGCCTGGACGAACGTGACCCCCGCCTTCTTGTAGACGGGCGCGAGGTCGAAGACCACCTTCTCGGGCGCCATGCGCCCCACGCCGACCCAGATGTTGGAGGGGATCCAGTTGTAGGTGGGCTTGGGATTGACCACCACCACCTCGTGCTCGTCCGGCAGCAGCTTGCGCAGGTACAGGGCGGCGGTGTGGCCGGACACGCCGGCGCCGAGGACGACCACTCGGGCCATGACGATCACCTTCTTCGCTGATCAAGGGAAGGGGGCCGTCGCCGTTGACGGCCCTCTTGATCAGGACTATACCCCCGGGGGGTATCGGCGCAAGGGACGTACGTCCCTACTTCGCGCGCCGCGCAGGCGGGCTCAGCCCTTCTTGTCCTCCGCGAGGTTGCGCAGGAAGATCAGCGGCAGCACCCACGTCGCGATCGCCGTCACCAGCCACACCAGGATGGTGCCGAGGACCCAGGCGGTGACGCCGTCGATGGCGAGGTCGTCGACCAGCAGGGTGGTGATGAGCAGCGCGACGAACGTCGACAGCAGCCCCACGCCGCCGATGAACGCGTTCGCGTACTTGGTGGTCATCTTGAAGATGAACGGCGACAGGAGACCCTGCGCGACGGTGAAGATCACCGCCGCGATGAGCAGGCCCACGAAGTTCACCGTGAAGTCCTCGAGGATCAGCGACGTGACCCAGATGCCGAGCGCCGACGAGCCGAGGAAGATCAGCGTGTTGATCAGGAATCTCACCATGAGCCCGACGCTACCGCGCGGCGGGCCCGCGCGCGCGGTGAAACCGCGGTTTTGCGGGGACGATGCGGTGGCTCAGTCCGAGCTGCCGGCCGGCTTGCCGCTCGCCTCGCCTGCGGGCTTGTCCCCGATCCTGCCGAACAGTCCGGGCAGCACCCACACCCCGATCGCCGTGATGAGCCACACGAGCAGCGTCGCCGCGGCCCAGGTGCCGAAGCCGTGCACCGTGAGCCCCGACGTGAGGGTCGCGGTGATGACCAGCGCGACGAAGGTGGAGATGATGCCCACGCCACCCACCACGGCCCGCGCGCGCTTCTCGATCTGCCGCTCGATGAGCGGCGACAGCAGGCTCTGCGCGAGCGCGAAGATCACGGTCGCGGTGATGAGCCCGCTGACCTTGAGCTCGAAGTCCTCGCCCAGCATCAACGACGTCAGCGCGAGCGCCGCCACCGCGGACGCGAGGAAGACCGCGGCCTTCAGCAGGAATCTCTCCATGTGCCGACGCTACCCCGGGGCCGCCCGCGTACGCGAGAAGCGCCACCGCATCGTCCGGACAGACGACGAGGGCGCCTCCGGGGAGAGGCGCCCTCGTGTGCTGTCGACCAGATCCCCCTCCGGCTGCCAGGGACTAACTGCCGGCTGAGGTCCTAGGACCTTGTGCCCAGAACAGTACCCCACGCGGATTCATTCCCGTGACCGGAAATCGGACACCTGCCCGCAAACTTCGTGGACTAGGTTCGGGTCATGCTCCACCACGCGCCGCTCATCACGACCATCGCGACGGGACTCGTCGCGGCGTTCGTCCTGGGTTTCCTGGCACAAAAGGTCCGGCTGTCGCCGATCGTGGGCTACCTCGCGGCCGGCCTCGTGATCGGGCCGTACACGCCGGGGTTCGTGGGCGACGTCGAGATCGCGGCGCAGCTGAGCGAGATCGGCGTGATCCTGCTGATGTTCGGCGTGGGCCTGCACTTCTCGTTCCGCGAGCTGCTGGCCGTGCGCAAGGTCGCGCTGCCCGGCGCGATCGCGCAGATGACGCTCGCGACGGTGCTCGGCACCGGGCTCGGCTTCGTCATGGGCTGGGGCGTGGCGGGGTCGCTGCTGTTCGGGCTCGCGCTGTCCGTCGCGTCGACGGTGGTGATGCTGCGCGCGCTCGAGGAGCGCCAGATGCTCGACACGCGCGCCGGCCACATCGCGGTCGGGTGGCTGATCGTCGAGGACCTCGCGATGGTCATCGCGCTGGTCGTCGTGCCG
>Ga0207735_100354_pt1 | contig 10728 bp, 8 predicted proteins | sample TtaePargueraPR_9_FD_187280 | JGI IMG/M metagenome (GOLD analysis project Ga0207735, IMG submission 187280) | Aerobic enrichment media microbial communities from Bioluminiscent Bay, La Parguera, Puerto Rico - Tt and E2 (1) (SPAdes) | ecosystem: Environmental > Aquatic > Marine > Unclassified ... | reverse complement strand
GCTGCTCGACCACATCGTCGAGCTCAAGGAGGAGGGCATGACCGTCCTCTTCGTCGAGCACGACATGCACATGGTCCGCCGCATCTCGGACTGGGTGGTGGTGATGGCCGAGGGCCGCATCATCGCCGAGGGCCCCGCCGGCACCGTGATGGCCAACCCTGCCGTGCAGGACGCCTATCTCGGCGCCCACCACGACACCGACCTGTCGGAGATCCCCGAGGAGGACGCATGAACGACAACCCCGTGATCCTCGACGCCGACGACCTCATCGCCGGCTACCTTCCCGGCATCAACATCCTCAACGGATGCTCGATGCAGGTGAAGGAGGGCGAGCTGATCGGCATCATCGGCCCCAACGGCGCCGGCAAGTCGACATTCCTCAAGGCGCTCTTCGGCCTGGTGCCGGTGCGCGACGGCTCCGTCACGCTCGGCGGCGAGGACATCACCAACCTGCGCGCCGACCAGCTGGTCAAGCGCGGCGTGGGCTTCGTGCCGCAGACCAACAACGTGTTCCCGACGCTCACCATCGAGGAGAACCTCGAGATGGGCGCGTACCAGGCGCACAAGAGCTTCAAGAAGCAGCTCGACAAGGTCGGCGACCTGTTCCCCGTGCTCATCGAGCGCAAGAGCCAGCGCGCCGGCTCGCTGTCCGGCGGCGAGCGCCAGATGGTGGCGATGGCACGCGCGCTCATGATGGACCCGCACGTGCTGCTGCTCGACGAGCCCAGCGCCGGCCTGTCCCCCGTGCGTCAGGACGAGACCTTCGTCCGCACGCGCGAGATCAACAAGACCGGCGTCACCGTGATCATGGTCGAGCAGAACGCCCGCCGCTGCCTGCAGATCTGCGACCGCGGCTACGTCCTCGACCAGGGCACGTCCGCGTACACGGCGACGGGCCAGGAGCTGCTCAAGGACCCGAAGGTCATCGAGCTGTACCTCGGCACCCTCGGCGCGTAGCGACCGCCTCAGGGCCCCGGCTCCCGCCTCGCGCGGGGACCGGGGCCCTTTGCGTGCCCCGCGCATCGTCCCGGCGCCCAGGCGCGGGGAGCGCGCCGCCGCATCGTCCCGCTCCCCGGGGCGGGCCCACCGAGCCGCACGCCGCGCCCGGGGTGAGGGGGCCCGCATGGTCGCCGGCAGGGCGGCGTCCGTCGGACGGCCGCGGGGACGATGCGGCGCCCGCCTCCCCCGCCCGCGTCGCGCGTCGCCCGGCATCGTCCGGGCACGCAGAAGGGCCCCGGCCGAAGCCGGGGCCCTTCCGAGAGTTGTGTCTCAGCGGGGTGGGATCACTCCGCGGGGACCTCGCCGTAGACCGAGGTCAGCAGCGAGTAGGTGTTGTCCTCGCCGTACTCGTAGACGCCGATGTAGGCGCTCGAGGGGTCGTTGGCGGCGTTGAACGAGCCGGCACCGGAGATCGTCTGGTAGTCGATCTCCTCGCCGTCCTCGAGCAGCGCGACGCAGTCGGCGAAGCCGGTGCACTCCGTGCCGCCCTCGGCGCCCGAGACGGCCGCCAGGTTGTCGGCGATGGTCTGGCCGTCGTTCGCGCCACCGCGCACCGCGGCGAGCGCGGCGAGCAGGACGGCGTCGTAGGACTCCGCACCGTACGCGTACTCGTCGAGCGAGCCGCCGTCCGCGACGCTGTCGAGCATCTCGCGGAAGTCGGTCTCCGGGCTCGCGCCGGGCAGGGTGCCCTTGGCGCCGGTGAGCGCGCCCGCCTCGAGCTCGTCCGAGTAGTCGGCGAGGTTGCCGTCCACGAGGTAGAGCTTCGAGGTGTCGAAGCCGGCGGCGACGAGCTCGGGGATGATCAGCGCGGTCTGGTCGAACGCGATGAGCGCGATCGCCTCGGGGTCGGTGGCGAGGATCGCCTGGACGTCCGACGCGAACGACGACGCGGCCGGGTCGAACTCCTGGCCCGACGCACCGTAGGTGAGCGAGCCGCCCGCGGCCTCGATGGTCTCCTGGACGACGTCGCGCAGCGAGGTGCCGTAGTCGTCGTTGAAGACCAGGACGCCGATGTTGGAGTAGCCGTCCTCGAGGATCAGGTTGCCCAGCGCGTTGCCCTGGACCGTGTCCGGCGGGGCGGTGCGGAAGTAGAACGGCGAGTAGCCCGACAGCGAGGTCGCGGTGTTCGCCGGGGAGATCTGGACGACACCCGCGTTGGTGATGTCGTCGATCGCGTTCAGCGTCACGGAGGACGACGCGGCACCGACGACCACCGACACGCCGCCGCTCAACAGCTTGCTGACGGAGTCCGAGGTGATGTTCGGGTTCTCGGTGTCCGAGGAGTCCTCGTGCTGGACGGTCACGTCCATGCCGTTGACGCCGCCGGCCTCGTTGATCTCCTGGACCGCGAGGTCGACACCCGCGATCTCGGGCGGGCCGAGGAATGCGAGCGAACCGGTGATCGGCAGCAGCGAGCCGATCTTCAGGCCGTCACCCGACGCACCCTCGGTCGGGTCGTCGGTCGAGCCCTCACTCGAGTCGGACGAGCATGCTGCGAGGGACAGGGTCGCGACGGCGGCGAACGCCGCGCCACGAACGATGGGGGTCCATCGTGCCATGTTTCTTCCTCCCACTGGCGAGACGATCTCGCCTTGGCTAGCACAACGACGAGGGGGATCCTCGTCGCGGTACCGTCACGCTAGCGGGAGCCTGTTTCGCGATTGCGTCGTGTCGATCACGATTTTGTGACCGAACCAGGCGGGGCGTGCGCGGATTGCGCTACTTTCCGCCCATCTGCTCGATGACCGCCTCGGCGACCTCTCGCATGGTGAGACGACGGTCCATCGAGGTCTTCTGGATCCAGCGGAAGGACTCGGGCTCGTTGAGCTTCATCTTCTCCATCAGGAGGCCCTTGGCGCGCTCGACCTTCTTGCGGGTCTCCATGCGCTCGTTGATGTCCGCGATCTCGTTCTCGAGCGCACGGATCTCGATGTAGCGAGATGCGGCGATCTCGACGGCCGGAAGCAGGTCGCCCGGGGTGAACGGCTTCACGACGTACGCCATGGCGCCGGCGTCGCGGGCGCGCTCGACCAGCTCGGTCTGCGAGAACGCGGTGAGCAGCACGACGGGCGCGATGCGCTCCTTCGCGATCGCCTCGGCCGCAGTGATGCCGTCCATCACGGGCATCTTGACGTCCATCACGACCACGTCGGGCTTGTGCTCGCGCGCGAGCTCGATGCCCTCCTCGCCGTTGGCACCCTCGCCGACGACGTCGTAGCCGCCCTCGCGCAGGGTCTCCACGATGTCCATGCGGATCAGCGCCTCGTCCTCCGCGACGACGGCGCGACGCGCGCGCTTCGGGGCGTCCTTGGTCTCCTGCTCCTGCACGGGAGCGTCATTCGCTTCAGTCACAGGCGATAGCCTAGTGCCCTCGCCCCGGTAGCCCAACTGGCAGAGGCACGCGGCTCAAACCCGCGGTGTTGTGGGTTCGAATCCCACCCGGGGTACTCAGGCCCTTCGTCGAGTCGCTTCCCGCCTCCTGATCGGCCCGCGCGCTGCGAGGTCCTCAGCGCCCGGAGACGTCGATTTTGGGCACTCAGCACCTCGCGGGGCGCCAGGCGGTCCACGCCCGCCGCACGTGCCCGGGGACCTTCGGCGCGACCGGCGCGCGCGCCGCGCGGGATACTCGTCGCAGGACCCCGTCGCCCGACGGCGTCGCACGCCGGGAAGGAGCCCTCATGCGCAAGCCCGAACAGCACATCGCCCTGGTCGCGCACGACAACAAGAAGGCCGAGCTGCTCGAGTGGGCCTCGTTCAACAAGGGCTCGCTCGCCCCGCATCACCTCTACGCGACGGGCACCACCGGCACCATGCTCGAGTACGAGCTCGGGCTCCACGTGCACCGCTTCCTGTCGGGCCCGGTCGGCGGCGACCAGCAGATCGGCGGCCGCATCGCCGAGGGCGTGATCGACATGCTGATCTTCTTCTGGGACCCGCTCGAGCCGCAGCCGCACGACCCGGACGTGAAGGCGCTGCTGCGCCTGGGCGCGCTGTGGAACATCCCGATCGCGTCGAACGTCGCGACCGCGGACTACATGATCTCCTCGCCCCTGTTCGCGCAGGGCTACGAGCGCAAGATCCCCGACCTGGGCCCGCGGGACTGGGAGGAGATGCGCCCCGAGGACACCGAGTAAGCGCGCTGGCTCAGTCCTCCCGCAGGCGCGGCGGGTCCGCGAGCAGGTCGTCCGTCGAGCCCTCGCGGCCCTCATGGGTCCACCACATCCCCGCACGGTGGGACAGCAGGTCGACCGTGAGGCGCGCCTCGTCATCGCCGGCGCGCCAGCTCATCGTCATCACGCCGTCCTCGAGCCCGAAGGCGAACTCGCCGTCGAACACCGGCAGGCGCGAGCGCAGCTCGCACAGCGCGAGCAGGGCCTTCACCACGGGCCGGCGCTGCTCGTTCTCGACCTCCTCGGGCGTGTAGTGGTGCCGGTTGATGTCTCGGCCCACGCCCGTCCGACCGAGCAGCTCGACGTCGTTGCGGCCGGCGAGCGCGCCCACGTAGTAGACCTGCGGGATCCCCGGCGTGAAGAACTGCAGGGCCCGCGCCGCGAGGTACGCGTGGTCGTCGGCCCCCAGCGCGTCGTAGAACGTGCAGTTGACCTGGTAGAGGTCGAGGTTGGAGGCCGCGGCGCCGGTCGCGAGCCGCGACGTCCCGCCCGAGGCGTCGTGGATCCGCTCGACGAGCGCGTCGAGCAGGTCGGGCGCCAGCAGCCCCGGCGAGTCCGGCGCGGTCTGGTCGGCGCCCACGTCGATCACGCCGATGCCGTCGTGCGTGTCGAGCACCGTGACCGCGTTGTCCGGGCGCACCTCGAGCCAGCCGGCCAGCGGCTCGCCGTCGCCCGTCGCCAGGGCGTGCAGCACCAGCGGCGGCAGCGCGAAGTCGTAGACCCGGTCGACCGCCGCGCCGATCTCGATCTGGCGGCGATAGTAGGAGTGCACCTCGACCAGCACCTCGAGGCCGCGGGACCGCGCCCGGGCCGTGAACTCCGCGATGAACTCGAACGTCGCGGGCGACATGAAGCAGGTGTCGCCCGCCGCCTTGACCGCGTAGCCGACGGCGTCGAGCCGGACGATGCGCGCCCCGGCCCCGGCGACGGCGTCCAGGATCGAGTCGAGGTAGGCACGCGCACGCGGATCCGAGACGTCGATGTCGATCTGCTGCGCCGTGAAGGTGGTCCACACCAGGCGCTTCTCCCCCGCCACCGTGTACGGCGTGAAGGGCAGGCCCGGCCGCGGACGGTAGATCCGGGCGAGGTCCTGCTCGGTGGCGCCGAGCGGGAACACGGACGACATCGTGAGGAACATGCCGGCCGAGTCGGAGGCGTCGCCGCGCTCGCACCAGTCACGGAACGGGGCCGAGTCGGACGACACGTGGTTGACGATGATGTCGACCATGAGGTCCCGGCCGGCCGCCACGGCGCCCAGGTCGTCCCACGTGCCCAGCCGCGGGTCGACCGCGGTGTGGTCCACGGGGTCGAAGCCGGCGTCGGCGCCGTCGTACGGCGTGTAGAACGGCAGCACGTGCACGCCCCCGAAGGCGTCCGACCACGGCGGCGAGTCGAGGAGACGCGCGAGCCCCGGCAGGTCCCCGGCGAGGCGGTCGGCGTAGGTGATCAGCTGGACGGCGTTGCGGGCCATGGCTCCCCCTCTGGCGCATCGTTGCGCCCTGCGTTCACCCTATGACCGTGGGCCCCGCTCGCGCCCGGCGAGGCGCGTCGGCCGGACGATGCGCGGTGCCGCACCGCTGGTAGACGGCGTTATTCGGACACAAGGTGCAGATCTTGCGCACGAACGGACAGGTTGTGCGGCCCGGCCCGGGTCACCGGGTGGCACGCCGATAGCGTCCGAGCATCGCCGGGCATCGAGGCCGGGCGATGTCCCACGGGACCACTGCCATCTCGACGAGGAGAAGCACACATGACCCGACTCTGGACCAAGGCGGCCTCCGCCTCCGCCGCGGCGCTCGCCGTGTCCGCATTCGCGGTGACGAGCGCCAGCGCACAGGAGCATGAGATCGACGCCACCGCGATCGACGCCACGCTCATCACCGAGGTCGCACCGGAGGGCTTCAAGGTCGCTGCCGTGGCGATCGAGTACGACCGCGCCCTGCGCTTCGGCGGCACGGGCCTCGACCCGGCGGCGTTCGACGTCGACGTGTCTCTCGGCGAGGGCATGCTCTCCGCGCTCGTGGGCGAGCGCACCGTCACCGCCGCCTACACGAGCGCCACCCCGGAGATCACCGGCCAGCAGCGCGAGGGCCGCTACGTGATCCTCGAGCTCGACCTCGCGGACCCCGCCGCCACGGGGTCGTACACGGACTGGTCGACGTCGCTCACCCACTACTACGACCTCGAGGGCACGTACTCGGTCGCGCAGGTGGCCGACATCGGCACGCCGCGCGCTTCGGTTGCGGCCCAGCCCGCGAACGTCGTCGAGAACTCCGACGTGGTCAACCCGATCATCGACCAGTACGCGTCCGGGACCCTCGCGACCGCGGCCGGACCGGAGCTCGAGTACCGCTACTACACGCCCGAGAAGGCGCCGGGCAAGAAGCGGCCGCTGGTCGTCTCGCTGCACGGGTTCGGCGAGAGCGGCACCAACAACTTCAGCCAGCTCGCCGGCAACCAGATCTCGGTCGCGTTCGCGTCCGACGCGGTCCAGCAGTCCGACCCCGCCTACATCCTGTCGCCGCAGGCCGACCCGTTCGACGCCGACAAGGGCGCCTGGTGGGCGCCGCAGATGCAGGACGCGGTGATCGAGCTGGTCGAGACGTTCATCGCCGAGCACCCCGACGTCGACACGTCGCGCGTGTACCTCACCGGCCTGTCGATGGGCTCGTACGGCTCGTGGGCGCTCCTCCAGGAGCACAGCGACCTGTTCGCCGGCGCCGTGGTGGTCTGCGGCGGCGGCGTCGCCGACGAGGCCGCGGCCGCGGCCGAGCTCGCCGACTTCCCGATCTGGGCCGTGCACTCGGAGGACGACTGGGTGGTCGCGTACGACGCACCCGGCTCGGACTACCGCGTGTTCCAGGCGCTCGAGGACGCGGGCACGCCCGTGGTGTGGACCGAGTGGTCGGGCCTGCTGCCCGACGACGAGCAGGAGCGGCTCGCCAAGACCGCGCTGAAGGACGCCGCCGTCACCGGCAGCCAGCACATCTTCACCACGATCGAGGCGGGCACCACGCCGGTGTTCAACCACCTGTCCTGGATCCCGACCTACTCCAACGAGGTGATCCTCGACTGGCTGTTCGCGCAGGACGCGGACCGCTAGTCCCACCGGACGCACGAGGGCCCCGACGGATCGGATCCGTCGGGGCCCTCGTGCTGTGGCCGGGCGATGCCTAGCCGCGGACCTGGCCCACCTTGTGGACGAAGATCGAGTTGGTGGTGCCGGGGACGCCCACCGGGGTGCCCGACACGACCACCACGTAGTCGCCGTCGACCGCGCGGCCGGACGACTTCAGGTAGCTGTCGACCATGTTGACCATCTCGTCGGTCGAGTCCACCCGGTCCACCAGCTCCGCGTGGATGCCCCACGACAGCGCGAGGCGCTTCTGCGTGGCGGGGTCCGGCGTGAAGGCCAGCATCGGCGTCGACGGGCGCAGGCGCGACATGCGCAGCGCCGAGTCGCCCGACTGGGTGAAGGTGACGATGTACTTGATGTCGAGGTTCTCCGCGATCTCCGCGGCCGCGTGCGTCACGGCACCGCCACGGGTGTGCGGGGTCGAGAGGTACGGCGCGATGCGCGAGTAGCCCTTCTCCTCGGTGTTCTTGACGATGCGCGCCATGGTCTCGACGGTGACGATCGGGAAGTCGCCGACCGAGGTCTCACCCGACAGCATGACCGCGTCGGTGCCGTCCAGGATCGCGTTCGCGCAGTCCGAGGTCTCGGCGCGGGTCGGCACCGGCGAGTGCGTCATCGACTCGAGCACCTGGGTCGCAACGATGACCGGCTTGGCCTGCGAGCGGCACAGCTCGATGGCGCGCTTCTGGACCAGCGGCACCTCCTCGAGCGGCAGCTCGACGCCCAGGTCGCCGCGGGCGACCATCACGCCGTCGAACGCGTCGACGATCTCGGCGAGGTTGTCGACGGCCTGCGGCTTCTCGACCTTGGCGATGACCGGGACCGTGCGGCCCTCCTCGGCCATGATCGCGGCGACGTCCTCGTAGTCCTTCGCGTTGCGCACGAAGGACAGGGCGATGAAGTCGGCGCCGAGCTTGAGCCCCCAGCGCAGGTCCGCCTCGTCCTTGTCGGACATGGCGGGGACCGACACCGCGACGCCGGGCAGGTTGATGCCCTTGTTGTTCGACACCGGGCCGGGCACGACCACCTTGGTGACCACGTCGGTCTCGGTGACGGCGGTCACCTCGAGGCGGACCTTGCCGTCGTCGATGAGCAGCGTGTCGCCGACGTTGCAGTCGCCCGGGAGCTCCTTGAAGGTCGTGCCGCAGATCTCCTTGGTGCCCTCGACGTCACGCGTGGTGATCGTGAACACGTCGTCGACGGCCAGCTCGTGCGGGCCGTTCGCGAACTTCTCGAGGCGGATCTTCGGGCCCTGCAGGTCCACGAGCACCGCGACGTTCCGGCCGAGCTCCTCGGCGGCCTGACGGATGTTCCGGTAGACCTCCTCGTGCTCCTCGGCGGATCCGTGGCTGCGGTTGATGCGGGCGACGTCCATCCCCGCCCCGACGAGCTTGCGCATCTGGTCGATCGGCGCGGTGGCCGGGCCGATCGTGCAGACAATCTTCGCGTTTCGCATGTTCTCCAACCTAGTGTCAGGCGCGCAGCGCCGTCGTGTGCGCCGTCACCGGCGCCGGGAGCTCGGTGCTCCCTGTCAAGTACTCGTCGATCGCGGCCGCGGCCGCGCGTCCCTCCGCGATCGCCCAGACCACGAGAGACGCCCCACGTCCGGCATCGCCGGCCACGAACACGCCCTCCTGGGTGGTCGCAAAGTTGTCGGCGCGCTCGATGTGAGCGCGCGTTGTCAACGCTACCTGCGATTGCTCTCGCAGGCTCGTGACCTCCGGCCCAGTGAACCCCATGGCGATGAGGACCAGGTCGGCAGGGATCTCTCGCTCGGTCCCCGGCGTCGGGGTGCGCGAGCCGTCCGCGTTGTACTGAGTCTCGGCGACCTTCAGCGCACGCACGTGGCCGCTCGCGTCGCCCAGGTACTCCACCGTCGACGCGAGGTAGGTGCGCTGGCCGCCCTCCTCGTGGCTCGAGGAGACCTCGAACACGCGCGGGTCGGTGGGCCACGGCTGGTTCGTGGGGCGGTCCACCGGCGGCTTCTTGCCGATGGCGAGCGTGGTGACGCTCGCGGCGCCCTGGCGCAGCGCGGTGCCGATGCAGTCGGAGCCGGTGTCGCCGCCGCCGATGACGATGACGTGCTTGCCCTCGGCCGTGATCTGGTCGGCGACCTCGTCGCCCGCGACCACCTGGTTGCCCTGGTGCAGGTACGGCATGGCGTAGTGGATGCCGTCGAGGTCGCGGCCCGGCATCGGCAGGTCGCGCGGCACGGGCGCGCCGGACGCGATCAGCACCGCGTCGTAGCGCGCGCTGAGGTCCTCCCACGTGATGTCCTTGCCGATCTCGATGCCGACGCGGAAGCGGGTGCCCTCGCGCTCCATCTGCGCGATGCGGCGGTCGATGTGGATCTTCTCCATCTTGAAGTCCGGCACGCCGTAGCGCATGAGGCCGCCGAGGCGGTCGTCCTTCTCGTACACGGCGACCGTGTGGCCGGCGCGCGTGAGCTGCTGCGCGGCGGCGAGGCCCGCGGGGCCGGAGCCCACCACGGCGACCGTCTTGCCGGTGTGGCGCTGCGCGATGTGGGGCGTGACGCGCCCCTCCTCGTACGCGCGGTCGATGATCTCGACCTCGACGTTCTTGATGGTCACCGCGGGCTGGTTGATGCCGAGCACGCACGAGGTCTCGCACGGTGCCGGGCAGATCCGGCCCGTGAACTCGGGGAAGTTGTTGGTCGCGTGCAGGCGGTCGATCGCGTCGCCGTACTGCCCGCGCCACACCAGGTCGTTCCACTCCGGGATGAGGTTGCCCAGCGGGCAGCCCTGGTGGCAGAACGGGATGCCGCAGTCCATGCAGCGGCCGGCCTGGCGCTTGAGCACCACCTCGTCGCGGCCGAGCTCGTCCTTGACCTCGCTCCAGTCGCGCAGGCGCACGGGCACCGGGCGGTAGGCCGGGACCTCCCGCTCGCGAACCTTCAGGAATCCACGCGGGTCAGCCACCGGTCACCTCCAGGAACTCGGCCCAGGCACCCGGCGCGGTCAGGTCGCCGCCCTTCGCCTCGAGCTCGGACAGCGCCTCGCGGACGCGTGCGTACTGTGCGGGCAGGACGCGCGTGAAGCGCCCGACGGCCGCGCCCCAGTCAGCGAGCAGCTCGCGCGCCACCTGGGAGTGGGTCTCCTCGCCGAAGCGCTCGACGAGCGTGCGGACGATCACCTCGTCCTCGGGGTCGAGCGGGCTGAGCGTGAGCTCACCCGCCGCCAGCGCCTGCGCGTTGACGCGCTCGGGGCGCAGGTCGAGCACATACGCGGTGCCGCCTGACATGCCGGCGCCCAGGTTGCGTCCCGTGCGGCCGAGGATCACGGCGGTGCCGCCGGTCATGTACTCGAGCGCGTGGTCGCCCACGCCGGACACCACCGCGGTGACGCCGGAGTTGCGGACCAGGAAGCGCTCGCCCACCTGGCCGCGCAGCAGCACCTCGCCGCC
>Ga0207735_100353_pt1 | contig 10735 bp, 7 predicted proteins | sample TtaePargueraPR_9_FD_187280 | JGI IMG/M metagenome (GOLD analysis project Ga0207735, IMG submission 187280) | Aerobic enrichment media microbial communities from Bioluminiscent Bay, La Parguera, Puerto Rico - Tt and E2 (1) (SPAdes) | ecosystem: Environmental > Aquatic > Marine > Unclassified ... | reverse complement strand
GAGCTGGCGCAGGTCAGCGGCGTGGGCGCGTCCAAGCTCGACCGGTACGGGCTGCAGATCCTCGAGATCGTCGCCGAGCACTAGCCGTCACGCCGCGCCGCAGCCGCAGCCCGGCCGCGCGGGGAACGGCGTGCGCGTGGGCATCCCCGCCTCGACGCGCCACGCCGGCGGGTCCGCGCCCGCGACCAGCGCCGCCAGGCCGGCGGCGGCCAGCGCGCCGGCGACGGCCGCCGTGACGGGGTCCGTGAACGGCTCGTGCGCCTCGCACTGGCGCGCCACCACCGGCCACGCAGGATCGCGCGCCGTCCGGTCCAGGTCGCGGCACCGCAGGCACGCCGTCGCGCCGGGGCGCACGGGCAGCGACTCGACCCCCGCATCGTCCACCAGCAGCGCCACGTGCGGCCGGTCGTCCACCATCAGCCCGTGCACCACGGGCGGCGCGATCGCGCCGTAGCCCACCACGGCCTCCGCGTCGACGCGCCGCGACGCGTCGAGGTCGATGCGCACGTCCGGACACAGCCCGGCGATCTGACGCGCGGTGCGCTGCGCGCGCGTGCCGCGGGACGCGCGCGGCACGGTGCCGGTCTCGGGGTCCCGGAAGCGCCGGTCGGCAAGGCTCACCCGCGCCGCTCCCGCGCGGGCCGCGGCGACCGCGACGGCGGCCCCGACCGCTGTGAGGCCGCGCACGCGCACGGCGGCGCCGGTGAGGTCGGGCGGGGGGACGATGCGGCGCGCCAGTCCCGCCTGCTCTCGCCCGTCGCCCCGCCACAGCGTCGGGGGAGCGGGGCGGGCGGCCATGCTTCACCGTCGCACGCGCGGGCCGCCGGGCGGCCGCTGTCCACAGACGCACGAAGGCCCGGCCCCCGCGGGGGCCGGGCCTTCGAGAAGCTCGTCTGGCGTTACGCCTTGCCGAGGATGCGGTTCAGCTTCGTGCCGCACACGGGGCAGGTGGCCTTCGCCATGCGGCGGCCGTTCTCCGAGACGACGACGTCGCCCTCGGTCTCGCGCTTCTCCTTGCACTTCACGCAGTAGAACTCGCCCGAGTACTTGTCAGCCATTCGGCTCTCCTTCTCTCGTTGGCGCGGCGGTACGCGCCGCACGTCTGACAGGCCGCCAGGGCCCTTGGTGCCCCAGCGTAGACGGGGGAAGCGTGTCCCGCCCGCAATCGGGCCGGTGTCGTCCCCCGTTCCGCGCCTACCTTACGCGCACCTCAGTCCTCATCGGTGCCCAGCAGCCGCTGCAGCTCGAGATCCACGTCGTCGGCCTCGCCGCGCGCGAGGTAGCCGTCGACCCAGCCCTGCCAGGACTCGAGGTCGGACGACGTGGGGAGCAGGTCGGGGTGCGACCACACACCGTCGCGGGCCTCCGCGCCGCCCGCGGCGTGCAGCGCGGCCCACATCGCCGACGCGTCGCGCATGCGGCGCGGGCGCAGCTCGAGCGACAGCAGGTTCGCGAACGTGTCCTCCGCGGGCCCGCCCGCGGCGCGGCGCCGGCGCATCATCTCGCGCAGCGCGCCGATGTCCGGCAGGTGCGGAGCCGCGGCGCGCAGCGTGACGTCGTCGACCCAGCCCTCGATGAGCGCCAGCAGCGTCTCGATCGACTCGAGGGTGGCGGTCTGCTCCTCGGTGTGGTGCGAGGCGAAGATCCCGCGGTTGAGCGCACGCTGCAGGCGGGCGGGGTCGCCCATGCCGGCGTCGCGGACGGCGTCCTCGAGCGCCTCCAGGTCGATCGTGATCCCCTGCGCGTAGCGCTCGACCAGCGTGTGCAGCTGGCCGGGCAGCCACGGCGCCGCGGCGAACAGCCGCACGTGCGCGGCCTCGCGCAGCGCCAGGTACGTGCGCACCTCGTCCTCGTCGATCTCGAGGCCCTCGGCGAACTCGGTGATCGCCTTGGGGATCAGCACCACGCGCGGCTCGGCCAGCAGCGGGATGCCGAGGTCGGTGGCGCCGAACGCCTCGCGGGCCATCTCGCCGGCGGCCTGGCCCATGTGCATGCCGCACACGGTGGGGCTCACGGACCGGATCAGCCCGCGCGTCTCGGCGCCCGTGGCCTCGCCGGCCTCGGCCGAGTCCTCGAGCAGCCCGCCGAGCGCGTGCGACACGCTCACCGCGACCGGGCCCGCGAGCGTGCGCCACGTGGGCAGCGTCGCCTCGACCCACTCCGCGCGGCTCCACACCCGCGGCTCCAGCCGCGTCGGGTCGAAGTCCGTCACCGCGTCGAGCCACAGCTCGGCGCGCGAGATGGCGGCGCGGTGGGCGTTGGCGACCGATGCCGCGACCGACGGGTCGCCGCCCTGCGCCGCGACGCCGCGCGCGACGTCGTGCGCGAGCTTCCAGTTGACGTCCTCGCCGGCGGACTGCGCGACGAGCGCGCGGATCTGGCCCAGGACGTGGTCCATCATCGCGGGGCTCGCGGCGAGCCCCGACGAGGCCGCGAGGGCCTCCGGGTCCATGCCCATGCGCTGCAGCTCCTCGAGGGCGAGCTCCGCATCGTCCCCGAACAGCTCACGCAGCAGCCGCATCCACGGCGTCGACTCGTCGCTCACGCTCACTCCGTTCGCGCACGCGCGCTGCGTGCTCCCACCACGGTAACGAAGGAGGCCCCGCACCCGCGCCGACGTTCGCTACCAGCAATGCGGCGTCGGCGCCGGGGCGCGCATCGGCGACAATGGTCCGGTGACCACCACCGAGGCCTCGACCGACGCGCCCGCCGCGCGCTCCAGCGACGACCGGCGCGGCACCGTGCTGTCGATCGCCGGGCTGGCGACCAGCGTGCTCATCGCGACCCTCACCGTGCTGCCGTCCCCGTACGCGATCGGCGGCGCCGGCCCGACCTTCGACACGCTCGGCTCGGACGCCGACGGCGTGCCGCTGGTCGAGATCGAGGGCGCGCCCACCTACGACTCGACCGGCGAGCTGCGCCTGACCACCGTCTCGGTGGGCCGCGGCGGGTCGAGCGCGTTCACGCTCGGCCAGGTGATCGCCGGCTACTTCTCTCCCAGCCAGTACGTGGTGCCGGAGGAGCAGGTGTTCGGCACCGCCGAGGAGGAGGAGGCGGTGCAGGAGCAGGCCGCCCAGGACTGGATCAGCTCGCAGGAGCACGCGACCGTGTCCGCGCTCGAGGCGCTGGGCCACCCCGTCCCGGCGGTCCTCACGGTCCACTCCGCGATCGAGGGCACCAACGCGCCCGGCGTGTTCGAGGCCGACGACGTGATCACCGCGATCGACGGCGAGCCGGTGACGACGTTCGCCGAGCTGTCGGACGCGGTGCGCGGGCGGGAGCCGGGCGACGACGTGTCGGTCACCGTGGACCGCGCCGGCACCGAGCTGACCGAGTCGGTCGCCACGGTCGACAACGGCGCCGGCGAAGCGGCCATCGGCGTGTCGATGGACCCGAGCTTCGAGCTCCCGATCGACGTGACGGTGCAGATCGACCGCGTCGGCGGACCCTCGGCGGGGCTGATGTTCTCGCTGGGCATCATGGACCTCCTCACGGAGGAGGACGAGCTCCAGGGGGCGAAGGTCGCCGGCACCGGCACCATCAGCGCGAACGGCGACGTGGGTCCCATCGGCGGCATCGGCATGAAGCTGTACGGCGCGGTGGACGCCGGCGCGGAGTGGTTCCTCGCGCCGGTCGAGAACTGCGCGGCGGTGGTCGACAACGTGCCCGAGGGCCTGCAGGTGGTCGCCGTCGACACGCTCGACGACGCCTACGAGGCGATCCGCGCGATCGGCGCGGGCGACGCGGGGGCTCTGCCGTCCTGCTGACTCTATAGGGTGGGTTACGTCAGGACCCGAGCCCGAAGGACACCCCGTTGACGTTCGACGACGACCGCTCCGCACGTCCCGTGCGGCCCGCCCCGGTACCGCAGCGCCGCTCGCCCTTCGCCATCACGGCGATCGTGCTGGGCGCGCTGGTGCTTGCCGCCATCGCCACCGCCAACATCTGGACCGAGGTGGTCTGGTACGACCACCTTGGATTCACCGAGGTGTGGCGCACGCAGTGGCTCGCGCGCATCGTGCTGTTCACCATCGCCGCCCTCGGTGCGGGCCTCGTCATCTGGCTCAACCTGTGGATCGCGAAGCGGGTGCGGCCCGCGCGCACGGGCGGGCGCAGCCAGCTCGACCAGATCCGCGAGCAGATCGCGCCGCTCGAGCGCCTCGCGATGATCGTGCTGCCGCTCGTGATCGGCCTGGTCGTGGGCCTCGCGGTGTCCTCGCAGTGGGAGACCGTGCTCGCGTGGCTCAACCATGAGCAGTTCGGCACGGAGGACCCGCAGTTCGGCCTCGACGCCTCGTTCTACGTGTTCACGCTGCCGGTGATGCGCCTGGGCGTGACCCTGGTGCTCGCGCTCGCGGTGCTCGCGGCGCTGATCTCCGCGTTCGTCCACCTGCTCTACGGCGGCATCGCCGGCACCGGCCGGACGTTCGTCGCGTCGAAGGGGGCGCGCATCCAGCTCGCGGTGCTCGGCGCCACGGTCATGATCGCGATCGCCGCGAACTACTGGCTCGACCGCTTCGGGCTGCTCACCAGCTCGAACGACCTGTTCTACGGAGCCTCGTACACCGACGTCAACGCGATCCTGCCGTCGCGCTCGATCCTGGCGGGCATCGCGATCGTGGTCGCGCTCGTGTTCCTGGCGGTCATCTGGCGCGGCGACTGGCGCATCCCGGCCGTCGGCATCGGCCTCATGGTGCTGTCCGCGGTGGTGATCGGCGGCATCTACCCCGCGATCGTGCAGCGCTTCCAGGTCGCGCCCAACGAGCAGGAGTTCGAGGCGCCGTTCATCCAGCGCAACATCGACGCGACGCTGGTCGCCTACGGGATCGACCAGGTCGAGACCACGCCGTACCGCGCCACCACCGAGGCCGAGGCCGACGCGCTGCGCGCCGACGCCGACACGACCGCGCAGATCCGCCTGCTCGACCCGAACATCGTGTCGCCGGCGTTCCAGCAGCTGCAGCAGAACAAGCAGTACTACAACTTCGCGGACCTCCTCAACGTCGACCGCTACGACATCGACGGCGAGCTCCAGGACACCGTGATCGCGGTGCGCGAGCTCAACCTGGACGGCCTGGGCTCGGAGAGCCGCAACTGGGTCAACGACCACACGGTCTACACGCACGGCTTCGGCGTGGTCGCCGCCTACGGCAACAAGACCACGTCGGACGGCCGTCCCAGCTTCTTCGAGGGCGGCATCCCGTCGACCGGCGAGCTCGGCGAGTACGAGCCGCGCATCTACTTCGGCACCACGCTGCCGGACTACTCGATCGTCGGCGCGCCCGCGGGCACCACCCCGTGGGAGCTCGACTTCCCCGACGACGACTCCGAGACGGGGCAGGTCAACACCACGTACACGGGCGACGGCGGCCCCAGCATCGGCAGCCTGTTCGCGAAGCTGATGTACTCGATCCGCCTGGGCGAGGAGCAGATCCTGTTCTCCGACCGCGTCACCAGCGAGTCGCAGATCCTCTACTACCGCGACCCGATCGAGCGCGTGTCCCGCGTGGCGCCGTACCTCGAGCTCGACGCGAGCACGTACCCCGCGGTCGTGGACGGCCGCGTGGTGTGGGTGGTCGACGGCTACACCACCACCGACCAGTACCCCTACTCGGCGCCGGTGAGCTCGACGTCGGTGTTCGCGAACCAGTCCACCGCGGCCCCGACGGGCGCGGTCCTCAACTACGTGCGCAACTCCGTCAAGGCGACGGTCGACGCGTACGACGGCTCCGTGACCCTGTACGCCTGGGACGAGGAGGACCCGATCCTCCAGACGTGGCAGAACATCTTCCCGTCGTCGATCCGGTCGATCAGCGAGATCAGCGGCGACCTGATGAGCCACCTGCGCTACCCGCAGGACCTGTTCCTCATCCAGCGCTACCAGCTCACCCGCTACCACGTGACCGATGCGGCGTCGTTCTACTCGGGCCAGGACTTCTGGCGCAGCCCGGCCGACCCGACCGAGGACACCCAGCTGCAGCCGCCGTACTACCTCACGCTGCAGATGCCCGACCAGGACGAGCCGACGTTCTCGCTCACGAGCAACTACATCCAGGGCGGCGACAACCCGCGCAACATCCTGACGGGATACCTGGCGGTGAACTCGGAGACCGGGAACCAGGAGGGCCAGGTCGACGAGGACTACGGCAGGCTGCGGCTGCTCGAGCTCCCGCGTGACACGACGATCCCCGGCCCCGGCCAGGTGCAGAACAACTTCAACTCGGATCCCGAGGCGCAGGAGACGCTGAACCTGCTGCGTCAGGGCGAGACCGACGTGCGCAACGGCAACCTGCTCACGCTGCCCGTCGGCGGCGGCCTGCTCTACGTGCAGCCCGTCTACGTGCAGTCCAGCCAGGGCACGCAGGTGCCGCTGCTGCGCAAGGTGTTCGTCGCGTTCGGCGACGCCGTGGGCTTCGCGGACACGCTGCCCGAGGCGCTCGACCAGGTGTTCGGCGAGGGCGCGGGCGAGGGCGCGGCCGGCGACGACACCGCGGACTCGACCGACGGCACCGACGGCACCGATGGCACCGACCAGGGCACGGACGGCGACACCGGCGAGGGCACCGACACCGAGGCGGCCACCGCCCTGGCGGACGCGCTCGAGCGGGCCAACCAGGCGATCCGTGACAGCGAGGCCGCGCTGGCCGAGGGAGACTTCGCGGCGTACGGCGTCGCGCAGGACGAGCTCGCGGCCGCGATCGAGGACGCGATCCTCGCCGAGGCCGAGCTCACCGGCCAGTCCGCCGATCTCGACGAGGGCACGGACGCCGGCACGACGGACGAGTCGACCGCGGACGCCGGCACGACGGACGAGTCGACCGCGGACGCCGGCACGGACGCCGACACGGACGCCGACACCGCGCTCGAGGACGAGTTCACCTCGCCCTGACCCGGCGCTCACGACGACGGCCCCCGCTCCTCGGAGCGGGGGCCGTTCGCGTTCTCGGGGCGGACGGTGTCAGGAGTCCGCGTGGGTCTCCGTCGCCTTGCGCACGAACATGTACAGGAAGCCCCACGAGACGAGCAGCGCGGCGGCGGCGGCCCACGAGTATGGCGCGTACATGTCGAGCTGCTCGGGCCGGGTCAGGTCGCCGCTGGTGATGTCGATCGCGCTGAACACCGCGAACTGCGCCGCGAAGGACAGGCCCTGGGCCACGACCCAGCCGAGCCACCAGCCCAGCAGCACGCCCAGCGAGACGTTCGGCCCGCCCACGCGGCGCGCGCCCATCGGCACCAGCACCACCGACGCGATCGGCACGAACCAGCCCCACCACTCGACAGCGCCCAGCCCGGTGCGCAGCCCGCGCTCCTGACGGTTGCGGCGCATGCGGCTCATCCACATGCCGTAGAACACGTACGAGGCCACGAGCAGCGGGAAGGACAGGAACGACAGCACGGTCTGCCCCGGACCGGTGGTGCCGGTCGTGAGGTCGCCGCTCTCGAAGATCTCGCGGATGCTCTCCGCGTCGCTCTGCGCGAACGCGGCCAGGCCCAGCGCGACGAGGCCGTAGCCGGCGGTCACCGCGAGGAACCCCGTCGCGACGCCGGTCGGCTTCTCGACCGGCGGGACCACGGGGGATCCCGGGACGCCGTAGGCCGCCGCGGGCGGCTGGGCGCCCGCGATCATGCCGGGGGACGATGCGGGCGGCTGGGCGCCGGGGATCATCCCGGGCGTCGGCGGCTGGGGTGCGGGCGGCTGCTGCGGCTGCTGGTCGGGCGCCGCCCAGGGATCGGGGGTGGCCGGAGGCTGGGACTTGTCGTTGTCGCTCATGCGTCCGACCCTAGCGACCGGAGGCGATTTGGTTCGGGAGGCGGGGCTCCTGTAGAGTGGTCAGGCCGACGCGGGGTGGAGCAGTTCGGTAGCTCGCCGGGCTCATAACCCGGAGGTCGCAGGTTCAAATCCTGTCCCCGCTACGAGAGAACGAAGGCCCGGACCATCTGGTCCGGGCCTTCGTCGTTCCCGGGCCGGTGGCCCCGGACGAGGACGGCGGGAGGGAAGCGGTCGGTCCCCTCCCGCCGATCTCATCTGCGGGGGAGTCGGCTAGTGGATCGCCTCGGTGGCGGCCCGCTCGATCGCGAGACCCGCGCTGTACTGCTCGAGCCAGGCCTCGTAGCCGGCGACGTCGTCCGCGTCCGGCTCCGCGACGTCGAGCGCGGCGTCCGCGAACACGCGGGTGCCCAGGTACGAGCTGAGGTCATCGGCCGCGCCGGCGCGCAGGTACTCCGCGAGCACCGCGATGCCCCACGCGCCGCCCTCGGAGGCCGTGTCGCCCACGGTGACGGGGGCGTCGATCGCCGCCGCGAGCAGGCGCTGCGCGACGCCGGCGGTGCGGAACATGCCGCCGTGCGCGAACATCGAGTCGAGCTCGACGCCCTCGTCGTGCAGCACCTTCATGCCCAGGCTGAGCGTGCCGAAGGCGCCGTACAGCTGCGTGCGCATGAAGTTCGCGAGCGTGAGGCGGCTGCCCGGCGTGCGCACGAACAGCGGCCGGCCCTCCGCGAGGCCCGTGATCGGCTCGCCGGACAGGTAGTTGTACGCGAGCAGCCCGCCGCCGTCGGCCTCGCCGTCGAGCGCCGCCCGGAACAGCGCCTCGAACACGGCGTCGGAGCCGCCCTCGACGCCCATGGCCGCCGCGAACTCCGTGAACACCCCGGCCCACGTGCCGAGCTCGCTCGCGCCGTTGTTGCAGTGCACCATCGCGACCAGGTCGCCCGCGGGCGTGGTGACGATGTCGAGCTCCTCGTGGACGCTCGCCAGCGGCCTCTCGAGCACCACCATGGCGAAGATCGAGGTGCCGGCGCTGATGTTGCCGGTGCGCGGCGCGACGGCGTTGGTCGCGATCATGCCGGTGCCGGCGTCGCCCTCGGGCGGGCACACGGGGATGCCTGCCTGCAGCGTGCCGGTCGGGTCGAGCAGCGCGGCGCCCTCCGCGGTGAGGCTGCCGGCGTCCTGGCCGGCGACCAGCACCTCGGGCAGCAGCGCGGACACGTCGAGGCCGGGCTGGCGCGCGGCGACGAGGCCCTGGAAGCGGGCCAGCATGTCGGCGTCGTAGTCGCGGGTGGCGGGGTCGATGGGGAACATGCCCGACGCGTCGCCCACGCCGAGCACCTTGCGGCCCGTGAGGCGCCAGTGCACGTAGCCCGCGAGCGTCGTGAAGAACGCGAGCTGCGGCACGTGCGGCTCCTCGTCGAGGATCGCCTGGTAGACGTGCGACGCCGACCAGCGCAGCGGGAAGTTGAAGCCCAGCACCTCGGTGAGGTCGGCCGCGGCGCGCTCGGTGTTGGTGTTGCGCCACGTGCGGAACGGGGTCAGGAGGGTGTCATCCGCGTCGAACGCGAGGTAGCCGTGCATCATCGCGGACACGCCGAGCGCTCCGACCGTGGTCGGGCGGACGTCGTGCGCGGACTCGACCGCCGCGAGCAGGTCCGCGACGCTCGCCTGCACGCCCTCCCAGATCGCCTCGACCGAGTAGGTCCACAGGCGGTCCACGAACTGGTTCTCCCACGCGTGGCTGCCGGTCGCGATCACCGAGTGGTCGGGCCCGATCAGGCAGGCCTTGATGCGCGTCGACCCCAGCTCGATGCCGAGGGAGGTCTCGCCGGCCGCGATCGCGGCCGCCACGTCGATCTGGTTGTGCTGAGCCATCGGCGTCAACTCCCTTGTTTCGCGCCCGCGCGTCGCGAGCGTCCGATGTGAACGTTCGACAAAACCCTAAGCCCAATGCGCGCTTTCGATGGAACCATAGGTCCCGGCCCCGCGCGCGGCGGGGCCGCCCTCCCGGTGGGCGACGCGCTCCTGGCCGCCCCGGAGCGGCGCGGATAGCCTGAGCCCTGTGACCGCCTCGACCCCCGCGCGCCCGCGCATCGCCCTGTCGCTCGGCAGCGGAGGAGCGCGCGGCTACGCGCACATCGGCGTCCTCGACGAGATCGACGCGCGCGGGTGGGACGTCGTCGGCATCGCCGGCACCTCGATGGGCGCCGTGGTCGGCGGCCTGCACGCGGCCGGCGGGCTCGGCGAGTACCGCGAGTGGGTCGAGTCGATGACGCGGCGCGACGTGCTGCGCATGATGGACCCTGCCTTCAAGGGCGGCGGCGCGATCCGCGCCGACCGGCTCATGCGCCGCCTCGACCAGATCCTCGACGGCCGCCGCATCGAGGACCTGCCGATCCCGTACACGGCGGTGGCCACGGACCTGCTGTCGCAGACCGAGGTGTGGTTCACCGAGGGGCTGCTGGTCGACGCGATCCGCGCGTCCATCGCGATCCCCATGGTGTTCACGCCCGTCCACCGCGACGGCCGCCTGCTCGCCGACGGCGGCATCCTCAACCCCGTCCCGGTGGTGCCGCTCGCCTCGGTGCGCGCCGACGCGGTGATCGCGGTCAACCTCTCGGGCAACGCGCGCGGCGGGAACGCGCCCGCGCCGCCGGTGGACTCCGCGGGCCCGCTCGTGCAGCTGCCGCGGCTGCGCCTGCCTGCCCTCAGCGTCGCCGAGCCGCGACTGGTGACCATGATCGGGGACCGCCTGCGGGCGCGCGGCGAGCATCAGGACGACGGGGTGGTCGAGCCCGTGCCCGTCGACGCCCCGGACGGCGCTCACCCGGTGGAGGCGAGCACGCTCGACGTGATCGACCACTCGCTGCAGACCCTGCAGAACACCGTGCAGCGCTACCGCCTCGCGGGCTACCCGCCCGACGTCATGGTCGACGTGCCCGCCGCCTCGTGCGGCACGCTCGA
>Ga0207735_100351_pt1 | contig 10766 bp, 7 predicted proteins | sample TtaePargueraPR_9_FD_187280 | JGI IMG/M metagenome (GOLD analysis project Ga0207735, IMG submission 187280) | Aerobic enrichment media microbial communities from Bioluminiscent Bay, La Parguera, Puerto Rico - Tt and E2 (1) (SPAdes) | ecosystem: Environmental > Aquatic > Marine > Unclassified ... | reverse complement strand
GGAGGGGTTCGCCTACAAGGAGATCGCGCAGATCATGGACACACCCGTGGGGACGGTGATGTCACGGCTGCACCGCGGTCGCAAGCTGCTGCGCGAGAAGCTGCGCGACTACGCCGCGGAGCGTGGCCTCTATGAGAAGACCCCGGTGAAGAAGAACCAGAAGGACAAGGACGGGGGTGTGTGCCGTGCCGAAGCCTGAGTGCGAGGAGGCGCTGGATCGCCTTTTCGAGTACATCGACCACGAGCTGCCCGAGGACGAGATCGACCGTATCGGCGAGCATCTCAAGGAGTGCCCGCCGTGCCACGCCGAGCACGTCATCAACGAGAAGATCAAGCGGATGGTGAACCGGACGGGCACCGACACGGCGCCCGACGAGCTCCGCGCGCGGATCCTGTCGACCATCCGGGCCGGCAGGCCCGACGCCGCGCACGGCAGGTAGGCGCCGCCCGGGGGGAGGCCCGCCCGCGCATCGTCCCCGGAGACGACAGAACCCGCATCGGCCATGCCGATGCGGGTTCGTCTTGGGTCCGGGCGGACGCGGCTCAGGCGTTGGGCCGCTTGCCGTGGTTGGCGCCGGACTTCGCGCGCGACTTGCGCTTGCGGCCTCGCTTGCTCACAACGTTCCCCTTTCTGGACTCACGAATCAGACCCCCTATCCTCCCATACCTCGCGACTTCGTCACACCGGGGTACCGTCGCGGCCCCGTCCTCGCTAGGGTCTGGCTCAAGTCACGCATACCGGATGCCGATGGAGGATTCGTGAGCGATCAGCCCCAGTCCGTGATCCCGTTCCTTCACGCCCTCGCGTCGACGGGTGGCTCCGACCTGCACTGCAAGGTGGGCTCGGCCCCCCGCGTGCGCGTCGACGGCCGCCTGCGCAAGCTGCAGGTGCCGCCGCTGACCCCCGAGGACACGCGCCACATGGTGGCGCAGGTGCTGCCCGAGGACCTGGTGGCGCAGTTCCGCGACACCCACGAGGCCGACTTCGCGTTCTCGCTGTCGGGCGTGGGCCGCTTCCGTGTCAACGCGTTCGTGGCGCGCGGCACCGACGGCCTGGTGTTCCGCCGCGTCGCGGTGGGCGCCCAGAGCTTCGAGGAGCTGGGCCTGCCGCCCGTCATCGCGGACCTGGCGCTCGAGCCGCGCGGCCTCGTGCTCGTCACCGGCCCCACCGGCTCGGGCAAGACGACCACCCTGGCGTCGATGATCGACCTCGTCAACAGCTACCGCGAGGTCAACATCGTCACCATCGAGGACCCGATCGAGGTGCTGCACCAGGACAAGAAGGCGATCATCTCGCAGCGCGAGGTGCGCTCCGACACGCTCGACTTCACCAACGCCCTGCGTGCCGCGATGCGTCAGGACCCCGACGTCATCATGGTCGGCGAGATGCGCGACATCGAGACCGTGCGCGCGGCGCTGTCCGCGGCAGAGACCGGCCACCTGGTCCTCGCCACGCTGCACACGGTGGACGCGCAGGACACCATCAACCGCATCGTCGACTTCTTCACTCCGCACGAGCAGTCCCAGGTGCGCGCGACCCTCGCGCAGACGCTGCGCGGCATCGTGTCGCAGCGCCTGGTGCGCCGCGGCGACGGCACGGGCCGCACGCTGGTCGCGGAGGTGATGGTCAACACCGGCCGCACGGCCGAGGCGATCGTCGACCCCTCGAGCCAGCCGCCCATCCTGGACCTCATCGGCGAGGGCGAGTACTACAAGATGCAGACGTTCGACCAGCACCTGTTCCAGCTGGTCAAGGACGGCGTGGTCGCGCTGGACGACGCCGTCGCGATCGCGTCCCGCCCGCACGACCTGCTGGTCGAGCTGCGCGGCGCGGGCGTGGTCGAGTAGCGGCCCTCGCGCGGGGGCCGCACGAATCGGTGCGGTACGCACGACGCTGCTCCGATCGGTGCGGTGCGCGCCTGGACCGGAGCACGATCGCCGAAGCTGCTCCGATCCGTGCGGCGCCGAGGGCGAGGGAGAGCCTCAGGACGGCGGCTCGACCCCGAGCCACGAGTGCCAGCGCGAGTGCAGCACCAGCCACGCCATGAGGCCGTAGCCGGCCTGCTGCGGCAGCGAGTCGTCGCCGGTGGCCATGTCGGCCGCCCACTGGTCGTGGCGCACCAGCGGCCCGTACATGTCGATGTAGCCGACGCCGCGGCGCGAGGCCGCGTCCTCGCACACCGCCGCGAGCTCCGAGATCCGCGGGTTGTCCGCCTCGGCTCCCGGCGGCGGGCCCGCGATGAGCGTCTCGAAGCCGAGCGCGTGCGCGCGGTCCAGGAAGTTCGCGATGTTGAGGCGCGTCATGGTGGCAGAGACCCCGCGGTGCACGTCGTGCCTGCCGATCGCGAACAGCACGTGGTTCGCCTCCGGCTCGGTCTGCCGGGTGCGGCGCAGCGCCTCCTCGTCCCACCGGCTGGTCATCTCGCCGGTGGTCTCGCCGGGCACCGCGAGCGTGTGGAACGCGAGGTCCGGCGCGAGGGGCAGCGTGCGCGCCGCCACGCGCCCGGCCCAGCCGAGCGCCTTGGGGTCCCCGTGGCCGGCGACGAGCTCGTCGCCGACCAGGAAGACGTTCCTCATCGCTCGAACGCCCGGCGCACCAGGTCCGCCTGCTCGGCGGTGTGGCGCGAGGCGAGACCCGACGCCGGCGAGGCCGATGCCGGGCGGGACACGACCCCGACGGTCTGTCCGATGACCTGCGGAAGGCTGAGCGACATGCGGGACCACGCTCCCTGGTTCAGAGGCTCCTCCTGAACCCATACCACCTCGGCCCCGTCGAAGGGTGCGAGCGACTCGCGGATCGCGTCATGTGCGAGCGGGTAGAGCTGCTCGAAGCGGATGATCGCGGTTGCGGTGTCGCCCGACCGGTCCCGCTCGGCGACCAGGTCGTAGTAGACCTTGCCGGCGCAGATCAGGACGCGGTCGACGCCCGCGGGGTCCACCGAGTCGTCCGGGATGACCTCCCGGAACGTGCCCGTCGTGAAGTCCTCGACGGCGGACTGCGCCGCGCGCAGGCGGAGCATCGACTTGGGCGTGAACACCACGAGCGGCTTGCGCGGCCGGTTGTAGGCCTGGCGGCGCAGCAGGTGGAAGTAGCTGGCCGGCGTGGAGGGCATCGCGGCAATCATGTTCTCCTCGCCGCACAGCTGGAGGAAGCGCTCGACGCGCGCCGACGAGTGGTCCGGGCCCTGCCCTTCGAAGCCGTGGGGCAGCAGCAGCACGACGGAGGAGGACTGGCCCCACTTCTGCTCGGCCGACGAGATGAACTCGTCGATGATGGTCTGCGCGCCGTTGACGAAGTCGCCGAACTGCGCCTCCCACACGGTCAGCGCGTCGGGGCGCTCGACCGAGTAGCCGTACTCGAAGCCCAGCACCGCGTACTCGGACAGCGACGAGTCGAAGATGTGCAGGCGCGCCTGGTCCGAGGACAGGTACAGCAGCGGCGTCCACTCGGCGCCCGTGGAGCGGTCGTGGTAGACCGCGTGGCGCTGCACGAACGTGCCGCGGCGGCTGTCCTGGCCGGAGACCCGGACCGGGACGCCCTCCTGGAGGAGGGTGCCGAACGCGAGGATCTCGCCGTAGCCCCAGTCGATGCCGCCGTCGCGGCTCATCGCCTCGCGGCGCTGCAGCAGCTTCTCGAGCTTGGGGTGGACGGTGAAGCCCTCCGGCGGCCGCACGTGGGCGCGGCCGATGCGCTCGACCTGGCTCGCGGACACCGACGTCTTCCAGCCGACCATCACGCCCGCGTCCGAGGACTGCGAGGACGGCAGCTCGAGGCCCGAGATCGACTCGGCGTCGGGGCGCGGCTGGTATCCCTCGCGGGTCTCGATGAAGACGCGCTCGAGCTGGGCCAGGTAGTCCTTCGAGACCGACTCGGCCTCGTCGGTGGTGATGTCGCCGCGGCGGATGAGCGACTCGGTGTAGAGGTGGCGCACCGACCGCTTGGCCTCGATGAGGTCGTACATGCGCGGCTGCGTCATCGACGGGTCGTCGCCCTCGTTGTGGCCGCGGCGGCGGTAGCAGACCATGTCGACGATCACGTCGCGGCCGAAGCGCTCGCGGTACTCGAACGCGAGCCGGGCGGCGCGCACGCACGCCTCCGGGTCGTCGCCGTTGACGTGGAAGATCGGGATCTGGAAGCCCTTGGCGACGTCCGTGCAGTAGCGCGTCGACCGCGAGCTCTCGGGGCCGGTGGTGAAGCCGACCTGGTTGTTGATGATGACGTGCACGGTGCCGCCCGTGCGGTAGCCCTTGAGGCGCGCCATGTTGAGCGTCTCCGTGACCACGCCCTGGCCCGCGAAGGCGGCGTCGCCGTGGATGAGCACCGGCAGCACCGGGTAGCCGTCGGTGGCGGGGTCCGCGCCGAGCGCGTCGAGCTTGGCGCGCACGATGCCCTCGAGCACCGGGTCGACCGCCTCGAGGTGCGAGGGATTGGCCGCGAGGTAGACGCGCGTGGTGGCGCCGTTCTCGGCGGTGAAGGTGCCCTCCGTGCCGAGGTGGTACTTCACGTCGCCCGAGCCCTGCACCGAGCCGGGCACCGCGGTGCCCTCGAACTCGGAGAAGATCTGCCCGTAGCTCTTGCCCGCGAGGTTCGCGAGCACGTTGAGGCGGCCGCGGTGGGCCATGCCGATGCAGACCTCGTGGACGCCGGACTCCGCCGCGGCGCTCATCACCGAGTCGAGCAGGGGGATCAGCGACTCGCCGCCCTCGAGCGAGAAGCGCTTCTGGCCGACGTACTTGGTCTGCAGGAACGCCTCGAAGGCCTCGGCGGCGTTGAGGCGGTGCAGGATCCGCAGGTGCTCCTCGCGGGTGGGCTTCGTGTAGCCGTGCTCGAGGCGGTCCTGGAAGAACGACCGCTGCTCGCGGTCCGCGATGTGCATGTACTCGAGGCCGATGGTGCGGCAGTACGCGTCGCGCAGGCGGCTCAGCACCGTCCGCATCTTCCAGCTGCCCTGGCCGGCGAAGTCGCCGGTCTCGTATGTGCGGTCGAGGTCCCACAGCGTGAGGCCGTGGGTCTGCACGTCGAGGTCGGGGTGCTTGCGCGGGCGCGAGGACAGCGGGTCGACGTCCGCCATGAGGTGGCCGCGCGAGCGGTACGCGTGGATCAGCTCGGCGATGCGCGCCGGCTTGGCGGCCTCGGTGGCGGGGTCGGTGGCGGCGTCCTGCACCCAGCGGACGGGCTCGTAGGGCACGCGGATCGCGGTGAAGACGCGGTCGTAGAAGCCGTCCAGGCCCAGCAGCTTGCGGTGCACGAGGCCCAGGAACTCGCCGGACTGCGCGCCCTGGATCACGCGGTGGTCGTAGGTGGACGTCAGCGTCATCACCTTCGACACGCCCAGGCGCGTGACGGTCTCCTCGGACGCGCCCTGGAACTCGGCCGGGTAGTCCATCGAGCCGACGCCGACGATCGCGCCCTGGCCGTTCATGAGGCGCGGCACCGAGTGGACCGTGCCGAGCGTGCCCGGGTTGGTCAGCGTGATGGTGGTGCCCTGGAAGTCGGAGGCCTGCAGCGCGCCGTTGCGGGCGCGGCGCACCATGTCCTCGTACGCGGCCCAGAACTGGGCGAAGTCCATGTGGTCCGCGCCCTTGATCGACGGGACCAGCAGCTGGCGGGTGCCGTCGGGGCGCGCGAGGTCGATCGCGAGGCCCATGTTGACGGTCGCGGGGGTGCGCAGCGCCGGCTTGCCGTCCTCCTCGGTGTACGCGACGTTCATCGCCGGGAACTCGGCCAGCGACTCGACGATCGCGAAGCCGATCAGGTGCGTGAAGCTGACCTTGCCGCCGCGGGTGCGCGCGAGGTGGTTGTTGATCACCACGCGGTTGTCCATCAGCAGCTTCGCGGGCACGGTGCGGACCGACGTCGCGGTGGGGACGTCGAGGCTCGCCTCCATGTTCTCGACCACGCGCGCCGCGGGGCCGCGCAGGCGCGACACGCCGTGCTGGACGTCCTTCGACTCCAGCGGCGAGTGGTCGGGGCGCTGCAGGTACGCGGCGGTGGGCGCCTGCGCGGTCGCGATCGGCTGCGTCGCCGTGGGCAGCCCCGCTTCGGGGGCGGCGGCCGGCGCGGGCGCGGAAGCGGGCGCCTCCTCGGCGGCGGGCGTCGCCTGGCCCGTCGCGGCCTGGTCTTCCGGGGACGGGGACGATGCGGGGGCCGGGGGCGCGTCCGCGCGCTGCGACGGCGGCGGCGGGGGAGGAGGCGGCACGGCGGTCGCGGCCCGCGGCGTCACCGCGGGCATCGGCTCGGTCGGAGGCTGGGGGACGTGGACCTGCCCGCGGTCAGGGGTCTCCTGGCGCGTGTCGGCGTCCGCCTGTGCAGCGTCGGTGCCGCGGTCGCCGCCCAGGATGAGCGAGGCGACGGACGGGGCACCATCTGCGCGGGCGATCGAGACGCGGTCGGTATCGGGCGCGGAGGTGTCTGGGGACACGTTGTGGCCGCTCGCTTTCTTGGCGCATCAGCGTCGGTGGTGACTGGTGGTACCTATCATCGTCCTACAACGAGCGGACCCGGAACCACGTGCCCGCCATTTGGAGAAATCGTTACGTGACCAGGGGGCTCACGCACGCGCCGGGACGCGCTGTATCCTGTCCGCACCATGGACCCTGACAGTTGCAGTCCCCGATGACCGCCTGGATCCTCGTCGGCGTCGGCGTGCTCCTCACGCTCGGCACCGCGGTGTTCGTCGCCGCGGAGTTCGCCCTGGTCGCCCTCGACCCCGCTCATGTGGACGAGGGCTCGCGCGGCAACCGCGTCCGCCGCGCGCTGCGCACCCTGTCGACGCAGCTCTCCGGCGCGCAGGTCGGCATCACGCTCACCACCATCCTGCTCGGCTACACCGCGCAACCCGCGATCGTCGAGCTGCTGCAGGTGCCGCTGTCCTCGAGCGCGCTGTCGCGCGCGGCCGTCGCGGGCATCGCCGGCACGCTGTCGCTGGTGATCGTGAACGCGTTCTCGATGATCATCGGCGAGCTGGTGCCCAAGAACATGGCGCTCGCGGAGCCGATGCGCACCGCGCGCGTCGCCGCCCCGCTGAACATGGCCTTCACCGCCGCGCTGCGTCCGCTGATCGCGACGCTCAATGCGGCCGCCAACGGGATCCTGCGCCTGATGGGCATCGAGCCCAAGGAGGAGCTCGCGGGCGGGCGCTCGCGCCAGGAGCTCGCCGCGCTGGTGCGCCGCAGCGCCGAGGCCGGCACCCTCGCGCCCTCGACCGCGCTGCTGCTGAAGAACTCGATCGAGCTCGACGACCTCACGGCCATCGACGTCATGACCGACCGCACGCGCATCCACACGCTGGGCCGCGACGCGACCGCCGCGGACGTGATCGCCGCGTCGCGCGCGACGGGCCACTCGCGCTTCCCGGTGGTCGGCGAGGGCTCCGACGACGTCGTGGGCCTGGTCCACCTGCGCGCCGCGATCGCCGTGCCCGCGCACGAGCGCCCCGAGCGCTCGGTGCGCGCCTTCATGGCGGACGCGCCGCGGATCCCGGAGACCATGCAGATGGGCCCGCTGCTGGTCGAGCTGCGCGGCCTGGGCTACCAGTGCGCGATCGTCGTCGACGAGTACGGCGGCACCGCGGGCTTCGTCACGCTCGAGGACGTGGTCGAGGAGCTCGTCGGCGAGGTCGCCGACGAGCACGACCGCCGCCGCGCGTCCGTCCACCGCGCCCCCGGCGGCGCGTGGATCGTGCCCGGCGAGCTGCGTCCCGACGAGGTGCTCGAGCGCACGGGCATGGTCATCCCCGAGTCGCCGGCGTACGAGACGATCGGCGGCTTCGTCATGGCCGCGCTCGGGCGCATCGCGCAGCCCGGCGACCTCGCGAAGGCCGACGGCGTGCAGGTGCGCGTCGAGCGCATGGACGGCCGCCGCATCGACCGGGTGCGGCTCACCCCCGTCGAGGAGGGCGAGCGATGAGCGCCGGCATGGTCATGGTCGTCACGGCCCTGCTGCTCGCGAACGCCTTCTTCGTGGGCGCGGAGTTCGCCATCATCTCCGCGCGCCGCAGCTCGATCGAGCCGCGCGCGGCCGAGGGCTCGCGCTCCGCAAAGACGGTGCTGTGGGCGATGGAGAACGTGTCGCTGATGCTCGCCACCGCGCAGCTCGGCATCACCGTGTGCTCGGTCGCGCTCGGCGTGGTCGCCGAGCCGGCCGTCGCGCACGCCATCGAGCCGGTCCTGCACGACCTGGGACTGCCCGAGTCGGCCGCGCACGGCGTCGCCGTCGCGATCGCGCTGGTCATCATCGTCGGCCTGCACGTCGTGGTCGGCGAGATGGTGCCCAAGAACTCGGCGGTGTCGAGCCCCGACCGCGCCGCGCTGATCTTCGGCCCGCCGCTGGTCGCGGTCGCCCGGGTCGCCAAGCCGATCATCGTCGCCCTCAACTGGGTCGCCAACTGCATCGTCCGGCTGCTCGGCTTCGAGCCCAAGGACGAGGTCACGTCGGCGTTCACCGCCGACGAGGTCCACAGCATCGTCGAGCGGTCCTCCGCAGAGGGCACCATCTCGGACCCGACCGGGCTGCTCACCACCGCGATCGAGTTCTCCGAGCGCTCGGTCGAGGAGGTGATGGTGCCCGTCGAGCGCGTGCGCGCGGTCGAGCTGGGCATCACCGTCGACGGGCTCGAGCGCGTCGCGTCCGAGACCGGCTACTCGCGCTTCGCGGTCGTGGAGGACGGCACCTTCGTGGGCTACCTCCACATCAAGGACGCGCTGTTCGCCCGTCCGGGCGAGCGCGAGGAGCCCATCCAGGCGTGGCGCGTGCGGGATCTGCCCGCGATCGCGCACGACTCCGAGGTCGAGACCGCGATGGCGCTCATGCGGCGCTCCGGGGCGCACGTCGCCGCCGTGCGGCGTGGCGGCCAGACGGTCGGCATGGTGTTCCTCGAGGACATCCTCGAGGAGCTGGTCGGCGAGGTCCGCGACTCGCTGGCGCGTCGCGACGAGACGGTCGAAGGCCCTGCTTAGCGGGCGCTTGCGTGACTTTCGTACCGAATGTGACGGACCTGACACGCCGGGGGCTTGGCGCCATCGTTACCGTTTGGTAATAATTGGTGCAGCCGCTCGCCGGGCCAGTGCCCCGAGCGGCGAGCCGTACCCCCGTGCGGCGCAGAGTTGAGGGCCTTGGAGGACATGTGAGCATGCGCGGAGGGCTGCACACACCCCGCCGGCCCCACGCCTCCCGCAAGGCCGCGCGCATCGCGCGCACCCAGGAGATCCAGGTCCGCACCACGCAGATGCGCCGCAAGCTCGTCACGCGCGCGGGCGTCCTGCTCGGCTTCCTGGGCGCGATGGTCGTGTACCCGGTGATGGGAACCATCACCCCCTACGCGAACGCCGCCGAGAGCCTGCCCGGCGTGGTCAAGGGCGAGTCGCCCACCACGGCGACGGCGATCCTCGGCGCGCCCCCGCAGCTCGAGTCCTCCGACCTGCCGCTGCCCGACGTCGACGACTCGGCGGCCGCCATCCTCACCTCGGCCGACCTGCCCAGCGCATCGAACCTGCTGCCCGGCTGCGACCCCGAGGTGTCGGGCACGTACGTGAACGGCCAGCTCACCAGCGACCAGCTGTGCGAGCTGTGGGTGGCGGGCGAGCAGCTCCGCCCCGACGCGGCGCTCGCGCTCGCGGCGCTCAACGAGCGCTTCAAGGCCGAGTTCGGCACCGACATGTGCATCTCGGACACGTACCGCAACCTCGCGAGCCAGTACGCGACGAAGGCCACGCGCGGCTACCTGGCCGCGACGCCCGGCACCTCGCAGCACGGGCTGGGGCTCGCGGTCGACCTGTGCAGCCGCCACGCGTCCGGCGTCTACCTCAACTGGATGCGCATCAACGCCGGCACGTACGGCTTCTGGAACCCCGACTGGGCGCGGACCACCAAGTACGAGCCGTGGCACTGGGAGTACCAGACCGCGGGCACGTACTAGCCCCCCGCATCGTCCCCCGCCCGCCGGACACGACAGAGCCCGCGACCCTGAGGTCGCGGGCTCCGCTGCGCCGCGGGCTCAGTGGAGCCAGCGGGACTCGATGCTGAAGGTGCTCGCGACCTTGGAGATCTCCTCCTGCGACAGGCCCTCGGCGCGGCCGCCGGCCATGAGGTCCATGTACTCGTACTTGGCGCCGGTCTCCGCGTACTCGACGCGGTCGACCGCGCGGTAGACGGAGATGTCCGAGCGGGACATGGTGCCGTGCTTGGACCACAGGGTGATCTCGAACTCGCGCAGGCCCTCGACGTTGGCCTTCCCCATCTCCTCCGAGCCGGGGATCATGAACTCGAGGACGCCGATGCCCTGCGACAGCGACACGATGGTCTCGGGCTCCCAGCGCAGGATCGCGCGGTTCATGCGCTCGTTGTCGCGGTACGCGGGGATGTGGCTGAGGTACGTGAGATGCGGCGGCTGCGCGTGCACCACGGCCTGGAAGTCGATGCCGCGACGCTCGACCTGGTCCTGGTGGACCGCGAGGTGCGAGTTGAACTCCGAGGTGAGGCGCGCGAAGCGGCGCGTGTTCGACGTGTACAGCGTGCCGGTGAGGCCGTCCTCGTGCACCTTGACGGCGCCGATCGCCGCGAGCGGCTCCTCCTCGATCTGGCGCAGGCGGCGGCCCGATCCCGTCGCGAGGACGATGCCGCCGGCGAGCGCGGGGGCGGGGACGGGCAGCTCGATCTCCTCGGCGTTCGGGAAGTGCCGGCGGACCTCGACGTCCCAGCCCATGTAGACGGAGATGTTGCCGGCGCCGGCCTCGGACGAGTCGATCTCGCAGATGCGACGGCCGGA
>Ga0207735_100350_pt1 | contig 10769 bp, 7 predicted proteins | sample TtaePargueraPR_9_FD_187280 | JGI IMG/M metagenome (GOLD analysis project Ga0207735, IMG submission 187280) | Aerobic enrichment media microbial communities from Bioluminiscent Bay, La Parguera, Puerto Rico - Tt and E2 (1) (SPAdes) | ecosystem: Environmental > Aquatic > Marine > Unclassified ... | reverse complement strand
TTCTGCACACACCTGGGACCAGAGTGGCGAGTGGTGCCCCTGGTACTGCCCGCCAGCCCCACGGGTCCCACGAGCCACACCTGTGTGCACAGAACCGGTGGACGGCCGATGCGGCAGGCACCCTGGCGGGTACTGTTCCGCGGGCGTAGGGTCACCCCATGAGTGAACTCGGGTCGATCTTCAACCCCGGCGAGGCGGAGATGTCGCAGGAACTGGCCTCGGAGAAGATCCTGCCCGCGCCCGCCCCGATCGCCGGCGATCCGCCGTCCGACGACGACGGCGAGGCGGTCATCCCACTGATTCCGGGCGCGCTCGGGTGGGCGATGCCGCCTCAGCAGCCGGTGATCCGACGTCCGGAGGATCTCAAGGACGAGGACGGCGCTGCGGACGCGGAGCGCGACCGCAGCGGCAGCGCCTGAGGCGCGACCGCATCGGCCCTGCGACCGTGCACTGATGCGCTAGTTGCCGCCGGACACTCCCGGAGGCATCTTGCCCTCTCCGCCCGCGGAACGGCCCATAAGGTCCTCGCGCGTCGGCGCCTCCTCGAGGTGCAGACCGTGGTCCTCCTCGCCGATCTCCTTCATGAACTCGTAGCGCTCGAGACGGCGAGCACGCTGCTCGTCCGGGTCGGGCACGGGAGCCGCCATCAGCAGACGCTTGGTGTACTCCTCCTGCGGGTCCGCGAGCACCTGGTGACGCGCACCCTGCTCCACGACCTTGCCGTCCTTGAGCACCACCACGTGATCCGCGAGCATGTCGATCACGGCGAGGTCGTGACTGACGAACAGGCAGCCGAAGTTGTACTGCTCCTGCAGGTGCGTGAACATCTTCAGCACCGATGCCTGGACGGACACGTCGAGGGCCGAGGTGGGTTCGTCCGCCACCAGCAGCTCGGGGTCCAGGCTCAGCGCACGCGCGATGGACACACGCTGGCGCTGGCCGCCCGAGAGCTCGTGCGGGTACCGGTTGGCCACGTCGCGCGGGAGTTCCACGGCGTCCAGCAGCTCGGCCACCTTGTCGCGGCGCGACTTGCTGGTGCCGATCTTGTGCACGTCCATGGGCTCGGCGATGCAGTCACCCACCGGCAGGCGCGGGTTGAGCGAGCTCGCGGGGTCCTGGAAGACGACGCCGATGCGCTTGCGCAGAGCCTTGAGCGGCTTGCGCCTCATCTTGGTGATGTCCTCGCCCAGGATGGCGACCTCGCCCGACGCGGCCGGGATCAGGCCCAGCGCGCAGCGCGCGATGGTCGACTTGCCCGAGCCGGACTCGCCCACGAGGCCCACGATCTCGCCGCGCTTGACGCTCAGCGAGACGCCGTCGACCGCACGGAACGGCTCCTTGCCCTGGCGGTGGTACTCGACCACGAGATCGTTGACCTCGAGAGCCTTGGGGCCCTCGCCCTGCACCACGGGCTCCGTCTCGCCACGCGAGCCCAGGCGGGGCACGGCGTCGAGGAGTCGCTTGGTGTAGTCGTGCTTGGGCTGCGTAAGCACCTCACGCGCGGAGCCCTGCTCGACGATGTCGCCCTTGTACATGACGGCCACACGGTCGGCCATGTCCGCCACCACACCCATCGAGTGGGTGATGAGCAGGATGCCCGTGTTGAGCTCGTCCTTCAGGGAGCGCAGCAGGTCCAGGATCTCCGCCTGGACGGTGACGTCGAGGGCCGTGGTCGGCTCGTCCGCGATGATGACCTTGGGATCGCACGACAGCGCCATGGCGATGACGATTCGCTGGCGCTGACCACCCGAGAACTCGTGCGGGTACTGGTAAAGCCGCTTCTCGGGGTCAGGGATGCCGACCATCGAGAGCAGCTCGATCGCACGGGCATCCGCCGCCTTGCCGTACGCCTTGCCGTGAAGCTCGAGGGCCTCGACCATCTGCGTGCGGACGCTGAGCACGGGGTTCAGCGCGGTCATGGGCTCCTGGAAGACCATGGCGACGTCGTCACCGCGCATCTTGCGAAGCGCGCGGTCGGTCATCGTGTCGACGCTGTTGCCGGCGACATTGATGGCGCCGTTGATTGTCGCGTTGCGAGGCAGCAGACCCAGAGCAGACGTCGACGTCACGGACTTGCCCGAACCGGACTCGCCCACCAGAGCGAGCACCTCGCCGGGACGCACCTCGAGCGAGATGCCCTTGACGGCGTGCACGCGTCCGAACTCGGTGTTGAACTTGACGTCAAGGCCGCTGAAGGACAGGACCGTGCCGTCGTCGATGGGCTGGGCCGTGGTGTTCTCTACCGTCGTCATGATCAACCGTCCTTGCCCTGGCGCGGGTCGAACGCGTCGCGCAGACCGTCGCCGATGAAGTTCACGCTCAGCGCGATCGCGAGGATGAAGATACCCGGGAACCAGAACAGCCACGGTCGCGACGTGAACGCGGTCTGATACTCGCTGATGAGCGAGCCCAGGGAGATGTCCGGCGGCTGCACACCGAAGCCCAGGTACGACAGCGCGGTCTCCAGGAGGATCGCCGACGCGATCGCGAAGGTCGTCGCCACGATGATGACGCCCACCGTGTTGGGCAGGATGTGGCGCAGGATGATGCGCCAGTTCCCAGTGCCGATGGCGCGGGCGGCGGAGACGAACTCGCGCTCGCGCAGCGACAGCACCTCGCCGCGCACCAGTCTCGCCAGGCCTGTCCACGTGACGGCCGCGAGCACCAGCGCGAACACGAAGATGCCCGAGTCTCCCGCGATCCGACCGAGGACGGCGGCGAAGACCAGCAGCGGAATGATGATGAACAGGTCAGTGACGCGCATCAGCAGGCTTTCGGCCCAGCCGCGGAAGTATCCGGCGACCGCACCGATCACGGTGCCGATCATGGTGGATGCGATACCCACCACGAAGGCGATGATCAGCGACACCTGCGTGCCGCGCATCACGCGCGCGAAGTAGTCGCGTCCGGTGGAGTCCTGACCGAACGGGTGCTCGCCCAGGTAGAACCACCCCATCGTGGGCTGACCGCCGTTGAGCACGGTGCCGGTGGACGTGTAGTCCTTGTCCCACCAGCCCGAGATGCCGCCGACGCCGATCGACGTGAAGGCGAGCAGCGTGATGAAGAGCAAGACTGCGAGGCCGGCGATCGCGCCCTTGTGGCGGAAGAAGCGCCGGCGGACCAGCTGGCCCTGGCTGTAGGACTTGTCAGTGAACTGGGGATCGTCGATCTCGGATCCCGCGTGCGGCAGGGGCTCCGGTGAGCCCTGCATCGCAGAGTCGCGCCTGTCCTCACTCATGAGTGACTCCGTTCTGCGCGGCGGTGGTGATGGCGATGGTCATGCCACTACCTCCTGATCCGCGGGTCGAGGGTCGCGTACGCAAGGTCCGCGAGGAGGTTCATGATGACTGCGGCGGTGCCCGTGACGAGGAAGAACGCCATGACCGGATCGGGATCGACGTTCGCCAATCCCTCCCGGAACATCGCTCCCATGCCTCGCCAGCCGAACACCGTCTCCGTGATGACCGCGCCACCGATCAGGGCGGCGAAGTCCAGCGCCACGATGGTGGTGATGGGGATCAGCGCATTGCGGAACGCGTGCTTGGTGATCACGGTGCGCTCGGACAGACCCTTGGAGCGCGCCGTTCGCACGTAGTCCTGGTTCATGGTCTCGAGCATCGAGGATCGCGTGTAGCGCGAGTAGGTCGCCACCGACACCAGCGTCAACAGGATCGACGGCAGGATCAGCTGCGTGCCCCAGTCGAGCGTGGTCTCCCAGAAGTCGCCCTGGAAGTTGGGCGTGGACGCACCGATCGTGGAGATGGGGCGGGACTTCAGCTCGAGGAAGCCTCCCCACGCATACACCAGGTGATCCACGAAGGTCATGCCGGCCATGAAGACAGCGGTGACAGCCGCCAGCCCCATCGCCTGTCCCCGTGAGTAGCCGCCCAGGAAGTACCCCGCGACGAGGCCCACGACTACGGCCGACGCCAGCAGACCGAACAGCAGCCACCAGTTGGGCTCCTCGAGCACCGGGGCGAGCGCGAAGTACAGGACGGAGCCCACGCCCACGGTGGCGAGCGTCGAGTAGAGGACCTTCCTGTTGCCCAGGCCGCTGATGAGCGCCGTCAGTCCGACCGCGAAGGCAAGGGACACCAGGATCACGATCACCGGGCCGAGCGCCGGGCTGCGCCACCATCCGACGTAGGTGAAGTACAGGAGCGCGATTATCGCGAACGCTGCGGTCGAGCCAGCGGTGAACAGGCGGCGCTTCATGGGCCCGCCCATGACGCCTTGGAGTATGAAGCCCAGGACGACGCCGGCTATCACCGCTTGCAGCGGCGATATCTGTGGATCCGCTATCCAGTCGTTGAAGCGGATCGCGCCGTACTCCTTGAGGAGCACCGCAGCCCAGAAGACGGGCAGCGAGAAGAACAGGAAGGTCAGGAACGTCACGACGTAGTCGAAGCCGGAGTACTGGCGGATCGCGGTGAGGATACCGACGATGATGCCGATGATGATGGCGGCGAAGGTCGCGATCGTGACGAGTCGCAGCGTGGCGCTCGCGGACTGACCGAGCATCGACAGAACGTCAGTTCCGGAGCGGTCAGTGCCAAGGTCGCAGTTGCCGGTGAAGCAGCCGGCGACGCCGGTCAGCCAATCCCAGTACCTCTCGTACCAGGGATTATCAAGCCCCATCGTGGCGATACGGCCCTCGATGAGGACCTCACGGTTGTTCGCGGTCGACTGACGAAGATCTTCGAGCGGGTCACCCGAGTTGATCGTCAGGATGTACATCAGGAACGAACCGACGAGCAGGACCCCGAAGGAGATCGCCAGGCGCCTGAGGATGTAGCGCGTCATGTAAAGACTTCCTCTTGGACAGCGAGCCGACCGCTCACGACGCCGCAGCTTGGACGGCGTTGTCTGCAGTCACCTCACGTGTGACCGGTGGGGTGGGGCCGCGAAGCCCCACCCCACCGGCGCGTGCTGAGCTAGATGATCCAGGTTAGCGGACCCAGTCCTCAGCATTCCACGCGATACCCGACTGCGCCGGGTTGGGGATCACGTTCTGGATCGACGAGTCCCAGGCCGCAACACCGGGGTGCGCGAACAGCGGGATGCCGAACAGCGAGTCCCACAGCTCGGCCTCGATGGTGACCAGCTGCTCGAACTGAGCGTCCGAGTCGAGAGTCGCCGTCAGGGTGTCCCAAGCAGCGTCGACGGTCTCGTTCGAGTAGAGACCGAAGTTCTGCGGACGGTCCGTCGCGTAGATGTTCTGACCCGAGGTGATCTGGCCGGAGCCCGACCACGCGAACATCGCGATGTCCCAGTTGCCCGAGCCGAGGTCGGCCGAGAAGAACTCGGTCGAGCCGTTGTCGATGATCTCGAAGCCGGCCTGGTCGCACGAGTCCTTGATCAGCGCCGCGACGTCGGTACGACGCGGGTTCGGGGTGTTGTAGCCCAGGCGGACCTGGACGGGGGTGTCGACGCCGGACTCGGCGATCTTCGCCGCGGCACCGTCGATGTCGACCTCGTCGTAGCGACCGTCGTAGGCGGCGGACACGAGGTCCTCGTAGCCCTCCTGGAACGGCAGGCGCTCACGGGCGTTCATGACCTGAGCCTCGGGGGCGGTCGGCGCGATCAGGTTGTCGACGATCAGCTGACGCGGAACGCACATGGCGAACGCCTCACGCAGCTCGAGGCTGTCGGCGAACGTGGTGCCCTCGGCGAAGTTGAAGTCGAGGTGCTCCCACACGAGGGTGTCGAAGGTGCCGACGGTGACGGCGTCGCCGATGGCGGCAAGCTGGTCGAGGGTGTCGACCGTGGCCTGCGGCTCGATGACGTTGAGGTCACCGTTCTGCAGCGCCTGCACGTGGGTGTCGGCCGCCGCGAAGCGGATGACGAGGTTGCCGGTGGCAGGCGCGTCGCCCCAGTAGTTCTCGTTCGGGACGAGCGTGATCGACTGGCCAGCCTCCCACGAGCCGTAGGTGTACGGGCCCGAGGACAGAGCGATGGCCGGGTCGGGCAGCTCGCCAGCGACGGGCGAGAGCCATCCGGTGTTCCAGAACTCGGCGACCGGCGCGAGGGTGTCGGTGTCGCCAGCCTCGATGGCGGTGACCATCTCCTCGAGCGTGATGCCACCCTGCTCCGCGGCGATGTGCGCCGGGAAGTCCACCACCGTGGTCAGCATGTAGTCCGGGTACGGGTCGGCGTACTCGATCGTGAAGGTCTTGCCGCCAGGCTCGCCCTGGGGGCCCTCGGCGACGCGGTCGCCGTAGTCGAGGCCGCTCACGTGGTTGAAGAGCGCGACGGGTCCGTCCTCGCCCTCGACGGTCAGCGACTGCGCTGCCCAGGTGAGGAGCACGTCCTCGTACTTGATGGGCTCACCGTCGGACCAGACAGCGTCCTCGTGGATCGTGTACTCGACGACCATCGGGTCCTCGGAGATGAGCTCGACGTTGCCGAAGTCCTCGTTGACCTGGATGCCGGCGTTCTCGTCGAAGTACGTGAACGTCTGGCGCACGCGCTCGTTGACCAGCGAGTTGTACGACGAGTAAGTGTCGGGAGTCAGCTCGTTGTAGCCGTCCCACTCGTCCTCACCGATCGACAGGTAGATGGTGTCGTCGTTCGAACCGGACGCAGCCTCCGACGTCTCCTCCGCCGCGGGAGACTCGCTGGTCTCCTCGTCACCGGAATCCGACGTGCACGCTGCCAGGGCGAGGGTGGAAGCGGCGAACAGTGCCACTCCACGTCCCATGGTGCCGATCTTCATTCTTTGTTCCTCTCGCATCACGCGTCCATGGCTCACCGGGGTTCGGCGGCGCCATGGACGCGAAGGCTTACGGGGAGTTTCCCCGTAGGTGCCGTCCAGAGTACGAAACGTTCGGTAACGAACGTGTTTCGGAGCCGCATACGGGCAGAATTCGTGCCCAAACTGTGACCAATGTCACATGCGCCCCTTCTCGTGAACGAGAACATCCGGCGCGCAAGCGCGCGCCCAGGCACTGCCAGACGGGTGGGGTGCACCTGTGACGTGCGACACGCTCACTCAGCCGCTCGGGAATGTCAGACGTGCACGCGACCATGGCCGCATGACGGAAGCAATCATCGCCATCGTGTCCGTGCTCGTGGGCGTCGCCGTGGGATTCGTGCTGGCAGGAAGGCGCGGGACCAGCGGCGCGCTCGCCACGGCCCACGCCCGTGCGGCCGCGCTCGAGGATCAGCTCGCCCGTGAGGCGGCAGCCGCGCAGGAGCGCGAGCACAGGCTGATCGAGCAGCACGAACGTTACGTCGCGCAGGTGCGCGGCGACCAGGAACGGCTCGTCAGTCAGTTCAAGGCATTGAGCGCCGATGCCCTGGCGGCCAACCAGGAGAGATTCCTTCGCGTCGCGAACGAGCGGCTCGCGCGGGCACAGCAGGCGGGGAACGAGGACTTGGCGCGGCGCGAGGAGGCGGTGCGGCAGCTGGTCGAACCCATGGCGAAGGCGCTCGAGCAGGTGCAGCGCCAGACCACGGAGGCCGATCGCGCGCGTGCGGCCGGTCAGGCCACGATGACCGAGCATGTGCGACAGATGGTGGAGGCCTCGGCCAAGCTGGACCGCAAGACCTCTGACTTCATCAACACGCTCAGACGCTCGGACGTGCGCGGCAATTGGGGTGAGGTGCAGCTGCGACGCGTCGTCGAGCTCGCGGGAATGGTCCAGCACGTGGACTTCGAGGAGCAGCAGACCGTCAAGGACGGCGAGGGACGCAACCTCCGACCGGACATGACGGTGCGACTCGCTGGTGGACGGACGGTCGTAGTCGACTCCAAGGTCGCGCTCGCCGCACTGCTCGAGGCCTTCGAGACCGAGGACGAGGCCGTGCGCGCGGAAAGGCTTCAGGCGCACGCGCGTCACGTCAAGCGGCATGTCGATGACCTGTCGGGCAAGCGCTACTGGGAGCAGTTCGACTCCGCGCCGGAGTTCGTGGTGATGTTCGTGCCGTCGGAGGCCTTCTATCAGTCGGCCATCGAACAGGATCCGTCGCTGCAGGAGTACGCGTTCGAGAAGCGGGTGGTCATCGCGACGCCCACGACGCTGGTCGCGATGCTGCGCACAGTCGCACATGCCTGGAAGGAAGAGGCTCTCGCGCAGAACGCGCAGCAGGTGCTGGCCACCGGCAAAGAGCTGTACGACCGCCTGAGCACGATGGGCGGGCACCTGGACCGCGTGGGCAAGGCGCTCGAGAGCGCGGGCAAGGCCTACAACGACACCGTGGCCTCGGTCGAGTCGCGGGTCCTGGTGAGCGCGCGGCGCTTCGGCGACATGCAGCAGATCGAGGCCGAGCTCGTCGAGCCGCGCCGGGTCGAGTCAGAGGTGCGAGTCCTCGCGGCGCCGGAGCTCACCCGCGACTGACGGCCCTGCACTCGCAGCATTCGCACCGGGCCACACTGCATGGGACTCCCGTCCGGCACTCACGGACTCGTGTGACCGTGCAACGCGTCCTGTCCGGCACTGCCCGACCTCCGGCACCGCGACCCCGCAGGCTCCCTCACCGGCGGTGAGTGCCGGGTACGGCGCGTTGGGCTCGCATACCGGTCGGTGAGTGCCGGATACGGGAGCTGGGGGGGTCAGGCGTTGGCGCGGGCCTTCATGTCGGCGCGAATCTCGCGCGGGAGCGAGAACATCAGGTCCTCGGTCGCGGTCCGCACCTCCTCGACCGTCTCGTAGCCGCGGTCGGCCAGATACGTGATGACGTCCTTCACCAGGATCTCGGGCACCGACGCACCCGAGGTGAGGCCCACGGTGGTGACGCCCTCGAACCACGACTCGTCGATCTCGCGCGCCCGGTCCACGCGGTAGGAGGTCCTGGCGCCGGCCTGCAGCGCCACCTCCACCAGCCTCACCGAGTTGGAGGAGTTGGCGGAGCCCACGACGATCACCAGATCGCACTCGGGAGCAAGCTTCTTGACGGCGACCTGGCGGTTCTGCGTGGCGTAGCAGATGTCATCGCTGGGCGGGTCCTGGAGGTTGGGGAAGCGCTCGCGCAGGCGACGCACCGTCTCCATGGTCTCGTCGACGGACAGCGTGGTCTGCGACAGCCACACCACGTTGTCGGGATCCGCGACCTCGATCGTGTCCGCCTCCTCGGGCGAGTTCACGACGATGGTGTGCTCGGGAGCCTCGCCCGCGGTGCCCTCGACCTCCTCGTGACCGTCGTGGCCGATCAGCAGAATGGTCTGCGCCGCCTTGGCGAAGCGCACCGCCTCCTTGTGGACCTTGGTGACCAGAGGACACGTCGCATCGATGGTCTGCAGGCCACGAGCATCGGCGCTCTCCCGGACTGCCGGCGAGACGCCGTGTGCCGAGAACACGACGCGAGCACCCTCGGGCACCTCGTCGGTCTCGTTCACGAAGATCGCTCCGCGCTCGGACAGCGTCTCCACCACGTACTTGTTGTGCACGATCTCCTTGCGCACATAGATCGGGGCGCCGTGGAGCTCGAGGGCCTTCTCGACGGCGATGACCGCGCGGTCCACGCCCGCGCAGTAGCCGCGGGGCGCGGCGAGCAGCACGCGCTTGGCGGGGGTGTCAGGCATGTTCTCCATCCTACGTGGCACGCTAGGGGGCGTGATCGACGGCTCGTCCTCCCCCGACAACGTCCCGACCAGCGCGAATGCTTCCCCGGGCGCGCAGCCGCCCGCAACCCTCGCTGCGACCGCCGCAGAGACCTCCGCGGAGAGGCCGTGGCCGGTGAGTCATCTGACCGGCAAGATCGGCGCCTACGTCCATCGCATGGGCCCCGTCTGGGTCGAGGGCCAGGTGCTGCGACCTTCTCGCTGGAAGAACCTGGTGTTCTTCGACCTGCGCGACGCCTCCGAGAACACCACCCTCGGGGTGTCCGCCCAGGCCTCGGTCCTGGACGCGATGGGAGCGGACCTGGATGACGGCTCGCGCGTGGTGGTCCACGCGCGCCCCCGCTGGTGGCCGCGCGGCGGTCAGCTCAAGCTCGACGCGGACCAGATCCGGCACGCGGGCGTGGGCGATCTGCTGGCGCGCATCGAGGCGCTCAAGGAGGCGCTCGCCGCAGAGGGCCTGTTCGATGCCGAGCGCAAGCGTCCCCTCCCCTTCATCCCCCGCGTGGTGGGACTGGTGTGCGCGACCCAGGGCGACGCCGAGCACGACGTCGTGGTCAACGCCACGCGCCGATGGCCGTCGGTGCGCTTCGAGATCCGCCGGGTGTCCGTCCAAGGAGTGCACGCCGTGCGTGAGGTCACGGCGGCGATGCGAGAGCTGGACGGCACCCCTGAGGTCGACGTCATCGTGGTCGCCCGCGGAGGAGGATCCTTCGAGGATCTCATCGCCTTCAGCGACGAGTCGCTGGTCCGCGCGGCAGCGGCATGCGACACGCCCCTCGTCAGCGCGATCGGGCACGAGAAGGACTCCCCCGTGCTCGACCTCGTCGCGGACTGCCGAGCGAGCACGCCTACGGACGCCGGCACGCGCATCGTCCCCGACGCGGCGGTGGAGCGTGCGGGACTCGACCAGGCTCGCCGGGACATGCGCGCCGCCGTCGAGGGGCTCCTCGACCGCGAGGCGCGGGGGCTCGAGCAGTTCCTGTCCCGCCCCGTGCTGGCGCACCCGCGCCGCATGCTCGACCCTCACGCGGATGCCCTCGGCCGGCTTCGCGAGGCGGCGGGGCGTGCGCTCGTGAGCGTGCTGAGCGCCGCGGACTCGTCGACGCGCGAACTGAGTGCGACGCTGCGAGCACTGAGTCCGCAGGGCACGCTCGACCGCGGCTATGCGATCGTGCGCGACGCGAGCGGCACGGTGGTGCGGGAGGCC
>Ga0207735_100349_pt1 | contig 10772 bp, 10 predicted proteins | sample TtaePargueraPR_9_FD_187280 | JGI IMG/M metagenome (GOLD analysis project Ga0207735, IMG submission 187280) | Aerobic enrichment media microbial communities from Bioluminiscent Bay, La Parguera, Puerto Rico - Tt and E2 (1) (SPAdes) | ecosystem: Environmental > Aquatic > Marine > Unclassified ... | reverse complement strand
CGATCGCGACGAGCCTGCTCACGAGCCGCGGGCTGGTGGTCCGCCGCGAGGACGACGCGCTCCTGGTCGACGGCGCCGACGCCGCGACCGTCAACCGCATGCTGGGCGAGCAGGGGGTCTGGGCCGGGGAGCTGACCGTGCGGCGCGCCGACCTCGAGTCGGTCTTCCTCGGGCTGACCCGGCACGAGGTCCCGGGCGGCCGGGACCATCGCGGCGGTCGCCGTCGGCGCAAGGACGAGGCGCGGGACACCACCTCCGGGGCGGGTGCCGCGTCCGGGCCCGGCGCCGCGGTCGCGGGCACGACGACGGGGGAGGACGCCTGATGCGGCTGCTGAGGGTCGAGCTGCGCCGGTTGTGGCTGCGCCGGGTCACCTGGGGCGGGCTCCTGCTCGCCCTGCTGATCGCGGGGCTGGCGGTGCTCTCGCAGATCTCCGCCGCGACGCCGCCCAGCGAGCAGGAGATCGCCGAGGCCGAGGAGTTCTACGCCCAGGAGCTCGAGAACTGGGAGGAGTACGGGGAGGAGGACGTCGCCGCGTGCGAGGAGTCCGAGGCCGACGACCCCGACCCGGCCGCGGACTACGACTGCGACCAGATGGAGCCACGGCTCGAGTGGTTCCTGCCGACGGCCACCACGTTCGTGCCCGCGCCGGAGATGCGTGAGGCGGGGACGGACGGCGTCGAGCCCGGCGACGGGGACGACCCCCGGATCGCCGAGATCCAGGAGTCGATCTGGTCGGGCTGGTCCGGGATCGGCGCGGCCGGCGAGTACGCCGCCGCGTTCCTCATGCTCGCGTTCGTGGTCGGTGTCAGCTTCGTGACCGCTGAGCAGAGCTCCGGGGCGCTCGGGATGTGGCTGACGTTCGAGCCCCGGCGCTCGCGGGTGTACTGGTCCAAGGCCGCTGCTTCCGCCGCGGGCACCCTCCCGCTGGTGGTGGTGGGCTGGCTCGCCACGGCCGGCGGCATCTACACGCTGCACGCCGTCCTCGGCACCGTGGGGGAGGTCAGCGGTGAGGACTGGGCCGAGATCGCCGGGTTCTCCGTGCGTCTCGTGGCGGCCGGCGCGGCGTGCGCCGCGATCGGCACGGCGCTCGGCGTCCTGCTGCGCCACGCCGTCGCCGCCGTCGGCGCCGCGGCGGTCGTGCTCTGGGCGAGCGTGGCGTTCGCGTTCTCCTTCGGGTCGGCGCAGCGCTGGCTGCCCACGGTGAACCTGACCGCCTGGCTCGAGGGCGGGACCCGGTTCGAGGTCGCCGAGAACGTCCGTGACGAGGCCGGCGTCGTCACCACCACGTGGACGACCGAGGTGGTCTCCGCGACCCAGGGCGGCCTGTACCTGCTGGCCGTGGTGGCCGTGCTGACCCTCGCGGCGCTCGTCGTCTTCCGGCGCAAGGACGTGTCCTGACGCGATCCGCGTGCCGTCCGTCGACGCCGGTGAGAGAGACGGTGTCCCAGCATCTGGGACGCTGGAACCGGGACGTGACATTCCCGCGACGACGGCGTAACGTGCGTCACGTGCAGACGATCTTCCTCGTAGTACTTCCTGGGCGCGCCGGCTGAGGCCACGCACCGGGCTTCGTCAGCGCGCTCACCCCTCGTCACTCCCGCCGCAGGCCGGGACCGAGGGGTTTTTCATTGCATCGAGCACCCTCAGCACACCCAGACACGTAGTTCCGACGGCAGGAGAGACCGATGGGCCAGCCGAACCCGACACCCGCCCAGGTGGCAGCGCGCACCACTCCCCGTGCGGTCGGCCAGCAGGTCGGCGAGCAGGTCACGGGCGCGCAGTCGATCGTCCGGTCCCTCGAGGAGGTCGGCGTCGACACGGTCTTCGGCATCCCCGGCGGCGCGATCCTGCCCACCTACGACCCGCTCATGGACTCGGCGAGGCTGCGGCACATCCTCGTGCGGCACGAGCAGGGCGGCGGGCACGCAGCGTCCGGCTACGCCCACGCGACCGGTCGCGTCGGCGTGACCATGGCGACGTCCGGCCCCGGGGCCACCAACCTGGTCACCCCCATCGCCGACGCCAACATGGACTCCGTCCCCCTGGTGGCGATCACCGGGCAGGTCGCGGCACCGGCGATCGGGACCGACGCCTTCCAGGAGGCGGACATCGTCGGCATCACCATGCCGATCACCAAGCACTCCTACCTGGTGACGGACCCCGACGACATCCCGCGGACCATCGCCGAGGCCTTCCACATCGCCTCGACCGGCCGGCCCGGCCCCGTGCTGGTCGACATCGCGAAGTCGGCGATGCAGGCGCAGACCACCTTCCGCTGGCCGCAGGAGCTGGCGCTGCCCGGCTACCACCCGGTGACCAAGCCGCACGCCAAGCAGATCCGCGAGGCCGCGAAGCTGCTGGCCACCGCGCGCCGGCCCGTGCTCTACGTGGGCGGCGGCGTCATCCGCTCGGGAGCGGCCGACGTACTGCGCCGACTCGTGGACGTCTCGGGAGCGGCCGTCACCACGACGCTCATGGCGCGAGGTGCCGTGCCCGACTCCCACCCGCAGCACCTCGGCATGCCGGGCATGCACGGGACCGTGCCCGCCGTGGCCGCCCTCCAGAAGGCCGACCTGATCGTCGCGCTGGGCGCCCGGTTCGACGACCGCGTGACCGGCAAGCTGTCCAGCTTCGCGCCGCACGCGGCGATCGTGCACGCCGACATCGACCCGGCCGAGATCGGCAAGAACCGCGCGGTCGACGTGCCGATCGTCGGGGACCTGCGCGAGGTGATCGGCGAGCTCGTCCCGGCCCTGGAGGCCGAGCACGCCAAGGTCGGCAAGCCGGACATCGAGGCCTGGTGGCACCAGATCGACACCTGGCGCGAGACGTATCCGCTGGGGTTCACCTCCACGGACGACGGCCACCTCGCGCCGCAGCACGTCATCTCCCGCCTGGGCGAGATCGCAGGTCCCGACGCGATCTACGTCGCCGGTGTCGGCCAGCACCAGATGTGGGCCGCCCAGTTCATCCGGTACGAGCGCCCCAACACCTGGATCAACTCCGGCGGGCTCGGGACCATGGGCTACTCGGTTCCCGCGGCGATGGGCGCCAAGGTCGGCGCACCCGACCGGGACGTGTGGGCCATCGACGGTGACGGGTGCTTCCAGATGACCAACCAGGAGCTGGCCACCTGCGCCATCAACGACATCCCCATCAAGGTGGCGCTGGTCAACAACAGCTCGCTGGGCATGGTCCGGCAGTGGCAGACGCTGTTCTACAACGAGCGCTACTCCAACACCGACCTGCACACCGGCCACGGCACCGTGCGCATCCCGGACTTCGTCAAGCTCGCCGAGGCGTACGGGTGCGTCGGCATCCGCGTCGAGCACGAGAACGAGGTCGACGAGGCGATCAAGCGCGCGAACGAGATCGACGACCGTCCCGTCGTCGTCGACTTCACCGTGTCGCGCGACGCCATGGTCTGGCCGATGGTCGCCGCCGGGGTCAGCAACGACGACATCCAGTACGCGCGCGGCATCTCGCCCGCCTGGGAACGCGAAGACTGAAGCGGAGGACCGATAGTCATGTCCCGTCACACCCTGTCCGTGCTGGTCGAGAACAAGCCGGGCGTCCTGACGCGGGTCGCCGGCCTCTTCGCCCGCCGCGCGTTCAACATCCACTCGCTCGCCGTCGGGCCCACCGAGCACGAGGAGATCTCGCGCATCACGGTCGTGGTCGACGTCGAGGACCACCCGCTGGAGCAGGTCACCAAGCAGCTCAACAAGCTGGTGCACGTCATCAAGATCGTCGAGCTCGACACCGAGGCCTCGGTGCAGCGCGAGCTGCTGCTGGTCAAGGTCAAGGCCGACGCGGCGACCCGCTCCGGAGTGCTCGAGGTGGTCCAGCTGTTCCGCGCCAAGGTCGTGGACGTCGTGCCGGACACGGTCGTCATCGAGGCCACCGGCACCGACAGCAAGCTGGACGCGCTCCTCACGGCGCTCGAGCCCTACGGCGTCCGCGAGATCGTCAAGTCCGGGACCCTCGCCGTCGGGCGGGGCTCCCGGTCCATCACCGACCGGGCGCTGGAGCGAGTGCGCAGCGCCTGAGACGCCGACGCGACCCGACGTCGCGCCCTGGCACAATCCCCGTCGAGGCAAGAACCCTGAGGAAAGAGGAGCACCACCGTGGCTGAGATGTTCTACGAGGACGCCGCCGACCTGTCCATCATCCAGAGCAAGAAGGTCGCCGTCATCGGCTACGGCAGCCAGGGCCACGCCCACGCGCTGAACCTGCGCGACTCCGGCGTGGACGTCCGCGTCGGCCTGCGCGCCGGGTCGTCGTCCGCGGCCAAGGCAACCGACCAGGGCCTCAAGGTCCTGCCGGTCGCCGAGGCCGTCGCCGAGGCCGACGTCGTGGTCGTCCTGGCCCCGGACCAGGTCCAGCGGGACCTCTACCGTGACGAGATCGCCCCGAACCTCACCGAGGGCGCGGCGCTCGTGTTCGGGCACGGCTTCAACATCCGCTTCGGCTACATCAAGCCCGAGGCCGGCCACGACGTCCTCATGGTCGCCCCCAAGGGGCCGGGTCACCTGGTCCGCCGCGAGTACGTCGACGGGCGCGGCGTGCCGGTCATCGTCGCCGTCGAGCAGGACGCCTCCGGCTCGGCCTGGGACCTGGCGCTCTCCTACGCCGCCGGCATCGGCGGCCTGCGGGCGGGCGGCATCAAGACGACCTTCACCGAGGAGACCGAGACCGACCTGTTCGGCGAGCAGGCTGTGCTGTGCGGCGGTACCTCGCAGCTTGTGCAGTACGGGTTCGAGGTCCTGACCGAGGCCGGCTACCAGCCCGAGGTCGCCTACTTCGAGGTGCTGCACGAGCTCAAGCTCATCGTCGACCTGATGGTCGAGGGGGGTCTGGCCAAGCAGCGCTGGTCGATCTCCGACACGGCCGAGTACGGCGACTACGTCTCCGGCCCGCGCGTCATCTCCCCGGAGGTGAAGGAGAACATGAAGGCCGTGCTCTCCGACATCCAGTCGGGCGCCTTCGCCGAGCGCTTCATCGCCGACCAGGACGCCGGCGCCCCCGAGTTCAAGGAGCTGCGCGCCAAGGGCGAGCAGCACCCGATCGAGACCACCGGCCGCGAGCTGCGCAAGATGTTCGCGTGGATCAAGCCCGCTGACTCCGACTACACGGAGGGCAGCGCCGCCCGCTGACACCACCCCTGTCGCGAGCGACGCGTGCGGCCGCCACCCCGACCCGGGGGTGGCGGCCGCGCGTGCGTCCGGACCGGTGCCCACCCGCGAGGTAGGCAACAATCTCGCGAGGTAGCGCTGCGGTCCGCGAGGTAGGCCAGGTACGCGTGAGGTAGGCGTCGCTGGTGCGACGGCGGTTTGGACGCGCGACCTACCCCGGCGAGAGGTTGCCTACCTCGCCGAGATGTTGCCTACCTGGGCGAGGAGTTGCCTACCTCGCGTGATGTTTGCCTACCTCGGCACTTCGCGGCGCACGTCGCGGGGAGGTTGGTGGCAGGATGACGACCATGACCGATGACGACGTGACCACGGGCGACGCCGCAGGGCCGGGCGACCCGCAGCTCGACGGCGAGCCGCAGCTCGACGACACCGTGCAGGCCGAGCGCATCACCGCCTTCTGGGACGCAGCCCGCCCCAAGGCAGGGCGCACGAGCCACGGGGGAGCGGTGGGTGAGCGTTCCGAGAACGTCGTGCCGCCACCCGCCTGGGCCTTCGGTGACAACCCGGAGCTGGCCGACGAGCTGCTCGCACTCGTGCTGTCGGGCACGAAGACGGCGACGGCGTCGCTCGTCGTCGAGTACGCGGAGGCCGACGAGCCGCAGCCGCGCAAGGGCGACCTGTCGATCCTGCTCGACGGCGCGGGGGAACCGAGGGCGCTGATCCGCACCACGCAGGTGGACGTGGTGCCGTTCTCGGACGTGACCGAGGAGTTCGCCTATCTCGAGGGGGAGAACGACCGCACCCTGGCGAGCTGGCGCGAGGGGCACGAACGCTACTGGCGCCGGACGCTGGCCGGCACGGAGAACGAGTTCGACCCCTCCCTGGAGGTCCTCTGCGAACGCTTCAAGGTCCTCTACTCCGAGTAGAGCGTTCGCCGGGGAGCAGCGGGAGGGCTTCGCGGATCCGGTCGGACCACCACCCGGCCAGGTCGTCGACGTCGAAGCAGGGGTCCCCGCCGAGGATGGCTTCGCGGGCGATCGCCGCCTGGAAGGGGCCGAACTGCATCACTCCCCCGAGCAGCGCGAGCCGCAACTGGTGATCCCACCAGGCGGGCAGCCGATCGACCCGGAGGTGGTGCCGCAGCCTGGCCTCGTAGGTGGCGATCACCCGTTCACGGGACCACGGCAAGCCCAACCGCTCGATCGCGAGGTGCCACGCCAGGTCGACGGCAGGAGGCGCGGCCGCGGCGCGAGCCCAGTCGAGCACGAGCAGCCTGCCGCTCCGGGGGACGACGCCGAGGTTGGCCATCCGGAAGTCGTCGTGCACCAGGGTGCGGGGGAACTGTGCGAGCCCCGTGGCCAGCGGCGACGGGTCGTGCACCAGTGATCGCAGCGCCGTGCGGACGTCGGGGTCCAGGACGATGTCGAGCAGTTCCCAACCCTCGAGGATCATCCGGACCGCTCGAGGAGGCCGCGGACCGGCGGCGGCGCGCGCCCCGGCCGGGCTGAAGACGCGGTAGAGGTCGGTCGGCGTGCAGAGGCCGAGTCGCGGGTCGTCGAGCGAGGGGTCGCCGAGGAATCGTGCATGGATCGCGGCGAGGGCATCCAGGATCAGCTCCTCGGTCGCCTCCGGGATGATGCCTTCGGGGAGCAGCTCGGAGCGGGCGTCGTGCATGAGGAGGAACTGACGTCCGTCGGGGTCCGCCCAGGCCGCCACCGTGGCGTGCTCGACCTCGTCGGGCAGGCGAGCGAGCACCCCGTGCTGCCAGAGTCGCACGGCACGGCCGAGAGCGTCCCCGGTCGCTCGCATCGTCCAGTCGGTCTGCCAGGAGGTGGTCTTCAGGACGTATCGGCGCTCGCCGTCGTCGTGCTGGACCGACACGGCGTCGAACCGGCTGTCCGAGCTGGACCAACCGTCGGTGGCATAGGTGGCGATCGACACCCGTGCCGGGGCGACGGCGAGGCGGGCGGCGACGGCCCCTCGCAGGTCCGGCGGTCCGGTCGACGTCGTCATGGGGTGCTCCGTCCGCGTGGCGAGCACGAGACACCAGTCGACCACGGACTCGGCGCGCGCGCACCCAGCGCGGCTGGCTCGCCGCCGGACTACCGTGGTCTCACGAGACGGGGAGGTCGCGATGCCGTTGCGCTGGTACTCGACGGTGGTGGAGACCACCGACACCCGTGCGCTGGCCGGCTGGTGGGCCGAGGCGCTGGGCTGGCAGTTCGCCCACGCCTCGGACGAGGAGTGCGTCCTCGTGCCGCCGTGGGCCCGCGAGCTCGTCGACCGGTTCGAGTTCCACCAGGTCCCGCCCGGGATGGTGTTCGTTCGCGTCGAGCACGAGAAGACGTCCAAGAACCGGCTGCACTGGGACTTCGCGCCGCACACGAGCGACGACCGGGACGCGGAGATCGACCGCCTGGTGGCGCTCGGTGCCACGGTGGTGGACGTCGGCCAACCGGCCGACGCCTCGTGGACGGTGCTGGCGGACCCGGACGGCAACGAGTTCTGCGTGCTGTCCTCGCGCGAGTACTGAACCTCCGAGGGGGCGTCCGGATCGTGGGACGGTTGTCCCGCATCCTGGCGCGAGGTGCGTAGTATCGGTGCATGACGCGCAACATCGATCTGGCAGTGGTGGCAGGCGACGGTATCGGCACCGAGGTCGTCGAGCAGGGGCTGGCGGTGCTCGACGCCGCGCTGGCCGGGTCCGACGTCAAGATCTCGACCACCGAGCTCGACCTCGGCGCACGCCGGTGGCACGCCACCGGTGAGACGCTGACCGACGCCGATCTGGCGCGCATCAAGGAGCACGACGCCATCCTCCTCGGCGCCATCGGCGACCCGTCGGTCCCGTCCGGCGTGCTCGAGCGCGGTCTGCTGCTCAAGCTGCGTTTCGCGCTGGACCACTACGTGAACCTCCGGCCGGGCAAGCTCTACCAGGGCGTGACCAGCCCGCTGGCCGACCCCGGCGAGGTCGACTTCGTCGTGGTGCGCGAGGGCACGGAAGGGCCGTACGTCGGCAACGGCGGCTCGGTGCGCACGGGGACGCCGCACGAGATCGCCACCGAGGTGTCGGTCAACACCGCCTTCGGCGTCGAGCGGGTCGTGCGCGACGCCTTCGCCCGTGCCCAGGCACGTCCCCGCAAGCACCTGACGCTGGTGCACAAGCACAACGTGCTGGTGCACGCCGGCCACCTGTGGCGCCGGACCGTCGAGGCCGTCAACGCCGACTTCCCCGACGTCACCACCGACTACCTGCACGTCGACGCCGCGACGATCTTCCTGACCACGAACCCCTCCCGGTTCGACGTCATCGTCACCGACAACCTCTTCGGCGACATCATCACCGACCAGGCGGCCGCGATCACCGGCGGCATCGGGCTTGCCGCGTCGGCCAACATCAACCCGGACCGCACGGCACCGTCGATGTTCGAGCCCGTCCACGGGTCGGCGCCCGACATCGCCGGCCAGGGCAAGGCGGACCCGACGGCGACCGTGCTCTCCGTCTCGCTGCTGCTCGACCACCTCGGGCTGGCCGACGCCGCGGCGAAGGTCGAGGCGGCCGTCGCGGCCGACCTCGCCGAGCGGGGGAGCCGAGTACGCTCGACGGCCGAGGTCGGCCGCGAGCTCGCCGCGCGCGTCTCCGGCTGAGGCCGACGCCGACCGGCCCGGACCAGCCGTGCCGGTCACCGCCGTCGGACCTCCGCGACCCGGTCGTCGCCCCGTCCCCCGATCACTCCTGCGACGGGTGACCGCTGTGGCCGGCGTACTGGTGCCCACCGGGCGGCGAGACGTGGAAAACTACAGGGGTTACCCGGTGAAAGGCCCCATCATGACCACGACCTCGCACAACGTGCTCCCCGCGGAGCTCGAGGACCTCGTCGCCCTCTTCGACGTCCGCGGAACCGACGCCCCCACGCCCGACGACGAGCGGGAGGCGGCACTCGCCCAGCCGAAGTTCGGCACCGTGTTCACCGATCACATGGCCCGGGTCACCTGGCGCCAGGACTCGGGCTGGCTCGACCGCCGCGTCGAGAAGTACGGGCCGTTGCAGCTCGACCCCGCGACCGCCGTCCTGCACTACGCGCAGGAGATCTTCGAGGGGATGAAGGCGTACAAGCACTCCGACGGGTCGGTGTGGACGTTCCGACCCGACGCCAACGCCGCACGGTTCGCCCGGTCGGCGCACCGGCTCGCCCTGCCGGCGCTGTCGGTCGACGACTTCATCGGCTCGATCGCGGCGCTCGTGCGCACCGACAAGGCCTGGGTGCCCGGCGGCGAGGACTCCAGCCTCTACCTGCGCCCGTTCATGTTCGCGTCGGAGCCGTTCCTGGGTGTGCGGCCCTCGGCCGAGGTCGAGTACCTGTGCATCGCCTCGCCCGTGGGTCCGTACTTCGCCGGGGGCGTCAAGCCCGTGTCCATCTGGGTCTCGCAGGACTACCACCGGGCCGGCCCGGGCGGCACCGGGGACGCCAAGTGCGGCGGCAACTACGCCTCCAGCCTGCTCCCGCAGACCGAGGCGCAGCGCAACGGCTGCGACCAGGTGTGCTTCCTGGACGCCTCGAGCGACACCTACCTCGAAGAGCTCGGCGGCATGAACATCTTCGTGGTCATGGCCGACGGCACCGTGCACACCCCCGAGCTGACCGGTTCCATCCTCGAGGGCGTCACCCGCTCGTCGATCCTGCGCCTGCTCGCGGACCGGGACCTCGACGTCGTCGAGCGCAAGATCCCGCTGACCGACGTCGTGGAAGGGCTCGCGGACGGCAGCGTGCGCGAGATCTTCGCGTGCGGGACCGCCGCCGTCGTCACGCCGGTCGGGCGCCTGGCCGGGGGGACGTTCGACCACGTGGTGGGTGACGGAGAGCCGGGTGAGCTGACCATGGCGATCCGGACCGAGCTCACCGACATCCAGTACGGCCGCGCCGAGGACCGCCACGGCTGGATGCGCCGGCTCGCCTGAGCCCGGGCGCAGGTCGCGCCCCGGGCCGCAGGGTCCGGGGCGCGACCGACGACGGCGGCAGCGTGCGTCAGCGGGGCGGACGCCGCACCAGGGTCCGGCTCAGGACACCGCTGAGCATCGAATAGACGGCGATCCCGAGGATCAGCCAGGTGAGAGCCGTCATCGAACCGGCCAGCGGGTCAGGGTCGCCCGTGAAGGGCAGCACCGCCAGGATCACGGTCGTCAGGGCGACGAGCCAGCCGAAGAACATCCGCGCCTTCGGCGCGATCAGCACCAGGAGCTGCAGGACGACGGCCGCCACCAGGGCGTACAGCGCGCCGGCCGCCGCCCACGAGGCCTCCTCACCCGCGCCGAACGCGTCCGGCGGCGGGTAGAGGCCGATGTCGAACACCTCGTCGAAGATCACCGCGGCGGCGAAGCCCAGCAGCGCGCAGACGAGCACGGTGGCCCCTGCGCCGGCCCAGTAGCGGCCGACGTCCAGGCGGGCGCGCTCCGGCTCCGCCGGTGGCTTCGGCTCCCAGGCGGGCTGCCCGCCGGGGACGACGCCGGGCGCCGGCTCCTGCGACTCGGGGTATCGCTGGAACGGCTGCGTGGGGTCGTCCTGGCCGTAGCGTGGGTCGCTCACTGTCGTGTCTCCTCGCGCGACAGACGGACGGGCGCCGTCGTCGCCGCCTCC
>Ga0207735_100346_pt1 | contig 10872 bp, 7 predicted proteins | sample TtaePargueraPR_9_FD_187280 | JGI IMG/M metagenome (GOLD analysis project Ga0207735, IMG submission 187280) | Aerobic enrichment media microbial communities from Bioluminiscent Bay, La Parguera, Puerto Rico - Tt and E2 (1) (SPAdes) | ecosystem: Environmental > Aquatic > Marine > Unclassified ... | reverse complement strand
GCTCGCAGCCTTCGCGCAGGACGCCGCGGGGCGCCTCGACCCCGACGCGGCGGCACGCGCGATCTGCGACCACCTGTACGACCAGATCAACTACGTCCCGGGCGCGACCACCGTGCACACCCCGGCGCGCGACGCCTGGGAGGCACGGTCGGGCGTGTGCCAGGACTTCGCGCACCTCGCGATCGGGGCGCTGCGCACCATCGGCATCCCCGCCCGTTACGTGTCGGGCTACCTGCACCCCAAGGCCGACGCCGCGATCGGCGAGACCGTCACCGGCGAGTCGCACGCGTGGGTCGAGTGGTGGACCGGCGACTGGTTCGGCTTCGACCCCACCAACGACCGCGAGGTCGGCGACCACCACGTCATCGTGGCCCGCGCCCGCGAGTACACGGACGTGCCGCCGCTGACCGGCGTCGTCGCCGGCAGCACGCGCAGCCTCGACGTGCAGGTGAAGGTCACCCAGGTCGAGTGAAGCGGCGGGACGATGCGGGGGTCACCCCGTGTGCTCGAGGTGCCAGGGCTCCGGCTTGCTGCCGTCAGGCCGCGCCCATCGCGGCAGCACCCAGTCGTAGGACGGAAGCGTGGAGACGAGCCACGCGTACGCCTCACCCGCGTAGCCGCCCGGCAGGGCCCCGCCGTTGATGTCGATCGCCTTGCCCCAGCCGTGGTTCGACGTCCCCGGGGTGGCGGCGAGGTATCCCTTGAGCAGCTTGACCCGCACCTGGCCCTCGTAGTCGCGGTACGAGTCGGTGATGGGGATGTCCATGCCGTACCGCTCGCGGAACGCGGCGTTGAGCCGCTCGGCGTCCTCCGCCGCCTGGCACTCGAGCCGGTGGCCGCTCGCCCATGACAGCTCGCACAGCTCGGCCAGCGAGATGCGGCCGTTGTCGAACGCCGAGCGCACCGCGACGGCCGCCACGGCGTTGCCTCCGGCGAGGTACTCCGCGGAGGCCCACAGCCGCGCGCCGTCGAGCTCGACCTGGACCCAGCCGTTCGCGGCCACCGTGCCGGTGGTGGCGAGCACCGCGCCGCGCAGGCCCTGCGTGACGACCTCGGCGTCGAGCGACGGCCCGGACCTCAGGTTGAGGATGTCGGCGTCGACCGTCATCTCGGAGGCGCCGACCAGCCGCCGCGGCGCCTCCCACTCCGTGAACTCGATGCCCTGCTCGTCGAGCAGCATCAGGATCGTCGCGACCGCGCCGCGCGAGATGGCCTCGTTGCCGCGGAACTCGCGGCCGTCCTGGCCGTCCCACCCGAACGGTCCCACCGTCGCCGCGAGCCAGTTGATGGCCTCCGCGCCCTCGGTGGCCGCGTCGACGTCGTAGTACATCGCGCCGTACACGTCGTCGTAGGCGGGGGCGCCCGCGTAGCGGTGGAGCACCCGCGCCAGCTCCGTGCGCGTCACGGCGGCGCCGGGCCGGAACACGCGTGCGCCGTCCGTGACGGCGCCGACGTCGATGCCGGTCGATGCGAGCCACGCGATCTCGGCGCGGCGCGCGCTGCCGTCGATGTCGGCGAACGCGTCGTCGTCGGGCACCATGAACTTCGGCGACCCCGCGAGCCTGAACAGGAAGGCGGCCAGCTGGGCGCGGGTGAGCTCCTCGTCGGCGCGGAAGGCGCGGCCGCCGTCACCGTCCGGCCAGCCCCGCGCGAGGCCGGCGTCTCCTGCCCACATGATCCCGTCCGCGAACGCGGTGAACACGGCGTCGTCCATGTCGGCCGAGACGTCGGTGAACTCGACCGGGTCGAGTGGTCCGGGCGCCGGGGTGCCCTCCTCGGGCAGCGCGCGCGGCACGGGGGCGTCCTCGGCCTCGGGCGACGTGGGCGCCCACTCCTCGGCGGGTGCCGCGGGCGCGGCGGGCTCGTCGGGCTCGGCCGGCGCGGGCGTCTCGGGCTGGGGGTCGGGCCGCGGCTCGGGCTCGGGCGGCTCCGCGTCGGGCGCGGGCGACGGCTGCGCGGACGGCAGCGGCGTCGCCTCGGGTTGTGGCTCTGCTGATGCGGACGGCGCCGGTTCCGGGTCGGGCTCGGGCTCGGGCGACGGCTGCGGGGCCGCCGAGGTCTCCGGCGTGGGCTCGGGTTCCGGCTCCGCGGCCGCGGACGGCGCGGTCTCCGCGGAGGCGCTGGGCGAGGGGGTGGCGCTGGCGGCGTAGGCGGGTGCGGCCGTCGGGACGGCGAGCGCGGCCGTCGCGGCGAGCGCCGCTACGCCGGTGATCGCGACGCGGACGGGCGTCCGTCCGCCCCGGTGCGCCATGGTCGCCCTCCCTTCGCCGTCGAGGTCCGCGCCTGAGGCCGTGGGTCGGCCATCCGCGAAATCGGGCGAAAGGGACGCACGGCTCTCTCCATGGTGCCATGCGTGGAGCAGGATGGTCGCTCCCGCGGAGGGAGGCCCCTCGCGAGTCCGCGCGCTAGTACTTCACGAAGTTCTGGGTGGCCCACGCGCAGTCGAGGCCCTTGTGATAGGCGAAGCCGATGCCGATCCTCCCGTACGCGCCGCGCATGTTCTCGGCGTGACCGGGGGAGTTCTTCCACGCCCGCATGATCGCCTTCGCGGCGGCCCGCTTCCCGCCGTAGCCGCACGCATAGCCGACGTTCTCGGAAACGCGGACCCACTCGCCTGGGATCTGGGTCGAGTAGTACGGGTTGTGCTTGAGTGTCCGCGCCTTGCGCATCTTCTCGCTCCAGTCCTGCGAGACCTCGGTGACGCCCCAGTGGATCTTCACCTTGGACTTGCCGTGGTTCACCCGGTAGGCGTTGGTCTGGTTGAGGATGATCTGCCTCGGCGACTTCTTCGCCGCCTCCGCGGGAGCGGCGCTCACCCCGACCTGGAAGGTCGCGGCGGTCAGCACGATCGCGACGAGCGCGGCCATGCGGCGCCAGGCCGCGGGGCGGTCGGTCGAGGCGACTGTCATCGGCATCTCCATAGGGTCGGGAACAGGCGTGATGTACGCATGCTCAGAAAGGGTTACGGCATGGTGCCCCGGTGGATTGAGGAAAATCTGCACAATGTGGCCGATCCCACACGAAGCCGGGCGCGGCGGCGGCACGCCGTTGCGCGGCTAGAATCCATCGGGTGACCGAGACGCCCACGCACGACGCCGCCCGCTACGACTTCCACGCGATCGAGGAGCGATGGCTCCCCGTGTGGGAGGAGCGCCAGCCCTTCCGCTCGGGGCGCGAGGACGATGCGCGGCCCACCAAGTACGTGCTCGACATGTTCCCGTACCCCTCGGGCGACCTGCACATGGGTCACGCGGAGGCGTACGCGCTCGGCGACGTGATCTCGCGCCACTGGGTCCAGAAGGGCTTCAACGTCCTGCACCCGATCGGCTGGGACTCGTTCGGCCTGCCCGCGGAGAACGCCGCGATCAAGCGCGGCGTCGACCCCGCCGGCTGGACCGAGGACAACATCGCGCAGCAGCTGACCTCGATGAAGCGCTACGCGTGCTCGTTCGACTGGGACCGCGTGCTGATGACGCACCGCCCGGACTACTACCACTGGAACCAGTGGATCTTCACGCGCCTGTTCGAGCGCGGCCTCGCGTACCGCAAGCCCAGCCAGGTCAACTGGTGCCCCAACGACCAGACCGTGCTCGCAAACGAGCAGGTGGTCGGCGGCCTGTGCGAGCGCTGCGACACCCCGGTCACCAAGAAGAAGCTGACCCAGTGGTACTTCAAGGTCACCGAGTACGCCGACGAGCTGCTCGACGACCTCGAGACGCTGCGCGGCTCGTGGCCCGACAAGGTGCTCGCGATGCAGCGCAACTGGATCGGCCGTTCGACCGGCGCCGACGTCTCCTTCGAGATCGAGGGTCGCGAGCAGCCGATCCCGATCTACACCACGCGCCCCGACACGCTCTACGGCGCCACCTTCATGGTGGTGGCCGCGGACTCCGACCTGGCCGCCGAGCTGGCAGCGGACGCGGACGAGGCGACCCGCGCATCGTTCTCCTCCTATGTCGAGAAGGTGCGCGGCGAGTCCGAGATCGACCGCCTCTCCACCGAGCGCGAGAAGACCGGCGTCTTCCTGCAGCGCTACGCCGTGAACCCCGTCAACGGCGAGCGGCTGCCCATCTGGGCCTCCGACTACGTCCTCGCGGACTACGGCCACGGCGCGATCATGGCCGTGCCCGCGCACGACCAGCGCGACCTCGACTTCGCGCGCGCCATGGACCTGCCCGTGCGCACCGTCCTCGACTGCCGGGACGACGCGGGGGAGCCCCTGCCGGACCCGGCCGAGTCGGGCGTCGCGACGGCGGGCGACGGCACGGTCGTCAACTCGGGCGCGCTCGACGGCCTGGGCAAGGAGGCCGCGATCGCGGCGATCGTCGCCCAGCTCGAGGAGGCGGGCACCGGCCACGGCTCGGTCAAATACCGCCTCCGCGACTGGCTGATCTCGCGCCAGCGCTACTGGGGCACGCCCATCCCGATCGTCCACTGCGACGCGTGCGGCGAGGTGCCCGTGCCGGACGACCAGCTGCCGGTCACCCTGCCCGCGGCCGAAGGCCTCGACCTCAAGCCCAAGGGGCAGTCGCCGCTCGCCGCGGCCACGGACTGGGTCAACACCTCATGCCCATCGTGCGGCGGCGCGGCCCTGCGCGACACCGACACGATGGACACCTTCGTCGACTCGTCCTGGTACTTCCTGCGCTACCTGTCGCCCGGCAAGACCGACGGCCCGTTCGACCTGGACGAGGCCAAGCGCTGGGCGCCGGTCGACCAGTACGTCGGCGGCGTCACCCACGCGATCCTGCACCTGCTGTACTCGCGCTTCTTCACCAAGGCGCTGCGCGACATGGGGATGATCGACTTCGGCGAGCCCTTCTCGGCGCTGCTCAACCAGGGCATGGTGCTCATGGACGGCTCGGCGATGTCGAAGAGCCGCGGAAACCTGGTGCGACTGTCGGAGCAGCTCGACGAGTTCGGCGTGGACTCCGTGCGCCTCACCATGGCCTTCGCCGGCCCGCCCGAGGACGACATCGACTGGGCCGACGTGTCGCCCGCCGGCTCCGCGAAGTTCCTGGCCCGCGCGTGGCGTCTCGCACGCGACGTCACCAGCGAGCCCGGGGTGGATCCGGCCGCGGGCGACCAGGCGCTGCGCGCGGTCACCCACCGCACGCTGCACGACGCGCAGGAGCTGGTCGAGTCCTTCCGCTTCAACGTGGTCGTGGCCCGCACCATGGAGCTGGTCAATGCGACCCGCAAGGCGATCGACTCGGGCGCCGGCCCGGACGACCCGGCGGTGCGCGAGGCCGCCGAGGTGGTCGCGATCCTGCTGAGCCTGTTCGCGCCGTACTGTGCCGAGGACATGTGGTCGATGCTCGGCCACGAGGACGTCGCGCTCGCCACCTACCCGGCCGTCGACGAGTCGCTGCTGGTCGAGGAGACCGTGACGTGCATCGTCCAGGTCAAGGGCAAGGTGCGCGACCGCCTCGAGGTGCCGCCGGGCATCGGTGAGGACGAGCTGCGCGAGCTGGCGCTCGCGACGGACGGCGCGCGGCGCGCGATCGGCGACGCCGGCATCCGCACCGTGATCGTGCGCGCGCCCAAGCTGGTCAACATCGTCCCTGTCTAGGGGCGCGGTGCTCGCTAGGGTGAGCGCATGACAGTCGCCGTCATCGCGGACTCCGCCGCGTCGCTGCCGCCCGCCCTCGCGGCCCGCTGGGGCATCCGGGTGGTGCCGCTGCAGGTGATCGTCGACGACGAGGCGCGCCCCGAGGGCGTGCGCATCGACTCGGACCAGGTGCTCGCGCACCTGGTGTCCGGCGCGCACGTGACCACCTCGCAGCCCACCCCGGAGGCGTACGACGCCGCGATCGGGGAGGTCGCGCTCGCGGGCGCCGAGGCCGCGGTGATCGTGTCCATCTCCGGCACGCTGTCGGGCAGTGTCGACGTCGCCCGCGCCGCCGCTGACCGCGCCTCGATCCCGGTCGAGGTGGTCGACACGCGCACCGTGGCGATGGCGTGCGGATTCGCCTCGTTGGCGGCGGCCGACGCGGCCCGGCGGGGGCTGCCGGTCGCCGAGGTCGCCGAGGCCGCGCGCGCGACCGCCGCCCGCAGCCGGTGCTTCTTCACCGTCGACACCCTGGACTACCTGCGCGCGGGCGGGCGCATCGGCCCGGCCGTGGCGGCAGCAGGCAAGGTGCTCGGGATCCGCCCGGTGCTCGAGATGAAGGACGGCGAGGTCGAGCTCGTCGGGCGGGTGCGGTCGACCGCGCGCGCCCGGGCGGCGCTGCTGGCCATGGTGGACGATGCGCTGGCGCAGTGCGAGCACCCCGGCGTCGCGGTCATGGTGCTGGGGGAGCCGACGGTAGGGGACGACGCGGCGCGCGCCCTCGAGTCCCGCTACCCGGCCCTGGGCCCCGTGATCCGCACCCCCGTGAGCGCGGTGCTCGCCGTGCACGCGGGTCCCGGCGCCCTCGCCGCAGTGGTGGCCGACCTGCCGGAGGGCGTCCACTGATGCCCACGGGCGCGTCGCTCGCGCCCGCCCTCCCCAGCCCGCGGGCGCCTCGTGGTCCCGCGCCCCTGGCGTGCCTAGCGTCGTCGGCATGGACTCGTCGGGTGACGTGCAGGTCAGGTGGGCCGAGGGCCTGAGGGCGGCGGCCGCGCGAGCGTACGCCGCCGGCCACGGGACGGACCCGCCGGAGCCTCGCGTGACCCGCTGGCGGGTGGACGTCCGCACGGCGGTGACGGCCGCGGTCGCGATCGCGGTGCTCGGCGCGTGCGTGTGGTGGGGGCTGCGCGACTCGACGCCGGCAGCGGTGCTGGCGTCTGCGGTCCCGACGGCGTCGGCCTCCGCACGGGGGGAGCCCGCAGCCGTCCTGGTCGTGCACGTGAGCGGCGCGGTCGCCGAGCCCGGACTCGTCGAGCTGGCCTCGGGGGCCCGGGTCGCGGACGCGGTCGAGCTCGCGGGCGGGCTCACGCGACGGGCGGACGAGGCGTCGGTCAACCTCGCGCGCACCGTCGAGGACGGCGAGCACATCGTGGTCGCGCGGGTGGGTGAGCGCGACGCCTCGCCGCTGATCGACCTCAACAGCGCCGACGCGACCGCGCTCGAGGGCCTGCCGGGCGTCGGCCCGGTGCTGGCGGCGCGCATCGTCCAGGATCGCAAGGCGAACGGGCCGTTCCGGGGCCTCGAGGACCTGGCCCGCGTGTCCGGCGTCGGGCCCGCGATCCTGTCGGGGCTCGACGGCGTCGCGACCACCTGAGGTCGTGTCGGGCTGGGGCGACCTGCGCCTCGTCCCGGCGGCGGCCGCGGCGTGGGCGGTCGCGCTCGCGGCCATGGCGGGGCGGGCCGCCGGCGCGTGGCTGGTGCTCGCAGTCCTGGCGGCGCTGGCCGTGGCGGCCGCGCGCCGTTCTCTGGCGCCCGCCGTGGGGCTCGCGGTGGTGGCCGGGGCGGCCGTGCTCGTGACGTCGGCGGCAGGGGCGGAGGCGCGCGCGTGGGTCGAGGACCGCGTGTCGGCGGGCCACGTAGGCGTGCGCGGACGCGCGGCCGAGGTGCGGGAGCTCGACTCGTCGTACGGCGGCGAGCCGCGGGTGGTGGTCCGCCTGGCACTCGAGGCGGGGCAGGAAGGTGCGGGAGCGTGGGAGCCGGCCGCGGGCACGGTGACCCTCATCGCGGATGCGGTCGACGCGCCGCCGCGAGGCGCGGCGGTCGAGGCGCGCGGCGTCCTCGAGGAGGCGGCCGGAGGGACGGTGGACGCCCTGCTCGACGGCCGCATCGTCGCGTGGGAGCCGCCGTCCGGCTGGCGTGCCCGGGCGGAGGCCGCGCGCGCAGGGCTCGAGCAGGCGCTCCGCGGGGTGCACCCCACCATGGCCGCGCTGGTGCGGGGGATGGTGCTGGGCGATACGAGCGGGATGCCCGAGGCGCTCGTCACCCAGATGCGAGTGAGCGGGCTCGCTCACCTCACCGCGGTCTCGGGCGCGCACTTCGCGATCCTCGCGGCTGCCGTGGGTGGAGTCGCGCGGCGCCTGCGGCTCGCCCCGGTCGCGATCGCGGGCATCACGCTCGGGGCGTGCGTCGCGCTCGCCGCGGTGGTCTCGGGCGGCGGGTCGGTGGACCGCGCGCTCGGCATGGCGGCGGTCACGGCCGTCGCCACCCTCGCGGGCCGCCGGTCGCAGGCGATGCCCGCGCTGGCGGCGACGGTGGTGGTGCTGATGGTGGTGCGACCGACGCTCGCGACGGACGTGGGCCTGGGGCTGTCGGTGAGCGCGGTCGCCTCGATCGCGCTGCTCGCGCCCGGGCTCGCGGCGCGTGCCGCACGGTGTATGGCCCCGGCTCTCGCGGAGATCGTGGCGGTGACGGTCGCGGCACAGGCGGCCTGCCTGCCGCTGCTCGCCGCCATCGACGCCGAGGTGGGCCCGTGGGCGGTCCCCGCCAACGCCGTGGCGACGCCGTTCGCCGTCCCGGTGACGCTGGCCGGCGCGGGGGCGCTCGCGCTGGCCACAGCCCTGCCCGGTGCGGCCGTCGGGCTCGCGCACGTGGCGGGCTGGGCGGCGTGGCCGGTCGTGGTCGCCGCACGCGCGTTCGCCGAGGCGCCGGGAGGCGGCCTGCGCTGGCCGCCCGGCGCGATCGGCTTCGCGGCGGGGATCGGGGTGCTCGCGGGCGTCGCGACGGCGGCTCGGGCGGGTCGTCGTGCGGCCGCCATCGCCGGGGCGTGCGCGTGCGTGCTCGCGGTCGCCGTGCAGTCGCCGGCGGCGCGCTGGCTGCCGGCGGAGCTCGGCGGACCGCTTCGCGGCTGGACCGTAGTCGCGTGCGACGTGGGCCAGGGCGACGCGCTGGTGGCGCGGGCCGGGGGAGCCGTGGTGATGGTCGACGCGGGCCTCGCGGACGGCTCCGCGGCGGCGTGCCTGCGGCGGCTCGGGGTGACCCGTGTCGACCTGCTGGTGCTCACTCACGAGCACGCCGACCACACCGGCGGGATCGCCGAGGTGCGCGAGGCTGCCGAGGTGGTCCGGGCGTGGGCGCCGTGGGCGGCGTCGGAGCGGACCGTCGCGGCGCTCGCCGGCATCTCGGCTGAGGTGCCGTCGGCGGGGGACCGCGCGTCCCCGGGCGAGCTCGCCGTCACCGTCCTGCAGACCGGCCCCGAGCCGCGGGGGCGCGACGGCACGGAGGTCAACGACTCCTCCCACGTGGTGCGCATCGATGCGGGCGGGCTCGCCGTGCTGGCGCTCGGGGACCTGGAGCTCGATGGGCAGCGCCGCCTGCTCGGCCATCCCGGCCTCGCGGCGATCGACGTCGTCAAGGTCGCGCATCACGGGTCGGCCACGCAGGACGCGACGCTCGCGCGGGCCGTCGGCGCTCCCGTCGCCCTGGTCTCCGTGGGCGCGGGCAACGACCACGGCCATCCGGCTCCGGAGACCGTCGGCCTCTACCGCGCGAGCGGGGCGGCGGTGCTGCGCACGGACGAGTGCGGCGACGTGGCGCTCGCGGAGCGGGACGGCGCGGTCGTGCTCGTCGGGCGGTGTCGGTCGGGCGTGGCAGGCTAGTCCCCGTGGCGAGACGGCAGGCCCCCGAGGCGACATGGCACCGAGCGAAGCCCGCACCCCTGGTGCTCGTGTCGGGCCCCGAGCGGCTGCTGGCCTCGCGCGCGGTCGAGCGCATCACCGCGGCGATGAAGGCGAGCGGCGAGATCGAGGTCAGCAGGCTCGACGCCGCCGCGTACTCGCGCGGCGCCCTCACGGCCGCGACCAGCCCGTCGCTGTTCGGCGACCCCGGGCTGGTGGTGGTCGGCGCGCTCGAGACGATGAACGACGACTTCCTCCAGGACGCGTTGGCCTACACCGAGCGTCCCGACCCCGAGTGCGTGGTGGTGTTCCAGCACGGCGGCGGCAACCGCGGCAAGAGGCTGCTCGACACGCTCCGCAAGGGCGGCGTCCCCGAGTACACATGCCCGGCGGTCAAGAAGGACGCCGAGCTGGTCGACTTCGCGACGGGCGAGTTCGAGCGCGCGGGGCGGCCCGCGCCGGCGCGGGCGGTGCGCGCGCTCGTCGACGCGATCGGGGAGGACGTCGCCGAGCTCGCCGCCGCGTGCGCGCAGCTGGTGAGCGACGTCGAGGGCTCGATCGACGAGGCGACCGTGGCGCGGTACTACGGCACCCGCGTCAACGCCACCGGCTTCGCGGTCGCCGACGCCGCGATCGCGGGGCGTACCGCCGACGCCATCGCGCTGGTGAGGCACGCGCTGTCGACCGGCACCGACCCGGTGCCGCTGGTGGCGGCCCTGGCGTCCAAGCTGCGCACGCTCATCAAGGTCGGCGCGGCGCGCGGGCGCGGCCTCGACCTGCGCTCGGTCGGGATCCAGCCGTGGCAGGAGGAGCGGGCCCGCCGCGACCTGCGGCGCTGGAACGCGGACTCGCTCGCGCTCGCCGTGCAGGCCGTGGCGCAGGCGGACGCCGAGATCAAGGGCGCGTCCCGCGCGCCGGGCTTCGCCCTCGAGCGCGCGGTGAGGACCGTGGCGGACCTGGCCTCCTAGCCGCTCCACCCCCGAATGGGGTAGATCACGGTCGCTTGCGCGCGATCCGCGCGTCGCAGGGGTAGACGGTTGTCGGCCGGTCCCGAACGGGGAGCTCAGCGACGCTTCTGCGAGATCGTCGACTCCCGCGGGAGATCCAGCGACGGTGCGACCATCAGCCACCACTGCGGCGCAAGGATCGCCCAGAACCGACCAAGGCCTACCCCAACGGGTGGTGGGTGCCGGGCCCGGGTACAACCGGGTCCGGGGCGGGAGCGCAACCGGGCCCGGGTACACGAAAGCCCCGCGTCGCCGGGGCGAGCGGGGCTTCGGTGTGTGCGGGTCGCTTAGAGAGCGGCGACCTGCTTGGCCAGCGACGACTTGCGGTTCGCGGCCTGGTTCTTGTGGATGACACCCTTCG
>Ga0207735_100345_pt1 | contig 10933 bp, 12 predicted proteins | sample TtaePargueraPR_9_FD_187280 | JGI IMG/M metagenome (GOLD analysis project Ga0207735, IMG submission 187280) | Aerobic enrichment media microbial communities from Bioluminiscent Bay, La Parguera, Puerto Rico - Tt and E2 (1) (SPAdes) | ecosystem: Environmental > Aquatic > Marine > Unclassified ... | reverse complement strand
TCACCAGCGTGGTGAGCGCGGCGCGGAAGCCCTCCTCGTGGGTGCCGCCCTCGGTGGTGGCGATGGTGTTCGCGTAGGTGAAGACTGCCTCCGAGTAGGCGTTGGTCCACTGCATCGCCATCTCGAGCGACACCTTCTTCTCGGTGTCCTCGGCCTCGAGCGCGACCACCTCGGCGTGCACCAGCTCCGCCTTCTTGGTGGAGTTGAGGTGGGCGACGTAGTCGACCAGGCCGCCGTCGTACTTGTACGTCACCGTGCGCGAGGTCGGGGCGTCGCCGTCGTCCGCCGCATCGTCCTCGGGGGCGATGTGCTCGGGGCGCTCGTCCACCAGCGTGATCGACAGGCCCTTGTTGAGGAAGGCCATCTGCTGGAAGCGCGAGCGGAGCGTCTCGTAGTCGTAGTCGGTGGTCTCGAAGATCGCGGGGTCGGCCCAGAAGGTCTGCTGGGTGCCGGTCTCCGTGGTGGCCTCGCCCTGGACGAGCGTGCCCTGCGGCTTGCCGCCGTCGCCGAAGGTCTGACGCCACACGTGGCCCTGGCGGCGCACCACGGTCTCGACCTTGTAGGACAGGGCGTTCACGACCGAGATGCCGACGCCGTGCAGGCCGCCGGAGACCGCGTATCCGCCGCCGCCGAACTTGCCGCCGGCGTGGAGGATGGTCATGACCACCTCGACGGTCGGCTTGCCCTCGGTCGGGTGCATGTCGACGGGGATGCCGCGGCCGTTGTCCTGGACTCGGACGCCGCCGTCCTCGAGCAGCGTCACCGTGATGGTGTCGCAGTAGCCGGCCAGCGCCTCGTCGACCGAGTTGTCGACCACCTCGTAGACCAGGTGGTGCAGTCCTCGCTCGCCCGTCGAGCCGATGTACATGCCCGGGCGCTTGCGGACGGCCTCGAGGCCCTCCAGGACGGTGATGTTCTCGGCGCCGTAGGCGGGCTCGTTCGCCCGCTCCTCGCTATTCGCCACAGATTCGCCTTTCAAGCCGCTGACGCGACCTGGGAGAGGTCGCGTCCTATCTCAGGCCATTCTAGTGGCCCTGAGGGGCGATCTGGCGCCTTTCACAGGGGACTCTGGGCAAGTCGTCGGTCCTGGGTGGAGGGGATTCCGGCACCGGGGCCCCGCGTGGGGCCGCGGGGACGATGCGCGGGTCGCCCCGAGGGGCGAGGAGGCACCGTCCCCGCGGGTCCGCGTCAGTCGACGAGCGGCGCCTCGGCGCGCGTGATCACGCCGGACTCGTCGGTGCCGTCGTGGACGACCTCGACGCCGGCGAGCTCGGGGAAGTCGTTGCCCGCCTCGTTCATCACGCGCAGCGCGACGGTGTTGAGCCCCGAGATCTCGGAGTCCGCGTCGAGGTGGACGGTGATCCAGCCGGCCTCGCCGTCCTCGATGGACGTGATGGACGACCAGCCGAGGTTGTCGTGCGCCGCCGCGGCGTCCTCCGTCATGTCCGCGGTGTCCTGCCAGTCGGCGATGGCGAACGACCCGAGGAGGTACGCCTCGACGTCGGCGGCCATGCCGGTCGTGGGGGCGAGCTCCGCGGCGGTCTCGGTGGCCGAGGGCTGCGAGGACGAGCCGACCTCGAGCGACTCGGTCGCGCAGCCGGCGAGCATGCCGGCGGCGAGGATCGCGCTCACGCCCGCGGCGAGCGCGCGGCGGGTACGGATCGGGGTGGTGGCGTGCGGGAAGGACATGGTTCTCCTTGTGGCGTCTGGGGCGCCGACGGTGGTCGGCGCGCGGGCGCCCGGCGATCTCGGGAAGCGGCTTGTGGCCTGGAGTGCACCGATTGTCGCGCTCGGGCGAAGGTAGACCTTATATCAAGTATCTCCCGGACCGGCCTCGCCGTCGCGGGACCTTCGTCGCGTCGATGCCACAACGCGGCGAGCCGCGGACCCCGAGGGGATCCGCGGCTCGCCGTGAGGGCCATCCGCCATGATCAGCGGCCGAACCGCCGTTCAGCGGAGCGCGTCGATCTAGAGCGCGACCGTCAGGATCGTCGCCAGCGCGCCTGCAACGAGGCCGATGATGGTCGCGATCTTGGCAACCTCGAGGAACTTCTTCACCGACGCGAGGGCCCAGGGCTTGACCATCGCGAGGCCGATGCGCTTGGCAACCTGCGCGACGTCCCCGGCCTTCGAGGTCAGCGTGCTCATGTCGATTCCCTGCTTCGCAAGGATGAAGCCACCCAGGCCGCCGACCGCGAGGCCGCCGCCAGCCAGGAGCGCAGGGTTGGCCGCAGCCTTCTTCGCAACCTTCTTCATGGTGCGCCAGGCGATGAACAGCGTCAGCGGCAGGATGAAGGTGTACTGAAGCGCCCAGAGCGGCACAGCCACGAGTCCGAGCAGGGCGCCCTTGGCGTGGTCAACGGGAGCGATGGTGACGACGGCGGCGTCGACGGCCGCCTCGGCTGCATTCTGGACCTGCTCCTCGGTCTCGACGGCAGTCTCGGCAGGCATGGTGGTGTCAGACATGGTGAGTTCCCCTCAGCGCACGCCGGGTCGGCGTGCCGTGTTGATATGTGGCGACTCGCCGGGTCGATCCTCAGTGATCGAGTCCCTCAGCCGGTCTGGTGACGTGGCTCCTACCCCGGCGAATACGGCCGCAATCGTACGCACAACGCGAATATTCAAGGGAACGGCTGTTATGTGAGATCAGACACACACGGGAACCTTCCTGCTATCACCCGTACGTATCGCGCGGACCGCGGCCCTTGACCGTCCGCGGTCCCCGGTTCCACGACCGGGCCGTCGGGCCCAGCACCTTGAGCTCCTTGACGATCTCGCGGCCGAACTCCTCGTTGATCCGGTGCCGGATCTGGCCCGCCATCATCTGCAGCTGGGTCGCCCAGGCAGTCGAGGACGCCTTGACGGTGAGGATGCCCTCGTCGAAGCCGAGGGGCTCGCAGTGGTCGGCGATCCGGTCGCCGATGACGTCGCGCCAGCGCGCGGTGACCGACGAGACCTCGATCTGCTCGGTCCAGCCCATCCGCCGCATGAGCGTCTCGACGGCGTCGCTCATCGCTTGCGGATCACGTCCGCGCTGGTAGGGAAGCGATCCGCGGCGCTTCTCCTCGCGCACCCGGCGGCCCTTCGCCGCGCTGGTGCGACGCGCGCCCCGCTCGCGGGCGGCCTGCCTGGCGCGCTGCATCGCCTCCTTCGCGAGGCGCGCCGCGTCCTTGGGGACCAGGTCCTCGCCGCCGGCGCCCTCCTCTCCCGCCGCATCGTCCCGCTGCCCGTCACTCACCGCCCACACGCCCCTTGACCACCGGGATCACCCGTCCTGCCAGGGACGACGGCACGTCCTCGGCCACCGCGGCGGTGATCAGCACCTGACTCGCCCGCTCGAGGCGGGCCGCGAGGGCCGCGCGGCGACCGGCGTCGAGCTCCGCGAACACGTCGTCGAGAATCAGCACCGGCTCGCCGTCGTCGTCCGAGTCGGGCCCGGAGTCCGAGGTCAGCAGGTCGTACGTGCCGACGCGCAGGGCCAGCGCGCACGACCACGACTCCCCGTGGCTCGCGTAGCCCTTCGCGGGCATGCCCGCGAGGCGGATCTCGAGGTCGTCCCGGTGCGGCCCGGCCAGCGTGACACCGCGCTCGAGCTCCTTCGGCCGCACCTCGCGCAGCCGCGCGAGCAGCAGCTCGCCGACGGTGGCCGCGTCGGCGGGCGGGTCCTCGGCCAGCGCGGTCGAGTACGCGATCGCGCAATCGCCGCCGTCCGGGGCGACGTCCTGGTAGGCCGCCCACACGTACGGCGCGAGGTCGGCGACGGCCCGCAGCCGCGCGGCGACGATGCGTCCGCCCAGCTCCGCGAGCTTCTCGTCCCAGATGTCGAGCATGGTGAGGTCGCCGCGCGCGTTCCTCGCGGTCTTGAGCATCGACGTGCGCTGGCGGAGCACCCTCTCATAGTCGGCGAGGTCGCCGGCGATCGCCGGCTGGAGCGCGACGCACAGCTCGTCGAGGAACGCGCGGCGCCCCGACGGGTCGCCCTTGACCAGCGAGAGGTCCTCGGGGGCGAACAGCACCGTGCGCAGGATCCCGACCAGGTCGCGAGGCCGCGCGGCGCCGCGGTTGAGCCGCGCCTGGTTCGCGCGCCCGGCGTTGAGAGTGACCTCGAGGCCCAGCGAGCGGCCGGACTTCTCGACCTTCGCCCGCACGATCGCCCGCTCCGCGCCGAATCGGATCAGCGGGGCGTCCGACGCGACCCGGTGCGATCCCAGCACGGACAGGTACCGAACCGCCTCGACCAGGTTGGTCTTGCCCTGGCCGTTGCGGCCGACGAACGTGGTGACGCCCGCGTCCAGCTCGACGTCGGCCTCGGTGTACGAGCGGAAGTCGGCCAGCTGGAGGTGGGTGACGCGCACTAGGAGGCGATGCGGATGGGCACCAGGAGGTACCGGAACTCCGACGCGACCTCGCCGCCGGGCTCGCTCAGCCCCACGAACTCGACCGGCTTGGTCTCCTGGGTGAAGCCGAAGCGGACGAAGTCCGAGCCGAGGGCGGTGAGCCCGTCGAGCAGGTACTGCGGGTTGAACGCGACCGTGATCGCGTCGCCGTCGAGCGACGCGGTGAGCGCCTCGGACGCCTGCGCGTCGTCGGTCTGGCCGGCGTCGAGCGTGACCTCGCCCTCGGCGAAGGCGAGGCGGACCGACGAGTTGCGCTCGGCGACGAGCGCGACGCGGCGGGTGGCGTCGATGAGGTCCTGCGTGCGCACGGTGGCCGTGATGGGGCTCGACTCCGGGAACAGGCGACGCACCGCGGGGTAGTCGCCGTCCATGAGCAGCGACGTGGTGACGAGTCCGCCGGCCTCGAAGCCCACCAGGTCGACGCCCTCGCCCGAGCTGAGCGCGACGGTGACATCGCCGGCGCCGAGCGCCTTGGCGGTGTCGGCCAGGGTCTTCGCGCGGACCAGCGCGACCGCGGAGATGTCCGGCTTCGACGGCTTCCACTCGAGCTCGCGCAGCGCGAGACGGTAGCGGTCGGTGGCGAGCAGCGAGATGTGCGAGCCTTCGATCTCGACGCGCACGCCGGTGAGGATGGGCAGCGTCTCGTCGCGCGACGCCGCGCTCGTCACCTGGGCGACGGCCTGCTGAAGCGTCGCGCCATCGACGGTGCCGGACTGCTCGGGCAGGTCGGGCAGCGCGGGGTACTGGTCGACCGGCATGGTCGCGAGCGTGAAGCGCGAGGCGCCGCACGTGACGGAGACCTTGGTGCCGTCGAGCGCGAGCTGCACGGGCTTGTGCGGGAGCGCGTTCGCGATCTCGCGGAGCAGGCGGCCGCTGACGAGCACCTCGCCGGCCTCCTCGACCTCGGCGGGGAACTCGCCGCGGGCCGAGACCTCGTAGTCGAAGCTCGACAGGCGCACGAGGCCCTCGGTGTCGGCGACGATCCGCACGCCGGCGAGCACGGGCACGGGAGGACGCGCCGGGACGGCACGGGACGTCCATGCGACGGCGTCGGCCAGGACGTCGCGCTCGACGGTGAACTTCATCGCTTGCTCCTCTGGTTCGACCACAGACTATGCCAGAGCGCCGACAGTTCAGGTAGGGCGCTCGGGTGGGGCGCGGCGCGGCGCAGATGTAGGTCGTGTGGAGAACTACATGAATGGAGATTCGTAGTGGTGTTAGGGGCCGTGGAATCTGTGGAGTTCCAGTGTCATGCCAGGAAATGACAAGAATCAGGATGTGGGTCGGCTGCGGATGACGGCCGTGGACAGCGTCTCCGGGCTGTGAGATCCGTCCGGGCGTTCACAAGATTCCTGTCATTACCCACAGGTCGTCCCCTGTGGACGGAGCACGCCGTCCACGGCCGTCCACAGCGTTTTCCACATTTGTGAGATACGTCTCCGTCGGCGTGGCGCGAGGGGACGATGCGGTCGTGTCGTCCGCGTGAGGGGTCGCGGAGGCGGCTCCCGGGCCGGGAGCGGGTCCGATCGAGGGGAGCGTCAGGCGCGGGACTGTTTGATGCGCGCGTGGATCTCGTTGACCTGGTTGTACATCTGGCGGCGCTGCGCGATCTGGTCCTCGACCTTCTTGACCGCGTACATCACCGTGGTGTGGTCCTTGCCGCCGAAGTGCTCGCCGATCTTCGGCAGCGACAGGTCCGTCAGCTGCCGGCACAGGTACATCGCGATCTGGCGCGCCGTGACGAACACCCGCGAGCGGCTGGTGCCCGTGAGCTCCTCGAGCGAGATGCCGAAGTACTCGGCCGTCTTGCCGATGATGGTCGACGCCGTGATCTCGGAGTCGTCGTCGGAGATGAGGTCCTTGAGGACCACCTGCGCGAGGGAGAGGTCGACGGGCTGTCGGTTGAGCGCGGCGAAGGCGGTCACGCGGATCAGCGCGCCCTCGAGCTCGCGGATGTTGCTGGTGATGTTCGACGCGATGTACTCGAGGACGTCGGACGGCGCCTGGACCGCGTCGGCCGACGCCTTCTTCCGGAGGATCGCGATGCGGGTCTCGAGGTCGGGCGGCTGCACGTCCGTCATCAGCCCCCACTCGAAGCGGGTGCGCATGCGCTCCTCGATGCCGTCGAGGTTGCGGGGGCTCACGTCCGAGGTGATCACCACGTGCTTGCCTGCGTTGTGCAGCGCGTTGAACGTGTGGAAGAACTCCTCGAGCGTCTGCTCCTTGCCCTGCAGGAACTGGATGTCGTCGATGAGCAGCACGTCGACCTCGCGGTACGTGCGCTTGAAGGTGAGGGAGCGGTCGTCGCGGATCGAGTTGATGAAGTCGTTGGTGAACTCCTCGGAGTTCACGTACCGGACGCGCGTCTGCGGCTTGAGGTGCCGCGTGTAGTGGCCGATCGCGTGCAGCAGGTGCGTCTTGCCCAGCCCCGAGCCGCCGTAGATGAACAGCGGGTTGTACGTCTTGCCCGGCGACTCCGCGACGGCGAGGGCCGCCGCGTGCGCGAACCTGTTCGACGGCCCGATCACGAACGTGTCGAACGTGTACCGGGGATTGAGGTGCGGGTCCTCGACCGCAGGCGCCGGCGCGACCTCCTGCCTGCGGGGCTTCGGCCGCGGCGCCGGCTCGTCGCCCTCGTCCGAGCTGGGCTCGGGGGGCTTGACGGACGAGTCGACGGTGACCGCGATGCGGACGTCCCGTCCCAGGACCTCGCTGAGCGCCTCGGTGATCGGGCCGCGCAGCGTGGTCTCGACGTAGTTCTTCGTGAAGTCCTCGGCGACGGCCAGGAACACGTTGTCCTCGACCACGGCGAGCGGCTTGATGAGCCTCACGAACGAGCGGTTCTGAGCGCTGAGCGTCCCGTCGTCCGCGAGGAAGTCCAGGGCTCCCCGCCACACGACGTCGATCGAGTCCGGGGCAGGCTCTGCCGCCACTGGCCGTCACCCCCCAAGGTGTTGATCCACAGGTTTCTTCACAATCGGTGCATGGCCGGTCACCTGTTCGTTACCGCTTGGTCGCGTGTCGCTCACGTGGTGTGGGGCCGTGATGGTGGAGCCTATCCTGTTCGGGTACCGCGCCCCAAGACCGGCGGCGCGATTTGACCCCCAGGCGGGGAGCGCGTAACGTTAGTGCGCTGATTTGACCATCCCCTGAAACGTCGTGGAGTTACCGTGAGCAAGCGGACTTTCCAGCCGAACAACCGCAAGCGTGCCAAGACGCACGGCTTCCGTCTGCGCATGCGTACGCGTGCGGGCCGTTCCATCATGGCCTCGCGCCGCCGCAAGGGCCGCGGCAAGCTCTCGGCCTGAGGTTGCTGCCGGCCCATTCGCGCCTGCGGTCGCCCGCGGACTTCCGGTCCGTGATGCGGCTGGGGGCCAGAAGCGGTCGGCGCACCGTCGTGGTGCACGTGGCGCGAACCGGCGATGCTCGACGCATGGCCGGTTTCGCTGTATCTAAGGCCGTGGGAGGTGCTGTGGTACGCAACCGTGTGAAGCGTCGCCTGCGCGCCATCGTGGCGGCGCGTCTCGACGACCTGCCCGAGGGCACGTCGCTCGTGATCCGCGCGCTGCCGCCTGCCGCGACGGCCTCGTACACCGCCCTCGAGGCGGACGTGGTCGACGCGCTGCGCCAGTCCCTGGCGAAGGCATCGCGATGAGCGTCGCCGGCCGCGCCGTCGTGGGCGTCTTCCGCGCCTACCAGGCGGTGGTGTCCCCGCTGACCGGCCCCACCTGCAAGTTCCACCCCTCGTGCTCCCACTACGGGATCGAGGCGGTGCAGGTTCACGGTGCGCTCGTGGGCTCGGCCCTCGCCGGGTGGCGTGTGCTGCGCTGCAACCCCTGGAGCAACGGCGGCGTCGACGACGTGCCTGCCCCGGGGGAGAGGCTCTTCCGGCTCACGCGGAACAACGCCGCGATGACCACCGACCAGACTTCTGCACGACCGACCTAAGGACCACAGTGGAAACGTTGCTCGGATGGCTCTACCCCCTCGAGTGGGTGGTCGCCAACATCATGGTGATCTGGCACCAGTTCTGGACCTTCCTGGGGCTCGACCCGGCGTCGGGCGTGGTCTGGTCGCTGTCGATCGTGGGCCTCGTGGCCACCATCCGTGCGGCGCTGATCCCGCTGTTCGTCAAGCAGATCAAGGCGTCGCGTGCGATGCAGGCGATCGCCCCGGACCTGAAGAAGGTCCAGGACAAGTACCGGGGGAAGAAGGACCAGGCGTCCCGCGAGGCCATGAGCCGCGAGACGATGGAGCTGTACAGCAAGCACAAGACGAACCCCTTCGCCTCGTGCCTGCCGATGCTCGTCCAGGCGCCGATCTTCTTCGCGCTGTTCCGCGTCCTCAACTATCGCCTCGAGGGTGACCTCGGTCCGATCGGCCTGCTCTCCGACCAGCTGCTCGCGCAGGCGAGCGAGGCGACGCTGTTCGGCGCGAAGCTCTCGGACACCTTCTTCAACTCCGAGGGCGCCGCCGCGAAGATCCTTTCGGCTGTGCTGATTATTGCCATGGTGGCAACTACTTTCACCACCCAGCGCCAGCTCACCCGTAAGAACATGCCGGCCGCCGCGCTCGAGGGCCCCATGGCTCAGCAGCAGAAGATCCTGCTCTACGCGCTGCCGTTCATCTTCGTGATCACCGGCCCGAACTTCCCGATCGGTGTCCTCATCTACTGGACCACCACGAACCTCTGGACGATGGGCCAGCAGTTCTTCGTCATCCGCAACAACCCGACTCCCGGCTCCGAGGCCGAGAAGGAGTACAAGGAGCGGATGGCCGCGAAGGCCGCCAAGAAGGCCGCCCGCCGCGGCGAGGACCCGTCCACCACGATCATCGAGCAGGAGCCGGTCGAGGAGCCCAAGCGCACCGGCCAGCGCCAGCAGCCCAAGCGCAAGGGGCGCGGCGGCAGCAAGGACCGGCAGATCTCTCCCTCCGACGAACCGAAGGACTCCGATGACTGACAACCTCAAGAAGCTCGAGGCCGAGGGCGATGTCGCCGCGGACTTCCTCGAGGAGCTGCTGGACATCCTCGACATGGATGGCGACATCGACATCTCCGTCGAGGCCGGCCGTGCCAAGGTCGCGATCGTCGCGGACGGCCCGAGCCAGGACCTCAAGCGGCTCGTGGGGCCGGAGGGCGACGTGCTCGAGGCACTCCAGGACCTGACGCGCCTGGCGGTGCAGTCGGAGACGGGCGAGCTGAGCCGCCTCATGCTCGACATCGCGGACTTCCGTGCGGGCCGTCGCGAGCGGCTCGCCGAGCTCGCGCGCGAGGCGATCGCCGAGGCGCGGTCGACGGGCGAGCGCGTCTCGCTCGCGCCGATGAACGCGTTCGAGCGCAAGGTCGTGCACGACGTGGTGCTCGAGGCCGGCCTCGCCTCGGAGTCCGAGGGGGAGGACCCCCAGCGCTACGTCGTGGTGCTCCCCGCCTGACGTTTCACGTGAAACAACGATGACCGCCCACCCCGCACTCGCTGACGATCCACTGCACGGGTCGCCGGCGGTGCGCGCCTACTTCGGCGACGCCTACCCCCGCGTGGAGGCGTTCGCGACGATGCTCGCGGAGCAGGGAGTCGAGCGCGGGCTCATCGGACCGCGGGAGACGTCGCGGCTGTGGGAGCGGCACATCCTCAACTCCGCGGCGCTCGCCCCGTTCCTGCCCAAGGGCAGCGTCGCGGACGTCGGCTCGGGCGCGGGGCTGCCCGGCATGGTGCTCGCGGCGATGGATCCCGCGCGCGACTACGTGCTCATCGAGCCGATGGAGCGTCGCACCCAGTGGCTGTTCGAGGCCGCGCGCGAGTGCGGGATCGACAACGCGCGGATCGTCCGCGGCCGTGCGGAGGAGGTCGCCGAGTCGGTGGCCGCCGACGTGGTGACCGCACGCGCGGTCGCGGCGATCGACAAGCTCGTCAAGTGGTGCATGCCCCTGCTGAACGACGGCGGCCGCATGGTGCTGCTCAAGGGGCGCAGCGCGGGCGACGAGATCGAGCGTGCGAAGTACACGCTCCGCAAGCACCGGCTCGGCGCGGAGATCCACACCGCCGGCACGGTCGAGGGCGTCGACCCGACGACCGTCGTGGTCCTGTCTCGCCACTGACATCCACAGCCTCCTCCACAGCGTTTCGTGCGGGGAAGGTCCCCGTTCAGACCTTTTCTCCACAGGCGGTGCTGGTTGGGTTCGACCCCGCCGCGGCGACACTGGAGCCGCCGCGGGAAGCCTCGCGCGGCGTCGCGTGCGGTAGAGTCGGGACCCTCCACCGGACGCGTCGGGTGGGGGTCGGGCCCACCGATCACCCCCTTGCGCGAGCGGTGTTTCACGTGAAACATGGACCAAGGCGCCGCATCGATCGCGGCGCCTTGTCCGCTGACGAAGGGATCTGCGTGTCGCTCGACAGGACGCACGGACCGGGGCCGGACAGCGCTGCGTCGAGGGAGGCCGGCCATGTTTCACGTGAAACGCGTGACCCGTTCGACGGGTTGGCGGAGGACGGCGGCAGCCCGTTGGCCGCGGCGATGATGGAGACCGAGCGGCAGCG
>Ga0207735_100341_pt1 | contig 10973 bp, 10 predicted proteins | sample TtaePargueraPR_9_FD_187280 | JGI IMG/M metagenome (GOLD analysis project Ga0207735, IMG submission 187280) | Aerobic enrichment media microbial communities from Bioluminiscent Bay, La Parguera, Puerto Rico - Tt and E2 (1) (SPAdes) | ecosystem: Environmental > Aquatic > Marine > Unclassified ... | reverse complement strand
CCGGTTCCCCGACCGGTGCGGCCGCCGTCGGCGTTCCGGCTGTTCCGGGTGCCGTGGCCGCCCCGGACGCACGCCCGACGTGCACCGGACCTCCACGGGTGGCGTGCGACACTGGGCGGTGTGACAGACCAGCAGCGGATCTCCGAGCAGACTTCCGGCACGCGCCTCGACCCGTGGTTCGGCGCCTACGCCGAGCGGACGCACGGCATGCGAGCGTCCGAGATCCGCGCGCTCTTCTCCGTCGCGAACCGCCCCGAGGTCGTCTCCCTGGCCGGCGGCATGCCCTACATCAGCGGGCTCCCGCTCGACGTGATCGGCGAGGCGATGGACCGCCTCATCCGCACCAAGGGCGAGACGGCGCTCCAGTACGGCTCCGGCCAGGGCGAGGAGTCGCTGCGCGAGAAGATCACCGAGGTCGCCGCGCTCGAGGGCGTCGACGCCCACCCGGACGACGTCGTCGTGACCACCGGCTCCCAGCAGGGACTCGACCTGGTCACGCGCCTGTTCATCGACCCGGGTGACGTCATCGTCGCCGAGGCACCGTCGTACGTCGGTGCGCTCGGCGTCTTCCGCTCCTACCAGGCCGACGTGGTCCACGTGGAGCTCGACGCCGAGGGCCTGATCCCCGCCGCGCTGGAGCAGACCCTGACCCGCCTCGAGGCCGAGGGACGCCGGGTCAAGATCCTCTACACCATCCCGAACTTCCACAACCCGGCCGGCGTGACCATGTCGGTCGAGCGCCGCGTCCAGGTGCTCGAGATCTGTCGGCGACACCACGTGCTCGTGGTCGAGGACAACCCGTACGGGCTGCTCGGGTTCGAGGGCGATCCCTACCCGGCCCTGCGCTCCTACGACGCCGAGGGCGTCATCTACCTCGGCTCGTTCTCCAAGACGTTCGCCCCCGGGTACCGCGTCGGCTTCGTGATCGCGCCCCACGCCGTGCGCGAGAAGCTGGTGCTGGCCACGGAGTCCGCGATCCTGTCGCCCTCGAACGCCTCCCAGCTGGCTGTGGACACCTACCTGTCGACCTGCGACTGGCGGGCCCAGATCAAGGACTACCGCGAGCTGTACCGGGAACGTCGGGACGCGCTGGTCGGCGCTCTGGCGGAGCACATCCCCGCGGCGAGCTGGAACGTGCCCGCCGGAGGCTTCTTCGTCTGGGTCCGGCTGCCTGATGGTCTCGACGCGAAGTCCATGCTGCCGCGCGCGGTCACCGAGCGGGTGGCCTACGTCCCGGGGACGGCCTTCTACTCCGACGGTCAGGGCGCCGACCACATGCGCCTGTCCTTCTGCTACCCGACGCCGGACCGCATCCGGGAGGGCGTGCGCCGGCTGTCGACCGTCGTCAACGCCGAGGCGGAGCTGGTCGAGCTGTTCGGCACCTCGGCGCGTCCCGACGACGACCCCTCGGACGTGGAGAACCCGTCCCCCGACCTCGCCTGATCACGACCTTCCTCCCGAGGTGAACATCCCGATGTCCTCCCCCACCACCGACCTGCCCGACGCTCCGTCCACGTCAGGTCATGTCGGACCTGTCGTCATTCTCGCCGGCGGGCTGTCGCACGAGCGCGACGTCTCCCTGCGCTCCGGACGCCGCGTCGCCGACGCGCTCCGCGAGGCCGGCATCGAGGTGCACGTGCACGACGTCGACGCCGACCTGCTGCGGTTCCTCGCCGAGTCGCGTCCTTCCCTGGTCTGGCCGGTCCTCCACGGCGCGAGCGGCGAGGACGGTTCGCTGCAGGACGTCCTCGCGCTCACCGGACTGCCCACGGTCGGCACGGGTCCGCGGGAGAGCCGGCAGGCCTGGACCAAGCCGGTCGCCAAGGCCGAGCTCCTCACGGCCGGTCTGCACACCCCCGACTACGTGACGCTCCCCCAGGCACTCTTCCGCGACCTCGGGGCGCAGAGCGTGCTCGACCTCATCGAGGACCAGCTCGGCCTCCCTCTGGTGGTCAAGCCCGTGCGCGGCGGATCCGCGCTCGGCGTGACCCGCGTCGAGCGCTCGGCCGACTTCCCCCGTGCCATGGTGGACTGCTTCGCCTACGGCGACACCGCGCTCATCGAGCGCGCCGTCGACGGTGTCGAGCTCGCCGTGTCGGTCGTCGACGGGCCCGAGGGCCTGGAAGCTCTGCCGCCCGTGGAGATCGTCACCGACGGCGCGTACGACTACGACGCGCGGTACAACCCCGGTCCCGTGGAGTACTTCACGCCGGCCCGGCTCGATCCGTCCGACGCCGCAGCGGTCTCCGACGTCGCCGTCCGGGCCCACCACGCCCTGGGACTCAAGCACCTGTCCCGCACCGACATCATCCTCGACAGCGCCGGTGTCCCGTGGGTCCTCGAGGTCAACGTGGCCCCGGGCATGACCGAGACGTCGCTCCTCCCCCAGGCCGCCGTGGCGGCCGGGTACGAGCTCCCGGCCCTCTACCGCCGCATCGTCGAGCACGCGGCCGTCTCGGCCCGAAGCTGATCCTCGTCCCCTGTTTCACGTGAAACAGGGGCGTCCCAGCGCCGGCGCGACACCGAGGCCTCCTTGTCGCCCCGCCAGCCAGCCCTGACATGACGAAGGCCCTGCGTCGTTTCACGTGAAACGACGCAGGGCCTTGCGGTGTCGGCGGCGCTAGGCGACCGGACTCACGGCTTGAGCAGACCCGGGTCCTCGGGTGCCATCACCTGAAGGATCCGGTTGAGGTCCTCCACGGAGGCGAACTCCACGGTCATCTTGCCCTTGGTCTTCCCCAGGTCGACCTTGACGCGGGTCTCGAAGCGGTCCGAGAGACGCCCGGCCAGCTCGGACATCGCCTCCGACCGTTGGCCGGCGCGCGGCTGACGCCGCTTCGGCTTCTCCTCCGAACCTTCGGCCACCAGGGTGACGATCTCCTCGGTGGCCCGCACCGACAGGCCCTCCGAGACGATCCGCTGGGCCAAGCGCTCGATCTCGGCGCCATCGCTCAGTCCGAGCAGCGCGCGTGCGTGGCCGGCCGACAGCACACCCGCCGCGACGCGGCGCTGCACCAGCGGTGGCAGACGGAGCAGCCGCAGCGTGTTCGAGATCTGCGGTCGGGACCGTGCGATCCTGCCGGCCAGCTCTTCGTGCGTGCAGCCGAAGTCGTCCAGCAGCTGACGATACGCGGCGGCCTCCTCGAGCGGGTTGAGGGCAGCGCGGTGCAGGTTCTCCAGCAACGCGTCCCGCAGCATCTCGGAGTCTTCGGTGTCGCGGACGATCGACGGGATCGTCTCGAGCCCGGCCTCCTGCGCGGCCCGCCACCGGCGCTCACCCATGATGAGCTCGTACCCGGAGCCGGCGTCTGGATCGGGGCGCACCACGATGGGCTGCAGCACACCGATCTGGCTGATCGAGTCCACGAGCTCGTCGAGGTCACCTTCGTCGAAGACCGTGCGCGGCTGCTTGGCGTTCGGGCGGATGTCCGCGACCGGCACCTCGGCGAAGTGCGCTCCGGGCACCGGCACCAGCTCGACGCCGTCCTGGGACCCGGCGTGCGCAGCGTCCGACGGAGCTCCACCGGACTCCCGCTCGGTCGGGACCGCCGAGGTCGACGAGGCGAGGTCGTCGCCGCCGTCGTGCTCCGCCACCTCCACGACAGAGACGGTTCCCACCACCCGCTCGTCGTCACCCACCTGCGTGGCCTCGGACTCGAGCCGGTCCGCCAGGCCCGCGAGAGCACTGACCGGGTCGTCGCTCGCCTCGTCGGTGCGCCCGGCACCGCCGTTGATCGCGAGGCGACCGCCGGCGATCGCCGAGTCCCACGACGCCGATCGGCGGGAGCGGCTCGCCCCCGCTGCGGACTCCGCGCTGCTCTCGGCACCCTCCGGCGCCTCGTCACGCTCGACGGTCGCCACGGCCATGCCGTCCGACTCGTCCCTCCCCGCGGGGAAGAACACGTCCACGGGCTTGTCCTGAACAGGACCCTGAGGGATCAACGCCCCCAGTCCTCGACCGAGCCCTCGCTTCTTCTGGCTCATGCTCCCCCAGCTCTCTGCTCCTGGACGGCCTGTCGCCGCCGCGTCGTCCTCGCCAGGTGTCCCTGGCGCGACCTTGTGGTCCTCACGGCACGTTCACCACTGTACGCACGTCATCGCAGGTCAGCGCGTTGAACCGCGTGCTCCGACATCTCTCGCGCCGCCTCCAGATAGGCGAGCGCGCCCGTCGAGCCCGGGTCGTAGGTGATCACCGTCTGCCCGTAGGAGGGCGCCTCGGAGATCCGCACCGAGCGCGGGACCGTCGTCCGCAACGTCTGGTCCGGGAAATGGCTCCGCACCTCCGCGGCGACCTGTTGAGCCAGGTTCGTCCGACCGTCGTACATCGTCAGCAGGATCGTCGAGACGATGAGATTCGGATTCAGGTGCGCCTTGATGAGCTCGATGGTCTTCAAGAGCTGGCTCAGGCCTTCCAGCGCGTAGTACTCGCACTGGATCGGGATCAGCACCTCCCGCGCGGTCACGAAGGCGTTGACAGTGAGCAATCCGAGGCTCGGCGGGCAGTCCACGAACACGTAGTCGACCCGCTCCTCCCCCCGAGCAACCCGCTCCTCGAGATACGTGTCCAGAGCCTTCCGCAGTCGTGTTTCACGTGAAACCAGGGAGACGAGCTCGACCTCGGCGCCCGAGAGGTCAATGGTCGCCGGAACGCCCCACAGTCCGTCGACGTCGGGGCATGCCTGCACTGCGTCGGCCAGGCGACCGTCCTCCACCAGCACCTCGTACACCGACGGCGTGCCGGCGCGGTGCTCCAAGCCCATCGCCGTCGACGCGTTGCCCTGGGGGTCGTTGTCAATGACGAGCACCTTGAGTCCCGCACGCGCCAGTCCGGCGGCGAGATTCACCGTGGTCGTCGTCTTGCCGACGCCGCCCTTCTGATTCGCCACCGTGATGATGCGCGTGCGCTCGGGCCGAGGAAATTTGCGGCCGTCGAGATCGATGCGGCGGCGCGCGTCGAGCGCCAGCTGAGCGGCGAGCGGCGTCTCGTCGTCGACCTCCGGCACCGAGGACATCAACGCCTCGCGATGCACATCGAGCGCGTCCGCTCCGGCGGCCCATTCCAACGCCGACGTTTCACGTGAAACATCTCCGTCGGATCCGTCGGGAGTCGCCCAGTCACGACCGTCCGAGGACGGGTCCGGACGGTCGGTGCTCATGCTCACGGATCGCTCCTCCAGCTCGGGTGGCCCAGTCGTCGGCTACGGCGCTCACTCTACGTTGTTCGCGTCGCCCGTAGCGTGGTGACACCCGCACCGCCAGGGGAACGATCGCGGGTCGCTCCGCTGGTCACGCCTGACTTTCAGCCGCGCCGGACGCGAAGGATCGTCGTGACCTCGGCACCGTCGACCGTCGAACCCTCGAGGATCTCCGGCTCGGACGCCTTGAACCTGCGCAGTACCTTCAGTGCGGGATCGATCTCCCGCTCCACGTTGCGGCCCTTCAGCACGACCATCTCCCCGCCCGGGCGCAGCAACGGCATGCTCATCCGCACCAGCTTCGACAGCGCCGCCACGGCGCGGGACGTCACGGCGTCCGCCTCGAGGGCGCCGTCGTACTCCTCGGCACGACCGTGGCGCACCTCCACGTTCTGGAGCCCCAGTTCCTCGCTGACCTCGGTGAGCCACGCGACACGGCGCTCCATCGGTTCGATGAGGATCACCTCGGCGTCCGGGCGCTGCACGGCGATCACGATGCCCGGAAGGCCCGCGCCGGAACCGACGTCGACGATCGATCTGGCCGACGAGAGATACGGCACGACGGCCGCCGAGTTCAGCAAGTGCCGGTCCCACAGTCGTCCGACCTCGCGCGGACCGATGAGGCCGCGGAGCTCACCCTGGTCACGCAGCATCTCGTAGAAGCGGTACATCGCTGCGTAGTGGGTGCCGAAGTAGTCCCGGACAGCGGCGCTCTGCCCGATCTGCTCGTCGTCGCGTTCCATGGCGTTCATCCTGTCACCTCAGGTCGGGTAGGGCGCTGGTCGTCCGCTGTGCACACAGCACGAGGGCCCGCTGTTTCACGTGAAACAGCGGGCCCTCGGTGCGTCGTCACGAGGCGTCGGCGGCGGGGTGGATGACCACGTACCGGTGCGGCTCGACGCCTGCCGAGTCGCTGACGAGGCCGGCTGCGGCGACGGCGTCGTGCACGACCTTGCGCTCGAAAGCGTTCATCGGCGCCAGCGTCGCGCGCTCTCCCGAGCCCTTGACGCCGGCCACGGCCTCGGCGGCGAGGCGCTCGAGCTCCGCACGGCGTCCCGCCCGGTAGCCCGCCACGTCGAGCATCAGCCGGCTCCGTTCACCGGTGCGAGCCTGCACGGCCAGCCGCGTCAGGTCCTGGAGCGCGTCGAGCACCTCCCCGTCCCGGCCGACGAGGACGTCGAGCGACCGTGGGGACTCTTCCGACACGACCTCGACCGCGGCGCGGTCGTGCTGGATGTCCAGGTCGATGTCGCCGTCGAGGTCGGCGATGTCCAGCAGCTCCTCGAGGTAGTCGGCGGCGACCTCCCCCTCTTCCTCGAGGCGCTTCGTCAGCTCGACGCTGGTGTCCGGCGTGGCGTCCGTCATCGTGCCCACCTCACTTCTTCCTCTTCTGACGGTCCTTGCGGACCGGCTGCTGACGCTGCCCGCGGGGCTTCGGGGGCTCGGGAGCCTCCTCCTCCACCACGATGCCCTTCTTCGCCGCCTTGGCCGCCTGCTTCTCCTTCAGGATCCGCTCGGCCTCCGAGCCGGGGGCCGGCATCTTCTTGATGGTGTAGAACTGCTGCCCCATCGACCAGAGGTTGGTCGTGGTCCAGTAGATCAGCACACCCACCGGGAAGTTCACGCCGGAGATCAGGAAGATGAGCGGCAGAACGTAGAGCATCATCTTCTGCGTGTTCGCCATCGGGCCCTCGAGCGCGGCCTTCGGCATGTTCTTCATGGTCAGCTGCCGCTGGGTGAAGAACGTCGTGGCGCTCATCGCGATGATGAGGAACAGGATGACGGCACGGACGCCCCAGTCGTCCGTCTGCAGGAAGACGTCGGAGAGCTGGGCACCGAACAGGTCCGAGTTCTCGATGTCCCCCGCGACCGACTGGTCGATCGGCCCGATGGGGTCGAGCTCTCCCTCGGCGATCGGCTGGAGGTTGTAGAGCACCCGGAACAGCGCGAAGAAGATCGGCGACTGCAGCAGGATCGGCATGCACGACGCCATCGGGTTCGTGCCGTGCTTGCGGTAGAGCTCCATCGTCTCGCGGCCCATGGCCTCACGCGACGAGGGGTCCTTCTTGTTCTTGTACTTCTTCTGGATCGCCTGCAGCTCCGGCTGCATGATCTGCATGCCGCGCGAGGCCTTGATCTGCTTGAAGAACAGCGGGATCAGCACGATCCGGATGACGATCACGAGCGCGACGATCGACAGGACCCAGGCGAACCCCGGGCCGTCCTGCATCCCCAGCGCTGTGAACAGCTGGTGAGAGCCGTACATGATCCAGGCCACGACCCATTGGATCGGGAACAGGATCGTATCGAAGAACCCCATGTGTCTCCTCTGTCGGAATGCGGATCCGGGTGGCGCGCTCCCGGCAGATCAGTGTGTGCGGGCGCCGCGGTGCTCGTGTCCACGAGCCGGCGGGACGTCGTCGACGCCGCCCAGGCTCCAGGGGTTGCACCGCAGGATCCGCCAGAGGGCGAGCCCGGTACCGCGCAGCGGTCCGTGCCGCCGGAGGGCGATCACGGCGTACTGCGAGCACGAGGGGTAGTACTTGCAGGTCGGTCCCGTCCACGGCGACACGACGGCCTGGTAGATCCGGATCGCTCCGACGAGCACCGCTGTCGGGACCGTCCGAGCGAGCTCACGCCCGCGCTCGAGGACCGAGGTGCTCATCTCGCCGGCTCCGTGGCGCGGTCGAGGGCCTTGGCCATCCCCCGGGCGACATCTCGCTCGAGCTTCGCATACGGGACATCACTCGCGGCGGGCAGGGCACGCAGCACCATCAGGGCGTCCGGGGGGAGCGTCCCGAGGTGCTGGGCGGCGGCGCCACGGAGGCGACGCTTGACGAGATTCCTGCGCACGGCGTTGCCGACGGCCTTGGATACGACAAGACCGACCAGCGGCCCGTCCACCTGGTCCGGGTCCCGGACCAGGTGGACGACCACGGTCGATCGTCCTGCGCGCGCGCCGCGCCGCACCGCCCGTTCGAAGTCGACGGAGCGGCGCATCCGGCGCGCCGCGGGCAGCATCGCTCAGGCAGAGAGCTCGGCGCGACCCTTGCGACGGCGGTTCGCCAGGATGGCGCGGCCGGCGCGGGTGCGCATGCGCAGCCGGAAGCCGTGGGTCTTGGCACGACGGCGGTTGTTCGGCTGGAAGGTCCGCTTGCTCACGAGGTACTCCAAGAAACGTCGGGGAGGCACACCGTCAGTTCCTCGACGATGTCGGTCAGGTTGCAGGTCGCTCCTCGCCTCGGCAGGGTGACGACCGGGCCGACCCGAGGCTCGCACCCGGACGAGGGCGCGCGAAAGTACCTGGAACGGCTGTCTGACGTTACGCCGTCGGCGCCCCCGAGGTCAACCGTGCCGGACGTGACGACGACGACACGGCGCCGTCTCGGACCGCTTCGTCCACACCCGTGTCCACAGGCTCCACAGGGTGTGGAAAACTATGTGGACACCTCAGCCGCACCATCCCCGGAGGACCCTGTGCCACAACCCGACGAGAACATCACCGACGTCTGGTCGCAGACGTTGGCGACGCTCGAGGCACGGTCCGACATGACCACCCGTCAGCTCGCCTTCATCAAGCTCGCCAAGCCGATGGCGATCGTCGACGACACGGTGTTCATCGCGGTGCCGCACGAGCAGACGCGGACCTACCTGGAGACCAGCGCGCGCGACCAGCTCGTCTCGGCGATGTCGTCCACCCTCGGCCGCGACATCCGGTTCGGCATCACCGTGGACCCGGAGCTCAGCCACGAGGCCCTCGCCGGACCGGCTCAGGACTACGCGCCGCCGGTCGACGACCCCGCGATGCCCGGTGCACCGGCCGAGCCCGTGGTGGCCGCCCCGCCCGTGGACCGTCGCGAGTCCGCGGAGGCCACCCGCCTCAACCCGAAGTACATCTTCGAGACGTTCGTCATCGGCTCCTCCAACCGGTTCGCCCACGCCGCCGCGGTGGCCGTCGCCGAGGCGCCGGCCAAGGCCTACAACCCCCTGTTCATCTACGGCGACTCGGGCCTGGGCAAGACGCACCTGCTGCACGCCATCGGGCACTACGCCCACAACCTCTACCCGCACGTGCGCGTGCGGTACGTGAACTCCGAGGAGTTCACCAACGACTTCATCAACAGCATCGGCGAGGGACGCACGGGAGCCTTCCAGCGCCGGTACCGCGACGTCGACGTGCTGCTGATCGACGACATCCAGTTCCTGCAGGGCAAGGAACAGACGATGGAGGAGTTCTTCCACACGTTCAACGCCCTGCACAACGCGGACAAGCAGGTGGTGATCACCTCCGACCTGCCGCCCAAGCAGCTCGACGGGTTCGAGGACCGCCTGCGGTCCCGGTTCGAGTGGGGCCTGATCACGGACGTCCAGCCGCCCGACCTCGAGACGCGCATCGCGATCCTGCGCAAGAAGGCCGCGAGCGAGCACCTCGCGGTCCCGGACGAGGCGCTCAGCTACATCGCCTCGCGGATCTCCACCAACATCCGCGAGCTCGAGGGTGCGCTGATCCGCGTCACGGCGTTCGCCAACCTCAACAAGCAGCAGGTGGACTCCGCGCTGACCGAGATCGTCCTCAAGGACCTCATCACGGACGACGACCAGGCCGCGGAGATCACCCCGGCGATGGTCATCGCCCAGACCGCCGCCTACTTCGGGCTGACGATCGACGACCTGTGCGGTTCGTCGCGCTCCCGGGTCCTGGTGACGGCCCGGCAGATCGCCATGTACCTGTGCCGCGAGATGACCGACCTGTCCCTGCCGAAGATCGGGCAGCAGTTCGGCGGCCGTGACCACACCACGGTCATGCACGCCAACAAGAAGATCGCCGGCCAGATGGCCGAGCGGCGGTCCACCTACAACCAGGTGACCGAGCTGACGAGCCGCATCAAGCAGCAGCAGCACCGCACCTGAGCAGGGCGTCTGGCCCGTCCACAGTGTCCACAACCCTGTGGACGGGCCTCGTGCACAGGGTTTCCCACATCCCGCGGCCCGGGATCGTCCCGTCCAGGCACTCTCGTCCCCAGGCCTGTGGACCCCAGATGTGGACATATCGCTCGATCGTCCCGCTCCGTCGATGCACACCTGTGGACGAATCTGTGGATGCCTGTGGAACACGCCGCGTGAACGGTGGACGAACGAGGCCCGATCGGTGGATGCCTGTGGGCAAGAAATCCGTCGCCCACAGGCACCACGAGTTGCCCACAGGTCCGCCCCCAGCCCGGTCCACACGACGCCATGCCTGCTGACCTGCGACAACGCGCCTCGTCCCCAGAATCCACAACCCCTATGACGATGATGAACGTGTTCTCTCCTCCAGATGACCCACCCGCCTTCATGGCCCGTGGACCTCGTGCGCGCACCCCTGGTCCGGGAAGGCCCGCTGTCGGTCGTACGCGGTAGTGTTTGCACGGACGACGGCGCAGGTCCGGTGCCGCTGCGGTGCAGGCGAGGTGCAGAGGCACGGAGCACGCAGCGGACGGCATCGGGGCGTCCGCGCCGTCGGTTCGCACGAGGACACTGAGGAGTGGGATGAAGTTCCGGGTTGAGCGCGACGTCCTGGCCGATGCCGTGACCTGGACGGCACGCACCCTCCCCACCCGGCCTCCGGCACCGGTGCTGGCCGGCGTGCGCCTCGAGGCCGACGTCTCGGGCTCCATCACGTTGGCGAGCTTCGACTACGAGGTCTCGGCCCGCTCCGAGATCGCGGCGGAGGTGTCGGAGGCCGGCACCGTGCTGGTCTCGGGTCGTCTGCTGGCCGAGATCTCCCGTGCCCTGCCG
>Ga0207735_100340_pt1 | contig 10975 bp, 6 predicted proteins | sample TtaePargueraPR_9_FD_187280 | JGI IMG/M metagenome (GOLD analysis project Ga0207735, IMG submission 187280) | Aerobic enrichment media microbial communities from Bioluminiscent Bay, La Parguera, Puerto Rico - Tt and E2 (1) (SPAdes) | ecosystem: Environmental > Aquatic > Marine > Unclassified ... | reverse complement strand
ACGCCGTCGCCGCTTCGAGCCGTCACTCGAAGGGCCTGCCCTCAAAAATCCAAATCGGCGTAGTGCTTGGGCGGGCGGGCGCCGGAGATGTGGTCGCTGAGGATGGCGCGGAAGCTGGGGCGCGACTTCACCCGGGCGTACCAGTCCTTGGCGCCGGCGTGGTCGTGCCAGGGCACGTCGCCCAGGTAGTCGACGGCGGAGAGCTCAGCCGCCGCGGTGATGTCCGCGCGCGAGAAGGCGTCGCCGGCCAGCCAGCGCCGCCGGTCGCAGAGCCAGGCGATGTATTCCAGGTGGTAGTGGATGTTGGCCAGCCCGGCGCGGATCGCCCCGGAGTTCGGGGTGCCCAGGCCGAGGAAGCGCTTCATGATCTTCTCGTCCACCAGGTTTGCCGTGACCTCGCGGTGGAACTTCTCGCCGAACCAGTCGGCCAGGCGGCGCACCTCAGCCCGGTCGATGGGGTCTTTGCCCAGCAGCGTCGGTTCGGGATAGACCTCTTCCAGGTACTCGGCGATCACCGAGGCGCCGGCGATGGTGGTGCCGTCGGCGTCGATGAAGACCGGCACCTGGCCGGCGGGGTTCAGGCGCAGGAAGACCTCGCGCCGTTCCCACACCTTCTCGGTGCGCAGTTCGCAGTCCAGACCCTTTTCGGCCAGCAGGACGCGGATGGTCCGGCACCCCGGATCGATGGCGATGTGATAGAGCTGACGCATGGGCGCGGACTATAAGCGCGTCGCCCGCGGCTGGATAGAGTCAGTTGCGGGGCCGCGCTCCAGGCACGGCCCCGCAAGGAAATGCCTCGACTCTATTCGCCGGCGGCGGCCGCCGCCGCGCGGGTCACCGGGTGGGCCAGGCGCTGCAGCATCTCGCGCGGCACGACCTGCCAGAAACGGTCCTTCTCATGCGCCCAGTTCACCAGAAGCTGCTGGGCAAAGGCCGACTGGGTCTCGCGCCAGTGCTCGCTGATCAGCTCGCGCAGCTGGGCCTCCCAGTAGTCGGTCTCGATGCGCTGGTGAATGACGCTCTCCGCGTTGATGCGCTCGGGCAGCTTGTCGTCCACGTCATAGACGAAGGCCATCCCGCCGGACATGCCGGCCGCGAAGTTGGAGCCCACCGCGCCGAGGATGACGGCGGTGCCGCCGGTCATGTACTCGCAGCCGTTGGAGCCGCACCCCTCCACCACGGCGACAGCGGCGGAGTTGCGTACGCAGAAGCGCTCACCCGCCTGGCCGGCGGCGAAGAGCTTGCCGCCGGTGGCGCCGTAGAGCACCGTGTTGCCGATGATGGTATTGTGGTTGCTGGCCAGTGGGCTGGAGGTCAGCGGCCGGACCACGATCTCGCCGCCCGAGAGCCCCTTGCCGACATAGTCATTGGCATCGCCGAAGACTTCCAGCTTCAGGCCTTGCACCGCGAAAGCGCCGAGCGACTGTCCGGCCGAACCGCGCAGGCGCACGGTCACATGTCCGGGGTTAAGCCCCTTCATGCCGAAGCGCCGGGTGATCAGCGATGACATCTTGGTGCCGATGGCGCGGTGCGTGTTGCGGATCGAATACTGCAGCTGCATCTTCTCGCCGTCTTCGAACAGCGGCTTGGCGTCGGCGATGATCTGGGCGTCCAGGGTCTCCGGCACTTCGTTGCGGCCCAGCAGCGTGCAATAGGTCGGGAAGTCCCCGGAGTCCGCCTGCACCAGGAGCGGATTGAGATCCAGGTCGTCGAGATGCTCGGCACCGCGGCTGACCTGCGCCAGCAGGTCGGTGCGGCCGATGATCTCGTTCATGCTGCGCACCCCCAGGCGCGCCAGGATCTCCCGCACCTCCTCGGCGATGAAGCTGAAAAGGTTGACCACTTTCTCCGGCGTGCCGGTGAACTTCTTGCGCAGGGCCTCGTCCTGCACGCAGACGCCCACCGGGCAGGTGTTGGAGTGGCACTGGCGCACCATGATACAGCCCATGGCGACCAGCGAGGCGGTGCCGACGCCGAACTCCTCGGCCCCCAGCATGGCGGCGATGACGATGTCCCGCCCGGTCTTCAGCCCGCCGTCGGTACGCAGGGTCACGTTATGGCGCAGCCGGTTCAGGGTCAGCACCTGGTTGACCTCGGAGAGGCCCATCTCCCAGGGCACGCCGGCGAACTTGATGGAGGTTTGCGGCGAGGCGCCGGTACCGCCCGAGTTGCCGGAGATCAGGATCACGTCGGCCTTGGCCTTGGCCACGCCCGCGGCGATGGTGCCGATGCCCGAGCGTGCCACCAGCTTCACGCAGACCTTGGCATCGGGATTGATCTGTTTCAGGTCGTAAATGAGCTGCGCCAGATCCTCGATCGAATAGATGTCGTGATGCGGCGGCGGCGAGATCAGCATGACGCCCGGCGTCGAGTGCCGCAGCTTCGCGATCATCTCTGTCACCTTGAAGCCGGGCAGCTGGCCGCCCTCGCCGGGCTTGGCGCCCTGGGCCACCTTGATCTCGATCTCGCGGCACTGATTCAGGTACTCGGCGGTGACGCCGAAGCGCCCAGAGGCGACCTGCTTGATCGCCGAGTTCTCGTTGTCGCCGTTGGGGTGCGGGGTGAAGCGCCCCGGATCCTCGCCACCCTCGCCGGAATCCGATTTGGCGCCGATGCGGTTCATGGCGATGTTGAGGGTGCCGTGCGCCTCGGGCGACAACGCGCCCAGCGACATGCCCGGTGTCACAAAGCGCTTGCGGATCGCGGTGATCGACTCGACCTCCTCGATCGGCACCGGCGAGACGCCGTCGACCTTGAAGTCCAGCAGGTCGCGCAGGGTGCTCGGCGGCTGGTTGTGCACGCCCTCGGAGAATTTGCGGTAGGTGGTGTAGGAATCCGTCGCCACCGCGTGCTGCAGGGTATGGATCAGGCCGGCTTCCCAGGAGTGGCTCTCGCCGCCGCGGCGGTAGCGGTAGAAACCACCCACAGGCAGGGCGACGAAGTCCTCGCTCCAGGCGCGCTCGTGCAGCGCCAAGACCTTTTCCTGGATGCCCATGAGGCCGATACCCGACAGCCGGGAGGGCATGGGCATGAAAAACTCGTCCACCAGGGTACGCGACAGGCCCAGGGCCTCGAAGTTGCAGCCGCCGCGGTAGGAGGAGATCACCGCGATGCCCATCTTTGACATGATCTTCAAGAGGCCGTCGTCGATGGCCTTGATGTAGCGCTGAACGCAGTCTTCCAGCGGACGGTCGCCGAAAAGGCCGCGGCGATGGCGCTCGGCGATCGACTCCTGCGCCAGGTAGGCGTTCACCGTGGTGGCGCCGACGCCGATCAGGACGGCGAAGTAGTGAGTGTCGAGACACTCGCCGGCGCGCACGTTCAGCGACACGAAGGTGCGCAGCTTCTGGCGCACCAGGTGGGTATGCACGGCGCCGGTGGCGAGGATCATCGGGATGGCGACCCGCGCCGGTCCGACGGCCTCGTCGGTCAGAACCACGTGCTCGCAGCCTTCGCGCACGGCGTTCTCCGCCTCCTGGCGGATGCGGTCCAGCGCCTCCGCCAGCGCCGTCTCGCCACCATCGGGCGCGAAGGTGCAGTCGATGGTCGCCGCGCTGTCGCCCATATGCTGCACCATGGCCTCGAACTGGGCGTTGGACAGCACCGGCGATTCCAGCTGCAGCAGGCGCAGCTGTGCTTCGTCCTCGTCCAGGATGTTGCCGAGGTTGCCGAGACGCGTCTTCAGCGTCATCACGCGCCGCTCGCGCAGAGAGTCGATCGGCGGGTTGGTGACCTGGCTGAAGTTCTGGCGGAAGAAATGGTGCATGCCGCGGTAGCGGTCGGAGAGCACCGCAAGCGGCGCGTCGTCGCCCATGGAACCGACGGCTTCCTTGGCGTCGTCGACCATGGGATGGAGGATCAGCTCCAGGTCTTCCATGGTCATGCCGTAGTTGAGCTGGCGACGGCGCAGGTCCTCGCCTTCCCAGCGGCTCGGCTCGCCATGGTCGGGGCGCAGCAGGTCGTCGATCGAGGTGACGTTGGCGATCCAGTCCCCGAAGGGCTTTTGCGCGGCGAGGTGATCCTTGATCTCGTCGTCGTGGTAGAGCCGGCCTTCCTGCAGGTCCACGGCGATCATTTGCCCCGGGCCGAGGCGCCCCTTCTCCACCACGGTCTGTTCGTCGATGCGCACCATGCCCGTTTCGGAGCCGGCAAACAGCAGGCCGTCACCGGTGATCGTGTAACGCAGCGGCCGCAGGCCGTTGCGGTCAAGGCCGGCGACGGCCCAGCGGCCGCCGAACCCGCAGACCGCGGCCGGACCGTCCCAGGGCTCCATCACCGCGTTGCAGTAGCTGTAGAGATCGCGGTGCTTGGGCGGCAGCGAGGGGTCCTGGCCCCAGGCCTCCGGGATCAGCATGGTCTTGACCATCGGCAGGTCACGTCCGGCACGCACCATCAACTCGGCCACCGCGTCCAAGGCCGCGGAATCCGAGAGGCCGGCGGAGATCACCGGCTTCAGGTCCTCGACGTGATCGGAAAAGGTCTCCGAGGCCATGCGGCACTCGTGCGCCTGCATCCAGTTCACGTTGCCCTTCAGCGTGTTGATCTCGCCGTTGTGGGCGAGGATGCGGAAGGGCTGGGCCAGGCGCCAGGTCGGGAAGGTGTTGGTGGAATAGCGCTGGTGGAAGATCACGAAGTTGGAGGCGAAGCGCTCGTCGAGCAGGTCGGGATAGAAGGTCGAGAGCTGCTCGGCCAGGAACATGCCCTTGTAGATCACCGAGCGGCAGGACAGCGAGCAGATGTAGAAGTCCTGGATCGACTCCTGCTCGGCCGCCTTCTCGATGCGCCGGCGGATGATGTAGAGATCGATCTCGAACTGCTGATCCGGCACGCCGCGCGAATTGGCGATCATCACCTGCTCGATCTCGGGCCGCGTGGCGTTGGCCTTCTCGCCGACGATCTCGGTGTTCACCGGCACCTGGCGCCAGCCGTAGATGCGGTAACCGAAATTCAGGATCTCGCGTTCGACCAGCACGCGGCAGCGTTCCTGGGCACCGAAGTCGGTGCGCGGCAGGAAGACCATGCCGACGGCCAGCGTCTCCTCGCCCGGCTCATGGCCGGTGCGGGCCACGTGTTCGCGGAAGAAATCCTGCGGGATCTGCAGATGGATGCCCGCGCCGTCGCCGGTCTTGCCGTCGGCGTCGACAGCGCCGCGGTGCCAGACCGCCTTCAGCGCCTCGATGCCGGCCACCACCACGTCGCGGCGCGGCTTGCCGTCGAGGGAGGCAACCAGGCCGACGCCGCAGGCGTCATGCTCGTCACGGGGGTCGTAAAGGCCGCGGCTGGAGAGCCGCTCGGCGTTGCGCTTCCAGGCGTCCGCGTAGCTCTGCTTCTGCCCGGTGGGCGTAAGGGGCTTCTGGTCCGTCATGTTCTTGTCTCCCCCGGCCTTACTCGGCCGCCGCGGCGGTGGCGCCCGCCTTGGCCTGTATGTAGTTGTGCATCTGCTCGGCAGCGTCGCGACCGTCGCGCACCGCCCAGACGACGAGCGAGGCGCCGCGCACGATGTCACCGGCCGCAAAAACCCCGTCGAGCGACGTCATCTTGGTCGTGAAATCGGTCAGCACGGTGCCCCAGCGGGTCACTTCCAGCCCCTCGGTGTCGAACAGTTTCGGCAGGTCCTCCGGATCGAACCCCAGCGCCTTGATCACCATGTCCGCCTCCACCGTGAAGCTGGAACCCTCGATGATCTGCGGCATCTGGCGGCCGGTCGCGTCGGGCATTCCGAGGTGCACACGCTGGGCCCGCACCGCCGTCACCTCGTCGTCACCGAGGAAGGCTTCCGGCGCCGAGAGCCAGAGGAAGTCAACGCCCTCCTCCTCGGCATTGGCGACTTCACGCTGCGAGCCGGGCATGTTGGCACGGTCGCGGCGGTAGAGGCAGTGCACCGACTTGGCGCCCTGGCGCACAGCGGTGCGCACGCAGTCCATGGCCGTGTCGCCGCCGCCGATCACCACCACCGACTTGCCCTTGGCATCCAGCGTCCCGTCGTCGAAGGCCGGCACCTCGTCGCCCAGGCCCTTGCGGTTCGAGGCGGTGAGGAAATCCATGGCCGGGAAGATGTTGCTGAGGCCGCTGCCCGGCGCCTTGATGTCACGCGCCTTGTAGACACCGGTGGCGATGAGCACCGCGTCATGCTTCTGGCGCAGGGCGGCGAAGCTCTCCGCACCGCCGACGTCGTAGTTCAGGTGGAACTGCACGCCGGAGCGCGCCAGCAGGTCGCTGCGGCGCTCGACCACCTCCTTCTCCAGCTTAAAGTTGGGAATGCCGTAGATCATCAGCCCGCCGACCCGGTCGTAGCGGTCGTAGACGTGTACCTGGTAGCCCTTGCGGCGCAGCTGCTCGGCGGCCGCGAGACCGCCCGGCCCGGCGCCGATGATGCCGACCGACTGCGGGCGCTCGTGCAGCGGCTTGACCGGCTTCACCCAGCCCTCTTGCCAGGCGGTGTCGGTGATGTACTTCTCGACCGAGCCGATGGTGACGGTGCCGTGACCGGCCTGCTCGATGACGCAGTTGCCCTCGCAGAGCCGGTCCTGCGGACAGATGCGCCCGCAGATCTCCGGAAAGTTGTTGGTCGACTGGGAGACCTCGTAGGCCTCCTGCAGACGACCTTCGGCGGTCAACATCAACCAGTCGGGGATGTTGTTGTGCAGCGGGCAGTGGACCTGGCAGAAGGGCACCCCGCACTGCGAGCAGCGGCTGGCCTGCTTGGTCGCCGCTTCCGGATCGAACTCGTCGTAGATCTCCCCGAAATCGCGGCGGCGTTCCTCCGCGCTGCGCTTCTCAGGCATGGCGCGCGCAAGCTTCACGAACTGCAACATCCGGCTGGCCATAGGCTTTACTTCCCCAAAACTCTCTATCCGATCCGTGGGGCCCTTCCTGAGCCGCCCTCCTCGGGCGGGCCCGTTGGGCCTTTCTTTCTCCCCGGCCCCTCACGGGCATCCGGCTGCGCCCAGCGGCGGCACCCCGCCCGTCACAGCCTCGCGCGTCACCGCCAAAGGCTGCGATCCTCAAGGGGCTCTGGCCCGGCCACCGGCCCCATGGCCGGCCCTTCGCGATCCGAAGTCAGCCTCGACCAGACCGAGGAGAGCGCCCGTCTATAGACGATGCCCCCGCAGCTTGCGAGGAAAAAACATGGATTAGGTCAGAAATATTGACCTAACATATCCAAAGCCGCTCTTTTATATCAGAAATCAGGGCCATTCGGCGATAGCTTTTCAACAAACTGGTACCATTTCGGGACTAATTTGCCGCATGGGAACGTTAACCAAGGGGTGCTATAAGCCGCCCATCGCCTGCCATTTGCTCTGTACCGCTGCCCGATCCGCGAACCTTACCCGGAACCCGTCCTTGTCCCTTCTGCACGTCGTCATCCTGGCTATCGTTCAGGGCATCACCGAGTTCCTGCCGATTTCCTCCTCCGGCCACCTGGTCCTGGCCTGGGAAGCTTTCGATGCGGCGCAGATGACCGCGATCGAGCAATCCGAAGCTGATCGCCTGACCCTCGACATCGCGGTACACGTGGGCACCCTGGCGGCGGTCTGCCTCTACGCCTGGCGCGAGATCGGCCAGATGGCCGGCGGCGTGGCCCAACTCGCCCTCGGCCGCTGGACACCGGGCGCACGCCTGGCCGCCCTGGTGGTGGTCGGCACCCTGCCGCTGATCGCCGTCGGCGGCCTGTTCAAGGACGAGATCACGGCCATTCTGCGCGACACGGCTGTGGTCGCCTGGGCCACCATCGGCTTCGGGATCGTACTCTTCATCGCCGACCGCAGCACCCTGACCTTCCGGCGCATCGACCACATGACCTTCGCCGCCGGCTTCTTCATCGGCCTGTCCCAGGTCCTGGCGCTGATCCCGGGCACCAGCCGTTCCGGCATCACCATGACGGCGGCCCGTGCCCTGGGCTTCGAACGGGTCGAGGCGGCGCGCTTCTCCCTGCTGCTCGCCATCCCGGCCATCCTCGGCGCGGGCAGCCTCGCCGGCTACGACCTTTACGAGAGCGGCAACATGCAGCTCGGCCTGGAGGCCCTGGTCGGCGCCGCACTGTCGTTCGGCGTCGCCCTGCTCGCCATCGTGCTGATGATCGGGTGGCTGCGGCGCGCGTCCTTCACGCCCTTCGTGATTTATCGCATCGTCCTGGGCAGCGTGCTGCTCTGGTGGGTCTACGGCACCCCCTAAAGGGCGGGGCCGCCCGGCGGCACCCGACGGGCAGGGCGTTTTCCTCAGGACACCGCCGGCTGGTTGTAGCGCCCGCCCGGGCGGTACTTGTCGAGGTAACTGGGGATCACCGCCTCCGGCGCGGTCGCCTCTATCCCCAGATCGGCCAGAGTCAGCGCGCCGGGCGAGACCACGTTGTCCTGGCGCAGCAGGGTGACCTGGTCGCGAGTCAGCGGCGGCTGCGGCAGCAGTTCCAGGAAGGTCGCCTCCAGCCGCGCAAGGCCGAAGGGCAGATTGACCAGGGCCCGCTTGCGGCCGATGGTCTTCAGCATCAGCTGCAGCAATTGCTTGAAGGTGTAGGTCTTGGGCCCGCCCAGTTCGTATACCTTGCCGCGGCAGGCCGGGTCGCGCAGCGCCTTGACCACGGCACGGGCCACGTCGCCGACGTAGACCGGCTGGAACCGGGTCTTGCCGCCGCCGACCAGAGGCAGCGCCGGGGAAAAGCGCGATATCTCGGCGAAGCGATTGAAGAAGCCGTCTTCCGGGCCGAAGACCACGCTGGGGCGCAGGATGGTGGCCTCGGGAAAGGCCGTGCGCACCGCCGCCTCGCCCTCGCCCTTGGTGCGGGCATAGACGGCCTGCGCCTCCGGGTCGGCGCCGATGGCCGAGACCTGTACCAGACTCTTTACGCCGGCGGCAGCCGCGGCCGTGGCGATGGTCTTGGCGCCTTCGGCCTGCACCGCCTGGAAGCGCTGCTTGCCACCCTCGAAGAGAATTCCGATCAGGTTGACCACCGCATCGGCGCCGGCGACCGCCGCGGCCACGGCCTCGGCGTCCTGCACCGGGACGCAGAGCGGCGTGATCTGGCCGACGTCACCCAGCGGCTTCAAAAAGGCGGCCCGGCCGGGATGGCGCACCGCCACCCGGATCGTCCAGCCCTCGCGGGCGAGCTGCTGCACCACGTAGCGGCCGAGAAACCCCGAGCCGCCAAAAACCGTCACGATGCCCGCTGCCATGGCGCCCATAACCTGTCCCTCTTGCTGTCGCGAGTCTCGCGCGGCGGCCCCGGGGCCGCCGCGGGCCCTCTCGGGCGATATATACAAAGGCTGGGATCAAGTTGACAGCCTCAATTGACCGCCTATTTTGGGTCTCGTGCGCCCTGGCGGCACACGTTCTTCCGATTCGTCAAACCGGTCTTCCCAGTGGCAACTCCTGAGATTCACCTTCACAAGGGCGACCTGCCGGCCGGCCTTTCCTTCGGCGACAGCGTCGCCGTCGACAGCGAGACCATGGGCCTGGACCTCGCCCGCGACCGGCTCTGCCTGTTGCAGCTCTCCGCAGGCGACGGAGTCTGCCACCTGGTCCAGTTTCCCAAGGGCGAGTACGATGCGCCCAACGTGAAAGCGCTGCTGGCCGATCCCGCGGTGACCAAGATCTTCCATTTCGCGCGCTTCGACCTGGCGGCCGTCCGGCGCTACCTGGGCGTGGATTGCAAACCCGTCTATTGCACCAAGATTGCCTCCAAGCTGGTGCGCACCTATACGGACCGCCACGGCCTGAAAGACCTCTGCCGCGAATTGCTGGGCGCCGAAATCTCCAAGCAGCAGCAGTCCTCCGACTGGGGCGCGGCGGAACTGAGCCAGGAGCAACTGGCCTATGCCGCCTCCGATGTCTTGTATCTGCACGAGTTGAGGGCCAAATTGGACGTGATGCTGGCGCGCGAAGGCCGCGACGGGCTGGCCAGGGCCTGCTTCGAGTTCCTGCCCGCGCGCGCGGCGCTCGACATCGCCGGGTGGAACGATCTGGACATCTTCGCCCACTGAAGCGTTCCGGAGAGGCCTCGAAAAGGATTCCGGGCTGGTCGACGGCAGCGCACTCCGATTGACCGTCGCAAGCCTTTGGGAGATGGTCTTCGGGCTGGAAAAAGCTCTCCCGAGCCGGGCGGTACCGCGCATGGGGCTTTTTCGGTGCACGGCGCCCTGTGCTAAGGTGCCGATCAGCTTCGCAAGGCGCGATTTCGGGGGATGTCGCGCCAATGGCGCGCGTACCATTTCCGGCCCCGTCGCGCACGGAACAGCCCCCAGGACAACGGCCCCGGGGACAGCGCCCCGGGGACAGCCGCCCCGGACAATGGGGTGGCCCCATGACTGAAGAGATGGCATGAAGTCGCAGTTGGAATCGGAAGCCCCTGACACCTCAGCGGACCTGAGGGTCGCGCGCCGCGTCCTCGATGTCGAAGCCGAGGCTCTGCGGACCCTCGCCGGCACCCTGAACGGCGACTTTGTCGACGCGCTGAACCGGCTGGAGGCGGTCGAAGGCCGCGTTATCGTGACCGGCATGGGCAAGAGCGGTCACGTGGCACGCAAGATCGCCGCGACCCTCGCCTCCACCGGCACGCCATCGCTCTTCGTCCACCCGGGCGAGGCCAGCCACGGCGACCTGGGCATGATCACCCAGAAGGACGCGGTGATCGCCCTGTCGAATTCCGGCAACACCCTGGAGTTGAGCGACATCATCACCTACGCCAAGCGCTTCGCCATCCCTCTGGTCGCCATGACAGCGCGGCGGGATTCGGCGCTGGCCGAGGCCGCCGACGTCGCCCTGATCCTGCCTGGCGCTGCCCAGGGGGCGGCCGAGGCCTGTGCGGTCACCCAGGCGCCGACCACCTCCACAACCATGATGCTGGCCCTGGGCGACGCCCTGGCAGTCGCCCTGCTGGAGCGCAATGGCTTTTCCAGCAGCGACTTCAAAGTGTTTCATCCGGGCGGCGCATTGGGCAAGCGACTGCTGCGCGTCAGCGATTTGATGCACGGCGGCGAGG
>Ga0207735_100339_pt1 | contig 10981 bp, 8 predicted proteins | sample TtaePargueraPR_9_FD_187280 | JGI IMG/M metagenome (GOLD analysis project Ga0207735, IMG submission 187280) | Aerobic enrichment media microbial communities from Bioluminiscent Bay, La Parguera, Puerto Rico - Tt and E2 (1) (SPAdes) | ecosystem: Environmental > Aquatic > Marine > Unclassified ... | reverse complement strand
CCCGCCGGCGGGGTCAGGACGCGTACACGCCCATCTCGAACAGCGAGTAGCCCCACTCGGTGCCGCGGTCGTGCAGCGCGAGCCGCACGTAGCGGCCGCTGCCCGCGGCGTCGAGCGAGTCCACTCCCCCGTCCCCGTCGCTCACGGAGGCGACGGTGGTCCAGGTGGTGCCGTCGTCGGAGGTCTGGACGTCGTAGGCGAGCGCGTAGGCGGTCTCCCAGACGAGCTGGACCTGGTCGAACGAGGTGACGGATCCCAGGTCCACCTGGATCCACTCCTCGTCGTCCCAGTCGCTCGACCAGCGCGTGGCCTGGTCGCCGTCGAACGCCTGTTTCGGGGTGAAGTCGCCGTTCCACGGGTCGAAGCTCGACGCGGACGCTGCCTTGCCGAGCGCCACGTTGGTGCCCGCGACCTCGGGGGCGACGACCCGGAACGACTGCGTCTCGACCCCGACGTTGCCCTGGCCGTCCTCGGCCCACAGGTAGACCTTCCACACGCCGAGATGCTGCGGTGCGCTGAGCTCGAACGTACCCGGGGCGACCTCGGTGGACTCGACCCACTGGAGCCCGCCGGCGCCGTCGATGTACTTGCTGTTGACGAACGCGACGTAGTTGATCGGGTCGCCGTCCGGGTCGACGACGTCGGTCTCCAGCGTCACGGTGGACCCGGCCTCGACGGCCGTCGTGTCACCGGTGACGTCGAAGCCCCGGAACTGCGGCGGGGTGTTCATGGCCGCGATGTCCTGGCCCCACGTCTTGGCGAGGGCGTAGTAGCCGAGCCGCTTGTTGCCGCCCGGGATGACGTTGAACCAGACGCCGCCGAAGTCGCCCTCGGTGCCGTAGTGGAAGAACGTCGCGCCCAGCCCCTTGTCCCGGTGCTCCATGATGCACTCCCACGAGTCCACGTACGCCGCACCCTTGGCGATGTCGGAGGGCTCGTCCGGGACGCCGTTGACGTCGTCGGGCACCTCCCACTCGCCGTCGGCGCCACCCTCGGTGACGATGTACGGCCGGTCGTAGCCGCCGTCCTCCCAGACGTCGGCGATCGAGCAGACGTCCCCGTAGGAGTTGATCTGCAGCAGGTCCAGGTCCGGGGAGTTGGCCTGGTAGTAGGGCCAGGCGCCGGACCAGGCGTCCGTGGAGCTCACCGGGTGGTCGGGGTCGATCGCGTGGATGGCGACCGCCATGTCGTTGACAAACTCCGTGTAGGCGTTGCGCTCTGCCTCCAGCTCGTCGCCGGAGTAGCAGTTCTGCAGCCCCAGGATCGACTCGTTGCCGACCGACCACATGAGCACGCCCGGGTGCCCCTTGTAGGCCTCGACCTGCTCAAGGATGTGGGTGCGGGTCTCGGCCTCGTAGGCGGTGTCACCCTGGTAGGAGACGCAGCCACCGGATCCGGGGCCGCCGCCGGGCACGAGCCAGAACCCCATGATGACGCGGATGCCGTGGGCTGCCGCCGAGTCCAGCAGCGTGACCGTGTCGGCGCCGGTGCCCCAGGTGCGGGTGGTGTTGGCGCCCATCGCGGCCAGGTCGGGCATGTAGGTGTCGGCCTCGGCGAACGACGGACCCCAGGTCAGGCCCCGCACGGTGTACGGCTCGCCGTCCACCTCGAGACGCCAGCCCTCGCCGTGCTCGACGACCTCGACGTGGCTCGCCTCGGTGACCGGACCGGTCGTGCCGGCCCAGCCCGGGTTGACGTAGTCGGGGTACGGGTCGGTCGGGTCGGGGTCCGTGGGATCGGTCGGGTCGGTGGGGTCGGTGCCGCCGTCGCCGGTGTGCACGGCCAGCTCCCAGACCGAGTAGCCGTAGCCGGTGCCCCGCTCGATGCCCTGGAGGCGCACGTAGCGGCCGCTCGCGCCGAGGGCGAGGGTGTCGGTGCCGCCGTCACCGTCGGTCACGGACGTCGCGGTGGACCAGGAGGCGCCGTCGTCGGAGACCTGGATCTCGTAGGCGCTGCCGTACGCGCCCTCCCAGACGACGCCGACGCCGCAGAGGTCCTGCACGTCACCGAGGTCGACCTGCAGCCACTCGTCGTCGGTGGCGGCGCTGGACCATCGGGTGCTGGTGCTGCCGTCGACGGCGGCGGACGCCGGGTAGGAGGCGGCGTCCTGGGTGGACGACGCCGTCGCGGCCGTGCCGAGCGCGGCGTTCGTGTCCGAGCACTCGCCGGCGCCCGGGTCGCCCGGGTCGGTCGGGTCGGTCGGGTCGGTGGTGCCGTACACCTCGAGCTCCCACAGGGAGTAGCCGTAGCCCGTGCCGCGGTCGACGCCCTGGAGGCGCACGTAGCGGCCGCTCGCGTCGAGCGTGAGGGTGTCGGCGCCCCCGTTGCCGTCGGCCACGGTGGCCGCGGTGGACCAGGAGGTGCCGTCGTCGGAGACCTGGATCTCGTAGGCGCTGCCGTACGCCGCCTCCCACGCGAGGTCGAGGCGGTCCAGTGACGCGACCGCTCCGAGGTCGACCTGGATCCAGGAGTCGTCGACGGCGGTGCTGGCCCAGCGGGTGCCGAGGTCGCCGTCGACCGCTGCGGCGGCCGGGGTGTAGTCGGGGTTCTCCACCGACGACGCCGTCACGGGCGCTCCTCGGGAGAGCAGCTCGGGCGTGGCGGCCTGCGCGGGCGCCGCGAGCACGGTGCCGCCCAGGGCGAGCACCGTGGTGGCCGCGACCAGCGGCCTGCGGGTGGTTCGGTTCATCGTCTCCTGCCTCTCGCGTCTGCCGGGCGGCTCGTCGGTGGGCCGTGCCGGTCGACCTCGTCGTCGTGGTGCGCGGGGGCGGCAGAGCGCTGGGAGAGCGCTCTATCACCGTGTGGCAGTATCAGCACAGGTAGGTGACAGGTGTCAACAGCAGCCAGGATCTCCGGGCGTCGTGCTGGGAGAGCGCTCCATCCTGCTACTGTCCCTGCATGGCCATCGACCGCTCCCCCACGCTGGAGGACGTCGCCCGCGTCGCCGGCGTGTCCCGCGCGACCGTCTCGCGCGTGGTGAACCAGGAGCGCCGTGTCGCGCCCGCGATCCAGCAGAAGGTCGCCGCCGCCATCTCGACCACCGGCTACGTCCCCAACCGTGCGGCACGGTCGCTCGTGACCCGGCGGGCCGGCTCCGTCGCCGTCGTGGTCGCCGGATCGGCGCTGGACGACGGCGCCGACCGGGTCGCCGAGATGCTCGCCGACCCGTTCTTCGGCCGCGTCGCCGGTGGCGCGGTCCGCGCCCTGCGCCCCCACGACGTCCACCCCGTGCTGATGCTGGCCGACGACGCCGCGGCCCGGCGTCAGGTGACCTCCTTCGTGGCGAGCGGACACGTCGACGGCGCACTGCTCGTCTCCACCGCCGGCCATGACCCGCTGGCCGCCGAGCTGCACGCCCTGGGCCGTCCCGTGGTCGTCTTCGCCCGCCCGACCGACGGTCTCCCGGTGAGCTGGGTGGACGTCGCCAACGCCGAGGGCGGGGCGCTCGCCGCCGACCGGCTGCTCTCGGGGGGCCGTCGCCGCCTGGGCCTCGTCGGCGTGGACCCGGCCCTCGACGTGCACGCCGCACGGGACCGCGCGACCGGGTTCCGCGCGGCCGCCGAGCGCGGTGGCGCCCGGGTCGTGGCCGGGGCCTCCGGCGAGTTCACCGTCGCCAGCGGCGCAGCCGCCGCGCGCCGGCTCCTCGACCAGGCGCCGGACATCGACGGGCTCTTCGCGGCGAACGACCTCATGGCGCTCGGCGCCCTGCAGGTGCTGCAGGCACGCGGCGTCCGCGTCCCGGACGAGGTCGCCGTCGTCGGCTTCGACGACAGCCCCGTCGCGACGATCAGTGCCCCACCGCTGACGACGGTCCGCCAGCCGGTGGAGGACATGGCCCGCGCGATGGCCGAGCTGCTGCTGCGCCAGATCGAGGGTGACGACTCGGCGCCCCGGTCGCAGACCTTCGCCCCGCGCCTGGTGCCACGGGCGTCGGCGTAGAGACGCCGTCCACCGTCCGACGACTGGGACGCGGTCTCACCGCGGAGTAGCCTCGTGTGCCATGACCGCCGTCCGGACGCACACCCACGCCCAGGCCGTCGACGCCGCCATCGAGCTGTTCTCCCGGAAGGGGTTCGAGCAGACCACCGTCGAGGAGATCGCCGACGCCGCACAGATCAGCCGTGCGACGTTCTTCCGTCGGTTCCGGTCCAAGGAGGACGTGGTCTTCGCCGACCACGAGATCCTCCTCGAGGAGGTCGTGGTCATGCTGGCGGCGACCCGCCCCGAGGCGCGGGTCAACGAGGAGGCCAACACCTCGCGCGAGTCGGCGTGGGACCCGTCGGTGGACCCGTACCTGGAGGTGTGCCGGGCCGCGCGCCTGGTGTTCGACCACCACGTCGGGCAGCGCGAGACGTCGCTCGCGCGGCACCGACTCCTGCAGCAGGTGCCGGCGCTGCGGGACCGCGAGCTCGTCACCACCCACCGCTACGAGCGCGCCTTCACCGCCTACCTGCGCGACACGCTGCCCACCGACCGCTCCCGCACCACCATGTCGATCGCGTTCGCGGCCTCGGTGGTCGCCGTGCACAACGCGGTGCTGCGCCGCTGGCTGCGCAACCCGTACCTGGACCTGCGTCCCGACCTGGAGGAGGCGTTCGCGGACCTGCGCCGCGTCGCCGCTGCTCCGGCGTCCGACGGCGGCACCCCGGCCGCGGAGGACGTCGGCGAGCCGCACGCCGGCAGCAAGCGCGTCGTCGTGGCGGTGCTGGAGGAGGGCGCCGGTCCCGACGACGTCGCCCGTGCCGTGCGCGACGTGCTCAACTGAGGAGGCACGGATGATCGAGTGGCTCTTCGACGCGACGTTCACGGTCGGGGACTCCGGTCCGGTCCTGTGGCGCGAGGTGATCGGCAACGCGTTCGGACTCGCCTCGGCGCTCGGCGGCATGCGCCGCAAGGTCTGGGCGTGGCCGGTCGGCATCATCGGGAACCTGCTGCTGCTCACCGTGTTCCTCAACTCCGTGTTCGGCGACGCGAGCCGCGCCGACATGCTCGGCCAGGCCGGCCGCCAGGTCATGTTCATCGCGGTCTCTGTCTACGGGTGGATGCGCTGGCGCGAGACGAGGAAGCAGGACCTGGAGGTCCGCGCCGACGGCAAGGTGCCGTCGTCGGGCGCCGAAGGGGTGCACCCGCGCTGGGCGACCTGGCCGCAGCGCGCGTTCCTGGTGGTCGCGATGGTGGGCGGCACGCTCGCGCTGACTCCGCTGTTCACGGCCCTGGGCTCCTACGAACCCGTGTGGGCGGACGCGTGGATCTTCATGGGATCGCTGCTGGCCACCTACGGCATGGCGCGCGGCTGGGTCGAGTTCTGGCTGATCTGGGTCGCCGTGGACGTCGTCGGCGTCCCGCTGCTGTGGTCGGCCGAGTACTACGCCACGGCCCTGATGTACGTGTTCTACGGTGCGTTCACCCTGGTCGGGTTCTTCGTCTGGCTGCGGGTCCACCGCCGCGAGCAGGCCGCGGCCACGCCCTGACTCCGTCGCGCGGGGGATCCGCGGCACGGGCCCGGCGCGCGATGATGGCCCCATGCTGATCGCCGAAGACCTGCTGCTGCTCGCCTACGACGACACCACCGGCAAGCCGGACGGCTGGCTCACCGACCTGGACACACGGCTCGGTGCCGCGCTGCTGCTCGAGCTGGCGCTGGCGGGTCGCGTCCAGGTGGCCGGCGCCGGGACGACGGCGGCGGCCGGGTCGGCCGTGCCGCAGGGTACCGCCGTCGTGCTGGACGCCTCCCCCGCCGGGCACCCCGCGCTCGACCGGGCGCTCGCCGTCGTCGCCGAGCGGCCGCGCACCCCGAAGGACCTGCTGGGCCCGCTGGCGAAGGACGTCAGGGACGAGCTGCTCGCCGGGCTCGTCGCGCGTCGGATCCTGCGCCGGGAGTCGGGCAAGATCCTGGGCATCTTCCCCACCACGTCCTGGCCGGCCGCCGACTCGTCGCACGAGGGGCGTTGCGGACCGAGTGCGAGGACGTGCTGCTGGGCCGTCGTGACCCGCGGCCCGAGACGGCGGCGCTGCTGTCCCTCGTGGCGGGCACCGCGCTGGTCAAGCAGCTCGTGCCCGCCGAGCACCGCAAGCAGGCCGAGGCGCGGGCGAAGGAGCTCGCCGAGGAGTCCTGGGCGCACGACGCCGTCAAGAAGGCCGTCGACGAGATCAACGCGGCGCTCCTGACGACGATCATCTTCCCGGCGATCATCACGCCGACTGTCATGTCGTCCTGACCGCCGGGCCCCCTTCCCGGCGACCGGTCGGCACTCTGCGGCCGGATCGGCACGGATGATTGCCGACCCGGCCGCGGAGTGCCGACGCGACGCCTCGGGAACGACGCAGCGCCGCCCCGGATCACGGGGCGGCGCTGCGCCTCAGGTGGACCGCCGTCCGGCTGGTGATCGCACGGCGGTGCACGTGACCGGCGTCGACCCACGCCGGAACCTGCGGTGATCGTCTACGCGAAGGCGGAGACACCGGTGATGGCACGGCCCACGATCAGCGCGTTCATCGACTCGGTGCCCTCGTAGGTGTGGATCGCCTCGATGTCCGCGAAGTGCCGCGCCACGCGGTTGGCCAGCAGGATGCCGTTGCCGCCCAGCATGTCGCGGGCGATCGAGGCGACCTCGCGGGCACCCCGGGTGCAGGTGTACTTGGCCAGGGAGGCCTGCTCACCGGTGAGCTCGCCGGCGTCGGCCTGCTCGGTCAGGCGCGTCACCAGCAGCTGCAGCTGGGTCACCGTGGACAGCATCCGGGTCAGGCGCTCCTGGACCATCTGCTTGGCGGCGAGCGGCTTGCCGAACTGGACGCGCTGGGTCGCGTAGTGCACGGCGGCCTCATAGCAGGCGATCGCGTGCCCGACGGCGGACCACGCGACGGCGAGACGCGTCGCGAAGAGCACCTCGGAGGTGGTCTTGAAGGAGGTGGCACCCGGCAGGGCGGCGTCGGCGGGCACGAACACGTCGTCGAGCACGATGTGCGCCTGCCAGATGGCCCGCAGCGCCATCTTTCCCTCGATGGTGGTGCCGGTGTAGCCGGGGGCGTCCTGCGGGACGACGAACCCGTGCACCTGGCCGTGACCCGGGCTGCCCTCGTCGACCAGGCGGGCCCACACCACGGTGATGTCGCCGCAGGAGCCGAACCCGATCCACTTCTTCTCGCCGTCGATGACGTACCCCTCGACGCCGTCGCGGGTCTCGCGGCGGGCCGTGGTCTCCAGGGACACGGAGTCCGAACCGTGGGTGGGCTCGGTCAGCGCGAACGCACCGAGGATCTCGCCGCGCGCCATCGGCTCGGCGTACCGCTCCACCTGCTCGGGCGAACCGTGCATGACGATCGAACGCAGGGCGAGCCCGCCCTGGACGCCGCAGATGGTGGCCACGGAGCCGTCGCCGCGGGACATCTCCATGCTGGCCAGACCTTCGGCCATGAAGGAGATCGACGGGCGGCCGGGCACGTCGACGCCGTCGCGCAGGAAGTCGCGCTCGGCGAGCGCCTTGACGAGGTCGAACGGCACCTCGGCGCGCTCCCAGTAGCCGTCGATGACGGGCAGGACCTCGTCCTGGACGAACTCGCGCACGGCGAGCTGGTGCGCGCGGGCGGCGGGGTCGACGTCGGCGAACGCGCGGGCGAAGTCGACGTCGAGGGGTGCGGCCACGTCGTAGTCGGGCGCGGTGACGCCGATCTGTGCGGGTGCGGGGCGGTTCATGAGGTCCTTCTCTCCAACTGGTGCGCCGGCGCCGTCACCGAGGCTGGTGGCGACGGCGCCGGTCTGCCCCCATCATGCGCACGCGACTCGGTCTCAGTCAAGCGATACGGGGTATCACAGCGTCCGCGGCTCGTGCCGGACGGCGTCCCCGCGTGATCGCGGATCTGGCACGATGTGGCGCGTGCCCGACGACGCCCCCGCCCCCACGACGGCCGCCGCCGCGCGGGACCGCGGTGCCCACCTCCTGGCCTCGCCGTGGCTGCTCGCGCTCGCCTTCGTCGTCGTGCACGCCCGTCTCGTCCACGAGGCCATCACCTGGCAGAACACGATCTACGGCGACGTCACGCTCTACGAGTGGTGGGCCCGCCACGGCCTGACCACCGGCCAGTGGCCCGTCCTCGACTACGACTGGGTCTACCCCGCCGGCGCCCTCGCCCCCGTCGTCACGCCCGCGCTGGTCACCGACGACCTTCTCGGCTACGAGATCTTGTGGACCGCGGCGATCGTCGCGCTCAACGCCGTCGCCACCGTGATCCTCGTGCGTTCGACCCCCCGCGGCGTGCTCGGCGCCTGGTGGTGGCTGCTGTTCCTGCTCGCCCTCGGACCGATCTTCCTCGGCCGCCTCGACGGCGTCGTCGCGCCGATGATCCTCGTCGCCCTCGTCCTCGCCCGGCGCCACCCACGGATCGCCGTCGCCGTCGCCACCGCCGGCGCCTGGATCAAGATCGCCCCCGGTGCCGTCGTCGTCGCGATCGCCGCCACCCGCCGCAGCCTGCGCGACCTGCTGCGCGCCGTCGTCGTCCCCGGAGCCGTCGTCAGCGCCGTGGTCGTCGGCCTCGCGCTCCTCGGCGGTGCCGGCACCCGCGCGCTGAGCGTGTTCGGCCAGCAGGGGTCGCGGACCCTGCAGGCGGAGTCCGTCCTCGCCACCTGGTTCTCCGTCGCCCGCTGGTGGGACCCCGGCATCCGTATCGAGTACAACGACGAGATCTTCACCTACGAGGTCCAGGGTGACGCCGCGCGAACCGTCGCCGACACCCTCGACTGGCTGCTCGTCGCCGCCGTCGCCGCCCTCGCGCTCCTGACGCTGTGGGCCGCCCGTCGGCACCCCGAGAAGGCCTACGAGCTCGTCCTGCTGTCCGCGGCAGCGCTGCTCGTCGCGCTCATCGTCTTCAACAAGGTCGGCTCGCCACAGTTCGTCGCCTGGATCGGGCCCACCGTCGCGGTGGCGCTCTCCGCCGCCCCGGCCGGTCGCTCCTTGCGCTGGTGGTGGCCACCGGCGCTCGGCATGATCCTCGTCGCCTACGCCACCTACCTCGTCTACCCGGTCGCCTACGGACCCTTCCTGGGCGGCGAGACCTGGATCGTGGTCGTCGAGGCGCTGCGCAACCTCGCCCTCGTCGTGCTGCTCGCCGGGGCCACCTGGCGCATCGTCCACCTCGGCGCCGAACCGGCGGCTCGGACGCACGACAGCCGCCCCGTCCACCCCCGCACCTGAGGGCCGCGCGACCGGACCCTTCCGGTTGCGCACGCACCCACCTCCCCGGACGCTGAGGCAACCATCGCCGTCCCCGTCCAGGAGGTCCCGTGGCACACCCCGCCGCACCGTCGCCCGTCACCCTGGCTCCCGACCCCTCGCCGGGCGCCGACGCCGCGCTGCCGCCGTCGGACCTGGCGTTCGTCGCCGCCCACGCCACCGACGTGCCGGCGCTCCTCGACCGGGTGACCCGCATCGCACCGTCGCTGCCCGCACCCGGCGAGGGCGACACCGTCCGGCTCTGGTCGGCCCTGGCCTCGGTGGCCGCCGCCGACGTCGGCGCGGCACGCGTCCTGGAGCCGCACCTCGACGCGCTGACGATCCTGCGCCAGGCACCGGACGGCGTCGACCTGGGCCTCCTCGACGCCGGACCGGCATCGACCTGGGGCGTCTATGCCGCCGAGGGACCGGGCGTGCGCGTCGAGGCCCGGCCGGACGCCGCGGGCGAGGGCTGGGTGCTCGACGGGACCAAGCCCTGGTGCTCCCTGGCCCGCCACCTCAGCCACGCCCTCGTGACGGCCTGGGTCGGCGACGAGCGACGGCTCTTCGCCGTCGCCCTGCGCACCCCGCACGTCCGCGCCGACGAGGGCCCGTGGGTGGCGCGCGGGCTCACCCAGGTGGTCAGCGCTCCGGTGCACCTCGACTCCGCACCCGCCGTACCCGTCGGACCCACCGGCTGGTACCTGCGGCGCCCCGGGTTCGCCTGGGGCGGGATCGGGGTCGCCGCCTGCTGGTGGGGCGGCGCGGTCGGGCTCGCGCGCAGCCTGTGGTCCTCGCTGCAGGGCCGCGAGGCGCAGCAGCTCGCGCTCGCCCACCTCGGCGCCGTGGACGTCGCGCTCGGCGCCGCACGGTCGGCGCTCGCCGAGGCGGCCGTGCTGGTCGACGGCAGGGTCGACGGCGGGCTCGACGGCGGGCTCGACGACGCCGTCGCGGGCCTGACGGCGCGCCGCGTCCGGACCGTCGTCGCCGACACCGTCGAGGAGGTCCAGCGGCGCTGCGCGCACGCCATGGGTCCCGGGCCGCTGACGACCGACGAGGCCTTCGCCCGACGGGTCGCCGACCTCGGTCTCTACGTGCGCCAGCACCACGCCGAACGCGACCAGGCCTCCCAGGGTCGCGACCTCCTGGCCCGCGGGGAGCTGCCGTGGTGACGTTCGACCACCGGGAGCCCGGCACCGCGGAGCAGGCCTGGGTCGACGCCGGCGTCCTCACCCGGCCGCACCCGCTCGACCTCGAGGGCGTCGACGAGCTCGTCGTGCTCGCCGCCCACCCGGACGACGAGTCGTTCGGCGCGGCGGGACTGCTCCACCGGCTCGCCGGGGCCGGGGTCCCCGTCACGGTCGTCGTCGCCACCGACGGCGAGGCGTCGTACCCCGGCACGGCGGACGTCGAGGAGCTGCGGACCACGCGTCGCAGCGAGCTCGTCGCCGCCCTGGCCGTCCTCGCCCCGAGCGCCCGGCTGGTCCTGCTCGGACTGCCCGACGGCGGTCTGCGCGAGCACCGCGACGAGCTGCGCCGCGGGCTCGACGCAGCGCTGGCGCCGGGCCAGGGCCACGGCCACGGCCACGGCCACGGCACGCTCCTCGTGGCGCCGTGGCGCGGTGACGGCCACCGGGACCACCGGGTCGCCGGGGAGACCGCCGCCGACGTCGCCGCCGCCCGCGACGCCCGGCTGGCCGAGTACCCCATCTGGTGGTGGCACTGGGGCGACCCGGCGTCCGACGGACCCTGGCAGCACCTCCACGGCCTGCGGC
>Ga0207735_100338_pt1 | contig 10999 bp, 11 predicted proteins | sample TtaePargueraPR_9_FD_187280 | JGI IMG/M metagenome (GOLD analysis project Ga0207735, IMG submission 187280) | Aerobic enrichment media microbial communities from Bioluminiscent Bay, La Parguera, Puerto Rico - Tt and E2 (1) (SPAdes) | ecosystem: Environmental > Aquatic > Marine > Unclassified ... | reverse complement strand
GGAAGGCGCCGAGCTCGCGATTCTGTTCGTCGACGAGCCCGCCATGGAGCAGCTGCACATCCAATGGATGGATGAACCAGGGCCCACGGACGTGCTGTCGTTCCCCATGGATGAGCTGAGGCCCGGAACGGCCGACTCTCCCACCCCTGCCGGGCTGCTCGGGGACATCGTGGTGTGCCCCAGCGTCGCGGCGCGGCAGGCGGTTGCCGCAGGCCACACTGCGGAGGAGGAGATGCTTCTCCTCACCACCCACGGGATCCTCCACCTCCTGGGCTACGACCACGCCGAGCCCGAGGAGGAGAAGGAGATGTTCGCCCTGCAGCGCCGCCTCCTCCTGACCTTCCTCGCGGACCGCGCCTAGGGGCGGCGTGTCCGGCACCATCGTCCTGCTGCTCGCTCTGGGGGCGGCATTCGGCGTCCTTGGCGCGGCGGCGCTGCACGCGATGGTCGCCGCGCTCGAGCAGCTCCCGCATGCGGAGGAGCGCAAGATCGCGCAGCGGCGCCGGCCCGATGGCCGGCCCACGTCCGCCGCACGGCTCGCCGCGATCCCCATGCAGACGGACGAGGCGGCCTCGCTTGCGTATGCCATCCTCGAAGCCGCCGCGATCGTCTGCCTGACCTTCATCGTGGGGGATCTCGTGGTCGACGCCGACTGGCCGCCGGCGGTCGTGATCCTCGTCGCTGCAGGCATCGCCGTCACCGTGTCGCTGCTGGTGATCCGCGCGTTCCCGCGTCAGATCGCCCGGAACCACCCGCTGAACGCCCTGGGGGTCCTGGCGCCGCTCGCGTGGTTCATGATCCGCATCACCTCCCCGGTGCGCGCTGTGGTGCCCGCCCTCCAGATGCCACCGCTGGCCGAGCCCGAGGACCTGGTCGAGCAGGCGCAGGATGCCTTGGAGGAAGAGGACGCGGAGCTGCTGCGCTCGGTCGTGAGCCTGGGAGACACCCTGACGCGCGAGGTGATGGTGCCGCGCACGGACATGATCACGATCGCCTCCGGCACCTCCGCCCGCAAGGCTATGGTGCTCTTCATGCGGTCGGGCTTCTCGCGCGTGCCCGTGATCGGCGATGACGTGGATGACACCGTGGGCGTGGTGTACCTCAAGGATGTCGTGAAGACCACGTGGGACGACGCCGCAGCCCTGGAGCACCCCGTGGACCAGTTCATGCGCGAGCCCGAGTTCGTGCCCGAGTCCGTACCCGTCGACGACCTGCTCAGGCGCATGCAGGACGAGGTCTTCCACATGGCGATCGTGGTGGACGAGTTCGGCGGCGTCGCGGGGCTGGTCACGATCGAGGACGCGCTCGAGGAGATCGTCGGCGAGGTGGTCGACGAGCACGACCGCAGCGCACCCGAGGTCGAGCGCGTGGGCCCCGATCGCTACCGCGTGCCCGCGCGCTACCCGCTCGACGAGCTGGGCGAGCTGTTCGAGGTCGAGATCGATGAGGACGACGTCGAGACGGCGGCGGGCCTGCTCGCCAAGGCGCTGGGCAAGGTGCCCATTCCGGGTGCTCGTGCCAGCGCTCATGGGCTCATGCTGGAAGCTGACAGGGTTGAGGGCAGGCGGCGCCAACTCACCTCGGTGCTCGTGGAGGCACTTCCCCAGGAAGAGGATGACGATGACTGACACCACTCACCGCAGCGGTTTCGCCTGCTTCGTGGGGCGGCCCAACGTGGGGAAGTCCACCTTGATGAACGCCCTGGTAGGGGAGAAGATCGCGATCATGTCCTCGCGTCCGCAGACCACGAGGCGGGCCATCCGCGGCGTCCTGACTCGCGAGGACTCCCAACTGGTCATCGTGGACACCCCGGGCCTGCACCGGCCCCGAACGCTCCTGGGCGAGCGCCTCAACGATCTGGTGCGCGAGACCTTCTCCGAGGTCGACGTCATCGGCTTCTGCCTGCCTGCGGACCAGAAGGTGGGGCCGGGGGACCAGTGGATCGCGCGCGAGCTCGCAGAGGCCCGGGCGCCCGTGGTCGCGATCGTCACGAAGGTCGACAAGGTGCCGCGTGACAAGGTGGCCGAGCATCTGCTCGCGGTGTCACAGTTGGGGGAGTGGGCGGACATCGTGCCCGTAAGCTCGATCGAAGGCATCCAGATCGACACCCTCGTGGACGTGCTCACCAAGCACCTGCCCGAGGGGCCGGCCCTCTACCCCGAGGGAGAGGTGACGGACGAGCCCGAGGAGGTGCGCATCGGCGAGCTCATCCGCGAGGCCGCGCTCGAGGGCGTGCGAGACGAGCTGCCGCACTCGATAGCCGTCGTGATCGAGGAGCTGCTCGAGCCCGAGGACGAGATGGCGTCGCGCGATGTGCTCGAGATCCGTGCCCAACTGTTCGTCGAGCGCGACTCACAGAAGGGCATCATCATCGGCAAGGGCGGCGCCCGCCTCAAGGAGGTCGGGGCGACGGCGCGGGCAGGGATCGAGCGCCTGCTGGGTCGCCGCGTCTACCTCGACCTGCACGTCAAGGTGGCCAAGGACTGGCAGCGGGACCCCAAGCAGCTGGGCCGCCTGGGCTTCTGATCCCGCGCGGTGCCCCGGCCGCCGTCCCCCCGCGGTGCGCCGGCCGCCGCCCCCCCCCGGCGAAGTCCACTGACGTTGCTCCATGGTTTGCGTGGATTCGCGCTGTCCGGGCCGGAAACCACGCATGCAAAGCCCGCCCATGCGTGAGAAAGGTACGACCCGCGCATCGGCCGTCCGCTATGGTGAACACATGCGTGCACGCTCGCTGCTCCTTCGCCGCCGCGACGAGGCCTAGAGGCCGGCTCCTCGTCGCGGAGGCTGTCGCGCCGGCTGACATCAGCCACCGACCACGACGAAGGAACCCCACATCATGAGCGAGCACTACACGTCCGGCGACCAGACCGCGTCGCCGATGCCGATCCACAAGTACCGGCCCTTCCACGAGCAGATCGCCGTCGACCTGACCGACCGCACCTGGCCCTCGAAGCGCATCACTGAGGCTCCGCGCTGGTGCGCCGTCGACCTGCGCGACGGCAACCAGGCCCTGATCGAGCCCATGAACGTCGAGCGCAAGCTGCGCATGTTCGACCTTCTGGTCCGCATGGGCTACAAGGAGATCGAGGTGGGCTTCCCGAGCGCGAGCCAGACCGACTTCGACTTCGTGCGCACCCTCATCGAGGAGGAGCGCATCCCGGACGACGTGATCATCCAGGTGCTGACCCAGTCCCGCGAACACCTGATCGAGCGTACGTACGAGTCCATCAAGGGTGCCAAGCACGCGATCGTCCACCTGTACAACTCGACGTCTGTGCTGCAGCGCGAGGTCGTGTTCCGCGCAGACAAGGACGAGATCAAGGACATTGCCACGCACGGCGCGATGCTGTGCCAGAAGTTCGAGGAGACCATCCCGGACACCCAGGTGTTCTACGAGTACAGCCCGGAGTCGTATACAGGCACCGAGCTCGAGTACGCGGTCGAGGTCTGCAATGCGGTGCTGGACGTGTGGAAGCCCACGCCCGAGCGCAAGGTCATCATCAACCTGCCCGCCACGGTGGAGATGGCCACGCCCAACGTCTACGCGGACTCGATCGAATGGATGAACCGCCACCTGGACTACCGGGACTCGGTGGTGCTGTCCCTCCACCCGCACAACGATCGAGGCACTGCCGTCGCGGCGGCTGAGCTGGGCTACATGGCCGGCGCGGACCGCATCGAGGGCTGCCTGTTCGGCAATGGCGAACGCACCGGCAACGTCGACCTGGTGACGCTGGGCATGAACCTCTTCAGCCAGGGGATCGACCCGCAGATCGACTTCTCCGACATCGACGGCATCCGCCGCACGGTCGAGTACTGCAACCAGATCGACGTGCACCCGCGCCACCCGTGGGGCGGCGACCTGGTGTTCACCGCCTTCTCGGGCTCGCATCAGGACGCGATCAACAAGGGCTTCGACCACATGAAGGCCCGCGCCGACAAGCAAGGTGTCACGACCGACGACATCGTGTGGGGCGTGCCGTACCTGCCCATCGATCCCAAGGACGTGGGCCGTTCCTACGAGGCCGTCATCCGCGTCAACTCGCAGTCCGGCAAGGGCGGCGTCGCGTACCTGCTCAAGACGGAGCGCAATCTCGATCTGCCCCGCCGGCTCCAGATCGAGTTCTCCCGCGTGGTCCAGGTAGCCGCAGACGCTACCGGCGCCGAGCAGACGGCCGAGGACATCTGGCAGATCTTCCACGACGAGTATCTGCCTGCCGAGGACCCCGCCCGCCAATGGGGACGCCTGGCACTGCACGGCACTCGCGCGACGAGCTCGGACGAGGGCCCGGATACTCTCGCGGCGGACATCCGCGACGGTGACGCGGCCGTCACGATCGAGGGCTCGGGCAACGGCCCCGTCGACGCGTTCGTCGCCGCGCTCGGCACCAGGGGAGTGAAGGTCGAGGTGCTCGACTACCACGAGCACGCGATGACCGGCGGTGGCGACGCCCAGGCGGCGGCCTACGTCGAGTGTCAGATCGGCGACGACATCTACTGGGGCGTGGGCATCGACCCGTCGATCACGACCGCGACGCTCAAGGCGATCATCAGTGCGGTGAATCGCGCGGGACGGTAGGGCCGGCGTGGGTGCCGGCAACGCGATCCGGCGCTTCCGCCCTGAGGACGCCGATGCGGTGGTCGCCTTGTGGGAGACCTGCTTTCCTGACGATCCGCCCCGCAACGCACCGCGGTCGGTGATCGCGCGCAAGGTCGCCCGCGACCCGGACCTGTTCTGGGTCGCGGTCGACCCCGCGGGAGATGTGGTCGGTGCAGTACTTGCTGGGTATGACGGCTACCGCGGGTGGCTCTATCACCTCGCGGTCGCGCCAGAGCGGCGCCGCGAGGGGATCGCTACCGCTCTGGTGGACGTAGCCGTGGAGGCACTGTCCGCGGTCGGGTGCCCCAAGGTGAACCTTCAGGTTCGGGAGTCCAACACCGCCGTGGTTGGGTTCTACCGATCGCTGGGCTGGACCGAGGATGCCACGGTGTCGCTTGGGCGGACACTGGCACCAGGCAACTGACGCAGCAACTGGACGGACGGCAGAGGGGCGGCGCCGCAGGCACCGCCCCTCGGCGTGATTTCTCCCCCGATGAAACCACCCGGCTGAAGCCGTCAACCACGACGCTAGTCCGAGCCCCTGACGTGCGGTATCCCCATTTGTGGGGGGTCAAGGTGAACTTTCGCCGATGCGGCGGGCGGCGGTGGGAGGCATGTCCCGGAGGTCCGCGTGTCGGGCTCCCGGCGAGGCGCGCTGGCGCGGTGCACCCGCGCGCGACAATGGTCCCGTGCCCCTGTACCGAGACGATGCGATCGTGCTGCGCACCCACAAGCTGGGTGAGGCGGACCGCATCGTCACGATGCTGACCAAGCGTCACGGCAAGGTGCGTGCCGTCGCCAAGGGCGTCCGCCGCACCTCCAGTCGGCTCGGCTCGCGTGTCGAGCCCTTCATGCTGATCGACGTCCAGCTGTACGAGGGGCGCAACCTCGACATCGTCAGTCAGGTCGAGACCAAGGAACCCTACGCGCGCCGCATCGCCGAGGACTATGCGCTGTATACGGCGGCGACCGCGATGGTGGAGACCGCGGACAAGCTGGTCGATCACGAGCGAGAGCCCGCCTGGGACCACTACCGCCTGCTTCACGGCGCCCTGGGGGCGCTCAGTCGCCGCGAGCACGACCCCGGTCTGGTGCTCGACAGCTTCCTGCTGCGCTCGCTCGCGCTCGCGGGCTACGAGCCGAGCTTCGATCTGTGCGCCAGCTGTGGGCGCGACGGACCGCACCGCGCATTCGCCGTCGCTGGGGGAGGAGCCGTATGCGAGGCGTGTCGACCGTCTGGCGCTGCGGCCCCGGCGCCCGAGACGTTCTCTCTGCTGGAGGCCCTGCTGAGCGGTGACTGGGCCACAGCGGACGCGTCCATGGACCGCCACCGCCGTGACGGCGCGGGCCTCATCGCCGCCTACACGCAGTTCCACCTCGAGCGGAAGGTACGGTCGCTGCCGCACGTGGACCGCGCCCAGCCCGGGACGGCGTGACTCCACCGTTAGGCTGGCGATCGTGACCTTCGCAGCGCCTTTTCCTCACGCCGGGGGCGAGACGCCGCCCGTCCTGCCCGCCAAGGCCGTCCCCGGTCACGTTGCAGTCGTGATGGACGGCAACGGCCGGTGGGCCAAGGAGCGCGGGCTTCCGCGCACCGCGGGCCACGAGCGCGGTGAGGCCGCGCTGCTCGACGTGGTCGCCGGCGCGATCGAGATCGGCGTGACCCACCTCAGCGCGTATGCGTTCAGCACCGAGAACTGGAAGCGCAGCCCGGACGAGGTGCGCTTCCTCATGGGCTTCAACCGCGACGTGATCCGGCGCCGCCGTGACCAGATGGGCGAGTGGGGCGTGCGCGTGCGGTGGGCGGGCCGGCGGCCCAAACTGTGGAAGTCCGTCATCGACGAGCTCGAGCGCGCGGAGAAGATGACCGCCGGCAACGATGTGCTCACCCTGACGATGTGCGTCAACTACGGGGGGCGCGCGGAGATCGCCGATGCGGCACGCGCCATCGCGCTCAAGGCGGCGGCAGGGGAGTTGGACGCATCTCGGGTCTCCGAGAAGACTCTCGCCGCGCACCTCGACGAGCGCGACATGCCCGACGTCGACCTGTTCTGGCGGTCGAGCGGCGAGCAGCGCAGCTCCAACTTCCTGCCGTGGCAGGCCGCCTACGCCGAGTACGTGTTCAGCGACGTGCTGTGGCCGGACGTCGACCGCACCCACCTGTGGGCCGCGATCGAGGAGTATGCGCTGCGCAACCGTAGGTTCGGCTCGGCCTAGGATGCGTACGGAGAGGTGGGATCTGCCGCCGCAGCCGGTGCGCGCCGGCGACGCCAGAGGTTGAGCCCCACCACGAGGGCTGCGATCGCCAGGACGCCCAGCATCAGGAGCCACGGGGACCGCAGCCACGCCTCCCACAGCGACAGCGCGATCGCGGTGTAGATGGTGGCCCACGCCAGGCACCCGGGGATCATCGCCAAGGTATAGAGATCGAAACGCATGCGCGTGTAGCCCGCGGTGGCGTTCACCATGGTCTGGAAGCCCACGGTGAAGAACGAGAGCGGGATCGCCACGTAGCCGCGCCGCTCGATGAACTCGCGTGCACGCTCCATCCCGGGGCCGGAGAAGCGTCGCGCAAGGCGCGCTCGACGACTGTGCCGTTCCTCCGCACGGTTGGCCACAGCATCGGCACCCGTACGGGCCCAGCGGGCGATCCAATAGGTCGCCTGCGTGCGGAAGAACACGACGCACGTCAGGAACGCGAAGAGACCCCACCAGGGGCCGTCGAAGATGAAGGACGGAACGCCGGGCATCAGTGGCCCTTCGCCGTGCAGGCGGCGCACACTCCCGTGATCTCGACGGTGTGGTCCATCCGTGCGAAGCCGCGCTCGCTGGCGATGCGCGAGGCCCACTCCTCGAACTCGGGCACCTCGATGTCCTCAGCCTTGCCGCACACGCGGCAGCGGAGGTGGTGGTGGTGCTCGTCCACGGCGCCACAGCGGCGGTAGAGCGTCTCGCCAGAGGAGGTGACGACCGCGTCGACCTCGCCGGACTCGGCGAGGATCTGGAGGGACCGGTAGACCGTGGCGAGTCCCACGGAGGAGCCATCGTGGCGGAGAATGTCGTGCCAGGACTGCGCAGAGCGGAATTCGTCGGTGCCGTCGAGCGCCTCGAGGATCGCGGCTCGCTGCTTGGTCATGCGCGGCGCGGGTGCGGCATTCGCGTCGGTCATGCGGCGGCTCCTTCCGTCGAGGCCAGCTCTCGGTGATCGATCGCGGCATGATCTCGCCTGCGGCGACGGTGCCTCACGAGCCCGGCACTGGACGCTACCACGGTGTAGAGCACCACCCCGAGCACCACGATGAGTGCGCCGGGCTGCAGGTCATAGAACAGCGTGATGCCCACGCCGGCGATGCATGTGGCCACCCCTATCAACATCGCGACGGTCATGGTCCGGGTGAAGGAGCGGGTGACGAGCTGGGCGATGGCGACCGGGAGGATCATCAGGCCGCTGACCAGCAGCACCCCCACCACGCGCATGGAGGCCGTGATGGTGACCGCGGCGAGAACAGCCACGGTCATGTTAAGCAGCTGGACCGGCAGGCCCGTCGACTGGGCGAACTCCTGGTCGTGGGTGACGGCGAACAGCGACGAGCGCAGGCCGAGCCCGATGACGAGGATCGCGACAGACAGGGCGGCAGTCACCCAGACGTCGGACCAGCTCACCGTGGAGATGGACCCGAACAGATAGCCCATGAGGTTGGCATTCGAGCCTCCCGCGGCGGAGATCAACAGCACGCCGGTGGCGATGCCTCCGTAGAACATGATCGCCATGATGACGTCCGCGGCGGCGATGCCGCGGGCACGCATGCGCTCGATCACGACCGCGCCCACGATCGCGAAGACGATCGCGCCCGGTATGGCGAGCGCATCCTGCTGTGCGAAGCCCGCCCACGAGCCGGCGAGCCAGCCGGCGGCGACTCCCGCCAGCGCGACGTGGCCGATGCCGTCGCCCAGCAGCGACATGCGGCGCTGCACCAGGTAGGTCCCCACAATGGGCGCGGTCGCACCCACGAGGATCGCGACGATCATCATGCGCTGCACGATGGGATCGGTGATGAGGTCGATCACGGGCGCACCTCCCAGGCGAACGTCGATCCCTCGGGCTCGGGGACGTCCGCGTGGGCGTGATCGTGGTCATGGCCCGGCAGCGCGTGGACGCCGAGCGCGCGCGGCGGCTCGCCGATGTGCGTGACGCAGCCCTGATCGAGCACCACCGCGTGGTGGACCAGGGGAGCGAGGCCGCCGAGCTCGTGAAGCACGACGATAATGGACGCGCCCGCGTCGCGCTTGGCCGTGAGTGCGTGGGCGAGTGCCTCCTGGCTCGGCACGTCGACACCGGCCATGGGTTCGTCGAGGATCAGCAGTTCGGGCTCACGCACCATTGCACGTGCGATGAGCACGCGCTGCTGCTCGCCTCCTGACAGCGAGGCGACGTCCCGATCGGCGAGCGCTGCGACACCGAGATCGGCCAGAGCCTCGAGCGCGCGCGCCTTCGCATGGCGCGGCGGGAGCACCTGGCCCGTCCCGAGGAGACCCGACTGGACCACCTCGCGTGCGGTCGCGGTGACGCCACCTCCGGCGGAGGCGCGCTGGGGGACATAGCCGATGCGCGAGGCGGTCGCGCGTGAGCGCGGCTGGGAGAAGATGTCGACGGTTCCCGCTGACGTGGGAAGGGCGCCGACGAGGGCGCGCACGAGCGTGGACTTGCCTGAGCCGTTGCCGCCCATGATCGCGACCGCCTCGCCGGGGTAGGCGTCGAGGTCGATGCCGTGGAGGATCTCGTGGCCGCCCAGGCGCACACGAATCCCGCGCGCCGTGACCGCGGGCGAGGCCCCGTGATGGTCGTAGGGATCAGTCGCAGGCAAGCCCGGTCCTCAGGGCCTCGAGGTTGCGTTCCATGACTCCAAGGTAGTCATCGCCTTCCGTGACGGACTCGATGGGGTCGAGCACCGCGGTGGTGACTCCGACGTCCGAGGCGAGCGACTCCGCAACGGCTGCGGACACCAGCGACTCCGTGAACAGCGTCGTGGCGCCGGTGCCCTCGATGAGGTCCCGGATCTCACGCACGCGGGCGGGGGAGGGCTCCGCCTCGGGGTCGAGGCCCGACAGCCCCTCCTGGTGGAGGTCGTAGCGAGCCGAGAGGTAGCCATAGGCCTCGTGGCTGACAAAGATGTCGCGGCGCTCACACACCGCCAGGCCCTCGGCGTAGGCGGCGTCGAGATCGTTGAGCTCAGCCTTCAGCTCCTCGCCGCGCGCCTCGTAGTCGGCGGCGTTGTCGGGGTCGAGCTCCGAGAACTCCGCCACGACGTCGTCGGCGAACTCGGCGACCAGCGTCGGGTCCTGCCAGAAGTGTGGGTCGGCCGCGCCGTGGTCGTGATCGTCGTGAGCGTCCTCGTCCGACTCCTCGTCGGCGTGATCGTGGTCCTCGTCGTCCTCGTGAGCCTCGCCGGACTCGTGGTCGTGATCTGCCTCGGCGTGCGCGACCACATCGCCTTCGTGCTCGTCGACGATGTGGTGAGCGTCCAGTGAACGGACGCCCGTGGTCTCGATCGCGTCGTCGACAGCGGCGGAGAAGTCCGCCAGGTACAGCACGGTGTCCATGTTCTGCATCGACCGGACGGTCGCCGGCGACATCTCCGCATCGTGGGGCTCGACGCCTGCGGAGATCAGCGAGGTCACGTCGACGTCATCACCGCCGACCCGCTCCGCGACGAACTGCAGCGGGTAGAAGGATGCGCCGACCACGAGGCTCGCATCGGGATTGTCGGAGGCGGCGCCGTCGTCGTCTGATGCGGATGAGCAGCCAGCGAGAGCGAGGAGGCCGACGGAGGCGCCAGCGATGAGGGTGCGGGAGAGAGGCATACGAGCGATCTTACCGTTGTTGATAATCATTGTCGATCTACGCTGCGTCCACGTCGGTCCCGCCGTCGGTCTCGCCGAACCAGTCGGCAAGGGTATCCGTTCCGGGGGTCTCGGTGGGGGATGCGAGGGCAGCTGAGAAGGCGTTCGCGATCACGTCGCGCTCATCGCCCACGCCGGTGATGAGCAGTTCCGTGCGCGGGCGACGGGTGCCCCATGTGCCGATCTCGCCCACGCTGAGCTGGCCCGCAGACTCTTCCCACACGCATGCGCCATCGGGGCGCGACGCGACCCAGAAGTGCCCACGCGCACGGACGCGGTGGTCCGCGAGCCGGTGGAGGTTCTCGCGTAGGCGCCCCGCATCGAACGCGCACTCGCTCGCCAGGCGCAGAGTCCAGACGCCCGCGCGGTCCTCGGGCGTGCGCCGCGGCAAGCGGAGGGGGTCCACGCGCTCGAGGCAGTCGCGGGTGCGGCCGCGCGGGTGTGACAGCAGGTTCCGGCCCACCTCGCTGAGCTCGGACTCGATGATCCGACTGCCGT
>Ga0207735_100337_pt1 | contig 11008 bp, 9 predicted proteins | sample TtaePargueraPR_9_FD_187280 | JGI IMG/M metagenome (GOLD analysis project Ga0207735, IMG submission 187280) | Aerobic enrichment media microbial communities from Bioluminiscent Bay, La Parguera, Puerto Rico - Tt and E2 (1) (SPAdes) | ecosystem: Environmental > Aquatic > Marine > Unclassified ... | reverse complement strand
GCGGTCCGCCTCGTCCGCGAGTCCCGGCGCCGCAGCGACCGTGCGGCCGCCGTCGAACGCCACGCGCTCGAGGTGGAGTCCGTCGCGGCCGAGCGGGCGCGGCTGGCCCGCGACCTGCACGACGTCGTCGCCCACCACGTCTCCCTGGTGGCGGTGCGCGCCGAGTCCGCCCCGTACACTCACCCCGACCTGGACGCGAACGCCCGGCGGGTCCTGGCGAAGATCGCCGACGACGCCCGGTCCGCACTCGGCGAGCTGCGCCAGGTCCTGAACGTGCTGCAGCGCACCGCGGGGCCCGGCCGCGCCCCTCAGCCGACAGCGTGCGACGTCGCGGACCTGGTCGACCAGGCGCGGGCCGCCGGGCAGGACGTCACGCTGACCGGACGCTGCGACGGCGTGCCGGACGCGCCGGGATACGTGCTGTACCGGGCGGCGCAGGAGGCACTGACCAACGCCCGGCGCCATGCCCCCGGAGCGCCGACCACCGTCGAGCTGACCCACACCGCGCAGGTCGCCGGGCTGCGGGTCACCAACCCCGTCGACCGGACGGACGCGGTCGTCGTGCCCGGGCGGGGCCTGACCGGGATGCGCGAGCGCGTCGAAGCCCTCGGCGGTGCGCTCACCGCGGGAGTGGAGGATTCCGCGTTCGCGCTCGTCGTGACGCTGCCCACCGATCCGGACCGCGAGCCGACGGCGGCACCCACCGAGCGCGAGGAGGTCGCGTGACGCGCGTCGTCATCGCGGACGACCAGCCCGTCGTCCTGCACGGATTCGCCTCCATCCTGGATTCCGCACCTGACCTGGAGGTGGTCGGTACCGCGGGCGACGGCGCCGAGCTGCTGACCGCCGTCGCCCGCGACGCACCGGACGTCGCCGTCGTCGACGTCCGCATGCCGGTCCTCGACGGCATCGCCGCGACCGCCCGCATCGCCGCGGAGCACCCGTCGACCCGCGTGCTCATCCTGACCACGTTCGACCTCGACGAGTACGTCTACGATGCCCTGCGGGCCGGGGCCAGCGGATTCCTGCTCAAGGACGTCACCGGCGCTCGCCTCATCGATGGCGTCCGGCTCGTCGCCGACGGCTCCATGCTGCTCGGCCCTCGGGTGACGCGCCGCCTCGTCGACGACTTCGCCGTCCGGGCCGGCACGCGGGACACCACCCGGATCGACACCCTCACCGCCCGCGAGTCCGAAGTGCTCCTGAAGGTGGCCCGCGGCCGATCCAACGCGGAGATCGCCGCCGAGCTGTTCATCGGCGACGAGACCGTCAAGTCCCACGTCTCGGAGGTCCTGCGCAAGCTCGGCTGCCGGGACCGCGTCCAGCTCGTCATCACCGCCTACGAGGCCGGGTTCGTGGGCACCCCGGATCGACCGGGAGGTCGATGACTCCGCACGGCACGACGGCGGTACCCGATACCGGCGTGGACGACCGGCCCGGGGCACGTTAGGTTCGCCGGAGCGGGCGCCGACGCCTGGCCCACCGCCACGGTGCCCGCGACGCCGCCCCCGCGACCCGGAGGATCCATGATCGACCACACCGTGCGCACCTACCGCGCCGACGAACCGCTCGCCCGCACCGACCAGCTCGCGTGGAAGATCGCGGACGTCGCGGCCGAGCAGCTCGACCCGACGCCGGAGGTCACCGACATGGTGATCAACCGGATCATCGACAACGCGGCGGTGGCCACGGCGTCCTTGGGGCGTGCCCCGATCCTCGCCGCCCGGGCGCAGGCCGAGGCCCACCCGGTCTCGCGCAACGGACGCGGGTCCACGGTGTTCGCCTCTCCGCAGCGCACGAGCCCCGAGTGGGCGGCCTGGGCGAACGGCGTGGCCGTGCGCGAGCTGGACTACCACGACACGTTCCTCGCCGCGGAGTACTCCCACCCGGGGGACAACATCCCGCCGGTCCTGGCCGTGGCGCAGCACCTGGGACGTGACGGCGCGGACCTGCTGCGCGGCATCGTCACCGGCTACGAGATCCAGGTCGACCTCGTCAAGGGCATCTGCCTGCACGAGCACAAGATCGACCACGTCGCCCACCTCGGCCCGAGCGCGGCCGCCGGGATCGGCACGCTGCTGGGCCTGCCCGCCGAGACGATCTACCAGGCCGTCGGCCAGGCGCTGCACACCACCACGGCGACCCGTCAGTCCCGCAAGGGCGAGATCTCCACCTGGAAGGCGCACGCGCCGGCCTTCGCCGGAAAGATGGCCGTGGAGGCCGTGGACCGCGCGATGCGCGGACAGACCTCCCCCAGCCCGATCTACGAGGGCACCGACGGCTTCATCGCGTGGATGCTGTCCGGACCCGAGGCGCGGTACACGGTGCCGCTGCCCGGCCACGGGGAGGACCGCACGGCGATCCTGGACACGTACACCAAGGAGCACTCCGCGGAGTACCAGGCCCAGGCGTGGATCGACCTGGCACGCCGGCTGGGCACCGAGCGGCCCGAGCTGCGGGAGGCCGGGGCGGTGCGCTCGATCGTGCTGCACACGTCCCACCACACCCACTACGTGATCGGGTCCGGGTCTGGCGACCCGCAGAAGTACGACCCGACCGCCAGCCGGGAGACCCTCGACCACTCGATCCCGTACATCTTCACCGTCGCCCTGCAGGACGGCGCGTGGGACCACGTGGCCAGCTACGCCCCCGAGCGCGCCGGCCGCACGGACACCGTCGAGCTGTGGCGGAAGGTCACGACGGCGGAAGACGCGGAGTGGACCCGCCGCTACCACTCGGCCGACCCCGACGAGAAGTCCTTCGGCGGCCGGGTGGAGATCACGATGTCCGACGGCGAGACGATCGTCGACGAGATCGCCGTCGCCGACGCCCACCCCTACGGGGCCCGTCCTTTCGCACGTGAGCAGTACGTCGCCAAGTTCCGGTCCCTGGCCGACGGCGTCCTGGCCGAGGACGAGATCGAGCGGTTCCTCGACGTCGCCCAGCGCCTGCCCGAGCTGAGCGCCGAGGAGCTCGGCGGCCTGACCGTCACGCCCGCCGTCGACCCGGCCGCGGGTGCCGCCGTCGGGCGCGGGATCTTCTGATGCTGTACTCGGGCCTCCCGCCCGCGGCCAAGCGGGCCGCGTTCCGCGAGCGCCTGCGCTCCGGGGAGCTGCTGCAGCTCCCCGGTGCCTTCAACCCGCTCTCGGCCCGGCTGATCGAGCGCAAGCGGTTCGACGGCGTGTACGTGTCGGGTGCGGTCGTCGCGGCGGACCTGGGACTGCCCGACGTCGGTCTGACGACGTTGAGCGAGGTCGCCCAGCGCGCGCAGCAGATCGCGCGGATGACGGACCTGCCGACGCTCGTGGACGCGGACACCGGGTTCGGCGAGGCCATGAACGTGGCTCGCACGGTCCAGGCGATGGAGGACGCCGGCGTGGCCGGCCTGCACATCGAGGACCAGGTCAACCCCAAGCGGTGCGGCCACCTCGACGGCAAGCAGGTCGTCGACGAACCCACCGCGCTGCAGCGCGTCCGCGCCGCCGTCACGGCGCGTCGGGACCAGAACCTCCTGATCATGGCGCGCACCGACATCCGTGCCGCCGCCGGCCTGGACGCGGCGATCGAACGTGCCCGCGCGCTCGTCGACGCCGGGGCGGACGCCGTGTTCCCCGAGGCGATGCGCGACCTCGACGAGTTCGCCGCGATGAGCGCCGCTCTCGACGTGCCGGTCCTGGCGAACATGACCGAGTTCGGCAAGTCCGAGCTGTTCACCGCCGACCGGCTGCGCGACGCGGGCGTCGCCCTGGTCATCTACCCGGTCTCGTTGCTGCGCCTGGCGATGGGGGCGGCGGACCGCGCGCTCGACGCCCTGCACGCGGAAGGATCCCTCACCTCGCAGGTCGAGCACATGCAGACCCGTGCCGAACTCTACGACCTGCTCGACTACCCCGCCTACAGCACGTTCGACGCCGGGGTGTACGACTTCTCCCTGGAGGGGCACCACCACCAGTGACCGCACGCCGGCGCCCACCACCCCGAGCGCCGGACGTCATCCGAGCGAAGGAGCACCGATGACCGACTCCCCCACCGAACCCGACGTCCGCCGCGGACTGAACGGGGTCGTCGCCGACACCACGGCGGTGTCCAAGGTCGACCCGGAGTCCAACTCCCTGCTGTACCGCGGCTACCCCGTGCAGGACCTCGCGGCCACCCAGCCGTTCGAGGCCGTCGCCCACCTGCTGTGGCACGGCGAGCTGCCGACGGCGGACGAGCTCGCGGACCTGCGGGTCGCGGAGCGCGAGCACCGGGCCCTCGACGACGCGGTCCGCAGCGCGATGGACCTGCTGCCCACCGACGCGCACCCGATGGACGACGTCCGGACGGCGCTCAGCGTGCTGGGGGGCCGGGACGCGGCCGGCACCGAGCTGCTCGACCTCGCCGACCCGACCGCCACGCTGCAGCACGCGGTGCCCCTCTACGCCGCGCTGCCAGCCGTCGTCGCGTACGCCCAGCGCCGTCGGCGCGGACTGGATGCCGTACCGCCGCGCGACGACCTGGACCACGCCGCGAACACGCTGTGGATGACGTTCGGCGAAGAGCCCGACGCGACCGTCGTCGACGCGTTCAACCGCTCGATGATCCTGTACGCCGAGCACTCCTTCAACGCCTCGACGTTCACCGCACGCGTCGTGGCCTCGACGCTGAGCGACGTGCACTCGGCGGTCGTGGCCGCCGTCGGCGCCCTCAAGGGCCCTCTGCACGGCGGTGCGAACGAGGCCGTCATGCACGCCTTCGCCGAGATCGGGTCGGCGGACCGCGCGGCGGCCTGGCTGGACGAGGCGCTGGCCGCCAAGCGCAAGGTCATGGGGTTCGGGCACCGGGTCTACAAGCGCGGCGACTCGCGCGTGCCGACCATGAAGGGCGCCCTGGACTCCCTCGTGGCCCACTACGACCGTCAGGACCTCGCCGACCTGTACGACGCGCTGGAGTCGGCGTTCGTCGAGCGCAAGGGCATCTACCCCAACCTCGACTACCCGGCCGGTCCCGCCTACCACCTCATGGGGTTCGACACCGAGACGTTCACGCCCCTGTTCGTGGCGGCGCGGGTGACCGGGTGGACGGCCCACGTCGCCGAGCAGCAGTCGTCCAACGCGCTGATCCGGCCGCTGTCCGCGTACGTGGGCCACGAACGGCGCGAGATCCCGCAGCCGTGAGCGTCGCCGTCGCCCCGCCCGTCGTCGCCGACGGACGGGGCGATCAGACGTCCAGCTCCTGGTTGTCGCCGAAGTCGTCGCAGAAGCGCGGGCCGGTCTCGGCCAGCTCGCGGGCGTAGTCCGCCGCCCACTCGCCGAAGGGTCGGACCGCCAGCGACTCGTTGGAGAAGCGCCGGTCGTCGGTGATCTCGGTGACGCAGAACTCCGGGATCTGCAGGTCGGTGACCGGGCCCGAGCGTTCGCACTCGGCGACGATCAGCGGGCTGTTCGCGCCCCCGAACACGTCGACGGACCAGCCGTCGGCGCCGAGCCAGACGGCGTAGCGCGTCTTGAGCACGCGAGCGCCGCCACGGCGCACGAGCTCGCAGCCGACGAGCGGGTCGAGCTGCCGCTCGGCCTCGTACCGGGTGCCGCCGGCCGAGGGGCCCTTCACCGTCACCGCCGAGAAGTCGATCCGCTCGCGGTGCGCGTCCAGGACGTCACGGGGGTCGCTGCGGCCGTCGAGTCCCGCCTCGACGCCGTTCGCCTGCGCGCGCACGCGCAGCGCGTAGCCGCCGTCCGACAGGAAGTAGGACTGCACGATCAGCGATGGCGCGTCCCGCAGCACCGCAGGAAGGTCGCGGACGAGGAAGCGGCGCTCGAACTCGAAGTCGGAGTAGTCGGTGGGCATCCTCCGACACTACGACGGTTCCGCGGGCGAGAGCTCGAGGCGGGCTCGCCTACCTCGGCGAAAAATCGCCCACCTCGCGGGAGGTTGGCCTACCTCGGCGGGGAGTTGCCTACCTCGTGAGAGGGCGGCCCGGCGGCGGTCAGTGCCAGGTGGAGACTTCCTCGACACCCGGGCGGTACTCGAAGTGCCACGGCTCGTACTTGCCGGACCCGCCGCGCTGCGCCCACGGCGGGTTCTCCCAGCCGTAGGCCGGGGCGTTGTCCCAGAGCCACTGGTAGACCTCGGAGCTGCCCGTCTCCTTGGAGCACAGGTCGATCGCCAGTCCCCAGCCGTGCATCGACGTCCCCGGGGTGGCCGCGAGATACCCCCGGCTGGCCTTGACGGCGTACTGGGAGGACAGCGAGCGGTAGCTGTCGACCAGGCACAGGCTGCGGCCGAACCGGGCGCCGAAGGCCTCGTTGAGGGCGCTGAGCGCCACGGCCGCGTCCGGGCGGAGCTGTTCGCCGCTCTGCCACAGGTCGCACAGCGAGTGGTCGGCGAGCTGACCGTTGGTGCCCTCGACCGGTGCGGACGGGTCGCAGTCCGGCAGGGGGTCCCGGTTGACCGTCGAGCGGCTGGCGACGTCGACCGACCTCTCGCGCGGGGCGGCGGCGATCGCGGACGCGGGGGCCGGGGCCGTGGCACCCGACTGCAGCACGGCGAGCGTCGAGGGTCCCGACGGCGAGCTCTCGAGGTCGAAAGGGGACCGTTCGTCGGCATCGGCGTCGGCCGTCAGCGGGACGGCGATGGTCGCCGCCGCGAGGGACCCGAGGACGGTCGCTCGGGTCACCCAGGTGTGCCCGGTCGGAGCGGCGTGCGCCCCGCGTCCCCGACGCGCCGGCCGGCGGCGGGGCCGGCGTCCGTCGCGGACCTCGGCGGCCTCCCGCAGCTCGCGACGGGAGCGGGGAGCGGGGGCGTCGCCCTGCGACGTCGTGTCCACGCCACCTCCGTGCTCTCGCGGGCCGCGCCGGGCGCGCCCTTCGTCGACAAGTTCTCGACCGCGACCTGCGCGGACGCACCGGTCGTTGCCGTTCTGTGACCGCACCCTAACGGTGACGCGCCTCACCGCCAAGTCCCAGGTTGTTCATACCCTGTTCAACCGCCGGCGGAGCGGTTCTGCACCCTCAGCGCCGGCGCTGCATCGCGTCACGGACCTCGCCGACGAGCTCCTCGAGGATGTCCTCGAGGAACACGACGCCCACGGTCCGGCCGCCCTCGTCCACCCGCGCCAGGTGCGCGCCGGAGCGCTGCATGGCCCGCAGGGCGTCCTCGACCTCCTCGTCCGGGCCGACGGTCGCGATGGCCCGGACACGCCAGGTGGGCACCGGGCGCGCCCGGTTGCCGTTGGTGGCGTACAGCACGTCCTTGAGGTGCAGGTACCCGATGAGGCGGGCACCACCGTCCAGGTCCGTCCCCGCGTCGCCGCGACCGGCGCCCGCCTCCGGCGGCCCAGCCGGCTCAGCGGGCTCAGCGGGCTCGACCATCGGGAACCGGCTGTACCCGGTCTGCGCCACCAGGCGCTCGACGTCCTCCGGCGAGGCGCCCGGTGACAGGGTCACCAGGTCCGCCACGGGGACCATGACGTCGCGCGCCGTGCGCGAGGAGAACTGGATCGCACCGGCGAGCAGCCCCTGGTCGTCCTCGAGCACTCCTTCGGCGCGGGAGTGCTCCACGATGGACTGCACCTCCTCCACCGTGAAGGCGGAGGCGACCTCGTCCTTCGGTTCGACGCCGAGCGCGCGGATCGCGTGGTTGGCGACCCAGTTCAGCGCGACGATGATCGGGCGCACGACCCGGGCGATGAACACCAGCGGGGGCGCGAACCACAGTGCGGCCGCCTCCGGGCCGGTCACGGCCAGGTTCTTCGGGACCATCTCGCCGAGCACCACGTGCAGGTAGACGACGATGCCGAGAGCGATGACCAGCGCGACCGGGTGGACGAGCTGCTCGGGGATCCCGATCGCCTCGAACGGCCCCTCGAGCAGGTGCGCCAGCGCCGGTTCGGCGATGATGCCCAGACCCGTGGAGCACACGGTGATGCCGAGCTGGGCGCACGCCAGCATCAGCGAGACGTTCTCCATGGCCCACAGGACGACCTTGGCGCGCTTCTCCCCCGCCTCGGCGCGTGGCTCGATCGTCGAGCGCCGCACCGACAGCACGGCGAACTCGGCTCCGACGAAGAAGGCGTTGCCGACGAGCAGCAGCAGGCCGATCAGCAGTGCGGTGGTGGTGCTCATGCCGCACCCCCCGCGACGGTCGTGGAGGCGTCGTCGCCGGCCACCCGGAGGCGTTCCACCCGGCGTCCGTCGACGATCTCGACGCGCAGGACCACGCCGTCGACGTCCACGGTGTCACCCTCGGCAGGCAGGCGTCCGAGGCGGTCCATGACCAGGCCCCCGAGCGTCTCGTACGCCGCGCCCTCGGGAACGCGCAACCCCGTGGACTCCTCGAGCTCGTCGGGCCGCAGCACGCCGGGCACCGCCCAGGAGCCGTCGGCGAGCCGGGCGACCCCGCCGCGGCGGCGGTCGTGCTCGTCGGCGACGTCCCCGACGAGCTCCTCGACCACGTCCTCGAGCGTCACGACGCCGGAGGTGCCGCCGTACTCGTCCACGACGACGGCCATCTGCAGGCCCAGGCCGCGCAGCTCGACGAGCAGCGGACCGAGGGTCACTGTCTCCGGCACGCGGGGTGCCTCGACCATCAGCGCCCCGGCCGGGACGTCGTCGCGCCGGTCGTCGGGGACCCCCACGGCGCGGCGCAGGTGGACCAGCCCGACGACGTCGTCCCGGTCGTCGCCGATCACGGGGAAGCGGGAGTGCCCGGTGCGGTGCGCCAGCGCCACGACCTCGCGCGCGCTGGTGTCCCGCCCGACGACGGACATGCGGGTGCGGTCGGTCATGACATCGCGCGCGGTCAGCTCGTCCAGCTCCAGGGAGTTGGCCAGCAGGGTGGCGGTGCCCGCCTCCAGCGTCCCCTCCTGGGCGGAGCGGCGCACCAGCGACAGCAGCTCGGAGGACGACCGGGCGCCCGACAGCTCCTCGCGCGGCTCGACGCCCATCCGGCGCAGGATCGCGTTCGCGGACCCGTTCAGGACGGCGATCAGCGGCCCCGCGCCCACGGTGAACACCCGCTGCAGGGGCACGACGGCGCGCGCGGTCGTGTGCGGGGTCGACAGGGCGAAGTTCTTGGGGATCAGCTCGCCGAAGAGCATGGAGAAGGCGTTCACCACGATCAGGGCCAGCACGCCCGCCAGGACGCCGGCGACGCCCTCACCGAGCGGTGTCGCTGAGAACCCGGCGCTGAACAGCGACAGCAGGGCGGGCTGCGCGGTGTAGCCCAGCAGGATGGTGGTGACGGTGATGCCGACCTGCGCGGAGCTCAGCTCCGTGGACAGGTGCTTGAGCCCGGCACGGACGATGCGGTCCCGACGGTCGGGACCCTTCCGGCCGGGCGGCGGACTGTCGCCCTCCTCGTCGTCGGCGCCGACGACGGCGGGATCGAGGGTCACCAGCGAGAACTCGCTCGCCACGAAGATCGCGGTACCGGCCGTCAGCAGCACACCCACCGTGACCATGAGCACGTCGGTCAGCACGTCGGCTCCCGGTGGCCGGTCGGGCCGTTCGTGCGGTCAGGGTGGTCGGTATATCGACTGTCATCCATCGTGCGCAGATCGTATCCGGTCTCCCGGCCGCCGTGCACACCCCTCCCTCACCCCAGGGCGCCACGACCGCCACGCCAGCCGATGCCCAGCGAAACCTCAGGGTCTGAGTGCAAGATGGGGACATGACCACCACTGCGAGCAGCTCCGGGCAGGGCCAGCAGAACGCGACGGTGCTCGTCGTCGAGGACGAGCCGACCATCGCCACCGCCATCGCGCAGCGGCTCTCCGCCGAGGGCTGGCGGGTCGAGGTCGCCCGCGACGGGCTGTCCGGCGTCGACGCCGCCGCACGGCTGCACCCGGACGCCGTCGTGCTGGACGTCATGCTGCCCGGGATCGACGGGCTGGAGGTGTGCCGCCGCATCCAGGCCGACCACCCGACGCCGATCCTCATGCTGACCGCGCGCGACGACGAGACGGACATGATCATCGGCCTCGGCGTGGGCGCGGACGACTACATGACCAAGCCGTTCTCGATGCGCGAGCTCGTCGCGCGCGTCAAGGCGCTCCTGCGACGCGTGGAGCGCGCGGCCCAGGCCGCGGCGGCAGCACCCGCCGAGCCGCCCCTCGTCGCCGGCGACGTCACGATCGACCGCGCCCAGCGCCGCGTGCACCGCTCGGGCGAGGAGGTCCACCTCACCCCCACGGAGTTCGAGCTGCTGGTGATGCTCGCCGCCGCCCCGAAGACCGTGCAGACCCGCGAGAAGCTCCTGGCGGAGGTGTGGGACTGGGCGGACGCGAGCGGGACCCGTACCGTGGACTCCCACATCAAGGCGCTGCGTCGCAAGCTCGGTCCGGAGCTCATCCGCACGGTCCACGGCGTGGGGTACGCGTTCGAGCCGCCGGCGGACTGACGTGGAGCCGACGCAGCCGGGCGCGCGCCGCCCGGAGCACCACCGTCTCGACGTCCGCCCCCTGGACCCGGTGCACTCGCTGAAGGTGAAGCTGGGCCTCCTGGTCGTGGCGAGCGTCGCCGTGGGTGTGCTGATCACCTGGATCGGCCTGCGCAACGAGCTCGGGCCCAGCCGGACGTTCCCGTTGGCGATCCTGGTATCGCTGCTGCTGACCTGGCTGCTCGCGCGGGGCATGACGTCCCCGCTGCGGGAGATGACGGCGGCCGCCCAGGCCATGGCGGACGGCGACTACTCGATCCGGGTGCGCTCCACGAGCCAGGACGAGGTCGGTCAGCTGGCCGAGGCGTTCAACACCATGTCGCGCGACCTGGAGGCCTCGGACCGCATCCGACGCGAGCTCGTCGCGAACGTCTCGCACGAGCTGCGCACCCCGGTCGCGGCGCTGCAGGCACAGCTGGAGAACATGGTCGACGGCGTCACCGAGCCGACGCCGGCCGCCCTGGAGGTCTCCCTGGAGCAGACCGAGCGCCTGAGCCGCCTGGTGACCTACCTGCTGGACCTGTCACGGGTGGAGGCGGGCGCCTCGGCGCTGACGCTGACGCAGTTCTCCGTGGGTGACTTCCTCGAGGAG
>Ga0207735_100336_pt1 | contig 11009 bp, 13 predicted proteins | sample TtaePargueraPR_9_FD_187280 | JGI IMG/M metagenome (GOLD analysis project Ga0207735, IMG submission 187280) | Aerobic enrichment media microbial communities from Bioluminiscent Bay, La Parguera, Puerto Rico - Tt and E2 (1) (SPAdes) | ecosystem: Environmental > Aquatic > Marine > Unclassified ... | reverse complement strand
GAGACCGTCGCGGACAGCGCGATCACGGCGGTGCGCTCGTGGAGGTGGATGATGACCTCCTCCCACACGGAGCCGCGGAAGCGGTCGGCGAGGTAGTGCACCTCGTCGAGCACCACCACGCCCAGCCGGTCGAGGGTGTCGGACCCCGCGTAGATCATGTTGCGGAGCACCTCGGTGGTCATCACCACGATGTCCGCGTCCGGGTTGACGGTGGTGTCGCCCGTGAGGAGCCCCACGTTGTCCGGCCCGTAGGCGCGCTGGAGGTCGTGGAACTTCTGGTTCGACAGCGCCTTGATGGGGGTGGTGTAGAACGACTTCTCGCCCTGCCGGAACGCGTGCCGCACCGCGTACTCGCCCACGAGCGTCTTGCCGGCGCCCGTGGGGGCCGCGACGAGCACGCTGTGGCCCTCGGCCACCGCCTCGCACGCCTCGCGCTGGAAGGGGTCGAGGGCGAACGCCAGCTCGCCCTCGAACTCGGCGAGGTGCGCGTGGCGCTGACGGACGCGCGCCGCGGCGAAGCGCTCGGCGGGGGTGGTCATGCGGCCAGGCTACTTGCCCCCGAGGATGGTCAGGGCGCGCGGCACGACCTTGGCGGTGAGCGGCGTCGCGCCGACCAGCTCGCCGTCGGCAAAGGCCGGCGGCAGCGGCGCGCCCGCGGGGTCGTGGGCCAGGGAGATCTCCTCGACGCGGACGATGCGGATGCGCGGGTCCTCGACATGGCCGCCGTGGCGCAGCTTGGGGAAGATGCGCAGGAGGTCGGGGCGCGACATCGGCTCGGCGAGGACCACGTCCAGCCGCCCGTCGGTGAGCGACGCCTCCGGCGACACGATGAGGCCGCCGCCGAACACGGGGCCGTTGGCGACCGCGACCAGCGTGCACCGCTGCGTCCACTGCTTCCCGTCCGCCGTGATGCGCACGCCGAGCGGCTCGAAGCGCGCGATCTCACGCATGGCGGCCGCCTTGTACTTGAGGGGGCCGCGCGGGAACGTGATCGAGCGCGCGTACGCCGCGACGGCGGCGTCGATGCCGGTCGACAGCACGGCGCCGAAGTACCGCGGCGCGGGCGCCTCGATCGACCCGCCCGCGACCTTGCCGACGTCGATGCGGATCGTGTCGCCTCGCAGGCCGTCCTCGATGCGGCGCACCGCCGCGGGGATGTCGTGGCGCGGCAGCCCCACCGACACGGCGACGTCGTCGCCCGACCCGGACGCGATGATGCCGAGCGGCAGCCTGCGCTCGGCGCACACCTGCAGGCCCAGGTGCGCCATGCCGTCGCCGCCGACCACCACGAGGGCGTCGAGCTCACGCCGACGCGCCATGGCCGCCTCGTACGAGGCCGCCCAGGAGCCCCGCGACAGGTCGAGGAGCCGGTGCCCGCCTGCGGCGAGCGCCGTCAGCGCCTCCTTGCCGGATCGTGCGCCCCGCCCCGACGCCGATGTCGGATTGGTGATGACCCCGAGGGTGCTCACCGCTCGATCTCCTCCTGGCGGCCTCGATCGCGCAGCAGCCCGACGCCCACGGCCGCGAAGTACAGGGCCACCATCGGCCCCGCCATGAACAGCATCGTCACGGCGTCCGGCGTGGGCGTGAGGATCGCGGCCGCGAGGAAGATGAGGAACACGGCCCAGCGCCAGCCCTTGAGCCAGGTGCGGGCGCGCACCACGCCGCCCCACGTCAGCCCGATCATCACGACGGGGAACACGAACGCGATCCCGAACGCGAGCACCAGGCGCATCGCGAACGTCATGAAGGTCTGCGCGTCGAGGAAGTTCGCGGCGCCCTCGGGCGTGAAGCCGGTCAGGATCGAGATCGCGCGCGGGAACACCCACCAGCCGAAGGCGACGCCGCCGAAGAACAGCGGGATCGCCGCCGCGAGGAAGCCGACCGTGTAGCGCCGCTCCTTGCGGTGCAGGCCCGGCGCGACGAACGCCCACAGCTGGTACAGCCACCAGGGCGCGCTGACGATCAGGCCGATCAGCAGCGACATCTTGATCTGCATGTCGAGCGCCGTGGCGACGCCCGCGAAGTTCACGGTGACCAGCGCGTCGTCGCGCTCGGCCGCCTCGAGCACCGGCTGCTGGAGCGCCTCGAAGACCGGCGTGTAGAGGAACCAGCCCGCGACCATGCCGACGGCGATGCCGATCGCGGCCAGCATCAGCCGCTTGCGGAACTCGCGCAGGTGATCGCTCAGGGACATCCGCGCATCGGGATTGTCCCGGCGCGCGCTACTTCTCGCTGTCACGCGGCTCGTCCGAGGGCTTGTCGCTCTCGGCCTCGCCGGACTTCTCGGGCTTGTCGTCGTCGGCGAGGCTCTTGGTCTCGTCCTTGAGGATGCGCAGGGACTGGCCCAGCGACCGCGCGAGCTGCGGCAGCTTGGGCGCGCCGAACAGCAGCAGGACGATCAGCAGGATGATCAGGATCTCGCGGGGGCCCATGCGGTGTCACTCCTTCGACAGTGGCTGGCGCACAGTCTAGCGGTGCGCCTCGAGCACGGCCGCAGCCTGGCGGTGGAGCTCCTCGAGGAGCCGGTGCGGCGCGACCTCGCGCACGTGCGCCGCGACGGGCAGCAGGCGTCCCGCCGCCCACGCGGCGTCCGCCACGCCGAAGGTCGCGACCACGTCCTCCTCGGCGTCCTCGATCTCGACGCCGGGCATGTCCTCGAGGGCCCAGCGGCCCGTGCGGGCGATCCGCACCGTCGCCTTGAACGCGGGCGTGAGGCTGAAGCCGGCGGTGTCGGTCGGCGGGCGCGACACCGGCGTGTCGAGCGTCTCGACGGCCGCGATGCGGTCCAGGCGCAGCACCCGGTAGTCCTCTGCGCGGTGGCAGAAGCACTCGAGGTAGCCGTGCCCGTCGATGACGACGAGCCGGTGCGGGTCGACGTCGCGGGTGGTGCGCCGGTCGTGCGCGTCGACGTACTCGACGCGGGCGCGTCGGTAGCGGCCGATCGCCGCGATCAGGCCCTCGCGCACCTCGGGCGCCACCGCATCGTCCCCGAGCACGATCACCGGCTCGGCGAGCGCGTCGCGCAGCTTGGCGAGCACCTGCCCGCCGGCCTCGGGCAGCGCGCCCGCGGCACCCATCGTGGACAGCGCTCCCACCAGGGCGACCGCCTCGCGCGGCGACAGCCGCACCTGGGTCACGCCGTCGTTGCGCACCAGCGCGGCGACGTCCGCGTCGAACTCGTCGGCGGAGAAGTCGATGGGCGACCACGAGTCGCCCGGCTCGGACGCCACCCACAGCGCGTCGATGTCCTTGCGCACCTGCGCGACGGACACGCCGAAGTGGTCGGCGAGCTCGGCGAACGGGGTCGCCCCGTGCCGCTCGACGTACGTGAGGATGCCGAGCATCCTGACCAGCCGGTCGCGCGCGTGCTCAGCCACGGCCCACCTCCTGCGCCGCCTGGGCCGCGCGCACCACGGCGGCGGCGAGGTCCTCCGGGGAGACGATGCGGGCCGCGCCCGCGAGGCCGAGCACCTCGGCGACGAGGGCGTCGGAGTGCGCGTACTCGACGTCGTACAGGTCCCAGCCGCCGTCGACGCTGGCGGCCGTGCCGCGGCGGCGCAGCGCGTGGCCGGACTCGGGGCGCAGCGCGACGCGCGCGGTGTGGATGTCCTCGCTCTCGCCGAGGGCGCCGAGCGGGATCTCGTCCGGGATGTCGTACGCGCGGTGCTCGCCGACGGGAGTGACGCGGCCGCCGATGCGCTGCACGCGGAAGGTGCGGGGCGCCTCGCGGTCGCGGTCGAAGCCGATGACGTAGGCGACGCCGGCGCGCAGCACCACGGTCCACGGCTCGACCGTGCGGGTCGCGGCGCCGGCCTTGGTCGACGAGTACTCGAAGCGCACCGCCTGGCGGTCGGCGATCGCCTCGACCAGGGTGCCGATCGCGTCGTGCGCGGCCGCGGGCAGGGCCGCGAAGGGCAGCTCGACGCGCGGGCCGTGCTCGGCCGACGAGGCGAGCTTCATCACGGCCTGCTGGGCGTCGCCGCCCAGGACCGCGCCGCGCCAGTAGTCGGTCGCGACGTTCAGCACCGCGAGCTCCGCCGCGGTCAGCTCGAGGGCCGGCATCGCGGCCTCCGCGGGCCGGATCCGGTAGCCGATCTCGTCGCCGTACACCGAGTCCTCGACGGTCTCGACGGGCACGCCCATCTCGCGCAGCTCGGCCTTGTCGCGCTCGAACATCCGCTCGAACGCCTGCTCGGCCTTGCGCGCGTCCTCCTCGGAGGCGCCGCGCGGCAGCGGCTCGTAGCCCTCGACGGTGTCGCGGATCTGGTCGCGCGTGAGGCGGTGGCGCGTGCTCGACAGGCCGATGATGAGGTTGAGGAGGCGCTGCGACTTCTCGACCATCACACCCGGACCGCGAGCAGCTCGGTGGTGAGGATCGCGCGGGCGCCGACGGCGTAGAGCGCGTCCATGACGTGGTTCATCTCGTCGCGCGGGATCATCACGCGCACGGCGCTCCAGTCGGAGCCGTGCAGCGGGGTGACGGTCGGCGCCTCGAAGCCCGGGCTCACCGCCACCGCCTCCTCGAGCTTGGCCGACGGCACGTCGTAGTCGACCAGCACGAACCTGCGGGCCATCAGCACGCCGCGCAGGCGCCCGGTGAGCACCGCGATGTCCTCGACCGGCGCGTCCTGCGCGCGGATGAGGATCGCCTCGGACGTGAGGATCGGCTCGCCGAAGATCGACAACCCGGCCGCCCGCAGCGTCGTGCCGGTCGACACGACGTCGGCGACCACGTCGGCCACTCCGAGGCGCACCGAGGACTCGACCGCGCCGTCCAGGCGGACCACGGTCGCCGTCACGCCGTGCGAGCGCAGGTGCTCCTCGACGAGCCGCGGGTACGACGTCGCGACCCGCTTGCCGTCGATCGCGGCGATCGAGTCGGTCTCGCCCGCGGGGGCCGCGTAGCGGAACGTCGAGCCCCCGAAGCCGAGCTCGAGGTGCTCGACGGCGTCGGCGCCCGAGTCGATGAGCAGGTCACGGCCGGTGATGCCGGCGTGGACGGTGCCCGAGCCGACGTAGACGGCGACGTCGCGGGGCCGCAGGAAGAAGAACTCCACGTTGTTGCGCTCGTCCACCATGACGAGCTCGCGGGGGTCGCGACGCTGCTTGTAGCCCGCCTCCTTGAGCAGCTGGACGGCGGGATCGGACAGCGAGCCCTTGTTGGGCACGGCGATGCGCAGCACTGGTCTCCCCTAGAGGTTCTTGTAGACGTCGTCGAGCGTGAGGCCCTTGGCGACCATCATCACCTGTGCCCAGTAGAGCAGCTGGGAGATCTCCTCGGCCGCGTCCTCCTTCGACTGGAACTCGGACGCCATCCACGACTCGGCGGCCTCCTCGACCAGCTTCTTGCCGATCGCATGGACGCCCTTGTCGAGCATCGCGACGGTGCCCGAGCCCTCGGGCCGCTCCGCGGCGCGGCGCTGCAGCTCCTCGAACAGGTCCTCGAAGTTCTTCACGCTTTCAGCCTATCGGCAACGACGCATCGTCCCCACTACAGCGCGCGGAGGACCAGGGCGGTCGCCAGCGCCGCCTCGACCGCCTCGGCGCCCTTGTCCTCCTGGGAGTCCGGCAGCCCGGCCCGGTCGAGGGCCTGCCGGTCGTCGTCGGTGGTGAGGATGCCGAAGCCCACGGGGGTCGCGTGGACGCGCGCCACGTCGGTGAGCCCGCGGGTGACGGCGTCGCACACGTACTCGAAGTGCGGGGTGCCGCCGCGGATGACGACGCCCAGGCACGCGATCGCGTCGGCGCCGCGGCGCGCGAGGGCCTCGGCGACCACGGGCAGCTCGAACGCGCCCGGCACGCGGGTCACGCGGTAGGACGCCCCGGCGGCCTCGGCGGCGCGCACCGCGCCCGCGACGAGCCCGTCCATGACCTCGGTGTGCCACTGGCTGGCCACGATCTCGATGGTGAGGCCGCTCGCGTCGACCTCGACCGCCGGCGCACCCGCTCCGCTCATGCGTTGTCTCCCAACAGGTGTCCCATCCGCTGCACCTTGGTGCGGATGTAGCTCTCGTTCTCGGGGTGCATCCCCACGTGGTGCGGGATCCGCTCGACGCAGTCGACGCCCGACGCGCGCAGGCCCTCGACCTTGGCCGGGTTGTTCGTCAGCAGGCGGACCCGCTCGATCCCCAGGTCGTGCAGGATCGCGGCGGCGGCGCCGTACTCGCGGCGGTCCACGGGCAGCCCGAGGTGGGTGTTCGCGTCGACCGTGTCGAGCCCGGAGTCCTGCAGCGCGTACGCCTGGATCTTCGCGACGATGCCGATGCCGCGGCCCTCGTGGCCGCGCAGGTACACGACCGCGCCGCCGTCCTCGACGACACGCTCGATCGCGGCGTCGAGCTGCGGGCCGCAGTCGCAGCGCTGCGAGCCGAACGCGTCGCCGGTGAGGCACTCGGAATGGATCCGCACCACCGGCACCGTGCCGTCCTTGGGCGGCACGTACAGCGCGACGTGCTCGTCGCCGGTGCGCGCGTCCCGGTACCCGTGGACGGTCACCTCGCCGTGGCGGGTGGGCAGGCGCGCCTCCGACACGTGCATGACCCGGTGCGGCCGCGCGGAGGTGGGCGGCGGCACGTCGTGGGTGGCGCGGCGGTACTCGATGAGGTCCTGGATGGTGAGGAAGACCAGGTCGTCGCGCTCGGCGATCGCGTTGGCGTCGCCCTGGCGCATCATCGTGCCGTCGTCGTTGACCATCTCGCCGATCACGCCGACCGGCTCGAGGCCGGCGAGGCGGCACAGGTCCACGCACGCCTCGGTGTGGCCGGGACGATGCAGCACTCCCCCGGGCACGGCCCGCAGGGGCAGCACGTGGCCGGGTCGGATGAGGTCGTCCGCGGTCGACTCCGGGTCGGCGAGCACGCGCAGCGTGCGGTGGCGGTCGACGGCCGAGATGCCGGTGCCGACGCCGGTCGCGGCGTCGACGGACACCGTGTACGCGGTGCGGCGCGGGTCCTGGCTGGAGGGCACCATGAGCGGCAGGCTGAGCGCGTCGGCCCGCTCGGCGGGCATCGGCGCGCACAGGTAGCCGCTCGAGTGGCGGATGCCCCACGCGACCCAGTCCGAGGTGCTGGTCTCGGCGGCCATGATGAAGTCGGCCTCGTCCTCGCGGTCACGCGAGTCGGACACCAGCACCGGCTTGCCGGCCTTGAGGTCCGCGAGGGCGCGCTCGACGAGCGCGATCGGGTCGACGGTCATGCGGACACCAGCTTCTCGACGTACTTCGCGACCACGTCGACCTCGACGTTGGCGCGGTCGCCCACCTGCGCCGCGCCGAAGGTGGTCTCGGCGAGCGTGGTGGGGATGAGGGACACGGTGACGCGGTCGCCCTCGAGCTCCGCGACGGTGAGGGAGACGCCGTTGAGGGCGATCGAGCCCTTGCGGACCACGTAGCGGCCCAGCTCGGCGGGGATCTCGAACGTGAGGTCGTCCCAGTCCGCCTGCGAGTCGCGCGCGACCAGGGTCGCGGTGCCGTCGACGTGGCCCTGCATGATGTGGCCCCCGAGGCGCCCGCCGGCGGGGACGGCGCGCTCGAGGTTGACGCGGGACCCGGCGGCGAGGTCGCCCAGGGCGGTGGTGTCGAGGGTGACGCGCATGACGTCGGCCGTCCAGGTCGAGCCCTCGTGGTCGGCCACCGTGAGGCACACGCCTTGGACGGCGATCGACTCGCCGTGGACCAGGTCGGTGAGGCCCGGGGCCTCGATGGTGAGCCGAGCCTGCGCCCCGGAGGCCGTCACGTCCGTGACGGTCCCGAGCGCCTCGACGATGCCGGTGAACATCTACTGCGGTCCTCTCTGGAGAAATGCGGTGACCAGCGTATCGACGCCGAGGGCGGTCGCGGTCACGTCCTGCCCCCTCAACGCGCCCCCCATGGTCCCGATTCCCAGGTCACCCACCGCGTTCGTGCCCGCGCCGAGCAGCGCGGGCGCGATGTACGCGTGGATCTCGTCGACCAGGCCCTCCCGCAGGAACGCCGTGGTGATCGCGCCGCCGCCCTCGACCAGGACGGTGCGGACCTCGCGGGCCTCGAGCATGCCGAGCGCCTCGCGCGGGTCGCGGGTGTGCAGCGCGACGGCGTGCGCGTCGCGCCACACCTGGGCGCCCGGGGTGTCGGTGAGCCCCATGACGGCGCGCAGCGGCTGGTGGGGGTCCTCCACGTCCGGCGGGCGGGCGGACAGCTCGGGGTCGTCGGCGCGGACGGTGCCGGTGCCGACCAGGATCGCGTCCACCTCGGTGCGCACGAAGTGCGCGTGGGCGCGGGCCTCCTCCCCGGTGATCCAGAAGCTGGTGCCGTCGACGGCGGCGGTGCGCCCGTCGAGGGTCTGCGCCCACTTGGCGATGACCCACGGGCGGCCGTGCTCGATCGCGCCGAGCCAGCGCCGGTTGGTCTCGCGGGCCGCGGCGAGCGGCACGTAGGCGGCGTCGATGCCGCGACCGCGCAGCACCTCTCCGCCGCCGGCGGCCTCGGGGTTGGGGTCCTCGACGGCGTAGCGGACGGCGCCGATGCGTGCGCGCGTGAGCGCGTCGGTGCACGGCCCGGTGCGCCCCGCGTGGGAGCACGGCTCGAGGGTCACGTAGGCGGTGGCGCCCGCGACGTCGTTGCCGCGCCGCGTCGCGTCGGCGATCGCGCCCACCTCCGCGTGGGCCGTGCCGGCGCCGCGGTGCCAGCCCTCGCCGAGTTCGGTGCCGTCGGCGTCGACGATCACGCAGCCCACGCGCGGGTTCGGTCCGTGGGCCGGGCCGCGCAGGGCCAGCTCCACCGCGCGCGTGAGGGCGGCGGCGTCGAAGCCCGCGGCCTCAGCCATGCGCCTCCTCGCCCAGCGCGCGCAGGGCGCGCACCTCCGCGCCGCGGTCCTCGGCGCCGTAGATGGCGGAGCCCGCGACGAGCACGTCGCCGCCCGCCTTCACGACGGTCTGGATGGTGTCGCGGGCGATGCCGCCGTCGGCCTGCAGCCGCAGGTCCTTGCCGGCGGCGACGGCCGCCTCCCGCAGCCGCGTGAGCTTGGGCATCATGTCGGCCATGAAGGACTGGCCCCCGAAGCCGGGCTCCACCGTCATGACCAGGACCATGTCGAGCACGTCGAGCAGGGGCAGCACGTCGTCGACGGGGGTGCCGGGCTTGATGGCGCACGCGGCACGTGCGCCCAGGCTGTGCAGGTCGGCGGCGATCGAGCGGGGATCCTCGGCGGCCTCGAGGTGGAAGGTCACCGACGTGGCGCCCACCTCCGCATAGCGCGGCGCCCACCGGTCGGGGTTCTCGATCATGAGGTGCGCGTCGATGGGCAGCGGCGACACCTGTGCCAGCCGCTCGACCACGGGCAGCCCGAGGGTGAGGTTCGGCACGAAGTGCCCGTCCATGACGTCGACGTGCAGCCAGTCAGCGTCGGCGACCTCGAGGATGTCCCGCTCGAGGTTCGCGAAGTCGGCGGACAGGATGCTCGGCGCGATCTGGATGCCCATACGTCGAGCCTAGTCGGCGGGACGGCCCCCGCCCTGCGCGAGGGCGGCGGCGAACGAGGGCACCAGCGGCAGCGTCGGCAGGAGGGACGCCTGGTAGGCATGGTAGACGTCGGGCTTGCCGGGCCACACGGTGGCCGCGGGCCGGTTGTCGGTGTCGAGCTCGTGATGCCACGACCCGAGCTCGTGGTCGACCAGGTGGGTGTCCGCGTACGCCCACCAGGCGGACGCGTCGTCCGCGTAGCGCTGCTCGCCGGTGACCTGGCGCAGCGCCTCGGCGGCGTTGACGGCCTCGGCCAGCACCCAGTGCATGCGCTCGCGCACCACGGGGGTGCCGTCCCAGTCGGTCGTGTAGACGAAGCCGGGGGCCCCGTCGGCGTCCCAGCCGTCGCTCACGGCCCGGTCGTAGAGGGCGACGGCCGCCTCGCGCAGCCCGGGAGGCGCGTCGTCCCCCAGGGTGAGGTCGACGCTGAGCAGCAGCCGCGCCCATTCGAGGCCGTGGCCCACCGTCGCGCCATAGGGGCGGAACGGGTGCGCGGGCTCGTCGCGGTTGAAGTCGAGCATCGGGTTCCAGGAGGCGTCGAAGTGCTCGGGGATGCGCCACCCGTTGTCGCGCGCCCAGCCCGCGACGCGCGCCGCGATGCGGCCGGCGCGGCGGTGCCACGCGGCGTCGCCCGTGACGTCGCCCGCGGCCAGGTAGGCCTCGACCGTGTGCATGTTGGCGTTGACGCCGCGGTACGGGTCGAGCGTGGTCCAGCCGGCGTCCCACTCCTCGACGGACAGGCCCTGCTCCTCGTCCCAGAAGCGCGCGAGCGACACGTCGAGCGCGTCGGCGAGCAGCGCCTCGGCGCCCTGGATGCGCGCGGCCACGGCGGACGATGCGGCGAGCACCACGAACGCGTGGCCGTACGCCTGCTTGGCGGTGTCGGTGGGCACGCCGCCGCGCATCGCGGCGTACCAGCCGCCGTGGATCGGGTCGTGGAGGCGGCGGCGCAGGGCGCGCACGCCGTGCGCGGCCATGGACCGCAGCGCGGACACGTCGGGGTGCTCGGCGCCGAGCACCCCGAGCGCGGCGACGTGGGTCATGCGGCACGTGATCCACAGCTCGACGGGCCGGTCGGGGTCGACGCGGCCGTACTCGTTGAGCCAGCCGAAACCGTCGTCGGCGGCCGCGCCGAGCGCGAAGCGCAGCAGCGAGCCGCGCTGCGCCGCCAGGTACGCGGCGTCGCCGGGGGTCATCCGAGCACCTCCGCGAGGAAGGCGGCCTGACGCTGCTGCTGATAGGCCTCGCCGCCCTCGTGGCCGTTGAAGCGGTACGTGACGATCTCCTTGGGACCGCCCCACGCGTGGTACGCCGCGTACACCGTCGAGGGCGGGCAGATCTCGTCGCGCAGCGCCGCCGAGAACAGCGTCGGCGCCTGGGCGCGCGCGGCGTGGTGAACCCCGTCCACGTATGCGAGGGTCCGGAACGCGGCGGCCTCGTGGTCGCGGTGGATCGCGAGGTAGCGGGCGACCTCCTGGTAGGGGTCCGCGTCGGCGACGTCGACGCCGCG
>Ga0207735_100335_pt1 | contig 11023 bp, 10 predicted proteins | sample TtaePargueraPR_9_FD_187280 | JGI IMG/M metagenome (GOLD analysis project Ga0207735, IMG submission 187280) | Aerobic enrichment media microbial communities from Bioluminiscent Bay, La Parguera, Puerto Rico - Tt and E2 (1) (SPAdes) | ecosystem: Environmental > Aquatic > Marine > Unclassified ... | reverse complement strand
ATCGCCCACAGGAACGCCGCCAGGGTCTTGCCGGACCCGGTCGGGGCCACCACCAGCGCGTGCCGGTCCGCCGCGATCGCCTCCCACGCGCCCGTCTGGGCCGCCGTCGGACCGGCGAACGCGTCCGCGAACCACGCCTGCGTGGCGGGCGCGAACCGACGCAGCGCGTCCTGCGGGGCGGCGTCGTGCGCGGTCGTCTCGGGTGCGGAGGCCACCGGCCCATCCTGCACCCCGGCGCCGACACCCGTCGCGGCGTGGCACGCTGGAGGTGTGCGCTACTCCGACTTCTCCCGGCTCGTCGACGAGGTCTTCGGCTCCGCCTACGGGCGGGTCCTGGTCCGTGAGCAGGTGCTCCCGCGCCTCGAGGACCGCACGCCGGAGCAGGCGCTCGCGGCCGGGGCCGAGCCGCGGGACGTGTGGCACGCGCTGTGCGACGCCCTGGACGTGCCGGACGCGCGCCGGTGGGGGACCGACCGGTTCCGGCAGGCCCCGCCGCCGGGCTGAGCCGGGCCGGTAGCCCTGTCCCGGTTCTCGCGGCCTGCGCCCGACACGCCCGACGGCGGATCTCCCCTCTCGAACAGATGTTCGGCTAGAGTGTGACCACAACGGGGCGTCCCACGCCGGTCGTCCACCGTCCGGCCGGGCCGCCCGGTGGTTGTCGGTGGCTCCGCGTAGGTTCGTCCCCGACATGAGCAGCAGACCGAAGCGCGGCCGCGCGCAGAACACGAAGGTGACCGACATGCCTGCACCGGAAGACCGTGAGAAGGCCCTCGAGGCCGCGCTCGCCCAGATCGACCGCAGCTTCGGCAAGGGCTCGATCATGCGTCTCGGCCAGGAGGGGCGCGCCCCGGTGGAGATCATCCCCACCGGGTCCATCGCACTGGACGTCGCGCTCGGCATCGGCGGGCTGCCGCGTGGGCGCATCATCGAGGTCTACGGCCCGGAGTCCTCGGGCAAGACGACCGTCGCCCTGCACGCGGTGGCCAACGCCCAGAAGAACGGCGGCATCGCGGCGTTCGTCGACGCCGAGCACGCCCTGGACCCCGAGTACGCCAAGAAGCTGGGCGTCGACACCGACGCGCTGCTCGTCTCCCAGCCGGACACCGGGGAGCAGGCCCTGGAGATCGCGGACATGCTGATCCGCTCCGGGGCGCTCGACATCATCGTCATCGACTCGGTCGCCGCGCTGGTGCCGAAGGCGGAGATCGAGGGCGAGATGGGCGACAGCCACGTCGGCCTCCAGGCCCGCCTCATGTCGCAGGCGCTGCGCAAGATCGCCGGCGCTCTGAGCACCTCGGGCACCACGGCGATCTTCATCAACCAGCTCCGCGAGAAGATCGGCGTGTTCTTCGGCTGCTTCCACTACTCCACCCGCGTCCAGCTGGCCGACGGGACGACGGAGAAGATCGGCAAGATCGTCAACCAGAAGATGCCGGTCGAGGTCATGTCCTACGACCCGGAGTCGGGGCAGACCGTTCCCCGCAAGATCGTCAACTGGTTCGACAACGGGCCGACGGACCGCTTCCTGCAGTTCACGGTCGAGAAGTCGAGCAAGAACGGCCGCGCGCAGTTCGCCGCGACCGACAACCACCTGATCCGTACCCCGGGTGGCTGGCGTGAGGCCGGCGAGCTGATCGCCGGGGACCGCGTCATGGTCGCCGAGGACGTGCTGCTCTCCGACCAGCAGTGGCAGATGGTGCTCGGTGGGCTGCTCGGTGACGCGAACCTCTCGCCGAACCGCCGCGGCCGCCGTGGGGTCCGCTTCCGCATGGGCCACGGGCCGAAGCAGGTCGAGTACGTCGACTGGAAGGCGTCGATGCTCGGCAATGTCGGGCAGTCCCGCACGGAGCGGCCGAATGGTTCCGTGCACGTTGACCTGCGTCCGCTGCCGGAGCTGTCGGAGCTGCACGACGTCGTCTACTTCGGTGACGGCAAGAAGCACATCACCGAGGACTACCTCAAGGCGCTGACCCCGCTCGCCCTGGCCGTCTGGTACATGGACGACTTCAGCTTCCAGCCGCGGTCGAAGGGGCTGCAGGAGCGTACCGCCGGGGGTTCGGGCCGTGCCGAGGCCTGCGTCGACGCCATGAGCCCGGGATCGCGGGAACGTCTGGCCGATTACCTGCGCGACGTCCACGGCGTCGAGTGCTCCCTCCGACAGCGCGGTGCGAAGCAGCAGTGGGTCCTGCAGCTCACGACAGCCGGTACCGCCCGGCTGCAGGAGATCGTCGCCCCGTACGTCCACCCCTCGATGCAGTACAAGCTGCTGCCCCGATTCCGTGACCGGTTCGACGTGACGCCCGAGTTCGTGGAGCCGCGCAGCGTCCCGGTGCCGTCGCGGGTCCTGGACATCCACGTCAAGCCGCAGACGCGGTCGACGCACCGGTTCGACATCGAGGTGGAGGGCAACCACAACTACTTCGTGGACGGTGTCATGGTCCACAACAGCCCCGAGACGACCACGGGCGGCAAGGCCCTGAAGTTCTACGCCTCGGTGCGCATGGACATCCGCCGGATCGAGACGCTCAAGGAGGGCACCGACTCGGTCGGCAACCGGACGCGGGTCAAGGTCGTCAAGAACAAGATGGCCCCGCCGTTCAAGCAGGCCGAGTTCGACATCCTCTACGGCGTCGGCATCTCCCGTGAGGGCGGCCTGATCGACATGGGCGTCGAGCACGGGTTCGTGCGCAAGTCGGGCTCGTGGTTCACCTACGGCGGCGACCAGCTCGGCCAGGGCAAGGAGAACGCCCGCGCGTTCCTGCGTGACAACCCCGACCTGGCCAACGAGCTGGAGAAGAAGATCAAGGAGAAGCTCGGCGTCGGAGCCCAGGTCGACGCGCCGGCCGAGGGCGAGGACGCGGAGACCACGGCGGACGCCGTGCCTGCCGCCGACGACGTCGCCGCCAAGCGCACCACCAAGACGGCGCGCACGACCAAGGCGAAGAAGGAGCAGCCCTTCTGAGCCCCGCAGGACGGACGGCCGGCTCGGACGGTCGCGGCGTGGGGAAGCGTCGCGGCCGTCCGACGGTCGTCGAGCGGCTGGAGGCCGGGGAGCTGACGACGGCGGAGGCGACCGAGCTGACGAGGGAGGCGGTGCTGCGCATCCTCACGGCCGCACCCAAGAGCCGGGCCGAGATCGCGCGGTCCCTCGCCCGCAAGGGCCACCCCGAGGAGATCGCCCAGGCCGTTCTCGACCGCTTCGAGGAGGTCGGTCTGGTCGACGACGCCTCCTACGCCGAGACGATCGTGCGTACCCGGCACCACGAGCGGGGCCAGGCGAGGCGCGCGATCTCCGCCGAGCTGCACCGCCGTGGCGTCGACCACGACGTCGCCGCCGGCGCGCTGGAGCAGATCGACGGTGACGACGAGGCTCGCGCCGCCGCGGAGCTCGCCCGCAAGCACGTGGCACGGACCCGCGGGCTCGACCGCGACAAGCGGGTGCGCCGGGCCGTCGGGGCACTGAGCCGCAAGGGCCACAACCCGTCCGTCGCCTTCGCCGCGGTCAAGGACGCCCTGGCCGCCGAGGGCGAGGACTCCGTCGACGACGATCTCTACCTGGCCGACTGATCTCTCTCACCCCCGCGCCCGGTGGCGTCGGCGCGGTCGGCTCTGCCAGTCTGGTCGCGACCTGGGACCGTGAGGAGGACCCGTGCGCGCTGCCGTCCGTGACCGCTACGGTCCCCCCGAGGTCGTCTCCGTGCGCGAGGTTCCGGAACCGACGCTCGCTGCCCACGAGGTTCTCGTCCGCGTCCGCGCCACCACCGTCAACCGCACCGACACGGCGTACCGCGCCGGCCGTCCCTGGCTCGCCCGACCCGTGTACGGCATCCCCCGCCCACGGGCACGAGTGCTTGGATGCGAGTACGCCGGGGTCGTCGAGGCCGTCGGTGACGAGGTGGGCGACCGCGACGTCGGCGAGCGCGTCTACGGCTACCTGGAGGGCCGCTTCGGCGCGCATTCCCAGCTGATGGCGGTGCCCGCCGACGGCTGGATCGAGGCGATCCCCGAGCATCTGTCCTTCAGGGACGTCGTCGGACTCACGGAGGGGCCGCATTACGCGCTGGCCTTCTGTGACCGCCTTCGCATCGGTTCCGGGACGCGGGTCTTGGTGCACGGAGCCACCGGAGCGATCGGCAGCGCCACCGTCCAGCTCGCCGCCGCCCGAGGAGCCGTCGTCACCGCGGTCTGCGACGCCGCGCACGCCGACCTGCTGCGCTCGCTCGGAGCGGCCCGCGTGATCGCGCGCGACGAGGTCGACTTCACCCGGGACGAGGCCCGGTTCGACGCGATCGCCGACGCCGTCGGCAAGAGCTCGTTCGCCCGGTGCCGACGGTTGCTGGGACCGGACGGCCTGTTCGCCTCGTCCGAACCCGGCCCCGGCGGCGTCAACGTCCTGCTCGCCGCCCTGCCGGGCGTACGGGTCCGGTTCCCGGTCCCGCCACCCGAGGTGCGGGCACGGCGCACGCTGCACGACCTGATCGCCGCCGGCCGCCTCGTCCCCGTCGTCGACCGGCGCTGTCCGCTGGACGACGTCGTCGCCGCGCACCGGTACGTCGACGCGGGCCGCAAGATCGGCAGCGTCGTCATCGACGTGCCGTGACCAAGCTCTGTGGTGAACGAGGTCCCGGACGGTCAGGCGCGCCGTGCTCAGGTGCCCCCGCCCCCGCCACCGCCGCCCTCGCCGGCGTCGCCGGTCTGACCGCCGGCTCCACCGGCCGTGCCCACGCCGACAGCCGCGACACCGGCCCCCGCGGCCGTCGTCCCCGTGCGCCCGGACGTGCGCTTGAGCGAGCGGCCCAGCCGCTCGGCGAGCTTGGTCAGGCTCCAGTTGATGACGATGAAGAGCACCGCCGCCACGGTGAGGGTCTGCAGGATGTTGCTGTTGCCGGACCCGAGTCGGCGGGCGCTCTGCAGCAGCTCGGGGTAGGAGATGATCGCGCCGAGCGCGGAGTCCTTGAGCACGACCACGAGCTGGGACATCAGCGCGGGAAGCATCGCGATGAGCGCCTGCGGGACCTCGACGGATCGCAGCGACTGACCTCGCGTCAGGCCGATCGACAGGCCGGCCTCCCGCTGCCCGGAGGGCAGACCGTGGACGCCGGAGCGCACGAGCTCCGCCACGACCGAGCCGTTGTAGAGGATCAGCGCGACGACGACACCCCAGTAGGAGGACGACGGCAGACCGGCGTTCGCGAAGAGCAGCCAGAAGAAGACCATCATGAGCAGCACGGGCACGGCGCGGAAGAACTCCACGACCGCCCCGCACACCGTGCGGACCAACAACCGTGAGGAGAGCCGCCCGACGCCGAAGACCAGACCGAAGATCATGGCCCCGACGATCGCGACGGCGGCCGCGCGGATGGTCGCGAGGAAGCCGGGCCAGTAGTAGTAGGCCCAGGCGTCGGCGTCGACGGCGTTGAGCCACAGCGAGGGCTCGAGCTGACCCTGCTCGCCCAGGCGGACCAGCACGACGGCGGCGAGCCCGGCGACGACGATCGCGCCGACGATGTTGCCCAGGAGGATGCGACGCCGCGCCCGCGGCCCGGGGGCATCGAACAGGACTGTCTTCTCGACCTTCATCGCGCCACCGCCAGCTTGCGGGAGAGGGACGTGGACAGCAGCCCGACAGGGGTCACGAGGATCACGTAGCCGATCGCGAAGGTGAAGAAGATGGCGTAGATGTAGTCCGGCCGGAACTCGATCATCGTGCGCATCACCGACGAGGTCTCGGTGGCCACCGACGCTGCCGCGGCCACCGTGGTGTTCTTGATGAGGGCGATGAGCACGTTGCCCAGGGGAGCGATGGCGCCGCGGAAGGCCTGGGGCAGGATGACCAGGCGCGCCGCCGCGACGAACGGCAGGCCGATGGAGCGCGCTGCCTCCGCCTGGCCGACGGGCACGGTGTTGACGCCGGAGCGGATCGCCTCGCACACGAACGCGGCGTGGTAGATGGTCAGCCCGACGACGGCCAGCCAGAAGAAGTTCGTGTCGAAGTCGGTCGCCAGCGAGAACTCGAGCTGCCCCCAGGCGCCGAGCACCATGAAGACCATGATGATCGTCAGCGGCATGTTCCGGAACACGGTCACGTAGGCGGAACCGGCCCACTGCAGGCTGGGGATCGGCGAGATGCGGAACAGCGCCAGGATCGAGCCCAGCACCAGCGAGAACAACGCCGCCCAGAACGCGAGCTGGATGTTCACCCAGAACGCGCCGAGCACGTCGTACTCGCGGACGATGTCGAGGTACTCCTGCACGCGCAGAACGCTCCTTCGATGGTCGTGCGGTGGTCAGGGTCGGGTCGCGACGACCACCGAGGTGGCGCCCGGGCCCGCCGCGCGGCGGGCCCGGGCGGGGTTCACCGCTGCGTCACATGTCGCAGGGCTCGTACTCCGGCGGGTTGAGGTCGGCGTTCGGCGTGTAGCCGGTGCCTTCCGTCGCGGCGTCGAGCGCCTCCTGCCAGGCCCCGTCGTCGACCATCTTGGTGATGGCCTCGTTGATCGCCTCGCACTGATCGGAGTCCTGCGGGATCCCGACCCCGTAGAGCTCCTCGGAGAAGGTGTTGCCGACGACCTTGACCTGGCCGGCGTTCTCCGGCAGGGCGCCGAGGCCGGCCAGGATGATGTCGTCGGTGGTCACGGCGTCGACCTGCCCGGAGGTCAGGGCGGTGACGCACTCGGCGTAGCCCGGCTGCTCGAGCAGGTTCACGCCCTCGGAGTACTCGTCCTTGATGCGCTGGGCGGACGTCGACCCGGTGACGGAGCACAAGTTCTTGCCGTCCAGGGTGTCGGGCCCCGTGATGTCGGTGTTGTCCGCGGCGACCAGGAGGTCCTGACCGGCCACGAAGTACGGGCCCGCGAAGGAGACCTGCTCGCGGCGCTCGTCGGTGATGGAGTAGGTCGCGAAGATCATGTCGACCTGTCCGGTGGACAGCAGCGTCTCGCGCTGTGCGGACGGGGACTCCATCCACTCGATCTGGTCCTCGGAGTAGCCGAGCTCGCCGGCTACGTACTTGGCGACCTCGACGTCGAACCCGGTCGGGGTGTCGCCGTCCATGAACCCGAGTCCGGGCTGGTCGTACTTGATGCCGATGGTGACGGAGTCGCCGCCCTCGGCCTCGCCGCCCGTATCGCCGCCGGTGTCACCGCTGCCGGAGTCGTCCGAGCAGGCGGCGAGCGCGAGCGCTGCGGTCGCCGCCAGGGCGATCGCTCCCGTGATGCGTGTGCGTCGCATGGTCGTTCCCTTCGTCGTGCGAACTAGAACTGTCAGGTCAGTGGGCGAGGATTTTCGACAGGAAGTCCTTCGCGCGGTCGCTCTTCGGGTTCGTGAAGAACTCCTCGGGGGTGTCCTGCTCGACGATCTGGCCGTCGGCCATGAAGACCACGCGGTCGGCCGCCTTGCGGGCGAACCCCATCTCGTGGGTGACGACGATCATCGTCATGCCCTCCTGGGCGAGCCGGACCATGGAGTCCAGGACCTCGTTGATCATCTCGGGGTCGAGCGCGGAGGTGGGCTCGTCGAAGAGCATCACCTTCGGGTGCATCGCCAGGGACCGGGCGATGGCGACGCGCTGCTGCTGACCGCCGGAGAGCTGCGCGGGGAACTTGGCCGCCTGGTTCTTGACGCCGACGCGGTCGAGCAGCTCGAGGGCCTCGGTCTCGGCGTCGGACTTCGACAGCTTGCGGACCTTGCGCGGGCCGAGCGTGACGTTGTCCAGCACGGTCTTGTGCGCGAAGAGGTTGAACGCCTGGAACACCATGCCGACGTCGGCGCGCAGCCGGGCCAGGTCGCGGCCCTCGGCGGGCAGCGGCTCGCCGTCGATCCGGATCTCGCCCTCGTCGATGGTCTCGAGCCGGTTGATGGCGCGGCACAGCGTCGACTTGCCCGACCCCGAGGGGCCGATGACGACGAGCACCTCGCCGCGGCGCACCGTCAGCTCGATCTCCTGCAGCACGTGCAGGTCGCCGAAGTGCTTGTTGACTCCCTCGAGCTCGACGAGCGGAGCACCCAGGTGGGAGCCGGGCGTCGTGCTCGATCCGCTGTTGTCCATTCTGTGAACCTAACCACTCGATTGTTACGTTCGTGGCACCGACGCCCCGGCCTCCGCAACGGTTCGATAACGACTGCCCGGTACGCCCGGACATCGGAGACATGTCCCCGGCCGATGCGGCGCGCGGTGCACCGTACCCTAGAAGGCGATGTCCACGACCATGCCTACCCCCACCGCCGACGTCTCGCCCGCGCAGGAGCGGCCCGTGCCCCGGGACGGGGCGGCAGGGCGCTCCTACACCGTGCGCACGCTCGGTTGCCAGATGAACGTCCACGACTCGGAGCACATGGCCGGGCTGCTCGAGCAGGCCGGCTACGTCCGCGCCTCGGCCGAGGACGACGCCGCCGACCGGGCCGACGTGGTCGTCATCAACACCTGCGCCGTGCGCGAGAACGCCGCCACGCGGCTCTACGGCAACCTGGGCCAGCTCGCGAGCGTCAAGGCCGACCGGCCGGGGATGCAGATCGCCGTGGGCGGCTGCCTGGCCCAGAAGGACCGTGGCGAGATCGTGGACAAGGCGCCGTGGGTCGACGTCGTCTTCGGCACCCACAACCTCGACGCGCTGCCGGTGCTGCTGGAGCGGGCCCGGCACAACGAGGCGGCCGAGGTCGAGATCGCCGAGTCGCTGCAGGTCTTTCCCTCCACGCTGCCCACGCGCCGCGAGTCGGTCTACGCCGGGTGGGTGTCGATCTCCGTGGGGTGCAACAACACGTGCACGTTCTGCATCGTGCCGCACCTGCGGGGCAAGGAGCGCGACCGGCGCCCCGGCGAGATCCTGGCCGAGGTGCAGGCGCTGGTGGACGCCGGGGCCGTCGAGGTGACGCTGCTGGGCCAGAACGTCAACAGCTACGGCGTCGAGTTCGGCGACCGCGGGGCGTTCGCGAAGCTCCTGCGCGCCTGCGGCCGGATCGAGGGGCTGGAGCGCGTGCGCTTCACGTCCCCGCACCCGGCGGCGTTCACGGACGACGTCATCGAGGCGATGGCCGAGACCCCGAACGTGATGCCGCAGCTGCACATGCCGCTGCAGTCGGGCTCGGACCGCGTGCTGCGCACGATGCGCCGCAGCTACCGGTCCGCGAAGTTCCTCGGGATCCTCGACCGGGTGCGCGCCGCGATGCCGGACGCCGCGATCACCACCGACATCATCGTGGGCTTCCCGGGCGAGACCGAGGAGGACTTCGCCGAGACGTTGCGCGTGGTCGAGGCCTCGCGGTTCTCCTCGGCGTTCATGTTCCAGTACTCGCCCCGGCCGGGCACGCCCGCGGCGACCATGGACGGCCAGCTGCCCAAGGAGGTCGTCCAGGAGCGTTTCGAGCGGCTGCTCGCGCTGCAGGAACGCATCAGCGCCGAGGAGTCCGCGCGGCAGGACGGCCGGACCCTCGAGGTGCTGGTCTCGGAGGGTTCGGGCAAGAAGGACGGCGCCAGCCACCGCTTGTCCGGGCGGGCTCCCGACAACCGGCTCGTGCACCTCGCGCTGCCGGCCGGCGTGCTGCCCGACGGCGTGACCCTGGCCGACGCCCCGGAGTCACCGCAGGACCCGCGGCTGGCCGACGTGGCCGCGCTGGACCCGCGGCTGCCGCGACCGGGCGACATGGTCACGGTCGACGTCACCCGCGCCGCCCCGCACCACCTCATCGCCGACTCGGCGCTGACCGGCGGCAGCTTCGCGGTGCGACGCACTCGCTCGGGCGACGCGTGGGCCCGGCGCGAGCTCACGCGCCTCGGTGCCGGCGACGACGGCCACTCCCACGGCGGGAGCGCGCAGCCGGGCGGCCCGGTCACGCTCGGGATGCCGTCCCTGCGGCGCTGAGCCGCTCAGGCCGGCCGGTCGGGGTCGGTCAGCGGGCCGACGCTGCCGAAGAACTGCGACGCGGTGACCAGGCCGCACGACACGGCCTCGGCGAGCTGGCCGTCGGTGGCGCCGTGCTCGAGGTCCACCGACACCTCCGCGTACAGCGCGAGGGCGTCCCCCTCCTCGCGGGCGTAGACCTTGGGCCAGATGCGCTCGCGGTTCCAGTCGTTGCAGGCCTGCAGCACCGCGCTGCGCGCCGACTCGGGCACGGAACCCGCCCAGCGCCCGCGGACCTGGAGGATCTCCTCGTCGTCGCCGAGCAGCAGGAACCAGAACCGGTTGCCGTCCCAGGTGCCGGTGATGTCGCCGTCGTCGTCCGTGCGGAACCGGTAGCCGCGGCGCGACAGGTCCCGGCCGATGCGGGCGGTCGTCACGGGTGCGGGCAGCTCGGGGCGCGCCACGGCCTCGGGACGCCCGCGTCGACGGGCCGCCTGCAGCACCGCCGCGGTGGCGCGGCGCAGCGGACCGGTCACGGCGCCGCCCCCAGGGGGTCCGGGAACGCGGCGTCCAGGTGCTCGAAGAACATCGCGCCCGTCGACAGCCCGCACTCGAGCAGCTGACCGAGCTGGTCGTCGCTCGCGCCGTGCTCCACGCCCACGGTCACCTCGGCGCAGACCACCACCGCGCCGTCGTCGCGCAAGATGTCGATCAGCATGCGGTGTTGGCCCTTGTGCGGCCCGTCACCGCAGAGGAAGGCGTGGCCTGGCGTTACCTTCAGGCCGTGGAAGTCAAGCACGAGCTTGTTGGGCGTCGCGTAGGTCCGCGTCACCCGCCGCGGCGCAAGCTCGCCGACGCCATTCTCATTTTCGGGATCGTAGGCGAGCACAACATCGCCGACCTTCACCTGCTTGATCGGCTTCTGGGATCCGTCAGCCAAGTCAATCGGCGTACCGGCAGCGAAGCAGTGTGACCACGCTTCGCTCAAACTCAGCTCGACAAGATCAATTTCAGGAAGCTCGTACTCTCCCTGAGCCTGGAATTCCCCATAGAGTTCAATGATGCGTTCGGGAGTGATCGGTTGAGAAGGATCATCCGCGGTTAGTTCGTCATATATGTACTCGGCGAGTTCTGTTCCGGCAGCATCACCCGCAATACCACCCGCCAAGCCTGCCAAACCAATAATG
>Ga0207735_100333_pt1 | contig 11035 bp, 10 predicted proteins | sample TtaePargueraPR_9_FD_187280 | JGI IMG/M metagenome (GOLD analysis project Ga0207735, IMG submission 187280) | Aerobic enrichment media microbial communities from Bioluminiscent Bay, La Parguera, Puerto Rico - Tt and E2 (1) (SPAdes) | ecosystem: Environmental > Aquatic > Marine > Unclassified ... | reverse complement strand
CTTCCCGTACACCACCCGTATCGTTTCCGAAGTTACCGAATCGAACGGTTCGTCCTCGATGGCAACCGTTTGCGCAAGCTCGCTTGCGATGATGGATGCCGGTGTTCCGCTGGCACGCCCTGTTGCGGGTATCGCCATGGGCCTGATCAAGGAAGCTGACGATTTCGCCGTTCTGTCTGACATCATGGGTGACGAAGATCACCTTGGCGACATGGACTTCAAGGTTGCTGGTACGGAAACCGGTATTACCTCGCTGCAGATGGACATCAAGATCACCTCGGTAACCCCGGACATCATGCAGATCGCCCTGAAGCAGGCCCGCGATGGTCGCTTGCACATTCTCGGTGAAATGGCCAAAGCGCTTCCGGAAGCACGTGGTGAAGTTTCGGGCAATGCTCCGACCATCACCCAGTTCTCGATCCCGAAAGACAAAATTCGTGATGTCATCGGTTCGGGCGGCAAGGTCATTCGCGAGATCTGCGAAGAAACCGGTGCAAAAGTCGATATCGAAGATGATGGTTCGATCACCGTCGCACATACCGATGGTGCCAAAGGCAAGCAGGCTGTGGATTGGATCAAATCCATCGTTGCGGAACCTGAATTGAATCATATCTATGATGGTAAGGTCGTTAAGGCTGTCGATTTCGGCGCATTCGTGAATTTCTTCGGTGCGCGCGACGGTCTTGTTCACATCTCCGAACTGGCACCTGAGCGTGTCAAACAGGTTTCGGACATCGTGAAGGAAGGCGACCAGGTTAAGGTCAAGGTCATCGGTTTCGATGATCGCGGCAAAATCAAGCTGTCGATGAAACGTGTTGACCAGGAAACCGGTGCCGACCTCGACGCAGGCGACGCCGAATAAGCAAACGGGATGCCGGACGACGATAAAAACGCGACGTCGTCCGGCACTCTGCGCGGCACCTCGGTGTCGCTGGCTAATGCCGAATGGGAGAGACGAATTTGAAAGCCCTTAAACCGCTCGTCATGTCGGGTAAAGAAGTCTTGCCAGTGATCGAAGGTGGCAAAGGCGTTGCTGTATCGACGGGTAAAAGTTCCGGCGCATGGGCTGCTGCCGGTGGTATCGGGACTTTTTCCGCAGTGAATGCCGATTCTTATGATGAGAACGGCAATCTTGTCCCGATCGTGTATGAAGGTAAAACCCGCAGTGACCGTCACCAGGAACTGGTGTCTTACGGGATCCGCGGCGGTATTGCACAGGCGCAGATCGCGCATGAAATGCGAAACGGCGAAGGTCGTTTGCATATGAACGTATTGTGGGAAATGGGCGGTGCCGAACCCATTCTCCATGGTGTTCTTGAAGGTGCCAAGGGCCTTATTCACGGGGTAACCTGTGGTGCAGGCATGCCCTATAAGATCGCCCAGATTTCTGCACAGTATGGCGTGCACTATTATCCGATCGTGTCATCGGCTCGTGCGTTTCGTGCTTTGTGGCTGCGTGCCTACAAAAAGATCCCGGAATGGCTGGGTGGCGTGGTCTATGAAGATCCGTGGCGCGCTGGTGGTCATAATGGTCTGTCGAATTCCGAAGATCCGCTGGTGCCCGAGGATCCGTTCCCGCGTGTGGCTGCCCTTCGTGAATTCATGAATTCCGTTGGTCTGAATGATGTTCCGATCATCATGGCTGGCGGGGTCTGGTTCCTGCGCGATTTCGAAGACTGGATCGACAACCCCGAAGTGGCCCCGGTGGCCTTCCAGTTCGGGACCCGTCCGCTTCTGACACAGGAAAGCGAGATTTCCGACGATTGGAAATCACGTCTGACCAGCCTTCAGAACGGTGACGTTTCGTTGCACAAATTCAGCCCGACCGGCTTCTATAGCTCGGCTGTGCGCAACGCGTTCCTTGAAGACCTGCATCAGCGTTCAGACCGCCAGGTACGGTATTCCCGTACGGCTGAGGCTGATCTGCATGTCGGTATTCCGCTGGGCCGTCGTGGTCGTCCGATCTATGTGCGTGAAGATGATGCCGACAAGGTTCGTGCCTGGCTTGATGCCGGCTATACCGAAGGCATGCCGACCCCGGATGACACCATGGTGTTTGTCACCCCGGAAAGTGCGCTGACGATCAAGAAAGACCAGATCGATTGCATGGGGTGCCTGTCGCAGTGCCAGTTCTCCAACTGGGAACAGCACGAAGGTACCACAGGCAAACGCGCCGATCCGCGGTCCTTCTGTATTCAGAAGACGCTTCAGAGCATCGCACATGGTGCGGATGTCGAACATGAACTGATGTTTGCCGGCCACAATGCCTACAAGTTTGGTGAAGACCCGTTCTACGCCAACGGCAATATTCCGACTGTGAAGGAACTGGTCGACCGCATTATGACGGGCGACTGATCCTGACATCAGACCAAATAAAAAAGGGCCGGTTTTTGCCGGCCCTTTTTGTTTGTATTTCGCAGTATTTCATCACGCGATTATAGTTGATCAAAATCAAAGAACAACGCGTCCGGGTTCTTTAGTCTGTCCCCAGCATTCATTAGGGCCATTATGATTTTGGCCCGACCACGACAAAGGGGCAAAGCTATGGGACATACATCGCGTCCATATACCAACGCGCTTAACCGGCTCAAGGATGCCAATCTGCGTCCGACGCGTCAGCGTCTGGCACTGGCACGTTTGCTGTTTGATGACGGCCATCGTCATGTCACAGCAGAACAGCTGCATTCCGAAGCCATGAGCAACAATATCAAGGTATCGCTGGCAACGGTTTACAACACCCTGCACCAGTTCACCGATGCGCGCCTTCTCAATGAAATCGTGATTGATTCGGGACGGTCCTATTTCGATACCAATACCGAACCGCATTACCATTTTTACTGTGAAGAAGACGGCATGCTGTCTGACATTCCGGCAGGTGATGTCAAGATCGCCAACATTCCGAACATGCCCAACGGCACGGAACTGGCATCGGTTGATCTGGTGTTCCGTCTGCGTCGCAACCAGGCGGCGAAGGACGCAGCCTAAGACATCGCGCACCCGTTATTTGCGCAAGCCTTGCGCAGGTGACAGGCAGATGAAATCTGACACCTGATCAGTGCAATTGCCCCTGCTCTGCTTGACGGTGGCGGATTTCACGACACATAAAGGGCGGCAAGACCACTTGGTTTTGCCGCCTTATTTTTTGCGACTTTGGCTCATACAACAACGCTGTATTGGGCGAACAATAACAAGGAACAGCGCACATGGCGCTTAAGGGAACACGTACCGAGGCAAACCTGCGCGCGGCCTTTGCCGCCGAGGCACAAACCAATCGTCGTTATCTTTACTTTGCCCAGCAGGCCGACATCGAAGGCTATACCGAGGCAGCCGAGCTGTTTCGAACCGCGGCCGAAGCCGAAACTGGCCATGCATTCGGCCATCTGGAATTTCTTGAAACGGCTGGTGACCCTTTGACCGGCAAAGAACTCGGCACCACCCGCCTGAACCTTGAAGCTGCCATCGCACAGGAAAAGGACGAGGCCGAAACGGCCTATCCGGAAATGGCCCGCATCGCGCGCGAGGAAGGCCTTGAAGATGTTGCGGCCTGGTTTGAAAGTCTGGCACGGGTGGAGGCCGCCCATGCAGATCGCATCGAACGTCTTCTTGCCCGGATGGGCAACAATACGGATCGTCCGTAAAGGTCCTTGCCCTAGCCTTCGATCAATTCCGGATTGGATGAATTGTCCTTGAGCGCCACACCAGACAACCCCATCTTGCGCGATTCCGTCATCAGGTAGGCGATCTTTTTCGCGGCCTTTTCCGGGGTCAGGCCGGCGGGCCGGATGTTGGAAACGCAATTGCGATCTGCGTTCGACCGCCCGCGCCTTGGCCCCCAGGTCAGATAGCAGCCAAGTGAGTCCGCACTTGAAAGCCCGGGGCGTTCGCCGATCAGCATCACGGTCAGCTTCGCCCCCAATGCAGCACCGATTTCATCGCCCAATCCGACGCGTGACTGGGTGGCCAGTATGATCGGAGCGACCGACCAGCTTTCCCCCAACTGATCAAGGATCAGCTTCAAGGTATTGGCTGCATGGTCATGGGTGGCACGGGCCGATAGGCCGTCGGCCAGAATGAAGGCAACGTCATAGTCCCCGACATGCTTGCCAAGCGCAGTAACAGAGCCTTCGTCCAGCAATCGGCCAAGATCAGGCCTTTGCAGATAGGTCGGGCGATCCGGTGCGGCGGAATGGACATCAAGGATTGCGTGGTCAAGCCCATCAAGCTGGTCGCGCACGGAATTGGGTTCATAGGCCATATGCACCGAATCCCGGGCACGTGCATGCGCCATCTGGAATTCAAGCAGCCGTTCGGTCGGCAACCCGTCGCCCACCCGGCCAAGGCCGATACGGGCATCGGTATGGGCACGAAGCGTGTTCCAGGGATCAAGGCCGCTCGGGATTTTCTTGTTGGTCAGATTGCTCATTTATGCCGCCCCCGACCATGCCAGAAGGTTCTGGGCCGCCTGTCCGTCAAGCTGCGGGCGGGTGCGGCCATTCTGATCCAAGATTTCCATCTTGCGCAGCCAGGCGGCAAATTCCGGGGCCGGTTGCAGACCAAGGACAGAGCGCAGATACATCGCATCGTGGAAGCTTGTGCTTTGGTAATTGAGCATGATGTCATCCGCCCCCGGCACCCCGATGACGAAGTTACACCCGGCAACCCCCAGAAGGGTCAGAAGGTTATCCATGTCATCCTGATCGGCCTCGGCATGGTTGGTATAACAAACATCGCAACCCATCGGCACGCCAAGCAACTTGCCACAAAAATGGTCCTCAAGCCCGGCGCGGGTGATTTGCTTGCCATCAAACAGATATTCCGGGCCGATAAAGCCGACCACCGTATTGACCAGAAGCGGTGAATATTTGCGCGCCACCGCATAGGCACGCGCCTCAACCGTTTGCTGATCAATGTCTTCGTGGGCATCGGCCGAAAGGGCCGCCCCCTGACCGGTTTCAAAATACATGACATTGTTACCAACCGTGCCGCGCTTAAGGCCCTTGGCGGCGTCTTCGGCCTCGACCAGCATGGCTTGGGTGATGCCAAAGCTTTCATTGGCCTTTTGCGTGCCAGCAATCGATTGGAACACCAGATCGACGGGCGCATTGCGTGCCATCACATCAATCGCCGTGGTGACATGGGCCAACACACAGGACTGGGTCGGGATATCGATCCGTTCGCGGACTTCGTCGATCAGTTTAAGAAGCTCGATCATGGCTTCCGGGCTGTCGGTGGCGGGGTTGATGCCGATTACCGCATCGCCACTGCCATGCATCAGGCCATCAAGGATCGATGCGGCCACACCGGCGGGATCATCGGTCGGATGGTTGGGTTGCAGGCGCACGGCAAGATGACCGGGCAGGCCGATGGTATTGCGAAAGGCTGTGACCACATGGCATTTCTTGGCAACCGCAATCAGGTCCTGATTGCGCATCAACTTGGATACAGCAGCGACCATTTCGGGCGTCAGGCCAGGTGCCAGATGTTTAAGTACTTCGGGCGTGGCGTCATCGGTCAGAAGCCAATTGCGGAAATCCCCGACGGTCATCGACGATACCGGTGCAAAGGCATCCGCATCATGATCATCAATGATCATACGGGTGACATCGTCATCCTCGTAGGGGACCAGTGCCTCGCTCAGAAACCGCTTAAGCGGCACATCGGCAAGCGCAAAGCGCGCCGCGACCCTTTCTTCATCCGAGCTTGCCGCCAGCCCGGCTAGCAAATCACCAGCCCGCAGTGGGCTTGCCTTTGCCAACAGGGTTTTCAGATCGGGAAAGGTAAAGCGTTCAAAACTGAATGGCGCGCCGGTCTGCAAGTTCTGCCTCCTGAAGCATGAAAGACATCGCCAGGGATTTTTACCCCTGTCCGCAAAGGAAAACAGCGCCAAACATGACGCTGTTGCGATGCATGATCATCATTTGTCCATGGAACCAGAAAATGCCTCAAATGCAAAGTTTTTAATCACAAGGAAAGGCGCGCCTTTCTATTGTGCAGCCTGTGCGACCTCCGTCAGGGTCTTGCGCGCCGTAGCCGTATTGTGTCGGCTGTTGGTTTCATCACTTGGCCCGCGCAGGACGATATGCGGATGACCAAGCGAATTGAGTTCGACATGGCCATCAACCTGATAGACATCACGCAGAAGATCGCTGTCGATGACATCAGAACACGGGCCGAACGCGACCATTTTGCCATTGCGGATGGCCATCGCCTGATCGCAATATTGTAGGGCGTGGTTGAGGTCGTGAATGGCGATCAGGACGATGATGTTCTGGCCCTTGGCGACATCGCGCATAAAGGACAGGACTTCCATCTGGCGATGCAGATCAAGGGCCGATGTCGGTTCATCCATCAAAAGGATTTTCGGGTCGCGCACAAGGGTCTGGGCAATGGCGACCAACTGGCGTTGCCCGCCGCTCAGCTCGCCCAAGTTCCGCGCGGCGAGATCGCCGATCCGCAGGGCGGCCAGAATATCATCAATACGTGCCAGTTCATCTGACCGCACGCGCAGACTTGATCCCTGCTTGGCAGCCAGAATGACGGATTCGTAAACCGTCAGAACCGCGGTTGAGCCGGTATCCTGTGGCATATAACAAATCGTGTTGCGTTCCTTGCGGTGTGATCCGAGGTCAACAATACCATCGCCCTTTGCAAGTCCTGCAATCCGGCGAAACAGGCTTGATTTGCCGGCCGCATTCGGACCGATCACGGCGGTTACGGTACCCGGCTGGATGGTCGGGGTGGTAACATCAGATACCACCTGCACCTTGCCGTAGCGGGTTCCGATATTTTCGAGACGCAGCGTTACCATGATTTCCTCCGACTTGCGAAAATCAGCGAGAAGAAGAAGGGTACACCGACAAGGGCGGTAATCACCCCGATGGGCAGGATGGCGCCCGGGATCAGCAGCTTTGACAACACAGAAGTTGCCGACAGGATCAGGGCACCACACAGGATCGATGCCGGCAGGAAGAAGCGTTGATCTTCACCGACCAGCATGCGGGCAATATGCGGCCCGACCAACCCGATGAAGCCGATGGTGCCAACAAACGAGACCGGAATGGCTGCCAGAAGGCTGACGATCAGCATGGTGCGCAGGCGAAGCCCCTGAACATTCACCCCGAAACTTTCCGCCTTGGCATCGCCCAGACGAAGGGCGGTCAAAGCCCATGCCTGACGGGCAAACAGCGGAATAGCGATGACGACCGCAATGGCGGTCACCGCCACCTTGGTCCAGGTCGCCTTGACCAGTGACCCCATGGTCCAGAAGACAACGGCCGCAAGGGCCTGTTCACTTGCCAGATATTGCAAAAGGGCCAGAAGCGCATTGAAGGTAAAGACCAGCGCGATGCCAAGCAACACAATGGTTTCAACCGTCACGCCACGCATGCGGCTGAAGAAATGAATGATCAGGGCCGTGCCCATCGCCATGATGAAGGCATTGAGCGGAATGATGAATTCAACAAAGGCCGGTAGAAGGGCGACCCCCAGTACAAGCGCCAGTGCCGCGCCAAACCCGGCGGCGGCCGAAATGCCCAACGTAAACGGGCTTGCCAGTGGGTTGGCAAGGATGGTCTGCATCTGTGCGCCAGCAGTCGACAGCGCCGCGCCCACGGTCAGTGCCATGAGTGCGACCGGCATGCGGATATCCCAGATCACCACGCGTAACTGATCAGTCGCCGACGAAGGATCAAGCAGGGTGGCAATCACGTCTGATAACGGATAGTTCGCCGGACCTGTTGCCAGATCGATGGCAAATGAAAGAAACAGTGCGCCCGCCATTGCAAGCAGGAGCATGAAACGACGCAGGGAGCGTGCCTTGTAATGCACGCTCCCGGCTTCGATACTGAGTTGGTTGGTCGTCATTAGTTTGCGGCTGTATCGCTGATCGAAATGAAGTAGCCCGGCTGGTAATCCAGCGGCAGGAAGCGTTCGTGCAGTTCCTTGAAGGTTGCTTCCGGATCGATATCGGCAAACAGGTCCGGGTGGAACCATTTTGCCATCTGTTCGATCACCACGAACTGGTAGGGGCTGTTATAGAACTGGTGCCAGACCGCGTGAATTTCGCCGTTTTCGACCGCCTTGATGCCGGTGAAGGCCGGGCGTTCCATCAAGCCAACCAGTTTGCGGCGTGCTTCAACCATATCGGCATCCGGGCCAAGACCGACCCATGCACCACCCGGGGAATAGGCTTCCCAGCTGGCGCCGGTGCCAACGAACTGATCGGGGTTGGAGGCCACAACCTGTTCCGGGTTGATCGTGCCAAAGGTGCCGGGGATGATGGATGCTGCGATGTTCACGCCGCCAGCCATTTCGACCATGGTACCGAAGTTCTCGTTGCCAAACGACATGCAGCATTCATCGGAATAACCCGCAGCACGTTCAATGAAGACTTGCGGTTTTTCCGGATTTGCCTTGGCAATGCGATCAGTCACGTTCTTGATGCTGTCAGAACGGAATTTGATGAATTCGGCCGCACGATCTTCCTTGCCGGTCAGTTGGCCAAGGATCTTCATGCTGGTATCGGTGTTTTTCATCGGCGCTTCGCGGAAGTCGATATAGACCAGCGGAATGCCGACAGCGGCGAGTTTTTCGTCAAAACCGCCGTCTTCGGTGGCAGCCTTGGCTTCAAGGTTCATGATCACGACATCCGGATTAACCGAAATGGCTTGTTCGATGTCGAACGTGCCGTCTTTAATGCCGCCAAAGGTCGGAATGTCGTCAATGCGCGGGTATTTCGCAGCATAGATGTCATAGGTCTGCGGATCGGCCTTTTTCAGGTCGTCGCGCCAGCCGACAACACGCTGGAACGGGTCTTCACTGTCGAGCGTCGCCAGACCATAGATCAGGCGGCCTTCGCCCAGAATGACCTTCTGAACTGGTACTTCGACTGTAACTTCACGTCCGGTAACGTCGGTCACCGTGACCGATTCTGCTGCCTGTGCGGTGCCTGTGACCAGCATGGTCAGAGCAGCAAATACACCCAAAAATTTCATTCCCGTTCCCTCAGATTAGGATTGCCTGACGAGCGATTTATCAGTTATTAAGAATGAAAATCAATCTTTTTCGCAATGATAATGCAAATCATTTGTTTTTATTGATTGCGCAATTGTCGCTGCGAGATTTAACTAACCCGCCAGAAATCCGGGTATTCCGCCAAGAGAGCATCAAGACTATGAATCAGGCCAGCAACTTCAACCTGCGCGAAGAGATCAAGGAATATTGGTCGATGCGCGCGGCCACATTTGACGAGCAGCCCGGCCACGAGATTTTCTCAGAAGTCGAACGCAGCGCGTGGCATGCTTTGTTTGAACGTCATTTCGGCAAGGGCGACGGGCGCAAGGCACTTGATCTGGCAAGTGGCACCGGGGTTATCAGCCATCTGATGCATGATCTTGGATTTAACGTGACCGGCATGGACTGGTCGGAGGCGATGCTTGAAAAGGCGCGCGCGAAATCAAGGCAACGCGGATCAAAAATCACTTTCCTGCTGGGCGATGCGGAAAATACCCTTGAAGCAGAAAACAGCTATGACGTGATCGTCACCCGCCATCTGGTCTGGACGCTGGTTGATCCTGCAGCAGCCTTTACCGAATGGTTCCGTGTGCTCAAACCCGGGGGAAAGCTTCTGGTGGTTGATGGCGATTTTGTCTCCCCGACCTGGGCGACGAAATTCAACAAGGCGATGGCGGGTTTCCTTGAAACCTTGGGCTTAGGCAAACCGGTTGAGCCGGTAGCGCATATGCAAACCCATCAGGACATTCTGGCGCGCGTGCATTTTTCAAACGGCGCACGGGCAGATGAAGTCAAAGTGATGCTCGCAAAAACCGGGTTTGATTCGATTGCGGTGGATTTCGATTTGAAACGCATCCACAGCGCACAGAAAAAACACATCAGCTTCGCCAAGGGGCTCGAACGCGGGGCACAGCACCGCTATGCCATCTGCGCGCAGAAACCACTGGAAGCTTAGGCTGTTTACAAAAGTTGTGTTTAGCGGATCGGCTCGGTCACGACCTCTGTCTTGACCGAATTGGCCAAAAAACAAGCTTCGTGGGCGCGGTGATGCAGCTCATCCTCAACCGCAACATCAGGGGCTGTGCCACCATAGGTGACCTTTGGCTTCAAGGTGACCTTTGTGATCATGGTTTTGCCATCGACCGTTTCCATAATACCGCTGGCGTCATCGACATAGGCGTCAATCAAAAGCCCGGCATCGGATGCGAAATGCAGGAAGAACAGCATGTGGCAGCTTGAAAGGGCTGCGACAAAGGCTTCTTCCGGGTCGACATTTTCTGCCAAAGAATATGGCAGGGGCACCACATGTGGTGACGAGGATGCCGGGACTTCGACCCCGCCATCAAAGCGCCAGACATGACCACGTGAATAGCGGCGATCGGTGAAAACCTCGCCTTCCTTGCGCTTCCAGATGACTGCTGCGCCAAAACTGCTCATGGTGGGACTCCTTGGTCTTCAGGACTTATCAATCGGGATCAGGGTTCCGGCGGTGACGCCGATATGGGTGGTCAAAACCTTACGCGCGGTCGCAATGTCCCCGGCCTCAAGGGCGGCGAGGATTTGCTGATGTTCTTCATAAAACGCACTTCGCGGGCGTGATCCTTTGGGTTGCAGGGCATAGGCACGTTTGGCCTCTCCGCGAAATCCATGGATCATCGACAGCAGCCTTTGATTGCCGCATGCGCCATACAGGGTCGTGTGGAATTCCTGATCAAGCGCTGCCAGCATGTCGGGATCTTCTTCTTCAAACAGATCTTCGTTAAGGCGACGCGCCTTACGCAGTGCTGATGGGCTCAGGTTAGGTGCAGACAGCTCGAGTGCGCTGACCTCAAGAGAAATGCGAATCTGACAAAGCTCCTGCACGTCTTTGCTGCACAGTCCAGTGACGGCAAGACTTCTATCCGGGCGTTTTTCAAGCAAACCGGATTCGTGAAGCCGTTCAAGGGCGTGGCGAATCGGTTGGCGACTGACGCCAAAGCGCGCGGCGAGAGTTTCCTGCTTAAGTACCGTGCCGGGGCGCAAG
>Ga0207735_100332_pt1 | contig 11037 bp, 8 predicted proteins | sample TtaePargueraPR_9_FD_187280 | JGI IMG/M metagenome (GOLD analysis project Ga0207735, IMG submission 187280) | Aerobic enrichment media microbial communities from Bioluminiscent Bay, La Parguera, Puerto Rico - Tt and E2 (1) (SPAdes) | ecosystem: Environmental > Aquatic > Marine > Unclassified ... | reverse complement strand
CTCGAACTTGTCCGCGAGGCCCAGCGAGATCGCCTGCTGGCGCAGGTTGGACAGCTGGCCGCCGGGGATCTCGTGGTGGTAGACGCGGCCGGTGGGGCCGGGCAGGCCCGACTCGAACGGCGCGTACAGCTTGCGGACGGACTCCCAGTACGGCTCGAGGTCCTGCGCGGCGGACAGCGAGATGCCCGTGTCGCGCGTGGTGTGCTCGAGGGCCGCGACCAGCGCCGACATCGGCGGCTGCGACGTGGTGCCCGCCATCGCGGCGTTGGCGACGTCGACCGCGTCGACGCCCGCCTCGGCGGCCGCGAGCAGCGTGCCGATCTGGCCGCCCGCGGTGTCGTGCGTGTGCAGGTGCACCGGCAGGTCGAAGCGCTGACGCAGCGCCGAGACCAGCATGAACGCCGCCGCGGGACGCAGCAGGCCCGCCATGTCCTTGAGCGCGAGCATGTGTGCGCCGGCCTCGACCAGCTGGTCCGCGAGGCGCAGGTAGTAGTCGAGCGTGTACAGCTTCTCGTCCGGCGAGATCATGTTGCCCGTGTAGCAGAGCGTCGCCTCGGCCACCGCGGTGCCCGTGCCGCGCACCGCCTCGATCGCGGGACGCATCTGGTCGACGTCGTTGAGCGCGTCGAAGATGCGGAAGATGTCGATGCCGGTGGCCGCCGCCTCCTCGACGAACGCCACGGCGACCTCGTCCGGGTAGGGCGTGTAGCCGACGGTGTTGCGGCCGCGCAGCAGCATCTGCAGCGCGATGTTCGGCATCTTCTCGCGCAGGTCCGCGAGGCGCAGCCACGGGTCCTCCGACAGGAAGCGCATCGCGACGTCGTAGGTCGCGCCGCCCCAGCACTCGACGGACAGCAGCTCGGGGGTCATGCGGGCCGTGTGGCCGGCCGCGGCGAGCAGGTCGTAGGTGCGCACGCGGGTGGCGAGCAGCGACTGGTGGGCGTCGCGCATCGTCGTCTCGGTCACCGCGAGGGCCTTCTGGTCGCGCAGGGCGGCCGCGAAGCCCTCGGGGCCCAGCTCGAGCAGGCGCTGACGCGAGCCGGCGGGCGGCTCGGTCGACAGGTCCAGCGTCGGGAGCTTGTCCGCGGGCCGCACGTGCGCCTCGGCGTGCTCGCCGTGCGGGCGGTTGACGGTGGTGTGGCCCAGGAACGCGAGCAGCTTGGTCGACCGGTCCTGGCTCTCGTTGACGTCGAGCAGCTCGGGGTGCAGGTCGATGAAGGCCGTCGTCACGCCGCCGGCGCGGAACTCGTCGTTCGCGAGCACCGCGCGCAGGAACTGGATGTTCGAGGTGACGCCGCGGATGCGGAACTCGGCCAGCGCACGCTGGGCGCGGCGCACGGCGGTCTCGAAGTCGTGGCCGCGGCACGTGAGCTTGACCAGCATCGAGTCGAAGTGGCCGGTGATGGTGTTGCCCGCCATGCCGGTCGCGCCGTCGAGGCGGATGCCCGCGCCGCCCGGGGAGCGGTACGCGACGATGCGGCCGGTGTCGGGAAGGAAGCCGTTGGTGGGGTCCTCGGTGGTGATGCGGGTCTGCACGGCGAAGCCGGCCACCCGGATCTCGTCCTGGCGGATGCCGATCGACTCGAGGGTCTCGCCCGAGGCGATGCGCAGCTGCGCGCTCACCAGGTCGACGCCGGTGACCTCCTCGGTGACGGTGTGCTCGACCTGGATGCGCGGGTTCATCTCGATGAACACGTGCTGGCCGGCGCGCTCGCCCTCGGTTGCGAGCAGGAACTCGACGGTGCCCGCGTTGACGTAGCCGAGGCTCTTGGCGAACTTGACGGCGTCGGCGCACAGCGCGTCGCGGATCTCGGGGTCGAGGGCCGGCGCGGGCGCGATCTCGATGACCTTCTGGTGACGGCGCTGGACCGAGCAGTCGCGCTCGAACAGGTGCACCACCTCGCCGGTGCCGTCCGCGAGGATCTGCACCTCGATGTGGCGCGGGCCCAGCACGGCCTGCTCGAGGAACACGGTCGGGTCGCCGAAGGCGTTCTCCGCCTCGCGCATCGCCGCCGCGAGCATCTCGGGCAGGTCCTCGCGGCGCTCGACGCGGCGCATGCCGCGCCCGCCGCCGCCGGCCACGGCCTTGACGAAGACCGGGAAGCCGATGCGGTCGGCCTCGCCGATGAGGAAGTCGGTGTCGCGCGACGGCTCGGAGCTGTCGAGGACCGGCACGCCGGCCTCGCGGGCGGCCTTGAGCGCGGCCACCTTGTCGCCCGCCTTGGCGAGCACCTCCGGCGGCGGACCGACGAAGGTCACGCCCTCCTCGGCGCAGCGGCGCGCGAAGTCGACGTTCTCCGACAGGAAGCCGTACCCGGGGTAGATCGCGTCGGCGCCGGCCTGCTTGGCCACGTCCAGGATCGCCTCGATGTCGAGGTACGCCTTGACCGGGTGCCCCTCCTCGCCGATCTGGTAGGCCTCGTCGGCCTTGACGCGGTGCTCGGACATCCGGTCCTCGTACGGGAACACCGCGACCGTGCGGGCCCCCCGCTCGAAGGCGGCCCTGAAGGCCCGGACGGCGATCTCAGCGCGGTTGGCGACGAGAACCTTGGAGAACATGTGCTTCCCTTCGACGTTGGGGACATCCTGCCAGGTTTCGGACACGGAGTCAGCCGAGGTCGCCGTGCGGCGCGATGGCGCGCGGGGACGATGCGGCGGCCGCCTGGCAGGCGGGGGGAACGTGGGGTGCCGGGCGCGTCAGCCGGCCTGGCTGCGGCGCGCGCGGCGCTCCGCGAGCTCGTCGACGCGCTCCGTGCGCGCGCCGTCCTCGGCGCGGTCGGACGGCAGCGCCGACAGCGAGCCCTCGAGCTCGCGCCACACCTTGCCGAGCGCGATGCCGAAGACGCCCTGGCCGCCCTGGACCAGGTCGATGACCTCGTCGTCGGACGTGCACTCGTAGACCGAGGCGCCGTCGGACATGAGGGTGATGCGGGACAGGTCCTCGACGCCGCGCTCGCGCAGGTGGCCCACCGCGGAGCGGATCTGCTGGAGGGACACGCCGGAGTCGAGCAGGCGCTTGACGACGCGCAGCACGAGGATGTCCCGGAAGCCGTAGAGGCGCTGGGTGCCGGAGCCCGTGGCGCTGCGGACGGTGGGCTCCACGAGCCCCGTGCGCGCCCAGTAGTCGAGCTGGCGGTACGTGATGCCGGCGGCCTTGCACGCGGTCGGGCCGCGGTAGCCGGCGTTCTGGTCGAGGTGCTCGAGGCCGTCGTCGAACAGCACGCCCTGGTCGATGATGCGAGGAGGCATCTGGTGGCCGGGCTGGTCGGTCATCGGTCCTCCTAGGTTCAACCTTCACTTCAACGTTAGGGGTGGCGGGGTCCCCGGTCAACGACCGCGGCCCCGTGTCGCGTCTATCCTCCCACTCGTTGGCGCACGACGGCGGAGAACGCGGCGATCGCGGCCTCGCCGTACGCGGCGGCGGCCTCCTGCGCCTCTTCCCCGTCGCGCCGACGCAACGGCGCGGCCACCGCATCGGCCCGGTCCGCCTCGCGCCTGGCGGCCATCACCAGCGTGCGCAGCGCGCGCACGTCGCCGCCGGCGGTCAGGTACGCCGAGGCCGCGACCACCACGTCGAGCACGGCGGGCTCGTAGCCGTCCGGTCGGGACGCCGCCACGATCCCGGCGTCCTCGAGGGCGCGCAGCGTCTCGAGCGTGATGCCGCCGCGCTCGGCGACGGTCTGGGCGGTCAGGTGGTCGTCCTGCGCCTCGTCGATCTCGGCGAGCGTGACGGGCTCGTGCATGCGGCCGGCATCGAGCGCGTCGAGCTGCTCGCGGATGACGGTCAGCGGGCGGTAGTGGTCGCGCTGCTGACGCAGCACGAAGCGCAGCCGTTCGACGTCCGCCGGCGAGTACAGGCGGTAGCCGGACGAGGTGCGCTGCGGGCTGACGAGCCCGTGGGAGTCGAGGAACCTCAGCTTGGACGTGGTGAGCGTCGGGAACTGGCGCTGCACGAGCGTGAGCACGTCCGAGACGCGCAGCAGCGGCTCATGCGACAGGGCGTGGGGCCAGGTGCCGACGAGCGGCTCGGGCGCGGCGCCTCGCGGCGCCGCGACGTCGAGGCGACGGGCGGCATGCGCCATCGATCAGCCCTGGGAGCCCGGGTAGAACGTGAGCCGGTACTTGCCGATCTGCACCTCGTCGCCGCTCGCGAGCCGGCGCTCGGTGACGTTCTCCCGGTTCACGTAGGTGCCGTTCAGCGACCCGTGGTCCCGCACGAAGAAGTCGTGGCCGTCACGGATGAACTGTGCGTGCTCGCGGCTGACGGTGACGTCGTCCAGGAAGATGTCGGACTTCACCGATCGGCCGACCGTGGTCACGTCGACGTCGAGCAGGAAGCGTGCGCCCATGTTGGGGCCGTGGTGCACGATCAGCAGCGCGTGGTCGGGACCGAGCGCGTCGACCGCGGCCTGGTCCTGCGAGCTGAGCCGGTGCGGCACGCCCTCGTCGACGGGCGCCGCGGAGTCGAGCGACATCGTTCGTTCGACGGGGCTCTCGTCATACGTCATGACGCCTCCTTAGACGCGGGTTCCCTCGCCATCATCCTAGGCCCGCGGACCCCTCGTGCGGAACGTCTTCGCGCGCGTCGTGGATCGCCGTCCTGCCCTTGAGGTCGCGGACGTAGCCCACGCCGGAGATCCAGTACAGGACAGCGGCCGCGAGGGCCCCCAGGATCGAGATCGTGTGGAGCACGGGGATCTCGGGGAACGCGACCGTGGCCAGGTAGGCGCCCGGCAGGAAGATGTACAGGCCGGCCGTCGCGCACTTGCCGAGGAACGAGACCTGGGACGACTCGACGTGGTGGCGGTGGGCGACCCACAGCGCGCCGGCGACCATCGCGTCGCGCGCGAGCAGCAGCGCCACCAGCCACCACGGGATGATCTCCCGCGCCGCGAGGCCGAGCACCATCGCTAGGGTGAGCAGCCTGTCCGCGGCCGGGTCGAGCAGCCGTCCGAGGCGCGTCACCTGACCCCAGCGGCGCGCGAGGAAGCCGTCGAGGAAGTCGCTGACGCCCGCGGCGGCGAGCGCCGCGATGGCCCAGCCGTCGAGGCCCGCGGCCAGCAGGCCCGCGAAGACGAGGATCAGCACGATGCGGATCGCGCTGATCACGTTCGGCACCGTCCACACGGCGCCCGAGGGCGCGGGTGACGGCCGGTCGACGTGTTCCACGCCCGTCACCCTATCGGTCAGGAGTCGGGCTCCTGCTCCATCACCTTGTCGACGGTCGCGGCCGCGATCCGGGTGGCCTCGTCCTCGCTCGCGCCGCGGGCGAGCTCCTTGGCCTTGATCTGCTCGAACCTGTAGTGGCGCGTGTCGCGCACGCTGTCGTCGCCCATGGTCCACCTCCTGCGCTGACGGGGACACCTTCAGCCTATGCCCCGGCGCCGCGCGACGCGCGGGCGGGCGGCATGACACCGGGACCCCCCGCACCTAGCATTGAGACGTGAACACCTCGGCCCTCTCGACCAGCGAGCAGGCCCTGTGGCGCGCGCTCACGCTGCTGGGACGGCGTCTCGCGGCGGGCCTCGAGCAGCGTCTGCAGGCGGACGCTGGCATCTCCGGCCCCGACTTCGAGATCTTGACGGCGCTCGACGGCGCCGACCAGGGCCGCCTGCGGGCCGGCTCGCTCGGCGAGATGCTCGGTTGGGAGAAGTCCCGCACCTCGCACCATGTGGCCCGCATGGAGGGTCGGGGCCTCGTCCGTCGCGTCCACTGCGCGGAGGATCATCGCGGCACCTGGGTCGAGCTGGGCCCTGCCGGCCGGGAGGCGCTCGAGCTGGCGCAGCCGTCGTTCGACGCGCACGTGCGCGGCGCGCTCGTGGACGTGCTGCCCGAGGACGAGGCGTACGTGGTCGCCCGCGCGGCCGTGCGCCTCCTGCACGTCTCGCCCGCGTCCAGCTGCACGGCGGAGATCGAGCGTCTCGGCGCCGAGCTCGGGCTGGACACCGCCGTCGCCCGCTGACGCGTGCCGCTGAACCGGCCCGCCCGCCGCCGCGCCTAGGATCGAGCCCATGCCCGCGCCCCACCTGACCGCCGACGTCGCGATCGTGGGGGCCGGCCAGGCCGGCCTGGCGGTCGCCTACCACCTCGCCCGCCGCGGCCTGCAGGTGGGGTCCCAGGTGGTCGTGCTCGACCGGGGACCCGGGCCCGGCGGCGCGTGGCAGCACCGGTGGGAGACCCTCACGCTCGGCGGCACCCACCGCCTGCACGACCTGCCCGGCATGACCGATGCGGGCGTCACCTTCGACGCCGCGCCGGCGGACAGGCCCGCGCGCGAGGTGGTGTCCGAATACTACGGCGCCTACGAGACCCGCCATGGGCTGGACGTGCTGCGACCGGTCGTGGTGTCCGCGGTCGAGCGCGCCGGAGACGTGTACCGCGTCCGATGCGCGCCCGGCTCGGCGGTCGAGACGGTCGACGCGCGCGTGGTGGTCTCCGCCACCGGCACGTGGACCAGCCCGCGCACCCCGTTCATGCCCGGTCGTGACGCGTTCGAGGGCCTGCAGATCACCACCCCCGAGTACACCGGCCCCGAGCGGTTCCGGGGGCTCCGCGTCGCGGTCGTCGGCGGCGGCACGTCGGCCCTCACCTTCCTCGACGAGGTGGGCGACGTCGCGTCCTCGGTGCTGTGGTTCACGCGGCGCGTGCCGTCGTTCCACGAGGAGGAGGCGGAGCTGTCCGCCGAGCGTGGCCGCACCGCGGTGGCGATCCAGGACGAGGCCGCCCGGAGCGGGCGTCCGCTGCCGTCCATCGTGTCGGTGACCGGGCTGCCGCGCTCCGCTCTGGTGCGCCGACTCGAGTCCGCGGGACGCCTCGCCCGGCTGCCGATGTTCGCGTCGATGGACGCCGCCGGGGTGCTCACCCGCTCGGGCATGCACTTCCCGGTCGACGCCGTCATCTGGGCGACCGGCTTCCGGCCCGAGATCGCGCACCTGCGCCCCCTCGGCGTCGTCAACGAGCTCGGTGGCGTCGCGGTCGAGGACGGCCAGGTCGTCGGCGAGCCCGGCCTGTTCCTCGCCGGCTACGGGCCGCAGGCGAGCACCATCTCGTCCAACCGCGCCGCGCGTGTGACCGCGCGCCGCATCGCGACCATCCTCGCTCCCTAGCGGCCCAGCGCCTCGTCCGCGACGGGCCACGGCGTCCCGAAGCGGTGTGCGGTCGCCGTCACCGCCTGCTCCCGCAGGAAGGGCGGCAGCTCGACCTCGGGCGCGCCGGTGACCGGCTCGTCGAACACCGCCAGGTCGGGCCGCTGCGCGGGCGCGGCTCCGACGGCGCGCACCCGGGCGCCCGGCCCTCCGGCGAGCCGCGCGACGAGCTCCTCGTCCGTCTCGACCGTCACGGCGAGCCCCGCCGCCCGCAGCCGGTCCACCAGCGCCGCGGACGGGGCCGCGGCGCACGAGACCCCTCCGTCTCCCCCGGCGCGCAGCCGCGCGGCGCACACGCGCAGCAGGTCGGCCTCGTCGGCGCCGTCCCAGCGGATCTCCGTCGCCGCGGGCGCGTAGCGCAGGAGGTTGCGCTCGGCCGCGAGCCCCGTGCGGTCGAGCGCGACGCCGTACAGGGCCTCCCACGCCCGTCGGTCGGCTCGCGCGGCGGCGCGCACCCAGGCGGGGGCGCCCCCGAGCAGCGGCAGCTCGGGGGCCGGGTCGCCGTCGACCTCGGTGCGCTCCCACCCGGTCAGACCCGCCAGGTACGACGGGCCGCCCGCCTTCGCGGTCGGGCCGACCACGGACCGCTTCCAGCCGCCGAACGGCTGGCGCTGCACGATGGCGCCCGTGATGCCGCGGTTCACGTACAGGTTGCCCGCCTCGACCGTGTCGATCCAGCGCGCGATCTCGCGCGCGTCGAGCGAGTGCAGGCCCGCGGTGAGGCCGTAGTCGACGCCGTTCTGGATCGCGACGGCCTCGTCGAGCGTCGGGGCCGTCATCACGCCGAGGACGGGGCCGAAGCACTCGGTGCGGTGGAACCACGACCCGGGCGCGACGTGCTCGCGCACGCCGGGCGTCCACGCGGCTCCCGCATCGTCCAGCCGGCGCGGCTCGATCAGCCACCGCTCCCCCGGCTCGAGGCGGGTGAGGCCGCGCAGCAGCTTGCCGGACGCGGGCTCGATGATCGGGCCCATCTGGGTGGTGGGGTCGTCGGCCGGCCCGACGGCGAGCGAGCGCACCGCGTCGACCAGCTGGGCGCGGAAGCGGCGCGAGCGTGCGGCGGGGCCCACGAGGATGACCAGCGACGCCGCCGAGCACTTCTGGCCCGCGTGCCCGAACGCCGACTGCACGACGTCGCGCACCGCGAGGTCGAGGTCCGCGCTCGGGGTGACCACGATGGCGTTCTTGCCCGAGGTCTCCGCGGAGAGGCGCAGCCCCGGGCGCAGCCGGTGGAACAGCTCCGCGGTCTCGTAGGCGCCGGTGAGGATCACCTGGTCCACCCGGGGGTCCCCGAGGAGGGCCCCTCCGAGCCGCTCCGGGTCGATGTCGACCAGCCGCAGGGCGTCGCGGGGCACGCCCGCGTCCCACAGGATCTCGGCGAGCAGCGCGCCGCACCGCGACGACTGCTCCGCCGGCTTGAGCACGACGGCCGAGCCGGCGGCGAGGGCCGCGAGCGTGGAGCCGGCCGGGATCGCGACCGGGAAGTTCCACGGCGGGGTCACGACGGTCACGCCGCGGGGCCGCGGGCGCGCGCCGTCCCACCGGTGCAGGTCGAGCGAGCGCTCGGCGTAGTAGTGCGCGAAGTCGACCGCCTCGGACACCTCGGGGTCCGACTGATCGATGGTCTTGCCGGCCTCGCCCATCATCACGCTCACGAGCTCGCCACGGCGCGCCTCGAGGGCCGCGCCGGCCGCGTGCAGGATGGCCGCGCGCCCCTCGGGCGTGAGCCCCTGCCAGGCGCGTGCCCCCGCGTGGGCGGCGCCGATCTCGGCGGCGAGGCGCGCCGGGTCGTCCACCCGCGCCGCGCGCAGCGTGGCCAGCCCGGCCTCCGAGGCGGCGGCGCCGGCGTGGATCGCGCGCGCCCATGCCCGGCTCGCGGGCAGCGACGGGTCGGTGTCCGGGGTGTTCGCGAAGCCCCCCGGTGCGGCCGGGCGCGGTGCGTCGCGATGAGAGGCGGGAGGGGTGTCCCGCACCAGCGCCAGCGACGCGCGGAAGCGCTCCTCCTCGCGGGCGAACACGTCCTGCCGGCCCAGGTCGAACAGCGCGGACATGAAGTTCTCGGGGCTCGCGACCTCCTCGAGGCGGCGCACCAGGTAGGCGAGGGCGACGTCGAACTCCGCGGGGTGGACCACCGGGGTGTAGAGGCGCAGCGGGCCGACGTCCTCGGCGACCGCGGCGGCCACGTGCTCGCCCATGCCCAGCAGCATCTCGAAGTCGAGCCCCTCGGAGATACCCCGCTCGCGGGCGGTGAGGTGGGCGTGGGCGATGTCGAACAGGTTGTGCCCGGCGACGCCCACCCGCACGGAGGCGAGGCGCTCCGGCGTCAGCGCGCGGTCCAGGAGCCGCTTGTAGTGGGCGTCGGACTCGGCCTTGGTGTGCCATGTCGCGAGGGGCCAGCCGTGGACCTCGGCGTCGACGCGCTCCATCGACAGGTTCGCGCCCTTGACCAGGCGCACCTTGACGGGGGCGCCGCCCGCCGCTACACGCGCATCAGCCCACCGGTGGAGGCGGTCGAGCGCCCCCAGGGAGTCGGGAAGGTACGCCTGCAGCACGATCCCGGCGGTCAGGTCCTCGAGCCCGGGGCGTTCCAGGAGGCGGGTGAAGACAGCGAGCGTCAGGTCGAGGTCGCGGAACTCCTCCATGTCGAGGTTGACGAAGGCGCCGTCCTTGCGCGCGGCGAGCTCGTACAGCGGCGCGAGCCGCTCCACCACGGCGTCGACGGTCGCGTCGAAGGCCCACGGGGAGTGCGGGGCGACGGCGGCTGACACCTTGAGCGAGACGTAGTCGACGTCGTCGCGCGCCAGGAGCGCGCGGGTGCGTGCGAGCCGTCGATCGGCCTCCTTCGCCCCCAGCACGGCCTCGCCGAGGAGGTTGAGGTTGAGCCGGCTCCCGCGCTCCCGGAGGCGAGCCAGGGCGGGCCCGAGGCGGCGGTCGGTCGCGTCGACGATCAGGTGGCCCACCATGGCCCGGACCACGCGCCGCGACACGCCCACCACGAGGCGGGGCGCGACGTGCGACGCGGCCGCGCCGACCGCCAGCGCGGCCCGCTGGTACGCGGGCAGGAACGCGTGGTCCCGCGCGACCACCCGGCGCAGGCTCGCGGCGGCGGCGCGCGCGTCCTCCGGCCGCACCACGCCGTCGACGAAGTCGGTGAGGAAGGCCAGCCCGTCGGGGTCCCGCAGCATGTCGGCGAGCAGGCGCGCGGACCGGCCGATGCGGTGGTCGCGCGAGCGTGCGAGCCAGTCCCGCACCAGCGCGACGGTCTGGTCGGCGGTGTGAGCGGGTGCGGCGTGATCGACGGTCATCCGCACAGTGTGAGTCGGGGTATCCACCAGCACCAGCGCGGGTTGCTTCCCGTTATCGGTAAGCAATGCTTAATCTTGTCGCATGCTGGATCTCAACCGGCTCGCCGCCCTCCGCGAGCTCTCGCTGCGCGGCACCATCGCCGCCGCGGCCGAGGCCATGGGGTACACCCCCTCGGCGGTGTCGCAGCAGATCGCCGCCCTCGAGCGGGAGGCCGGGGTCGCGCTCACCGTCCGCTCGGGCCGCACGCTGGTGCTGACGCCTGCCGGGCAGCGGCTCGTGGCCCGGGCGCATGAGCTGCTGGACACCATGGAGCGGGCCGAGGCCGAGCTCCACGACGCCGCGGCGCAGACCACGGGCACCGTGCGGCTCGCGGCGTTCCAGTCCGCGGCGCTCACGCTCGTGCCCGGTGCGCTGCTGCGGCTCCGGGAGAGCCATCCCGGCATCCGGGTCGTGGTCACGCAGAGCGAGCCGGGGGCCGCGCTCGCGGACGCGTGGGCCCGCGAGTTCGACCTCGTGGCCGCCGAGGAGTACCCGCACCACGCGGCGCCGCACTACCCCGGCGCCGAGCGACGCCCGCTGGTGAGCG
>Ga0207735_100331_pt1 | contig 11044 bp, 9 predicted proteins | sample TtaePargueraPR_9_FD_187280 | JGI IMG/M metagenome (GOLD analysis project Ga0207735, IMG submission 187280) | Aerobic enrichment media microbial communities from Bioluminiscent Bay, La Parguera, Puerto Rico - Tt and E2 (1) (SPAdes) | ecosystem: Environmental > Aquatic > Marine > Unclassified ... | reverse complement strand
GGTGGCGTGGTGCTTGTCGTGGTGCAGCTCCATGATCTTGCCGCTGATGTGCGGCTCGAGCGCGCTGTAGTCGTAGGGCAGGTCGGGCAGCGTGTAGACAGCCATGCTGGTGTACCTTCCAGTTCGGGCCGCACGCGGTCCGGCGCGCGGCGTGGTGTCGTCGAACCGTGATGGGCGATGCCCACCATGGTCAGGATAGGCAAGGACCCGCGCATCGCGACCGCAGGAGCGGCTGTGGCGTTGCGCGGGTCCTTGTCCGGCCCGTCAGGAGTCTCAGCGCTCCCGATCGACGGTGTCGGTCCCCGAGGTGACCTCGGAGGTGTGTGCCGCCGGGGCGATCTCGTCGTGCTCACCGTGCGAGTGGGCCGCAGCGAGCTCCGCCGGGGTCACCGGCTCGACGCGGTCCTCGTAGAAGAACCGGGAGAGCTTCTGCCAACGCTTGTCGCTCTTGTAGCCGCGGCGCTTGACGCCACGGGCGTCGGTGGCCGGCTCGATCTCGAGCGGTCGGTGCGCGTCGTAGTTGACCCGCAGCCAGCGCTCCTGCTCGTCGAGCGGACGGTGCACCTCGATGTACTCGCCATTGGCGAACCGCACGATCCGACCCGTCTCGTGGCCGTGCAGGACCAGCTCGCGGTCCTTGCGCTGCAGCGACAGGCAGATCCGCTTGGTGACCCAGAAGGCGAAGACCGGCCCGACGAAGAACAGGATCCGGAACGCCCAGGTGATCTGGTTCAGGGACATCGCGAAGTGCGTGGCGATGAGGTCGTTGGACCCGGCGAGGGCCAGGATGATGAACGCCGTCAGGAAGGCGACGCCGAGACCGGTGCGCACGGGCACGTTGCGAGGACGGTCGAGCACGTGGTGCTCGCGCTTGTCGCCCGTGACCTTCGCCTCGATGAACGGGTACGCGAAGAGGAACGTGAACAGCAGGCCCGGGATGACCACCGCCGGGATCAGCACGTTGAGCGACAACGTGTACCCGAAGATGACCCACTCCGTGCCCGCACCCGGCATCAGTCGGAGCGACCCTTCGAGGAAGAGCATGTACCAGTCGGGTTGCGCACCGGCGCCGACGGGGGAGGGGTCGTACGGTCCGTAGTTCCAGACGTTGTTGATGCTCATCGTGGCACCCATCAGGGCGAGGATGCCGAAGACGATGAAGAAGTTGCCGCCCATCTTGGCGACGTACACCGGGAAGAGCGGGTAGCCGACGACGTTCTTGTCCGTGCGGCCGCCACCGGGGTACTGGGTGTGCTTGTGCAGCACCATCAGGAACAGGTGGAGCCCGATGAGGGCGAGGATCAGCGCCGGCACGAGCAGGATGTGGATCGTGAACAGGCGCGGGATGATGTGCTCGCCGGGGAACTCGCCGCCGAACACCATGTACGACATGTACGAGCCGATCACCGGGATCGACTTGATGACGCCGTCGGTGATGCGCAGACCGTTGCCGGACAGGACGTCGTCCGGCAGGGAGTAGCCGGAGAAGCCCGCCAGCAGGCCGAGGATCAGCAGCACGGTGCCCACGAGCCAGTTGATCTCGCGCGGCTTGCGGAAGGCGCCGGTGAAGAACACGCGCATCATGTGCACGACGATCGAGGCCATGAAGACCAGGGCGGCCCAGTGGTGGATCTGCCGCATGAGCAGACCGCCGCGCACGTCGAAGGAGAGGTCCAGCGTCGAGGCGAAGGCCGTCGACATGAGCTGGCCCTGCATGGTCTCCGGCCCCGCGCCGTGGTACTCGACGAGCGCCATCGACGGGTCGAAGAACATGGTGAGGAACACGCCGGACAGCAGCAGGACGACGAAGGAGAACAGCGCCATCTCGCCCAGCATGAACGACCAGTGGTCCGGGAAGACCTTGCGCGCGAACTCCTTGACGGCGACACCGATGCTGGTGCGCTGGTCCAGGTAGTCGGCAGCCTTGCCGACGGGTGTGGTGGGTGCGCCGGTGTTCGACGCGGTCTCGGTGCTCACTTCAGACGCTCCCAGTAGCTCGGGCCGACGGGCTCGGCGAAGTCGTCCTGGGCCACGAGGTAGCCCTCGTCGTCGACGGCGATGGGCAGCTGCGGCAGCGGCCGGTTGGCCGGGCCGAAGACCACCTTGGCGCCGTCGGCCATGTCGAAGGTCGACTGGTGGCAGGGGCACAGCAGGTGGTGCGTCTGCTGCTCGTACAGCGCCACGGGGCAGCCGACGTGCGTGCAGATCTTCGAGTACGCCACGATGCCGTCGTAGGACCAGGTCTCGCCCTCGGGCGACTGGTCGGAACGGATGTCCTCGGGGTTGAGGCGGACGAGCAGCACCACGGCCTTGGCCTTCTCGGTGATCCACTCGTGGGACGCCATGTACTCCTCGGACTCCTCCGGGATCACGTGCGCCACGGAGCCGACCGTGAGGTCGGCGGCCTTGATCGGACGACCCGTGGGGTCGTACGCGAGGCGCTTGCCGGAGGTCCAGATGGTGTGCCGGAACTTCGAGATGTTCCAGTCCCCGCCGACGCTGGAGATCAGCGGCACGGCGAAGGTCAGGGGGAAGAGCGCGAGCGCGGAGACGGCGGCACCCTTGAGCACGCCGCGACGGCCGATGCCCGAGTCCTCGACACCGTCGGTGAGGTGCTTGACGGCGACCTCGCGGACCTCGGGCGAGCTCTTGAGGTCGTGCCGCTCGTCGACGTGCTCGTGATCGCTCATCAGGGCCTTGGCCCAGTGGATGGCGGCGATGCCGATGCCGAGCAGCGAGATCGCCATGGTCACGCCGAGCAGCAGCGTGGACAGCCGGGTCTGGTCGGTGGTGCCGTCGGGACGCACCGTGAAGTAGGCGACGAGGCTGGCGATCGCGCCGAGGCAGGACAGCGCGAACAGCAGGACGATGATCCGCTCGCTGCGCTTGTTCGCCTTCGGGTCCGTGTCGGTGAGCCGGGCCCGGTGCTCCGGGACGCCCGGGTCGCTGAACCGCTCGGGGTGACCGGCGGTTTCCGTCGACGTCGTCACGTCCTGGGAGGTGTTGGGGTTCTGGTTCTCGCTCACGAGGACTTCGCTCCGATCCACACAGCGGCACCGATCATCAGGCCGAGGCCGACGACCCATGCCCACAGGCCTTCGCTGACGGGGCCGAGGGAGCCGAGGCTCAGACCGCCGGCGGACCCGTCGCGCTGCTCGACGAGGTAGGCGATGACGTCACGCTTCTCGTCGGGCGTGATGGTCGCGTCGTTGAAGACCGGCATCGACTGCGGGCCGGTGGCCATCGCCTGGTAGATGTTGCGCTCGGAGACGTCGTACAGCGCCGGGGCGAACTTACCCTCGGACAGGGCTCCGCCGGCCCCGACGGCGTTGTGGCACATCGCGCAGTTGGTGCGGAAGATCAGCGCGCCGTTGGAGGCGTCGCCCGCCTCGGCGTCGACCATCTCGTCGGTGGGGATCTCCGGCCCCGGGCCGAGCGACGCGACGTAGGCGGCGAGCTGGGCCGTCTGCTCCTCGTCCATCTGGCGGGGCTTCTCCAGGGCCTGCGGACCGTTGGCCTGCATCGGCATGCGGCCGGTCGAGACCTGGAAGTCCACCGCCGCGGCACCCACGCCCACGAGGGAGGGCGCCTCGGAGGTGCCCTCGGCGTCCGGGCCGTGGCAGGTGGCGCAGTTGGCCTGGAAGAGGCGTTCGCCCTCCTCCACGTCGTTCGCTGTGCTGGCGGTGTCGGCCGTGGCCGAGCTCGGTGCCAGGACGGCGTACACGCCGCCCGTGAGCAGCAGCGCCAGCAGCATCAGCACGACCGGGGCGGCCCGGTGGTGCCGGCGGGCGGCGAGTGCCTTCACGAAAATGTCCTCGTCTCGCGGTGGATGGTGCAGGGGCTCGGGGTCGGCGTCGGCGTCGACCCGGGGGGTGTCACTTCAGGACGTAGATCACCAGGAAGAGGGCGATCCACACGACGTCGACGAAGTGCCAGTAGTAGGAGACCACCAGGCCGGTCGTCACCTCGTGGTGGGTGAACCGCTTGGCGCGGAAGGACCGGCCGAGCAGGAACAGGAAGGCGATGAGTCCGCCGATCACGTGCAGGCCGTGGAAGCCGGTCGCCAGGTAGAAGACGGAGCCGTAGGCGCTCGAGGAGATCGTCAGGCCGTGCTCGACCAGCTCGGCGTACTCGAAGATCTGCCCGGCGATGAAGAACGAGCCCATGAGGTAGGTGAGCGTCATCCACTCGTTCATGCCCCACTTGGTGACCTGCAGCAGCGTGCCGGTGCGCACCGGCTGGAAGCGCTCGGCGGCGAACACCCCGGCCTGGCACGTCACCGACGACAGCACCAGGACCGTGGTGTTGATCAGGGGAAAGACGAGGGCGACGTTGTCGGCCTGGGCCGCCCACTCCTCCTCCGGCATCACGGAGCGGACCGTGAAGTACATGGCGAACAGGCCCGCGAAGAACATCAGCTCGCTCGCGAGCCACACGATCGTCCCGACCGAGACGGTGTTCGGTCGGTTGACGGTCACGTGCTGGTGGGCGTGGGGGGCTGCAGCCGTTGCGGTCGACACCCCGCCATTATGGCTGACGTGAGGTGGGTTCGAGGACCGATAGCGGTCGGTTGGTGGAGATCCGTTACACAGAAACTGCAGAATCGTGCCGCAGGCACGGCTGTTCGTGACGGAAAGCCGGAGAGTGCCACGAAAAGACCACGCCATCGGGCTGACCGAGGTGACGCGCGTGTGCCACGATGCCATCAAACCTCTGCGAAAGGGATGCTCGATGACGACCGGCCCTCGTGTCCTGCTGTACAGCGACGACCGCACCGTGCGCGACCACGTCCGCCTCGCCGTCGGACCCCGTCTCGGCGCGGGTGCGCCGGAGATCGCCTGGACGGAGGCGGCGACCGGACCTGCGGTGACGTCCGCGGTGCGGGCCGGCGGGTTCGACCTGCTGGTCCTGGACGGCGAGGCGGACAAGGCCGGCGGCATGGGCCTGTGCCGGCAGCTGAAGAACGAGGTCTACGCCTGCCCGCCCGTCGTCATCCTCAGCGGCCGACGGGACGACGCCTGGCTCGCGTCCTGGTCGCTGGCCGACGCCGTGGTGCCCCGCCCCCTGGACCCGGTCGAGCTCCAGCGCGCCGTCGCCGAGACGGTGACGCAGAAGATCTAGGCTCCGTCCGCACCTCGACCCGACCACGAAGGAACCCTGTGCCTGCCGACGCCCCTGCCACGCCCACCTGGCCCACCCTGCTCACCACGCTCGTCGCCGGGCACGACCTGGGAGCGCGGGAGACCGCCTGGGCCATGGACCAGGTGATGTCCGGCGAGGTGCCGCCCGCCCGGCTGGCCGGGTTCCTGGTGGCCCTGCGGGCCAAGGGCGAGACCGCCGAGGAGCTGACCGGGCTCGCCGACACGATGCTGCGGCACGCCACCCGGATCGAGGTGCCCGGACCCACGGTCGACCTGGTCGGCACCGGCGGGGACCGGCACCACACCGTCAACATCTCCACGATGGCCGCCGTCGTCGTCGCCGGAGCGGGGCTGCGCGTCGTCAAGCACGGCAACCGGGCGGCGTCGTCGTCGTCCGGGTCGGCCGACGTCCTCGAGGCGCTGGGCGTCCGCCTGGACCAGCCGGCGCCGCGCGTCGCCGAGATCGCCCACGAGGTGGGTATCACCTTCTGCTTCGCGGGGATGTTCCACCCGTCGATGCGGCACGCCGCCACCGCACGCGGTGAGCTCGGCATCGCCACGGCCTTCAACTTCCTGGGGCCCCTGACGAACCCGGCGCAGCCCGGTGCCACCGCCGTCGGGTGCGCCGACGCCCGGATGGCGCCGCTGATGGCCGGGGTGCTGGCGTCCCGCGGGACGCGCGCGCTCGTCTTCCGCGGGGACGACGGGCTGGACGAGCTCGCCGCCACCGGCGGCACCACGGTGTGGGAGGTCCGCGCCGGCGAGGTCACCGAGCAGCGGCTCGACGCCGCCCGGGACCTGGGGCTGCGCCCGGTCGAGCTGGAGAACCTGCGCGGCGGGGACGCGGCCCACAACGCCGAGGTGGCGCGTGCGGTCCTCACGGGCCGGGAGCGCGGCGCCGTCCGGGAGACGGTCCTGCTCAACGCCGCGGCCGCCATCGTCGCCGACGGCACCTCGGAGGGGACCGGGGACGGTCCGCTCGTCGACCGCCTGGCCGCCGGGTTGCGTCATGCCGCACGCAGCGTGGACGACGGCGGTGCCGGCCGGGTGCTCGACGCCTGGGTCGGCGCGACCCAGGCGTAGGAGCGGCCGGGGCGCAGGCGGCCCGGGCGGCGCGGTCAGTCGTCGAGACCGAGCGCGAACGCCTGCTCGAGGTCGAGCTTGGAGTAGGCGCGGAACGCGATGAGCGTCTCGGTGCGCAGCACGCCGGGGACCTTGCTGATGCCGTTCGCGATGACGTCGGAGAGCTGGTCGTGCTCACGCACGCGGACCATGGCGACGAGGTCCGCCTTGCCCGTGACGGAGTAGACCTCGCTGACGCCGTCCAGGTCGGTGATCCTGGCCGCGACCTCGGGGATCTGGTCGGCTGCGGTGTCGATGAGGACGATCGAGGTCAGCATGCCGCCATGCTAGCGGCGTCGTGCTGCTCCGCACCCTGCTCGGTGCCGGTGACCGCCTGCGCCACCGACGCCGCAACGTCGTCCAGGTCGGCGTGCGCGACGGCGGAGCGGACGGGGCACGTCCAGGGATCCGTGGCGTGCACGAGCCGGACCCCGGGTTGCTCCAGCCAGTCGAGCACGAGCGCGGCCTCCTCGGGGTGGCAGGCAGGTGCGGGCGGCACCGGTGCCTCGACGACCTCGGCGGTGGCCTGCAGCGCGTCGACCACGGGCAGCGGGTCCTCGCCGGGGCCGGTGACCGCGGTCGCGGCGAGACGTCCGTACCGGATCACGACGAGCTCCCAGCCACCCGACGACGTCGCGCGCGCCGCGACGAGCTCCGCGCACCGGCTGAGCGGGTCGAGGCGCTGGGCGCGGGCCGCGGCGCGGACGAACGCCCGCAGCCGGCCGGTGACCTGCCCGGCCTCCTCGTACCGTTCCTGCGCGGCGAGCCGGGCGACGCGGGCGGCGAGACTCCGTACCACCGGTGCCGGGTCGCCGGTGAGCGCGGACGTCGCGGCGGCCGCCACCCGGGCGTAGGTCTCGTCGGGACCGTCGGTGGCCGTGCAGGGCGCCGAGCATCGGTCCAGGCCGGCTAGCGCGCAGGGGCTGCGCGGCGTCGTCGTCACCACGGGCAGGCGCTGGGTGCACTGGCGCAGGTCGAGCGCGTCGTGCAGGGCTGCGACGGCGTCCTGGGCGGTGCGTCGGGAGGTGAAGGGGCCGATGTGCGGTGCGTCGCCGCGCACGTCGGCCACGACGGACAGGCGTGGGTAGGCCTCGTCGGTCAGGCGCACCCAGCTCTGCCGCTCCGGGTGCTTGGACCGCCGGTTGTAGCGCGGGGCGTGCTCGGCGATGAGCCGGAGCTCGCGGATCTGCGCCTCGAGGGGCGTCGCGCACACCACGGGTGTCACGGCACCGGCGATCCGCACCATCTCGCTCATCCGCTTGCGCTTCTCGGCGGCGGTGAAGTAGCTGCGGACCCGTTTGCGGATGTTGGTCGACGTGCCGACGTACAGCACCTCGTCGTCCGGGCCGCGGAAGAGGTAGACGCCCGGGGCCTCGGGCAGCCCGTCGGCGAGCGTGGCCTTGCGCCGCACCTCGGGGGGCACCGGGTCGGAGGCCGTGGCGAGGTCCTCCAGGTGGGTGACGCCCAGCGGTGCGAGCCGTTCGAGGAGGCCGTGCAGGACGTCGACGGTGGCGCGGGCGTCGGCCAGCGCACGGTGCTCGGGCGACGTCGTCGCCCGGAACAGGCCCGCGAGCGTGGACAGCTTGTGGTTGCGCGCCTCGTCGCGGGTGACGACGCGCCGGGCCAGGGGGAGGGTGTCGACGACGGCGAAGCCCGGCCAGGGGTAGCCGAGCTCGGCGCAGGCGGCGCGCAGGAAGCCGACGTCGAACGGCGCGTTGTGGGCGACCAGGACGGTGTCCCGGGCGAACTCGAGGAAGCTCGGCAGCACCAGGTCGATCTGCGGGGCGGTGGCGACCATGGCGCTGGTGATGCCGGTCAGCCGGGCGACGAACGCCGGGACGGGCCGCCCGGGGTCCACGAGGGTCTGGAACTCTCCGAGAACCTCGCCGCCGCGGACCTTGACCGCGCCGATCTCGGTGATGCCGGCGTCGTCGGCGCGGCTGCCCGTGGTCTCGAGGTCGACGACGACGAAGGTGACGTCCCGCAGCGGGGTGCCGAGGTCGGCGAAGGACGGCTGCACGGCCGTCGGCGGGTGTGCTGCGCCGGAGGGGGACGACATGGCCGGGACGGTATCGGCTGCTACCGACACCGTCCCGGCCGTGGACCGCGGGTCAGTGCGGGCTCTTCGTGGAGTCCCCGGCGTAGAGCGCGTCGACGTCGGCGGCGTAGTCGTCCAGCACGACGTTGCGCTTCACCTTGAGCGACGGCGTCAGGTAGCCGTTCTCGACGGTGAGGTCCTCGGACAGGATCGAGAACTTGCGGATGGACTCGGCCCGGGAGACGGCCTCGTTGGCGCGGGTGACGGCGGCGTCGAGCGCGGCGAGCACGTCGGTGTCGGTCCGTGCCTGCTCCGCGGTGAGCTCCGGCTTGTCGTGCATCTTGCACCAGCCGGGCAGGCCCTCGGGGTCCAGGCTGATCAGCGCGCCGATGAAGGGGCGGTTGTCGCCGACGACGACGCACTGGCTGACCAGCGCGTGCGCGCGGATGCGGTCCTCGAGCATCGCGGGCGCGACGTTCTTGCCGCCGGCGGTCACGATGATCTCCTTCTTGCGGCCGGTGATCGACAGGAAGCCGTCGTCGTCGAGCGCGCCGAGGTCACCGGTGCGGAACCAGCCGTCGTCGAACGACTCGGCCGTGGCCTCCGGGTTGTCGTGGTACCCGCGGAAGACCTGGATGCCCTGCAGCAGGATCTCGCCGTCCTCGGCGATCTTGACGCCGCAGCCGGGCAGCTGCAGGCCGACGGTGCCGATGCGGTTGGCCTCGGGGCGGTTGACGCAGGTCGGGGCCGTGGTCTCGGTCAGGCCGTAGCCCTCGAGGATCGTCAGGCCGAGACCGCGGAAGAAGTGGCCGAGCCGCTCGCCGAGGGGGCCGCCGCCGGAGACGGCGTACCGCGCCTGGCCGCCGAGGGCGTCGAGGAGCTTGCCGTAGACGAGCTTGCCGGCGATCTTGTGCTGCAGGTTCAGCCAGAACGACGGGCCGCCGGTGTCCTGGGCGCGGGACCACTCGATGGCGGTGGCGCTCGCCCAGTGGAAGATCTTCAGCTTGCCGCCGGCCGCGGCCTTCTGCTCGGCCGAGTTGTAGACCTTCTCGAAGACGCGCGGCACGGCCAGGACATAGGTGGGCTTGAACGAGCCCAGGCCCTCGGTGACGGTCTTGACGTCCGGCCAGGTGCCGAGGACGGTCCCGCCGGCGACGGCGAGCACCTCGATGAACCTGGCGAAGACGTGGGCCAGCGGCAGGAACAGCAGGGTGCGTCCGCCGGCGGCGAAGACCTCGGGGATCGCCGCGACCGCGTTGGTGGACAGCGAGGCGAAGTTGCCGTGGGTGAGCTCGGCGCCCTTGGGGCGACCGGTCGTGCCGGAGGTGTAGATGATCGTGGCGACGTCGTCCAGGCCGGCCAGCGCGCGGCGGCGCTCGATCTCGGCGTCGTCGACGTCGGCGCCGGCGGCCGTCAGCTCGGCGATGGCGCCGTCGTCGATCGAGAGCACCTCGCGCACCGACGGGGCGGCGGCGCGGGCCCGCTCGACGACGGCGACCAGCTCGGCGTTCTCGGCCACGACGACCGTGACCCCTGCGTCCGAGGCGATCCACTCGACCTGGTCGACCGACGAGGTCTCGTAGATCGGCACGGGGACGGCACCGGCGGCCCAGGTGGCGAAGTCCAGCAGCGTCCACTCGTAGCGGGTGTGGGACATGATCCCGACGGGTTCGCCCGGCTGGACGCCCTTGGCGACCAGACCCTTGGCGACGGCCACCACCTGGGCGTCGAAGTCCGTCCCGCTGACGGCGTCCCACCGTCCGTCCACGTACCGCTCGAGGACCGTCCCGGACGGGTCCTTGCGGATGCGGTCGGTGAGGACGTCGTTGAGGTTCGACGTCGGGGACAGCTCCACGAGCTGCGGGGTGGTGATCTCGTCCATGCTGACTCCAGTGGCAGGTCGGTCGTCGCGGTCACGATACCCGGTCGCAGACCTGTTCAGAACCACCCGAACGCGACGGGACGAGACGGTGCGTGCGGGCCGCCGTGGTGTCGGTAGGCTGTCTCCCGGCGCGCGCCGAGCGCGCTCCCACATGCGTCGGCGCGGCAGCTCTCCGCTCCGATGTCGTCCGTGAGCATCCCGAGTTCGAACGTGAGGTCTGACGCATGCACGCCATCGGAGTCGACATCGGCGGGACCAAGATCGCCGTCGGCGTCGTGGACGAGGCCGGCACCATCCTGGCCCAGGTCCGGCGGGACACCGCCGCCGACGACGTCGCCGGCATCGACCGGGCGATCGCGGACGCCTGCACCGAGCTCGTCGCCGAGCACGAGGTCGGGGCGATCGGCCTGGCCGCGGCGGGGTTCGTGAGCCCGGACCGCACGTCGGTGCAGTTCGCACCCAACATCGCCTGGCGCGACTACCCGCTGGCCCAGAAGGTGTCCGAGCTGATCGACGTCGACGTGCCGGTCGTGGTCGAGAACGACGCGAACGCCGCCGGGTGGGCCGAGTTCCGGTTCGGGGCGGCCCACGAGGCGACGGACATGGTCATGCTGACGATCGGCACCGGGCTGGGCGGGGCCGTCGTCGTCGGCGGGTCGCTGGTGCGCGGCAAGTGGGGCGTGGCCGCCGAGCTGGGGCACATGCGGGTGGTGCCGGGAGGGCACTACTGCGGCTGCGGGCACGAGGGGTGCTGGGAGCAGTACGCGTCGGGCTCGGCGCTGGAGCGCGACGCCCGGCACGCGGCGATCGCGCACCCGCGCCGGGCGGCGCGGCTCGTCGAGCTCGCGGGCGGCGACGCCG
>Ga0207735_100330_pt1 | contig 11067 bp, 8 predicted proteins | sample TtaePargueraPR_9_FD_187280 | JGI IMG/M metagenome (GOLD analysis project Ga0207735, IMG submission 187280) | Aerobic enrichment media microbial communities from Bioluminiscent Bay, La Parguera, Puerto Rico - Tt and E2 (1) (SPAdes) | ecosystem: Environmental > Aquatic > Marine > Unclassified ... | reverse complement strand
GCCGCGAAAGAGGATGAACTGCCGCTCATCGGCGTCATCATCGAGTTCGCCATCGGGACCGCGTGCCGGCGGGCAGAGATCGCGAGGCTCACTTTGCGAGATTACGATTCGGATGCCCAGACGCTCGATGTTCGCGGCACGAAGAACGGCGACGACAGGACCATCGGCCTGTCCCCTCGTGCCATCGAGATTCTCGATGCAGCCATCAAGAATCGTGGCCTGACCGATCCGGACGCGCAGCTGTTCCCAGTCGAGCCGGACGAGATCAGTCGTGCCTTTCGACGGTGCTGCAGAATGACCACCGTTGGCGGCATGCGCGTCAAGCCGATCGGGGATCGGCTGGACTTCGACGGTCTGGTTTTTCATGACCTGCGCCACGAGGGCACGAGCAAATACTTCGACATCGGACTGAAGATGCACGAAGTCGCGCACCAGACAGGTCACCGTTCGTATCAGTCCCTAAAGCGCTATACGCACCCCAAGGCAAAAAGCATCGCTCAAAAAATCGCGGAAAGGCAGGCCGGCCCTCTCGATCATGAGGAAGTCTTTTGACGGCGGCAGTTTCGAGAAGGCCCGGAAGGCTGACTGAGTGCAGCAGGATTTTGAGTCTAGTCCAATGACCATTCAAGTCACCCGACATGAGCTTTACCGCCAGGTCTGGGCACGCCCAGCGGTCCAGGTAGCTGTCGACTATGGCATCTCAAATGTTGCCTTGAAAAAGCTCTGCAAGCGGCACGGTGTGCCCGTTCCCGGCCGCGGCTATTGGGCCCGCAAGACAGCGGGCAAGAGGGTCGATCCGGCGCCACCGCTTGGCGCCGTCGAGGCCAGCGGACCGATTGCCATCCGAGGCAGCCGGCTGCCCGATCTGCCGGACCAGGTGAGGGAGGCGCAACAACGCGCGCGTCACCGAGAGTCGCAACCTGAAAACCGGGTGGAGGTCTCGAAAACGCCAGCAGAACTCCATCCGGCGGTGACAGCGACGTGGGATGCCCTCGACGAGGTCGAGCCGAACGATATCGGGCTCGTTGCGGTGTCCGGATCGGAACTGTTCGACGTAGACGTCGCGCAGAAAAGAGTCCCGCGCACCATGCTGTTCCTGAATGCCCTGATGGTGGCGGCGGACCTCCGGGGCTACCGGCTTGAGCACAAGGGCGAGGCTCTGGCCTTCGTGGTCGATGGACAGGCCGTGGGCTTCAAGCTGCTCGAACTGGTGGATCGGGTGGCCCACACGCCGACCGAAGAGGATAGGCGGGCCGTGCGGGAGTGGGAGTCTCTGCAGCGCATGTTCGCCGGTGCCAAGAATCTGGACAACGTGAAGCCTCGACCTCAGATTCCGGAATTCGATTTCGTACCCACCGGTCGCTTGCAGGTCGTGCTTGCTGAGGGGCTCCTCGTCGGCAGCGGCCTGCGGCGCGTCTTTGCCGACGGGGAGAGGCAACAGATCGAGAAGCTGATTAATCCGATCCTCGTAGCCATGGAGACCTGGGCGGCGGTGATCGAGTCACAAGAAGGCGCCTAGGCAGGGCCTGAAACGGCAGCTTTCATCTTGTCGCTTCTAGCCCCCCCCGGATGTCTGAAATGGCCCGAAAACCAGAGTCGAACCTGAGCGAGGTTGAAGTCCGTCTTTGTCCCGAAGTGGGCGGAAAGTAGGGATCGGTGCGAACCTTGGTATTGGATGGTTTGCGGGATCTTGGAACTTCCGATACCCGTCTCGCGTCAGCTACGCCAGCTTGAAGGTATTCCAAAGGATCATCGCTTTACGACTCCCTACGCAGATGCCACATCACCGGGGCAGGACGGATGGTCGAGGTCCTTCGAGCAGGGGCGGGATCTTTTTCCAATGATAGCCGTTCCGCCCCTTTTTGAAGCCGTAGTCGTAGAGGGCGTTCATATATGTCGGGTCGAACTCCTCCTCGTGGGGCGGCGCGATGAAATCTTCCTCGATGAGCGCCAGGTTGTAGTCCGCACCATGGGACTGGGTGATGTAGTACAGGCGGAAGAGGTCATTCACGCTGCTCATCTGGATCATCGTCTCGATCGATCGTTCCGCGACATCAAGGGTGCTCCGGTTCACCGACATCCAGTCGCTGCCGAGTCTCCCGTTGCGAATTATGAATGCCCGCCGTTCACGCAGCAGCCCGGCAGGCCTGATTTCGTTTGCCAGCGCCGGCGGATAGAGAAACACCTGGGCGATAACTCCCTGGTCGACGTGCATTTCCTGAAAAGTCTCCCCATCAAGCTCGACGTCGATCATCACCGGGGGGAAGGCCGCGGGGATGGCTGCGGAAGCGAGAAGTATGCGTTGGACAAGATCCAGGGCCTCCGGATGTCCGCTGTCGGCGATGGCACCGATGTTCCACAATACGGGACGTTGGGCGTCCAGGTTCGTCGTTCCGATGAGCAGCAGGCGTCCATTGCGATATTCCGCTGCAATGGACGTCAGCATTTCTTCATCGAGGTATCGTCTGATCAGGCTAAAGAGCGGTGAGGTGTCCAAGAGAGCGTCCTCAAAGAGTCCTGTCAAAAGCGGACGAAACAAAAAGACGTCTTTCGCCGACAATTGCGTGTAGAGGCCGCTCAGTTGGCTGTCGTACTCCTCACCGAGAAAAGCGAACGGCGCAATAAGTGCGCCGGTACTGACCCCTGTTACCAGCTTGAACTCGGGGCGTGTCCCTGCTTCTCTCCAACCCACCAGAAAGCCGGCGCCGAAGGCGCCATCCTCACCGCCGCCCGACAATGCAAGATAGTTCGCCACCGGCAAATCGTCGGGGCTTACGATCCCCTTGGCCGCCATCTCACGGTCCAAGGCGCGCAGGCCTTCTTCAAGCATCTTGCTGATCTGCTCGTCGGCGTAAAAGCGTGCATTCGGCAAACCGATCGCAAGGGCTTTCGTTTCCAAGGACTGCGGCGGCGGCGGCAACCGCGGCGGCGTAGCACAAGCCTGCAGGAGGACAGTCGCCAGGGCCAGCGCCACCCACCGGGCGGCTCTTTTCAGCGGATACAAGGGCAGGCTCTCCCCGGTCGCGCAACGCGAAGACAGCGTCGGAAGGACGGGGCGCCGATGTCGCGGGTCATCTGTTGTGGAACCCTGTCCGCCGTTGAATCCGGCAGGTGGGGCGGGGCAGGTCGTCGCCAGCCGGAATAAGCGGCAGAGCTCATGCATAGGAGTTTGGAGTGTCTTGGGAGATGGAGCCGGACCGGCCGGACAACCGGTCTTGCGCCGGCTTCGGTGTATCCCCGCGAACGGACTGGCAAGGGCTCACGTTCGCATAGAAGTCATCGGCCTGATGCACCGCGTTCTCGCGATATCTGTGGGCCGTTGTTCCAGTCCAGCGGCGGAACGCACGACTGAAGTGGGACGAGTTGCTGTAGCCGAGCCGGGCTGCGATCCTGGAAATCCGGAGGCGTGGGTCGTGCAACATGGAGATGGCCCGACTCATCCGCCAGCGATCGATGACATCGAAGAACGTATCTCCTTCGCGGGCGAGACGTCTCTGCAGGGTCCGCGGCGAAAGCTCCAAGAGGTCCGACGTCAATGCGATAGTGGGCAGGTTGCCGTCCAGCAGGCTGTCGAAGACCGCGAAGAGCTGCTTTTGAAGTGAGGTAGGAACGTGCGATGTAAACGCGATCTCGCTCGCGGCTTCAGGCATCCGACGGGTAAGATCCCGGGTATCGAAATACATCCGCGTCTGACGTTGTTCTGTGCGCACCACGACCCCGCTGAGATCCACGGCCGTCTCCAGCGCTGAAATGTCCGAGCAGGCAACATCCAGTTGCCGTGGCTTCCAGCCGGATCCGCAGGCGGCGCGGAAAGCGGTGATTCCCACAAGTATCGAAAACTGGCGGTACCACTCCGTCTCACCCGAGAGCGGTGCGGTGAAACCATCCGTGAGGATCGCCGTGTCGCCGGCGATGGTGGTGGCTACGAAGTTGTGCGACAGGAGGGAGGACTCAGGTTGAGCCGCGAGCTGGCATGCCGAAAGGAGGTCCGGACAGGCCATCAGGGAATCACCGTAGCCCGGTATTGCTTCTCGGCAGTAGGACTTTGCGAGCTCGCCCAGAATGCGGCCGCCGCCTTCCACCGCGGCAGCCTCGATAAACCGACTTACGCGCGAGAGGGGGGCGATCGACTCTGGATTCTTAATGTCCAACTTGCTCAGGCCCGATCTCGCACTGAGCCTCTCCAGGTCGGCGCCCAAGCCGGAAAGCGTGTCGACCGCCGGCTTCAGGAAGGCCGCGTGTACGAACTGCAGCGGGTAGTGTCCCAACGGCTCTCTCCTCAACGGATAACCCTAAGTTGACTACCGAAGTGGCAACGATATATCAGACGCCGCGACAATCAAGTGCCCGATAGACGCACACAATATTACTTTTCTGTGAGGTCTCCATCACTTCGAGAGCGGGGTGAGCCGGCTGCCTGGCAATGTCTGTTGCTGTTCGGAAGTCAGCCGGTCAAGCGGCGCTTCGGAAAACGGTTGGCAGCGGCGTTAAAGGCGTGGCTCCGCTGCGTGGCAGGCACGACAGATGAACTTTGCATACCGAGCTTGTCAAACGAGGTCGAGGGCTCGATCGGCGGTCGGGAAGGTTGAGAGCGCAGGCTGGCTTTCACTGTCGTCTAATGGTCGTTGACCCCCGGCGATGCGCCATCAATATTTTTGAGGCCCGGAGCGGGCGAGCATAAGAGAACCAATGCCTTGTATTCTTGCCGAACACAAACGGCGAAATGGTCCGGGGGATGGATATATGGGAGAGGGGTGTCAGGATCATCTTCTTGGTGACTCCCAATGAAGGTAATCACGACCCATTTGTGTAAATCAGCTTGCCGAACAGACGACGCCGGATCGGCGTTGCGGGCCGTCGTGCTCGTTCTGGCAGGTGTTGCCCTGGCGGGCTGTGCGGCTTCGTCCCCCAGCGGTAATATGGCATCGACGCTATCGCCGGGGCTGGTCGCACCGGAGGAGCTTCCCGCGGAAAGCAGGCTGCCGAGCGCAGCGGCGCCCTACACAGGGGCTTCAGCCTCCGGAAGTGCGTCTGCCGACGGCGGGCCGTTTTTCCACCGCGCCGCAGAGACCCGTCCAGACCCCGTTCCCCCGACGCTTGCTAGAAGTGCCCAGCGGCCTGACAGCGCTGAGGCCAGATCCGCGGTTGCGCAGACGGGCGCCAGCACCAAGGAAGCCGCCAATCCATCCGAACCCGACCTCGCCAAGCTTGCGCAGAAGGCCAACAACCCGATCTCCGACGCCTGGCTCCTCATCACGCAGAACGACACCACGTTGATCGAAGGCGATTCCGTCGACGGCACCAAGGTTGCGAATGTAACCAAGTTCCAGCCGGTGCTCTCGGCGCCGATCTTCGGCGGCGACTGGAATTTTGTCGTGCGCCCGGTGGTCCAGGTGAGCTCGCTGCCGCTCAACGAGCAGGCCGGCGACCTTTTCGGCGCCGCGCCGAACGATATCGTCGCCGACAGCGGGCTCGCCGCGGCGGCGGCCGATCCCTACGGGCGAACGACAGGCCTTGGGGATACTGTCCTGCTGACCCTTGTCGGTCCCAACTCCGATGACGGGTGGATCTACGCGGCCGGCGCTTCACAGATCTTTCCGACCGCGAGTGACGATGTTCTGGGCCAGGGGAAGTGGCAGGCCGGTCCCGCGGCTCTCGTCGCGCGCCTGGGCAACGACTACGGCGGCTTCGGCATCGAGCACTTCAACATTGGGTTTCTGGCCCAGCAGTGGTGGTCCTACGCCGGTGACGATGACCGCGAGGACACGAACCAGGCGGACATTCAGTATTTCCTGAATTGGAAGGCCACACCGACCGGCCTGATCGGCATGACGCCGAACATCAGTGTGAACTGGAATGCCGACGGCGGCTTTTCGGACAAGGTCGCCTTTCCCGTCGGCCTTGGCTACATCGGTGTCTTCAAGGTGGGGGATTTGCCGATCCGCTGGGGGGTCGAGGCGCAGTACTATCTGACCGGGAACGACGACGTGAAGCGCACGGCGAACTTCAAGCTCTTCATCGCCCCAATTGTCCCGAATCTCTTCAAGTAGCTGTGTTCGGCGTGACCAGATTGCGACGGGCGGGAAGGAACGGGAACCAGGTTATGGGCCAGGCCAATCGGGCAAAACGGATAGTTTCCTTGGCTCTCACTCTCGCGGGGCTGATGACGCTATCGACAAGCAAATCGGGACATGCGATCGACCTCGGGCTCTCTCTCGCGCCCGGCGCATTGCCGAACTATGTCGGTCTCGGGGCTGGTTTTGCAAACGACTATGTCGGGTCGGACGATCTGGCGCCGGGCGGCCTGCCTCTGGCCCGATTGAGCTGGGAGAACCGCTATGTCTCGCTGGAGGGCAACTACCTTGCGGTGAACCTTGTCAACCACCCGGTTTTGCGATTCGGGCCCGCCGGGCTCTACCGCTTCGGCCGTGATGACGTCGACGACAACGTCGTCGACCGCCTGCCGTCCATCAGCGATACCGTTGAGCTGGGCGCCTTTGCCGGTGTGGAGTTCGTCGACGATGAGGACCCGCGCAAGCGCCTTCGCTTCGATGTCGACTTCCTGCACGACGTGGCCGACGAGCACGGTGGCTTCGTGGTAAGCGCTTCGGCTCGTATCTGGCATCCCCTGACTTCCTCGACCGAGGCCGGCCTCGCACTGGGGACCACCTACGGCAGCAAGGACTACATGTCGACCTTCTTCGGCATCGGCTCCGGCGGTGCAGCCCGCAGCGGGCTGTCGACCTACGACGCCGACGCCGGGCTGCGGGACGCGCGTGCCACCCTCGTGGTGATCCAGAGCCTGAGCGAGAACTGGCACATCGGCGCCGGGCTTCTCTACGCCCGGCTGCTCACCGAAGCGGCGGACAGTCCCGTCGTCGACGACCGCGGTTCGGCCAACCAGATCGTTGGCGGAGTCGGCTTTGCATATAGCTGGTAGCCGCCGGGCACGAGAGCGCCCGCGCCTTGTCGAATTCGCACAGGCACTGGAGAAATGAACGTGAGCCTGCTGAAGAGAACCTTGAAGGAACCGCTGCTGCACTTCGCCGCGGCGGGGGCGGCCGTGTTCCTGCTGTTCCAGGCCGTCTCTCCCGAAGGCGCCGGGCTCGGCGACAAGGTCATCGTCGTTGACCGGGAAGCCTTGCTGACCCACCTCCAGTACCGCACCCGCACCTTCGAACCGCGAGTCGCCGCCGACCGGCTTGCCGCCCTGTCTCCCGAGGAACTCGATCGCATGATCCGCGAATACGTGCGCGAGGAGGCGTTGCACCGCGAGGCCAAGGCGATGGGCATGGATGCCAACGACTACATCATCAAGCGCCGGCTGATTCAAAAAGTGGAGTTTCTGGCCCAGGGTTTCGCCGACGCGAGCATCGATGTCGACGAAGCCGATCTTGGCCGATATCTCGAAGCCAACCGCGACGACTACTTCATCGAACCGCAGGTGACCTTCACTCACGTCTTCTTCAACGCAGACAAGCGGGGCCGGGAAGCGGCGCGGGCCGCGGCTGAAGAGGCCCTCGTGAAGCTCAATGCGGCCGGCGTGCCCTTCGCGGAAGCTGGCCGTCACGGCGACCGCTTCGTCTACCACCTGAACTACGTCGAGCGCCCGGCCGATCTCGTCGCCAGCCATTTCGGCCCCGAACTGGCCGAGGCCGTTTTCGGCGCCCCGGCGGGCGACGGGCTCTGGCGCGGGCCCTATGCCTCTGAATACGGCGCCCATCTGGTCTTGGTGAGCCGCTCCGAGCCGGGGCGCCACCCGGACCTGGCGGAGGTTCGCCCGCGGGTGCTGGACGACCTCCGCAGGACACGCGCGCGCGAACGCCTGGATGCCGCTATCGACGAGATCATCGCAGGCTACGAGGTGCGGCACAGCCTGGGCTCGGAGGCCGCCGCGCCGGGGCGCGAACTCGCGGCCGGAACGTCGGCACGATGACTGCTCGCCGGAAAGATGTTCTGTGGCTGCTGTCTGCGCTGGCGATGCTTGTGCTTGTGCTGTTGCAGGCCCTGGTCACGCAGCCGGCAGCCGCGCACGAGAGCCGGCCGCTCTACATCGAAGTTGCCGAACGCGAGAATGGCGTGGTGTCGCTCCGCTGGCGGACCCCGCCCTCGGTGCGGCCGTCCAACACACCGGAGGTGACGCTCCCGGGCTGTACCGCGCTGAGCCCGGCCGGCACCTCCCAAGGTCCCGCCGGCGCGATAGGACAGCGCCTCTATGACTGTACCACTCTCGACGGCACCCCTCTCCATGACGAAAAGGTCGAGATTGCCTACCCGCTGGCGAACCCCTCGGTGTCCACCCTGCTGCGCCTCAACCGGGCCAGTGGCGAGACGCATTCGGTGCTCGCCGGGCCCAGGGAGACGGTGATCCCGCTTCCGGAGGCGGCCACCACCGGCAAGGTCGCGCGCGAGTACCTGGCACTTGGCGTCGAGCACATCCTCACCGGCTACGACCATCTGCTGTTCGTTGCCTGCCTGGTCCTGATCTCCGGCACCCTGCGCCGCATGCTCATCACCATCACCGGCTTCACCCTCGCGCACTCGATCACCTTGGCGCTTGCGGCGCTTGAGCTCGTGCGCATTCCGGTGCCGCCGGTAGAGGCGGTCATCGCCCTCTCGATCGTGTTCCTCGCGACCGAGCTCGCCCGCAGCCGGAGAGATACCCTGACCTGGCGCTTCCCGATCGCCGTCTCGGCCTCGTTCGGCCTTTTGCACGGCTTCGGCTTCGCCTCGGTCCTTGGCGAAATCGGCCTGCCGCAGACGGAGATCCCGGCGGCCCTGCTGGCTTTCAACGCCGGCGTCGAGATCGGCCAGATCGGCTTCGTCGTGGCGGCCATCGCCTTGCTCCACGCCCTCCGCTGGCTGTGGCAGCTTGCCGGCGCCGGCGCGCCGTTGGCCGGCCGGGTCATGCGGCGGCTCGAGCGGCCGACCGGCTATGCCGTCGGCACCCTTGCCGCCTTTTGGTTTGTGGATCGCATCAGCGGGTTCGTTTGAAGGAGGTTTGGTCATGAACATGAAGAATCGTTGCCTGGCGGGCGTCGCGACGGCGGCCCTCTTGGCAAGTGGCGCGGCCGCCTCGGCCAACGAGGAAAGAAACCTCTACTGGGGCGATACGCATCTGCACACGGCCAACTCCATGGACGCCTACTGGTTCAGCAACACCACCGGCACACCCGACATCGCCTATCGCTACGCCAAGGGTTACCCGGTACCGAATTCGGCGACCGGGGTGCGCATCCAGATCGAGACACCGCTGGATTTCCTCGTTGTCGCCGATCACGCCGAATACATGGCCATTCCCTACCGGCTGTTCACCACCGAGGACGAGGCGCTGCGGAACACCGAGTTCGGGCGGCGTCTGGTCGAGCTCTGGGATGCCGGCGAGACAACCCAGGCAGCCTACGAGCTGGTCGGCACCGTGAATGAAGAGAGGCCCTATCCGCCCTTCGTGACCGACGAGGTCAAGAGAACGGCCTGGGAGCGGCAGATGCAGGCCGCCGATGCCGCCAACGAGCCGGGCAAATTCACCGCCTTCATCGGCTGGGAGTGGACCTCTTTTCCCGATGCCGCGAACCTGCACCGGGTGCTGTTCACGCCCCAGGACGCGGCCGAGGCGGGCAAGTACCTGCCCTTCACCGCGCTGGACAGCAGCAATCCGGAGGACCTCTGGGCCTGGATGCAGAAGACCACGGAAGAGGCCGGGGCGGTGCTCACCGCCATTCCGCATAATTCCAACGTCTCCAACGGCAGGATGTTCTCGCGCGAGGACTTCGACGGCAAACCCATCACGGCACAGTATGCCGCGACCCGCGCACGCTGGGAGCCGGTCTACGAGGTGACCCAGATCAAGGGCGATTCCGAGACCCATCCGCTGCAGTCGCCGAACGACGAGTTTGCCGACTTCGCCACCTACGACCATCTGCTCGATGCCGCCGCCGCGGCCAGGGGAGAGGCGGTCCGCCAGGTGGTCAAGGAAGGCGACTACGCAAGAAGGGCCCTGCGCGTGGGCCTCGACCTCGAACGGTCGCTCGGCGTCAACCCCTTCAAGTTCGGCCTGATCGGCTCGACGGACTCGCACAGCACCATGGCCTCGGCCGAGGAGAACAACTTCTGGGGCAAGTTCGCCCTGGACTCCACGCCCAAAGCCAGGACCGTGGGAACCCTGCCCGGCACCGAGAACATGTTCGGCATGTCCGCGGCCGGGCTCGCCGCCGTCTGGGCGGAGGAGAACACCCGCGAATCGATCTTCGAGGCCTTCCTGCGCAAGGAGGTCTACGCCACCTCGGGGCCGCGCATCGCCCTGCGCTTCTTCGGCGGCTTCGAGTTCATCGATGCCGATGCCTCTTCCCGTCAGATCGCCAAGGTCGGCTATGCCCGCGGGGTGCCCATGGGCGGCGACCTCACCGCCGCGCCCGACGGCAAGGTGCCCGGCTTCCTCATTCATGCCGTGAAGGATCCGAAGGAGGCCAATCTGGACCGCGTCCAGGTGGTCAAGGGCTGGCTGGCGTCCGACGGCGAGACCTTCGAGAAGGTCTACGACGTCGCCTGGGCCGGCGACCGCCAGATTGGCGCCGATGGCAAGCTGCCGGCGGTGGGCAATACCGTCGACCTCGAAACCGGATCCTACACCAACGACATCGGCGTGGCCGAGCTGACGGCGGTCTGGCGGGATCCGGACTTCGATCCGGATCAGCGGGCATTCTACTACGTCCGGGTGCTGCAGATCCCGACGCCGCGCTATTCGCTTCTCGACGCGATCGCGCTGCAGGTCGACAACGGCGAAACCGGCCAGCCTGCCGCCATCCAGGAACGCGCCTACTCATCGCCGATCTGGTACACGCCGTAAGACGAAAGACCGCACGCAATAAGAGAGGAATCATGAACGAGACGGCCACACTTCGACGCTTCCTGATTTCTGTCTTTCTCTCTTTGGCCGCCACGCCGGGCCTGGCGCAGGACGTCCTTCCTGATAGCGCCGACGTGGCGGGCCCGAAGAAGGAGTATTCGCCCTACGCGAACGACCACTTCCCCAACAATGTCTACTTCGGCGACACGCACCTGCACTCC
>Ga0207735_100329_pt1 | contig 11082 bp, 8 predicted proteins | sample TtaePargueraPR_9_FD_187280 | JGI IMG/M metagenome (GOLD analysis project Ga0207735, IMG submission 187280) | Aerobic enrichment media microbial communities from Bioluminiscent Bay, La Parguera, Puerto Rico - Tt and E2 (1) (SPAdes) | ecosystem: Environmental > Aquatic > Marine > Unclassified ... | reverse complement strand
ATTCGGGCTGGGCGACGATGACGCGCGCGGGGCGCACGACCTTGTCGCCGATGCGGTGGCCGGGCTGGGCGACGTGCTGCACCGTCGGCTCGGTCACCTCAGCCGAGGGCTGGGACATGAGAGCCTCGTGCACCTGAGGATCGAAGGCCTCGCCTGCGGCACCGAAGCTCGACCAGCCGAGCCGGCCGAGGGCCTCCTCGAGCTTGCCGGTGATCGACTTGAACGGTCCGTCGTCATCGAGGTCGCCGTGCTCGCGAGCGCCGGCGATGTCATCCAGCACGGGGATGAGGGTCTCGACGACCTTCGCCGTCGCCTGGCCGCTCAGCGCCTCGCGGTCGCGGTCTACGCGCTTGCGGTAGTTCACGTACTCGGCCTGCAGACGCTGCAGATCAGCGAGGTGCTCGGCCGCCTTCGTGTACGCCGCGTTGAGAGCGTCGTCGGCGCCTTGCTCGTCGGCCTGGAGGTCGTCCACGCCGTCCTCGTCCTGGTCGAGGAACGTGCCCTCGGGGATCGAGCTGGCGGCCTCGTTCACGATGGACTCCGCCTCAGCGAGGGGATCCTGGTCGGAACCCTCCTCCGGGCGAGGCTCTCCGTCGGGGTTCTGGTTCTGGTCGCTCATGGTGAAACCTCCGTGAGTGGCGAGGGGCGGGACGCGCGATGCGAGAGCACCGCGCATCCCGCCCGAGTCGCTACTTCTTGTCGTCCTCGTCGTCGACGATCTCGGCGTCGACGACGTCGTCGTCGGCGCCAGCCGCGTCGCCCGCGGGCTGCTCGCCCTCAGGTGCCGCGCCCTCGGAGCCAGCCGCAGCATCGGCCTGTTGGGCGGCGTAGACGGCCTCGCCGATCTTCTGCGCCTTCTCGACCAGGATGTCGTGCTTGGCCTTGATGTCGTCGACGTCGTCGCCCTCGAGAGCGGTCTTGACGTCCGCGATCGCGGTCTTGACCTCCTCGGCGACCTCTGCGGGCACCTTGTCCTCGTTCTCGGACAGGATCTTCTCCGTCGAGTACGCGAAGGTCTCCGCATTGTTGCGGGTCTCGGCGTCCTCGCGGCGCTTCTTGTCCTCCTCCGCGTGCTCCTCGGCGTCCTTGACCATCTGCTCGATGTCCTCCTTGGACAGGGCCGAGCCGCCGGTCACGGTGATGGACTGCTCCTTGCCGGTGCCGCGGTCCTTGGCGCCCACGTGCACGATGCCGTTGGCGTCGATGTCGAACGTGACCTCGACCTGCGGCACGCCGCGCGGCGCGGGTGCGATGCCACTGAGCTCGAAGGTGCCGAGCAGCTTGTTGTCACGCGCGAACTGGCGCTCGCCCTGGTAGACCTGCACCAGAACCGAAGGTTGGTTGTCCTCGGCGGTCGAGAAGACCTCCGACGACTTGGTGGGGATGGCGGTGTTGCGCTCGATCAGCGTGGTCATCACGCCGCCCTTGGTCTCGATGCCGAGGCTCAGGGGAGTGACGTCGATGAGCAGCACATCCTTGCGCTCGCCGGAGATGACGCCGGCCTGCAGGGCTGCGCCCACGGCCACGACCTCGTCCGGGTTCACACCCTTGTTCGCGTCCTTGCCGCCGGTGAGGTCCTTGACCACGTCGGAGACGGCGGGCATGCGGGTCGAGCCGCCCACGAGGACCACGTGGTCGATGTCGGACAGCGAGATGCCGGCGTCCTTGATGACCTGGTGGAAGGGCTCCTTGGTGCGGTCGATGAGGTCCTGCGTCATCTGCTGGAACTGCGCGCGGGTGAGGCGGGTGTCCAGGTGAACCGGGCCGTTCTCGCCGATGCTGAGGTACTGCAGCGAGATGTTGGTGCTGGTCGCGCTCGACAGCTCCTTCTTGGCCTGCTCGGACGCCTCGCGCAGGCGCTGGACCGCGGACTTGTCCTTGGCCAGGTCGACGCCCTCGGTGTTCTTGACCTCCTTGATGAGGTGGTCGACGATCCGCTGGTCCCAGTCGTCGCCGCCCAGGCGGTTGTCGCCGGCGGTCGCGCGGACCTGGATGGTCGAGAAGTCGTCCTCGTCCTTGCCCACCTCGAGGAGGGACACGTCGAACGTGCCTCCGCCGAGGTCGAAGACCAGGATGAGCTCGTCCTCCTTGCCCTTGTCGAGGCCGTAGGCGAGGGCCGCGGCGGTCGGCTCGTTGACGATGCGCTGGACCTTGAGGCCCGCGATCTCGCCGGCGTCCTTGGTGGCCTGGCGCTCGGCGTCGTTGAAGTAGGCGGGGACCGTGATGACGGCCTCGGTGACCTTCTCGCCCAGGTACTCCTCGGCGTCGCGCTTGAGCTTGCCCAGGATGCGGGCGCTGATCTCCTGCGCGGTGTACTTCTTGTCGTCGATCTCCTGCGACCAGTCGGTGCCCATGTGGCGCTTCACCGAGCTGATGGTGCGGTCGACGTTGGTGACCGCCTGGCGCTTGGCGATCTCGCCCACCAGGACCTCTCCGGTCTTCGAGAACGCGACCACCGACGGGGTGGTGCGGGCGCCCTCGGCGTTCGCGATGACGGTGGGCTCGCCGCCCTCCAGCACGGACACCACGGAGTTCGTGGTGCCCAGGTCGATGCCTACTGCTCGAGACATGTGATGTCCTCCTTCTCGTGCGGCCCCAGGCCGCTCACGTCTGCCGGCTCGGGACTTGAGCCGCCTACGCTCAAGTATCCGCGCATCGGCGCCCATGTCAAGTTGAGCGCGTCAAAGTTGAGCCTGACGCGCTCAATTCTGGCCGCGCGCCGGTGGTGCGGTCCCGCAGGATCGAGGAGCGGGCTAGGACGCCGGCGTCACCGCTCGCCGCGGCAGCGGGCTCGAGTAGACGATGTTCGTGGTGATGGCGCCGAGCTGGCCGATGCGCGCGGTCGTGTCCTCGAGTGCCGCCATCGAGGGCGCGGCGACCTTGATGATGAAGCAGTCCTCGCCCGTGACGTGGTGCACTTCGAGGATCTCGGGCGTGCGGTCGATGAGGTCGTAGAACGGCTGGTACTTGGTGGTGGGGTAGCGCAGGCGCACGAATGCCAGGATCGCGTGCCCCACGGTGGACGGATCAACGACCGCCGTATAGCCGGCGATCACGCCGCGCTCCTCGAGCCTGTGAACGCGGTCAGTCACTGCGCTCGCGGACATCGCCACCGCGGCTGCAAGGTCCGTCATCGACTGGCGGCCTTCCGTCTGCAAGGCGGCCAGGATCGCGATGTCGGTCGGGTCGAGAGTGACTTCGCCGGTCATCGGGCCAGAATCCCGGCGGATCCACGGTCCGTCAAGCCCTTCACCGGGATCAGGACCTTCCGGCTTGAGCGCCCGCCGCCTAGCGTAGTTCGCATGGACACCACTGCAGCGGCCGCCCACTTCGCCGCCAAGCTCGAGTTCGAGACCGACCCCTCGGACGTGCACGCCGCCCTCGAGTCAGGAGATCCCGGCTTCGTGCTGATCGACACCCGCGACAAGTCCGCGTGGGACCAGGGCCACGTGCGAGGTGCGGTGCACATGCCCAAGCCCGAGATGGCATCACGCATCCCGGGGTACGGGCCCGGCACGAGCTTCGTCGTGTACTGCTGGGGTCCCGGATGCAACGGCGCCACGCGGGCGGGTCTCATCATCTCGGAGCTCGGATGTCCAGTGAAGGAGATGATCGGCGGCTTCGAGTACTGGGCGCGCGAGGGCATGCCCGTCGATGCGGTCGTGGACGGCGCGACCGTGGATGCGACCCGGCCCGCGGATCCGCTCACCGCGCCTGGCGGCGGCGTGAGCTGCGCCTGCTGACGAAGCTAGACCAGCTGGCCGTCGCGCATGCGCAGGACCCGGGAGGCCATGACGCCGGCCTCGTCGGGGTCGTGCGTGACGACCAGGGCCGTGGTGCCGGAGGCGAGGAGGATCTCGCGAACGTCCTCCGCGAGCCGGCCGCGCAGCTCCGCGTCCAGCGCGGACAGAGGCTCGTCGAGAGCGATCAGCCGAGGCTGCGGCGCGAGAGAGCGGGCGAGGGCGACGCGCTGGCGCTGTCCGCCCGACAGGTCCGTCACGGGTCGCGCGCCGTAGCCCGAAAGCCCGACAAGCTCGAGCATCTCGTCCACACGGGCGCGGCGATCGTCGCGGCTCACGCGCGCCATCTCGAGGCCGAAGCCCACGTTGCGTCCCACCGTTCGGTGCGGGAACAGCTGCCCGTCCTGGAACACCATGCCGAAGCCGCGGCGGTGCACGGGTGTGGCCGTGACGTCCACGCCCTCCCAGCGGACGGAGCCCGACGCGGGCGGCACGGTGCCCACCACCGCGCCCAGCAGCGAGGACTTTCCGCACCCGGACGGACCCAGCAGGGCGACGATCTCGCCCCGCTCGACAGACAGGGACACCGCGTCCACGGCCGTCACCGGGTCCGAGCCCTGGTAGACCACGGACAGCCCGTCGACCTCGAGGCCGCTCATAGATCTCCTCCCACGGTCGTGCGCATGCGTTCCGACGCCATCATGATCCCTGTGGTCATGGCCGCGAGCACCACCGCAGCCGCGAAGCCCATGCCGACGTTCTCGATCCCCGGCCGTCCCAGCAGCCGGTAGATCGCGGTGGGCAGCGTGGGCCGGTCCGGGCGGGCGACGAACGTGGTCGCGCCGAACTCGCCGAGCGCGATCGCGAACGCGAAGCCCAGCGAGAGGCCGAAGGGCCGGCGCAGCAGTGGCCAATCCACCTGCCGCCACACCGACCACGGTGACGCGCCCAGCGTCGCGGCGGCAGCGCGCATGCGGGTAGGCACCGCACGAGCGCTGGGCACCAAGGTCCTGACAACCAGCGGCAGCGCGACCACAGCCTGCGCCATGGGCACCAGCCACCACGATCCTCGCAGGTCCACCCCCAGGACGGAGCGGTTGAGTGTCAGCAGCATGCCCAGCCCCACGATCACGGCGCTGACGCCCAAAGGCAGCATCACCACGGTGTCCAGCACGGCGGAGCGCCGCGATCGGCGCGTGAGCAGCGACGCCACGATCAGGCCCAGTCCCGTGGCGACGATCGCGGCGATCGTCGCCGTCACCAGGGAGTTGGCGATCGCCGTCACCACGGGAACCGGCAGCACCGTCCGTGCCGGTTCTCCGAACAGTGCGAGGTAGTGATCGAGGCCGTGGCCGTCGACCGTCCGCACCGAGCGCTCCACCAGCGCATACAGGGGCGCGGCCAGCAGCACGGCCAGCACCGCCAGCACGGGCACCACGACCGCGAGATCTCGCCGCGTGGCCGGCCGCGTCCCATCCACCCGTCGCAGCGCCAGCGTCCGGTCGCGCCTTCGCCGTGCCCACGCGCTCGCGGCCAGCGCGACGCCCACCAGCAGCATCTGCAGCACGGCCAGCACCGCCGCTGCACGCAGGTCCAGGAACTGGTTCACCTGCAGGTAGATCTCGGTCTCGAGGGTGTTCACGCGCGTGCCCCCCAGGACCAGCACCACCCCGAACGACGTCGCGCAGAACAGGAACACGACCGCGCCCGCCGAGCCCATCGCCGGCGCGAGCGCCGGCAGCGTCACATGTCTGAACGCTGCCCAGCGATCCGCGCCCAGGGTGCGTGCCGCATCGGCCTGAGCGGGGTCCAGCGCCGCCCAGGCGCCGCCCACGACTCGGGTCACCACGATCACGTTGTAGAAGACCAGCGCCAGCACGATCGCGGTCCACGACTGGTCCAGGCCCATCCAGCCCAACGCGCCCGAGCGCCCGAACAGGGCTGTGAACGCCGCTCCCACCACGATCGTGGGCAGCACGAACGGCACTGCGGAGATGGCCCGCACCACGCTCTGGCCTGGCCACGTCAGCCGGAACAGCGCATATGCCGCCGGCACCCCCAGAGCAAGGGAGCCCACCGTCCCCAGGACGGCGAGAACCACCGTGGTGACCACCGCATCGGCCGTCCGGGAGGACGTCACCACGTCTGTCACGCCCGCAAGGTCGAAGCCGCCGTCGAACAGCCCGCGCGCCAGGATCGTGGCCAGCGGCCATAGGAAGAACAGCCCCAGAAACGCGAGAGGGACGGCGGCGAGCGCCCACCAACCGAGGCTGTGGTGCGCCCGCGCCGTCCCCATCGCGACTCTCAGCTGACCGTCAGTCGAGGACGATGCTGGTCCACGCTTCGATCCACTCATCGCGGCCGGCAGTGATGGCCTCGGGGTCGAGCGTGCGCGGGTCGTCGGACAGGGGCGCGTACTCGGCCCACTCGGCCGGGACGTCCACGCTGGAGGACACCGGGTAGACGTACATGTTCGCGGGCACGGAGGCCTGCACCTCGTCGGACAGCAGCCAGTCGATCACGGCCTGGCCGCCTGCAGGGTTGGCCGCGCCCTCGAGCACGCCTGCATACTCGACCTGACGGAAGCACGTATTGAGCAGGGCGGCGGAGGTGGGCTCGCCATCGATGACCTCGGACGGCGGACTCGAGGCGTAGCTCAGCACGATCGGGTAGTCGCCGCCGTAGTTGGGCACGGAGAAGTCCGTGAAGTAGGTGTCGGACCACGAGGCGGTGACGCGGACCTCGTTCTCCGCGAGCGCGCGCCAGTAGTCCTCCCAGCCGTCCTCGCCGAACTCCGCGACCGTCGCCAGCAGGAACGCGAGTCCGGGGGAGGAGGTCGCCGGGTTGGTGACCGACAGCAGTCCGTTGTACTGCGGGTCGCTGAGGTCTCCCAGCGACGCCGGGACGTCCAGGCCAGACTCCTCGAACCAACCCAGGTCGTAGTTGAGGCACACGTCCGAGTAGTCGATCGCGGTGAGGGCGCTCGAGCCGGGGATCGCGTAGGCGGCGGCGTTGGCAGCCGCAGGCGCGGCGGACTCGTAGTCCGCGAACACGCCCTCCGCGAGCGCGCGCGATGCGAAGGTGTTGTCGACACCGAACACCACGTCGCCCAGCGGTGCATCCTTGGTGAGGATGAGCTGGTTGACGAGAGCGCCCGCGTCTCCGGGGGCCACGAAGGTCAGCGAGAGCCCGGACTCCTCCTCGAAGGATGCCAGCAGCTCGTCGGGAACGTAGAAGCTGTCGTGCGTGACCACGGTGACCTCGCCTGAGGCGCTGGCCTCAGGCTCGGCGGACGCCGTCTCCTCGACCGGGTCCTCGGATGCCTCGCTGGGCTCAGGGTCGGAGCCGCTCGAGCAGGCCGCGAGGGCGACGGTGGATGCCGCGATGGCGGCTGCGGTCATGGTGCGCATCATGCGCATGGTGCCTCCTGTGATGCAAGGAGGGGACGAGACTCGACTCCCTACGCCGGTATCACCCGGATCAGGTTCGAGGGTCTGCGGCTGGTCCGCACTCTCAGCGCCCTGGTCCCTCGGGCCGATGCTGTGAACGGCCTGTGGGAAGCGCTCCCCTGTCGTGTCCGGCCAGCATAGCGCCGATGCGGGGGAGGGCTGTCAGGCGATGTCGCCTGGGCTGGGTCTAGGCGTCGTCGATCGTGAGGGAGTTGAGCATCGCCTCGACGACGTCGACTCGGGTGCCGTACTCCTCGAGCGAGCTCGCGTAGACGATCACCTCTCGAGGGCCGTCGACCACGACCCCCACGGTGTCCATCAGCCGCTCTCCGTAGAAGGAGTACTCGAACTCGATCACGTACGCGGTGTAGCCGGCCGCGGTCTCCACGGACTGCGACGAGATCTTCGCGACGTCCTCGAGCTCCGACGTCGACTGCACCAGGAAGCCCTCGGCCTCCAGCCGCGCGGACGAGGGACCGCCCAGGTCAGCGGCGCTCAACAGGGTGAGGACCGAGCCCCCGGTCTCCCACGTGCCTCCCATCATCCACCCGCCGTCGACACGCATGTCGATGCCCGTCTCCTGCAGTGTGAGCGCCTCAATGCTGCTGGCGCCCATCTCGACACGGACGTCCTCCCACGTCGGATCGTGCGCGATGGCTCCGCCCCCCTCGAGGACCGCCATCGTGGTCCACGATTCCGGGATGTCCGCCTCCAGGGCCTCCGCACCGGTCCCGTCGAAGGCGGACAGAGCCGCCTCTTCGAGCTGGGGCAGCAGCATGACGACGGCCACGACGCCGAGCACCAGCAGGCCGGCGACACCGGCGACGATGCCGATGATGGCCTTGCGCGACAGCCCCTTCTTGGCGGGGGTCGCAGCCGGAATCGCCGTCAGGGGCGCGGCCCACGCCGCTCCATCCCAGTAGCGCTGCTGAGCAGCGTTGTCGGGATCCTGGTACCAGCCCGGGGGCGGCGGAGCGGGGGCAACGCTGACTGCCGGTGCATTGCGGTACGCCGCGTCCGCGAACTCGTCGCTCGGGTGGTCGCCCGTGGACCCTGGTGCGTTCCACTCGGTCATGACTGCTGCTCCCTCGCGTGGTTCCTGATGCGGAGCCTAGCGGTGGGTGCGTGCGTGCTGGCCGAATGTGAGCAGGTCGACAGCGCGGGGCAGACTGCTCAGGGCTCGCAGGCCCATCCGTCCTTGTCGCGGTCGGACTCGTCGTTGAGCGCGTAGAGCGATGCGGAGACGAACGTCGTGCTCGTGATGCCACCCTGCACCACGCCGCTGACCTTGTTCTTCACCGTCGCGGACTTCGCGATGCCGTGGGGGTAGTGCTTGCGCATGTCCGTGCACGAGGCGTAGTCGATCGCCGCGACCTTCTTCGCGACCGAGGTGCGGCTGGTGGTCGTGTATCCGGACTTGCTGCCGGTGACCTTCACGGTGATGGGCTTGTAGACGTCGGAGGGCCGCACCTTGAAGGTGCTGCCCGTCGCGCCCGACACCGCCTTGCCATTGACGTACCACTGGACCTTGGTGGGGACCGTGCCCGGTCCCCACGTGCCGCGCTTGACCGTGAGGGTGCTCCCGGCCTTCGCGGTGCCCGAGATCGTGGGCGTGACGGCGGTGAGCTTCTTGCCGATCGTCACCTTGGTCGAGTAGCGAGCGTGCGGCGAGTAGCCACTGCGCTTGGCGGTGACCTTGACCTGGACCTGCTTGCCTGCGTCAGCGGAGGTCAGCGTGTAGGTCGACTTGGTGGCGCCCGCGATCGCGACGCCGTTGCGGATCCACTGGTAGCTGAGGCTCGTCGGAGTGGGAGACCACGAACCGACGCTCGCCTTCACCGTGGCACCGACGGTCGGCGACCCGGTGACCTTGGGCTGAGGCGCCGTCGCGAACAGCGGCTTCACCTTCTCCGCCCACGTGACCCAGGCGACGCCGTGGTAGCCCGAGCGCTTGGGGGTGATGGCGACGGTGATCTTGCGTCCCGCATCGGCGGAGGCGAGCTTGTAGGTGCTGCTGGTCGCGCCGGAGATCGCCTTGCCGTCGCGGCGCCACTGGTAGGCGTAGGACGTGGGTGTGGGACTCCACTGAGGCGGCTTCACTGAGACCGTCCTGCCCACCTCGAGCGTGCCACTGATGCCGTAGACCTGCCCCACCGGCCCGAAGCTTCCCAGCACGGTCGTCGACGGCCCGGCGTACGTCTTGGTCTCGTAGCCGGCCGCCTTCACGCTGACGTCGACCGAGAGCTTCTTGCCGCGGGCCGATGCGGGGATCAGCCAGGTGCCGTTCTTGTTCCAGTCGGTGGTCGCCACCGGCTTGCCGTCGAGCTTCCACGTGTACTTGAACGACGGGGCTGGGCCGTAGGCGGGGAGTCCGCGCACGTCGACCGACGGATTGATCCCTGTCGTCACCGGGGCGGGAAACCTCATCGACAACGACGCCGGCCACGCTCCCAGGATGGCGCTTGTTGCGGCGCTCGTGATGGTCGTCTCCTGCATGCCGGGAAGCCGCAGCGTCGCCGTCGCACGGGGCTTGCGGCCCACGTCGAAGCTATCGGGAGTGTAGTTCTGGCCTGCGCCGAGGTAGTAGCCGCTGATCGCGTCGTGCCACACCCATGACGGGGCGAGTCCCGCGGGAGCGTTGGTCATCGCCAGGGTCGCGGTGAGGCTCGAGCCTTCCTTCGCGGTGCCGGTCACCGTGGCCGCGGCGGTGAACGTGCTCGGCCACGGGCATGAGAAGTCCTCGTAGGGACTGGTTGCGGCCGAGTAGGAGACGGTCCCCGAGAACCCAGCGCCGTCATCGAACGTCAACTCGGCGGTTCCGTAGGGGATGAAGAGGCGCTGCGAGCCGAACGCGTAGGAACTCTCGGACGTCGCCGCGACGGCAGAGCCGGAGACGCCCACGATCTGGGGCGAGGCGAAGGGGATGCAGCGCGTCACTGCGCCGCCATCGATCAGCTGGTCCTCGATGAAGAACTCCTGGAGCACGGGCAGCGTGCCGAGCGGGGAGGCGTCCCGAATGGCGTTGCCGGCCATGTCGACATACTCCAGGCGGGGGTGGCCGCGCATCGGTGTGAGGTCCTCGACTCCTGCATCAGCCAGCACGAGCTCCGTCAGCGACCCCAGGCTCGCCACCACCGAGATGTCGGTCACGGGAGTTCCGTCGGCCCAGAGAGACACAAGCGAGCGCGCCCCTCCCAGCGGGGATAGGTCAGCGATGCGGGTGCCACCGAGATCGACCGCCAGGAGCTGGTCGAATCCATCGAGGTGGGGCAGCACCGTGACGTCGGACTCGAACAGATCGAGCCAGACGAGCCCGGTCAGACCCGCCACGGGGCCGAGGTCGACGGGGCCGGCTCCGGGGAGCCCCAGGTACTCGAGCCCGGTGAGTGCGGAGATGGGTACGAGGTCCGTCAGGCGGTTGGCGGGGTAGACCTCGAGAGCGCGTAACCCGGTCGCGTGCTGCAGCCCCTCGAGAGACGCCACGGAACCGTCGCACCACAGCTCCTCGAGCTGGGCGACGGCCTCCACGGTGATCGGACCGTCGGGGTTGAGGCCGAGCGCGTCGCGCAGGCAGGCGGCGAGGCCGGCATCGGCCACCGCGACCTCGTCCGCCGCGGCCGCCGACGCGAGGCCGGTGACCGCGAGCGCGCTGGCGAGTCCGAGCGCCGCAACGCGAGAGAGGTGTGTACGGATGCTCATGTGCTTCTCCAGACGACGGGTGTCGCGTCGCCTGGCTCTGGGCATCGTGCATCGCGTGAGCACATCATGGGGCCGCGTGAGACCCCTGGTCAAGCACTAGTTTGAGAGGCTCGGTTCGCGCGCGCCCGATCTAGATGTCGGTGCGGTGGAAGCTCTGGAAGCTGCGGCTCGCCGTGGGGCCCCGCTGGCCGCGG
>Ga0207735_100327_pt1 | contig 11137 bp, 8 predicted proteins | sample TtaePargueraPR_9_FD_187280 | JGI IMG/M metagenome (GOLD analysis project Ga0207735, IMG submission 187280) | Aerobic enrichment media microbial communities from Bioluminiscent Bay, La Parguera, Puerto Rico - Tt and E2 (1) (SPAdes) | ecosystem: Environmental > Aquatic > Marine > Unclassified ... | reverse complement strand
CGGACGCCCGGCCCGGCGACCCGCCGGTCTACGCCCCGGTGTTCGACCGCGCGATCGAGGAGCCGGTCGCCGCCGGCGTCGAGGTGCCCGCCGCGGTGCCGCTGGTGATCACCGAGGGGAACTACCTGCTGGCCGACTGCGGGTCATGGCCGGCCGCGCGGGCCCGGATGGCCGAGGTCTGGTACGTCGAGGTGCCCGACGGCGTCCGGCTGGCCCGGTTGGAGGCGCGGCACCGGGCGTTCGGCAAGAGCCCGGCCGAGGCGGCCCGCTGGGCACGCGGCTCGGACCAGGTCAACGCGGAGCTGATCGAGAGCACCCGGGACGCGGCGGGCCTCGTCGTCGAGCTCGGCTGACCGGCCCTACGTGCCGCGGCGCAGCTTCTCGACCAGGGGCTGCACGCGGTAGGGGATCAGCTCACCCATCGCCAGGGACGTCTCGGTGCGCTCCACCCCGTCGATGCGCAGGATGGCCGCGTCGATGCGGAAGAGGTGGTCGGTGTCCCGGCACACGACGTGCACCCGCAGGTCGGCGGTACCGGAGTGCCCGTAGGCCTGGACCACCTCGGGGATGCGGGCCAGGTGCTCGACGATCCGGGCCAGGTCGCGCTGGTGGACGGTGATCTCGATGAACGCCAGCAGCGGGTGGCCCAGCACGGCCGGGTCGATGCGGCGGTCGAAGGAGAGGAACGCCCCGGCGTCCTCGAGCCGCGCCAGCCGGGCGGCGACGGTGTTGCGGGAGATGCCCAGCCGCTGGGCGAGGGCGACCGTCGTCGCCCCGGGGTCCTCGGCGAGCGCCCGGAGCAGGTCCAGGTCCACGGCGTCGATGCTGTGCACCTGATCAGCCTAGTCGTGACCGGCCGGCGGGCCCGTCGGTTCGGCAGCCCGTCCTCGGATCGGCACGTCGTCCTGCCGATCCGAGGACGAACTACCGAACGGGCCACCGCCCGTTGAGCACTCTGCGCAGCGCGGCCCGACCGTACTCAGCACCCTGCACAGCCGTTATGAGCGTGGTGGTGCGGTGTGACGTACCGGCGTTACCTTCGCCACATCGGCGCTCGACGAGGAGCGTCGCCCCGATGCGAGGTGAGGCCACCCATGCCCAGCACCACGGATCCGAGGACTCGGCAGGACCTGTCACGAGCGGGTGAGTCGGCGTCCTCGGCGGACAGCGCCCACGGCGGCGCACGCGACCGTGCCGTTCCCGACCGTGCCGTCCCCGACCGTCCGGCGTCGAACGGCCGCCCGGCCCGCGCCGGCGCGCCCCGCGGCGAGGGCCACGACGACGCCACCGTGCGTCTGCTCGACGCCGACGGCGTCCGGCGCCCCGAGGCCGCCTACGACCGGTGGGTCGAGGACGTCGACGACGCCGCGCTGCTCCGGCTGTACGAGGACCTGGCCGTGGTCCGGCGGATCGACACCGAGGCGACCGCCCTGCAGCGCCAGGGTCAGCTCGCGCTGTGGCCGCCGCTGCTGGGCCAGGAGGCCGCGCAGATCGGGTCGGCGCGGGCGCTGCGGGACGACGACTTCGTGTTCTCCAGCTACCGCGAGCACGCCGTGGCGCATGCGCGCGGCGTGGCGCCGGTGGACCTGCTGCGCGTGTGGCGCGGCGCCGTCGGCTCCGGGTGGAACCCGCACGAGGCCCGGATGGCGCCGATGCAGGTCATCATCGGGGCGCAGTCGCTGCAGGCCGTCGGGTACGGCGTGGGCATCCTCGCCGACGCCGAGCGCGAGGGCCGCACGGGTGACACCGAGGTGGCCGTGACCTACTTCGGCGACGGTGCGACCAGCCAGGGCGACGTGTCCGAGGCGTTCACGTTCGCCTCGACCTGGTCCGCGCCGGTGGTGTTCTTCTGCCAGAACAACCAGTGGGCGATCTCCGAGCCCGTCTCGCTGCAGTCCAAGGTGCCGCTCGTGGAGCGGGCCCGCGGGTTCGGCATGCCGGGTGTGCGGGTGGACGGTAACGACGTCCTCGCCGTGCTCGCCGTCACCCGGGAGGCCCTGCACCGGGCGCGTACCGGCGGCGGCCCCACGCTCATCGAGGCCGTGACGTACCGCCGCGGCCCGCACACCACGGCCGACGACCCGACCCGGTACCGCACCTCGGCGGAGATCGAGCACTGGGAGGCGCGCGACCCGGTCGCCCGCGTCGCGGCGCACCTCCGGGGCCGTGGGGTGCTGGACGACGACGTCGAGGCCCGCGTCCAGGAGTCCGCGGACGCCGTGGCCGCCGAGCTGCGCGCCGGGATCTCCCAGGTCGAGGACCCGTCGTGGGAGGCGATCTTCGCGGACGTCTACGCCGAACCGCACCACGAGCTCGCCGCCGAGCGCGACGCGTACGCCCGCTACCTGGACGGCTTCGCGGCCACGGGGGAGGACGCGCGATGACGGCCGAGCAGATGACGCTCGCCCGCGGGCTCAACGCCGGGCTGCGCCGGGCCCTCACCGACGACGAGAAGGTCGTGCTGCTGGGTGAGGACATCGGTGCCCTCGGTGGCGTGTTCCGGGTGACCGACGGGCTGCAGCGCGAGTTCGGGCCGCGCCGTGTCATGGACACCCCGCTCGCGGAGTCCGGCATCCTCGGGACCGCCATCGGGCTGGCCTACCGCGGGTACCGACCGGTGGTGGAGATCCAGTTCGACGGGTTCGTGTACGTCGCGTTCGACCAGATCGTCAGCCAGGTCGCCAAGATGCGGGCCCGCACCGGCGGGGCGGTCTCGATGCCGCTGACGATCCGCATCCCGGTGGCCGGGGGGATCGGCGCGGCCGAGCACCACTCCGAGTCCCCGGAGGCCTACTTCGTGCACACCGCCGGGCTGCGCGTGGTGTCGGTGTCGAACCCGCAGGACGCCGCCACGGTCCTGCGTCAGGCGATCGCCAGCGACGACCCGGTGGTCTTCTTCGAGCCGAAGCGGCTGTACCACGTCAAGGGTCCCGTGGAGCTCGAGGACCTGGATGCCGCCCGCCCCATGGGTGCGGCGCACGTCGTCCGTCCGGGTCGCGACGTGACCGTGGCGACCTGGGGGTCGCACGTGTCCACGGCGATCGACGCCGCGGAGGCCATGGCCGACGACGGCGCCTCCGTCGAGGTGATCGACCTGCGGTCCCTGTCGCCCTGGGACTCGGACACCGTGGTGGCGTCGGTGCGGCGCACCGGGCGGCTCGTCGTCGTCCAGGAGGGGCCGCGCCAGGCCGGCGTCGGCGCGGAGATCTGCGCCACCGTCACCGAGCGGTGCTTCGAGCACCTGCAGGCGCCGCCCGTGCGCGTCACCGGCCACGACGTCCCGTACCCGCCCGCGAAGCTGGAGGGCCACCACGTGCCCGACCTCGACCGTGTCTGCTTCGGCATCGACCAGGCGCTCGGCCGCGTCCCGCTGGACGTCCCGACCGCCCGGCCCGAGGAGGTCGCCGCATGAGCGCGAGGAGCGAGGCACCGCAGGAATCGTGCGAGAGGAGCACCGCATGAGCGCGAGGAGCCCCCGCGGAGGGAGCGCGAGGGACGAGGGCTGCCGGAGCGAGGCACCGCAGGGATCGTGCGAGAGGAGCACCGCATGAGCGCGCAGCAGTTCCTGCTCCCCGACCTCGGGGAGGGGCTGACCGAGTCCGAGATCGTCGAGTGGCGTGTCGCTCCCGGCGACGTGGTGACGCTCAACCAGGTCATCGCCGAGGTGGAGACGGCCAAGGCGCTCGTCGAGGTCCCTTCGCCGTATGCCGGCACCGTGACGACTCTGCACGCCGAGGAGGGGCAGATCGTCGAGGTCGGCGAACCGCTCGTCACGTTCGACGTCGCCGGTGCCGAGCCCGCGGACGCGCCCGCCGGCTCGGACGGCTCCGCGAGCGCCGGTTCCGGCGACGTCGCGAGCACGGGGTCCGCCGAGTCGCCTGCAGCCCGCAGCGAACAGTCGGAGGACGACGGCGCGGGCCCCAACCTGGTGGGTTACGGCGCCCGGTCGGCCCGCAAGGGTCGCCCGACCCGCCGCCCGCGCAAGCCGGTGGACCCTCCGGTGGTGCCGTCGTCGGACGGCGTGGCGCCGCGCGCGACGGCCGAGCGGCACGCCACCCCGGGGGTGCGGGCCATGGCGAAGCGGCTGGGCGTGGACCTGACGTCGGTGCGCGGCACGGGCCCGGAGGCCCGGATCACCCGCGAGGACGTCGACGCCGCCGCCCGGGGTGGGCAGCGCCCGGTCGGACGCCCCGAACCCGTCGAGACCAGCGAGCCCGTGCGGGGCGTGCGCAAGCACACGGCGGCCGCGATGACGGCCAGTGCCGCGATCCCGCAGGCGACGGTCCACCTGACCTGCGACGTCACCGAGACGCTCGCCCTGGTGGCGCGGTTGCGCACCCATCCGCGCACGCGCGAGGTCAAGGTCGGGCTGCTCGCCGTGATCGGCCGGGCGGTGTGCGGGCTCGCGCCGGACCACCCGGCGCTCGTCACGCGCTGGGAGGAGGCCGACGAGGGGTCCGACGCCCGCCTGGTCCGACCGGCGCACGTGCACCTGGGCATCGCCGTCGCGACCGCCCGCGGACTCGTGGTGCCGCACGTGCCCCGCGCGGACGAGCTGTCGCTCGTCGGGCTCGCCCGCGCGCTGGCCGACCTGACCGAGACGGCCCGCGCGGGACGCACCCGCCCCGAGCGGCTCTCCGGCGGCACGCTCACCCTGACCAACGTGGGCGTGTTCGGCGTCGACGCCGGCACGCCCCTGCTCAACCCCGGCGAGTCCGCGATCCTCGGCATCGGGCAGGTGGCCCGGCGGCCCTGGGAGCACGACGGCGAGATCGCGTTGCGCGACGTCGTCACCCTGTCTCTGACGTTCGACCACCGGGTGGTGGACGGCGAGCAGGGCGCGCGGTTCCTCGCCGACCTCGGCGCGCAGCTCACCGACCCGGCGCTCGCGGTGCTGCTCGGGGGTCGCGACGAGGCTGCCGACGCCGCGGCGTCGGAGAGCACCGGGCTGACCGCCGTCGACGGGGCCGGTGCCGCATGAGCGTGCTGACCTCCGCCGTCGACCCGGCTGCCGAGGCCGCCCGGGCCAACGCCGACGCGCAGCGGGCCCTCGCCGCCCGGCTGCGCGAACGGACCGCGACCGCCGCGGCCGGTGGCCCCCAGCGCGCCCGGGACAGGCACGTCGCGCGCGGCAAGCTGCTGCCGCGCGAGAGGGTGGCGTTGCTGCTCGACGTGGGCAGCCCGTTCCTGGAGATCTCCCCGCTGGCGGCCTACGGCGTCGACGGCGACGGCGGACCCGGCGAGTGGCCCGGTGCGGGAGTCGTGGCCGGGATCGGGCTGGTCGCCGGTCGGCAGGTCATGGTGGTGGCCAACGACCCGACCGTGAAGGGCGGCACCTATCACCCGCTGACCGTGAAGAAGCACCTGCGGGCCCAGGAGATCGCGCTCGAGAACCGGCTGCCGTGCGTTTACCTGGTGGACTCCGGCGGGGCGTTCCTGCCCCGCCAGGACGACGTGTTCCCCGACCGCGACCACTTCGGGCGGATCTTCTACCAGCAGGCACGGCTGTCGGCGGCGGGGATCCCGCAGCTCTCGGCGGTGCTCGGCTCGTGCACCGCGGGCGGCGCCTATGTGCCCGCCATGAGCGACGAGACCGTGATCGTGCGCGGCCAGGGCACCATCTTCCTCGGCGGACCGCCCCTGGTGAAGGCCGCCATCGGCGAGGACGTCACCGCCGAGGAGCTCGGAGGCGGCGCCCTGCACGCGCGGCGCTCCGGCGTCGTCGACCACCTCGCCGACGACGACGCCGACGCCCTGGACCGCGTGCGCCGCATCGTCGCGACCCTGCCGCCCGACCCGGCGCCCGCCTGGGACGTGCAGCCCGCCCAGGAACCGCTGCTCGACCCGGCCGGGCTGTACGACGCCGTCCCCGTCGACGTGCAGCAGCCGTACGACCCGCGCGAGGTCATCGCCCGGCTCGTCGACGGCAGCCGCCTGGAGGAGTTCAAGGCCGAGTACGGCACCACGCTCGTCTGCGGGTTCGCGCGGATCCACGGTCACCCCGTCGGCGTCCTCGCCAACCAGGGCGTGCTGCTGCGCGAGTCCGCGCTCAAGGGCGCCCACTTCGTCGAGCTGTGCGACCAGCGCGGCATCCCGCTGCTGTTCCTGCAGAACATCTCCGGGTTCATGGTCGGCACCGACGCCGAGGCCGGCGGCATCGCCAAGGACGGCGCCAAGATGGTCACCGCCGTCTCGACGGCCCGGGTGCCGAAGCTGACCGTCATCGTCGGCGGTTCCTTCGGCGCCGGGAACTACGCCATGTGCGGGCGGGCCTACGGACCCCGGTTCCTGTGGTCCTGGCCCGGGTCCCGCATCTCCGTGATGGGCGGGGAGCAGGCCTCCTCGGTGCTCGCCACCGTCAAGCGCGACCAGCTCGCCGGCCGCGGCGAGGAATGGGACGCCGACGACGAGGCCGCGTTCCGCACCACGATCCGCGACGCCTACGAGGCCGCCGGCGACCCGTACCACGCGACGGCGCGGATGTGGGACGACGGCATCGTCGACCCCGTCGACACCCGCCGGGTGCTCGGCCTGGCGCTCGCCGTCTGCGCGCGCGCCCCGCTGACCGACCGCGCCACGGCGCTGTACCGGATGTGAGGGCGCCGATGTTCGCCACCGTGCTGGTCGCCAACCGCGGCGAGATCGCCTGCCGCGTCATCGCCACGCTGCGCCGCCTCGGCATCCGCTCCGTGGCCGTGCACACCGACCCCGACGCCGGGGCGCGCCACGTGCGCGAAGCCGACGTCGCGGTGCCGCTCGGCCCTGCCCGGGCCTACCTGGACGTGGACGCGGTCGTGGCGGCCGCCGTCGCGACGGGGGCCGAGGCGATCCACCCTGGCTACGGCTTCCTGTCGGAGAACCCGCGGCTCGCCCGGGCGTGCGCCGAGGCGGGGATCACCTTCGTCGGCCCGAGCGCCGCGGCCATCGAGACGATGGGGGACAAGGTCGCGGCCAAGCGGCTCGTCGCCCAGCACGAGGTGCCCGTGCTGCCCGGCACCCTCGAGGCGCTCGAGGACGACGCGCTGGTCGCCGCGGCGGCCGACGTCGGCTTCCCGCTGCTGGTCAAGCCCGTCGCGGGCGGTGGCGGCAAGGGCATGGAGGTGGTGCGGTCCGCGGCCGAGCTCCCGGCCGCGCTGGCCTCGGCGCGCCGGGTCGCGGCGTCGGCGTTCGGCGACGACGGCCTGCTGCTCGAACGGCTCGTGGACACCCCGCGGCACGTCGAGGTGCAGGTGCTCGCGGATATGGCCGGCACGGTGGTACATCTCGGCGAGCGGGAATGTACGTTGCAGCGTCGCCACCAAAAGATCATCGAGGAGGCTCCCTCGCCCGCGCTCGACGACGCCGCTCGCGACCGCATGGGACGCGCGGCCTGCGAGGTGGCGCGCGCCGTCGGTTACGTCGGCGTCGGCACCGTCGAGTTCCTCGTACCGGCGGGCGCGCCCGCGGAGTTCTCGTTCATCGAGATGAACACGCGCCTCCAGGTGGAGCACCCCGTGACCGAGATGGTCACCGGCCACGACCTGGTCGAGGCCCAGCTCCGCGTCGCCGCGGGGGAGAAGCTGTGGTTCGGCCAGGACGACGTGCGCCTGACCGGCCACGCGATCGAGGCGCGCGTCTACGCCGAGTCGCCCGAGCGCGGATTCCTGCCCTCGGTGGGCCGGCTGCTCGTGGTCGACGACGCCGGGACGCCCGCGGGGCCGGAGGCCGCACCGCTGCGCCTCGACTCCGGCGTCGCCAGCGGTGACACGGTCTCCGGCGACTACGACCCGATGCTCGCCAAGGCCCTCGCGCACGGGTCCGACCGCGCGGAGGCGCTGGCCCGCCTGGACGGGCTGCTCGGGCGGCTGGCCGTGCTCGGTGTCGAGACCAACACGGGGTTCCTGCGTGACCTGCTGGCCGACGCCGATGTGCGTGCGGGTCGTCTCGACACCGGGCTGGTGGACCGGATGGCCGCCCGCTCCTCCGAGCTGTCAGTGGGAGAGCGAGGTATACCCCGTCCTGCCACTGACAACTCCGGGGACGCAGGGGTGACGGTGGCGGCGCTGCTCGTCGGCCTGCCCGAGGACCCCGAGCGGCCCGACGGCGGCACCCCGGACCCGTGGGCCGCCGACGGCTGGCGGCTCAACGCCCCGCCCGCACCGCGGGCCGTCAGCCTGCGCGGACCCGGCGGCACCGTGCACGACGTCACCGTCACGGGCCGTCGCGCCGCCGCCACGCTCGTGCGGGACGGTGGGCCCGACGGCGGCACCCCGGTGGACGCGTCGCTGCGGCCGGCGGGCGGTCCGGTGCACCGGCACCTGCTCACCTCGGACGGGCGGACCCTCCCGGTCACCGTCGCGGAGGATCCGGCCGCGCCCCGCACCGTGTGGGTCTCCGTCGAGGGCCGGACCACCGCCTGGACGGTGCTCGACCGTGCCGAGCGGGCCGCGACGCTCCGGGCCGAACGCGCTGCCGCCGCCGATCCGGCCGCCGCCACCTCCGCCGTCGGACCGCTGGAGCTGCGTGCCCAGATGCCCGGCACCGTCACCGCCACCCATCCGGCGGGCCCCGTCGAGGCCGGCGCCGCCGCCGTCGTCGTCGAGGCCATGAAGATGGAGCACCCCCTGTCCGCACCGGCCGCAGGGACCCTGCGTGTCCTGGTGCACCCCGGCGACCAGGTCCGCCTCGACCAGGTGGTCGCCGTCGTCGAACGCGAAGGAGCGTCATGATCGCCGATACCTCGTCCACCGCGCTGACCGACCGGCAGCGCAAGCTCAGCCAGACGGTCCGGGAGTTCGCCGACGACGTCGTCGCGCCGGCCGCGTACCGGTACGACACGGAGCGGCGCCTGCCCGTGGAGATCATCGCCCAGATGGGCGAGCTGGGGCTCTTCGGACTGCCGTTCCCCGTCGACGTGGGCGGCCAGGGGGAGGACTACGTCTCGCTGTGCCTCGCGGTCGAGGCGCTCGCCCGCGTCGACCAGTCCATCGCCGTGACCCTCGAGGCCGGCGTCGGGCTCGGCATCATGCCGATCTACCGGCACGGCACCGCCGCCCAGCGCGAACGGTGGCTGCCCGACCTCGTGACCGGTCGCGCGCTGGGCGCGTTCGGGCTCACCGAGGCCGGGGCCGGGTCCGACGCCGGAGCCACGCGCACGACGGCGCGGCTGGAACACGGAACCGGCGGCAGCGCTGACGACGGTGAGTGGGTGATCGACGGGTCCAAGCAGTTCATCACCAACTCCGGGACCCCGATCACCAGCGTCATCACCATCACGGCCGTCACCGACCGGCGGGACGACGGGACGCCCGAGCTCTCCACGATCCTCGTGCCGTCGCGGACGCCCGGGCTGACGGTGGGGGAGAGCTACGACAAGGTCGGCTGGCACACCTCCGACACCCACCCCCTCACCCTCGAGGGTGTCCGGGTGCCGAAGGACAACCTGCTCGGCGAGCGCGGGCGCGGGTACGCGAACTTCCTGCGGGCGCTCGACGAGGGCCGCATCGCCTTCGCGGCGCTCGCCACCGGCGCCGCCCAGGGCTGCCTCGAGGAGGCCGTGCGCTACGCCAAGGAACGCGAGGTGTTCGGCCACGCCATCGGGGCCAACCAGCACGTCGCCTTCACCCTCGCCCGGATGCAGGCCCGGGTGCACGCCGCACGGCTGTGCTGGCTCGACGCCGCCCAGAAGCTCGTCCACGGCAAGCCGTTCAAGGCCGAGGCGTCGGTGGCCAAGCTGACCTCGGGCGAGGCCGCGATGGCCAACGCCCGGGACGCCTCCCAGATCTTCGGCGGGTACGGGTTCCTCAACGAGAACCCCGTGGCCCGCCACTACCGGGACGCCAAGGTGCTCGAGGTCGGCGAGGGCACCACCGAGGTCCAGCTCATGATCATCGCCCGCGACCTGGGCCTGGCCTCCTGAGTGGAGAGGACCATGCGTGACGAGATCCAGCACGGCTTCTACTTCGACGACCTCGTCGAGGACGTGCGCTACGTGCACCGCCCCGGGCGCACCCTCACCGAGGCGGACAACACCCTGTTCAGCGCGGCCACGATGAACCCGCAGGCGCTGCACCTCGACGCCGCATGGGCGGCCGGCCAGCCCTTCGGCAAGCCGCTGATGAACTCGATGCTCACCCTCGCCACGCTCGTGGGGCTGTCCGTGGGCCACCTGACGCGCGACACCATCGTGGCCAACCTCGGGTTCGAGTCGATCCGCTTCCCGGCACCGATGTTCGCCGGGGACACGCTCTACGGGGCGACGACGGTCGTGACCCGCCGGCCGTCGTCGTCCCGGCCCGGCACGGGCATCGTGACGCTCGAGCACGTGGGCACCAACCAGGACGACGAGGTGGTGGCCGTCGCGCGCCGCACCGTCATGGTGTGGACCCGCGACGGCCACGAGCGCTACGTGGCGGAGGCGGGCGGCCCGACGGCGGACGCGGCGGAGGAACCGTGACCCCGGCCCCGTTCACCCTCGGCCCGGCGCTGCTGTTCTGCCCGGCGGACCGTCCCGACCGGTACGCCAAGGCCGCCGAGCGTGCCGACGCCGTCCTGATCGACCTGGAGGACGGCGTCGACCCGGCGGCCCGCCTCACAGCGCGGGACGCCCTGCGCCGCCACCCGCTGGACCCGGCCCGGACGGTGGTGCGGATCAACCCCGTCGGCACCGACGATCACCGGCGCGACCTCGACGCCCTCGCCGACACGGACTACACCACCGTCATGCTGCCCAAGGCGGACGGCCGGTTCGTCGGCCCGCTGCTCGGTCCGGGCGGCAGCCCGTACGCCGTCGTGGCGCTGTGCGAGACGGCCGCCGGGGTGCTGGCCGCGCCGGCGCTCGCCGCCCGGGCCGACGTCGTCGCGCTCGCGTGGGGCGCCGAGGACCTCGTGGCGTCCCTGGGCGGGACGTCCAGCCGGCACGACGACGGCACCTACCGCGACGTGGCCCGGCACGCGCGGTCCGCGGTGCTGCTCGCCGCCGGAGCCGCCGGGAAGGCCGCCGTCGACGCCGTGCACCTCGCCCTCGACGACCTGGACGGTGTCCGCGCCGAGGCGGTCGACGCCGTCGCCGTCGGGTTCGCGGCGACGATGTGCGTGCACCCGACGCACGCCGCCGTCGTGCGCGAGGCGTACGCGCCGTCGTCGGCCGACGTCGAGC